>Ga0187784_10002975_pt1 | contig 13666 bp, 13 predicted proteins | sample 1015_SJ02_MP15_2_FD_132964 | JGI IMG/M metagenome (GOLD analysis project Ga0187784, IMG submission 132964) | Tropical peat soil microbial communities from peatlands in Department of Meta, Colombia - 1015_SJ02_MP15_20_MG | ecosystem: Environmental > Terrestrial > Soil > Wetlands > Peat | place...
ATATAATCACATATTCGAGCAGCATTGTCACGCGTCGTTCGATAATAAGGTTGCAAATGGCGCTTTACCATATTTTTGGCTTTGTGAATAGAGACCGCAAAAAAAGCCAAGCAGAGGGATCAAATGCAAGTCGATGATTTAATGAGTACGCCTGTATACACAGTTTCTCCTGACGATACAGTCAGTCACGTGAAAAACGTGATGCTCAAGCGCAAAGTAGGCAGGGTAGTAGTTGCGTATGAAGGGGCCCTTGTCGGCGTTATCGCCAAGTACGATCTCGCAAAGATGCTAGAATCGTCAGAAGCGGAGTGGCGAAGGAGAGATCAAGACCGCACCCTAGCAAAGACGATAATGTCTGAGAATCTGCTCACGACTTCACCTGAGATGTCACTCTTGAATGCGGGTCGGGAGATGATAGCAAACGGGGTTGGCTGCCTGCCGGCAGTAAAAGACGGCGAATTAGTCGGCATCTTAACTGAGACTGATTTGGTAACCTATTTTGCAACCACGGACTCGAAAGTGCAGGTCAAGACTATAATGACCGGTTCCTTTCTCACGTGCCACCGCCACCATTCCGTCAACCACGTGCTGCGCGAGATGGAAAGCAATCACGTTTTTCGGACGATTGTTCAGGAAGGGAACGGTGTTCCTGTTGGCATAATTACACACACTAATCTGACTTTTGCCAAAGAGCCGTTTGTGAGCTCCAAAAATGTCGTGATGGTGAGAAAGGCCGAGCATGCAGGCGTGCAAAAAAATAGATACGTGCGAAAAGTGCTGCGAGTTGCAGAAGATCTAATGTCAGCCCCGCTCATAACCATTGGCAGTGACTCAAGAGCAGTGGCCGCGGCGCGATTGATGGTTGCGAAACGAGTAGATGCCATTCCTGTCCTCAGAGAGGAGTTGGTCGTGGGCGTTATATCCAAAACCGACATTGTTAAGAGGATGGTAGAATAATGGGCTGCATTTTTGGCTTGATCAGCGGTAGGAGTAACTAATGCCATTCGACAACTACACCTCAAACAAAGCATCAGATCTAGCGGCGCAGGCGTACGTTATAAACAAAACTGATCGAATATCCCACGCCCTCGATCTTATGGAAAAACACAAAGTCAATCAACTGCTCGTGAAGAGCGAAGGGGAGATCATCGGCGTTTTAACAAAAAAAGGGATTGCCCGCACACTGGGGGCAAGTGGCGACGTTATTAAGCCCGCTTCGTCACTTCACGTGACCAAGGCAGTAGATGAAACTACTACGACCGTAAGCGGCGCAATGACGATAGGCGAAATCAAACATTTGATGAAAACTTCCCAGGCATTGGTTGTCGTCTGTGAGCACTCTACAGGTTGGATAACGTTTAACGAGATCGTCAAAGCAAGCAGACCGATCGGATCTGCAGGCGAAATCATGGATCCACCCGTAACGTGTTCGGCTTTTGACCGAATAATCAACGTGAGACGAAGAATGATCGACGAAGATGAATGGTGGATGATGGTAGTTGAGGACACTAAGGTGGTTGGCATTATAACAGAGAATGACATCGCGAAAGCGATGAGTCAATTTAGAGATATAGTGAAGCCTCACTACCAAGATTCACGGGTAAGGAAACTCGTCGTTGAGGATATCATGGTCACCGACATCGTATTTGTGAGAACTAGTACCCCGTGCGTTGAAGCTGTGGATCTGATGTTGAAACACGACGTGGAGGGTCTCGCAGTCTTTGATCAAACCGATGCTATGGTCGGCATGATCACTCAAAATACTATACTTCGCAAACTTGAATGACACGAGCTCAGCAAGAGCCCTTTGTAGGCTGCCGGCGTTAAAAAAGGCGCTGTCTGTTACCGCGGCGTTATGCCACCTTTGCACTCAATTACTCCTCGGTTTCCGACTTCGCCACTAACTTTAAACTGACAGCCCGTCAACCTCTCAGTAACTTCCGCGGCAGTGACGGTGTGAAGCGTCAGCTCACTTGTCGCAATTCTAGAACGTCCCTGTGCAAGCGCCAGCCAGATCACCAATTGGTCGCCCAGATGCACGTCGAAAGGTGCGCCTTTCGATAATTGCATTAGAAGCCTCCCTGCACCCTCTCGTCCAACGAGTTCCGCGGGCTTACCTCGCGCGCCTAAAGCATCCCCTGCTAATCTGCCTCCGGTCGACGTTTCCGCCCAGAGAACTATGCCGCTTCCAGTAGACGGGCTTTGTTCGCTTTGGTCAGAATCTCGGTCGATGCTTGCAGTTGGATAGCCCGCGCGCGCGCAGCTTTCTGTAGCTGCTTCGGCTTGACGTTCTGCGACGTGCCTTGGCAGATTGCGCGAGTGTGATATCCCTCTGATATCTCGTAAGGATCCCATGTCAACGACTTTAATAGCAGTCAATCTTTCTACCGGCGCGATTGCGACCTTTAGCAGCCCTCCTCCGCGAGGATAAAACCCCCTTCTCACGAGGCGCAATTCGTAGAAAAATCCCATGCTGGCTAGTGCAGGATTTAAGACGTTGATCACGTAGTCGACTTGCGGTGCCAAAGGATTGTTTGTGCCACCGATCAGAGTAACAGATGAAGGTTGATCGGCGAACGCCAACACGGGCAGCAGTGCTTGCAGTATGAGAGTCGTGCTGCCGGCCGTTATAGTATCAAAGCAATAAATCCCGCCGAGCCTCCGCCTCGGAACGAAAGTAATTTCAGACGAGCCAAGCCGGAGCCCGCTCACCTGTGCGTTAGCGACTTCCGCTAAAGCTCGCATCGCGGTCATGTGCTGACTTCGCAGTCCAGGATTTGCTCGGTTGACCCTCACGTTCTTGATTGCAACCGGCTCCCCCACCAAGGCCGACAGTGCGAGGCACACGCGCAGCACTTGCCCTCCCCCCTCGCCTATGCTACCGTCGATCTTGATCATCAATATTTACGTAAGCTGAAAATATGAAAAACTGCTGGTGATTTGCACCAGCACAACATTAATCTGAGAACGATCAACGTCGAGCACTAAAGCGCTGGCAGCGGTTGCACAATGCACGGGGCAGACGTGCGATAAACCGCCAAGCAAATATTATTTAGTACGTGGTCTTTTTACTACTACCCTGAGTTTTGGTTACAGCTCGCAGGGCAGCCGACTGAGGTGGGAGCCGGGCATGGGGCGACAGGATACGGCTACGGTTTGCAAACTTTGTCAGCGTAGCTTCGACAAGTCGGAGATAGGCCGAATTAAAATCCTACGACGCGAAAAAAAAGGAGAAAGTGCTCTCTGGATCTGCTCTCATTGCGCAGGACGAATTAAGTTCGTAGAGCACTGAGCTGCCGAGTTACTCCGGCTCAAGTCAAGCCAGCTAGCGAAGTGCACGTCGCTTTGAGCAGACGGCAGGACCACCTCTGCGCGACTCTTGCCCCCCGCGCGTATCGAGTTCCAAAATTTAGGCCTAGCTATCTGAGTTCTTCGAACGGCGTAACGAGGCGTAGGCGTGCTCTCTGATAGAATTGATGAGCCCAGCTCGGTTGGCTGTCATCAATACGTATTTATGCCCTTATTGTGTTCTAAGAGGATGTGAGGGTTGTTGCACTTACAGGTGAAGCAAAACAGCGTGAGCGCTTCCTTGCGGAGCTTGCTCGGCGTTGGTCGGTAGCGATGCTCCGCGAGGAACACAAGGCTAAGCCGGCGCCATTCACAAGAAAAGTCGCAAGCAACTTGCTCTCTATAGAGTCACCCACCAGATACGTTCTGACGCGGCGCGTTATTGATGATACACACGAGATCGCGCGCGAGCTTGACCAGCTAGCAGAGCAAGAAGACCTTGATTTTGCTGTCGTTGTGGGCGGCGCGCTTGCATCAAAAATCGCTTCCTTTCGCGAGGTTTACGAGGCGCGATTAGGCCGTTCTCTGAACTTCGAACAACATTTCGAGTCGCTTGCGACTGTACCGGAGTGGATAACGCTCGGTTCACTCATAAGAGCCGTGCGCGCACACCCTGATATTCACAAAGCAGGAGCGATACTCACATTCACCGGAATTGTCCGCGAAGAGGCTTTAGCCCTTGAATTTGATATCTACGAAGGAGAAGCCCAGCAGCGAATAGCTTCAATAGCGCACGATTTGACAGCGATAGAGGGCATAGTGGACGCAAAGATATACCACAAATCAGGCCGTGTCAATAGAGGTGAAGACATTGTGTACATCGTCGTTGCGGCGGCACATCGGCAAGAGGGCTTTAGGGCGTTAAGGGACGGACTAGAACGGGTCAAGAAAGAAGTTCCTATTTGGAAAAAGGAACTTACCGACCTGGGTGACCGATGGGTAGGAATATGAACGCGGCACTTATTCTCTCTACCAGACGCGAACCAGAGGTGCTATGATGAGGCTTTTCGGAACGAACGGTGTGCGGGGGATAGTGAACCAAGATCTTACCCCAGAGCTCGCCATGCGGCTTGCGATGAGCCTGGGAACACTTACAAGGGGTACTGTCGCAGTTGGACAGGATACGCGCGTGTCCGGTAATATGCTTAGTCACGCGGCCGTCGCCGGACTGCTCGCGACAGGTTGCAAGGTTACATATCTCGGCATAGCGCCTACTCCTGCGGTGCAGTATTTCGTGCGCGACAACGCCGATGCGGGAATAGTGGTCACCGCATCGCACAATCCGCGCGAATACAATGGGCTAAAACTGATCGCAGGAGATGGGACGGAATTCGGAAGTGAAGGAGAACTCGCTGTCGAAGACGTGTACTTTAAAGGTGGTTTCAAGCTTGCGGACTGGCGCCAGACCGGGGAACTTTCGGACACCAATGCGATACCCGCGTACATGGAGGGTATTATGGGAAAAGTGAATGCCCCGGCCATTAAAAAGCGCGGGTTCGTTGTGGCGGTCGACACCGGCTCCGGGGCGGGCAGCATTGTTACGCCCTTCTTGCTGAGCAAGCTCAACTGCAAAGTTACGACGATTAATGCGCAGATCGACGGCACTTTCCCTAATAGAAATCCAGAGCCGACAGAGGACGTGCTCACCGATCTCGGAAAGATTGTGCTCTCTAACGGCGCCGATTTGGGCGTCGCACACGACGGAGATGCCGACAGAGCGGTTTTTATCGATGAAAGAGGGAATTTCGTGAATGAAGACGTACTACTAGCAATTATCGTCAAGCATGTTCTCTCTAAGAAAGTAGGCCCCGTCGTCACACCTGTTAGCTCATCGCAGCGGATAGTCGACGTGGCCGAAGCAGCAGGCGGTCGGGTCATATGGACTCCCGTCGGGAGCATCTTCGTCGCGAGGATGATGATGCAGGTGAACGCCGTCATAGGGGGAGAAGGTAACGGGGGTATCATCTTCCCTGAGCATCAGTACTGCCGAGATGGGGCGATGACGGTGGCTAAGGTACTTGAAATAATGACCGAGCGTCGAAAGAAAATCTCTGAGCTCGTCCAAGAAATTCCAAAACGATACATGGACAAGACAAAAGTCACCTGTCGCAATCGGGATGCAACGATGCAACAAATTCGTTCGTCTGTCACAGGAAACATCGACACAACCGATGGCGTAAAAATTTGGTATGACGACGGTTGGTTACTGATACGCCCCTCTGGGACTGAGCCAATCATTCGAATTTTTGTCGAAGCTGAAACAAAACGAAGAGCCAGCGACCTCCTAGAGGCAGGCAAGCAACTGACCAAAGGCTGCTGATGTCAGTGCGCAAATCGTGTGTCTGGTCTGGTGAGATATGAGCCAAGAAGACCTTTTGATTCTTGATGTTGAGGCTGAAGCAGACGAACGTAGTCTAGAGTTTTTTGTGACGGGTTCTAGCGGGTTCATCGGCACTCACCTCGTTACTCGTCTCCTTAGCAGTGGGCATGTCGTCACTGGCTATGATTTAGTCCAACCACAGTATGCTCACCCAAATTTTGAGTTTATAGAAGGGGATATCCTTGATGTGGAGAGACTCCAGGCAAGTATCGTTGACCCTGACGGCATCTTTCATCTCGCGGCGCAGACCAAGGTGCCTGATTCGACACGAGATCCGGCTTACGACTTCCGTGTCAACGCGCAAGGCACCTTCAACGTGTTGTCTTGCGCCTCGGACGCTCGGTTCATTTATGCGTCGACGAGCACGGTCTACGGAACTGCTTCCGTCCCGACTGCAGAAGCTCAAGCTTTACGTCCTGTATCCTTCTACGGTGCTTCTAAAGCGGCTGGCGAGCTTTATTGTTGCGCATTTAACGGCATTTTGGGACTGCCGACGATCTCTCTTCGCCTTTATAATGTCTACGGCCCAGGCAATGCGAAAGGCGTCATGTACGATCTGATAAAGAAGTTGCAGAGGGATGATAACACCCTTGAAATCCTCGGTACGGGACTCCAGAAGAAAGATTACGTGTACATAGATGACGTGATTGACGCTTTCCTACTTGCATATGCTGAGGGGATCCCGGGAGAGGCGTACAATATAGGCAGCGGGAATGCTATCACCGTCAACGAGATCGTCGAACTTATTTGCGAGGTGATGCGCCTGCGTCCTCACGTTTATAGCACTGGCGGCAAGTCTTGGGAAGGTGACATTGAGTCAACGCAGGCCGACCTTTCGCTTTTTGCCTCGTTAGGCTGGGAGCCTAAAGTCGATATAACAGCGGGCTTGCAGCACCTTTACAGGTGGATTCAGGATCAACGCGAATCAGCACGCAAATAGCTGGAGGTGCGCGATCTGTGCTCGCCTGCCTTTATAGTAGAAAAATAAAGGCGCGAGTCCAGCCGAGTATAGACCCACGTGTGCCTGCGGTTTAGAGAGCTTATGCTCTACGCCGCATCACCAAATACGCAACGATCAACAGCCCTGCTACCCCGTACGCGGCCTCAAAGCCCGGTAAACCAAGGAACCCTCCGCTTGCTGTGGGTGACGCAGTCGCAATCGTCGTTCCGGGCGGCGGCACCAATACGGTGTTGATCTCGTCAATGACGCCATTTGTAGCGTTAATATCCTTTTTGGTTACCGTTGCATTGCCGACCATTATTGTGGTGCCACTGACAGAGTACGGTAGGGACAAACCGTTGAGCGTCGTGAGGGTGCCACTACCGGTGAAATTGTTCGAGAGCAGCTTCGCGGGGAGGACGTGATAAAGCAACAAGTTCGTTAATGCCGTTTTGTTATTTTGCAAATTCGCGAGAGTTGATGCGTTAAGCTTGGCGAAAGCAGCGTTGTCGGGTGCGAACAGTGTGTAGTTACCCGGACCGCTGAGCACGTTCGTAAGGTTTGCTTTATTAAGCAGGCTTATAAGCATGGTGAAGTTCGCATTACTCTCTGCAATCTGCGCGATCGTCTGCGTAGGTTTTGCCGTCGCCGCCGTGGTTTGCGTTTGCGCGAAAGCAACGCTGGACGCTCCGACAATAGAAAGAATCACTGCGATTGCCACTACGGCAGAAAAAAGTTTCTTGCTGACCATTTTTCGCCTCCAGTATAGACTTCACTTTCGTGGAGTCATGATTTCACATACGCAATAAACTTTGCTTCTCAGTTTCCTAGGTCGCGCATCAAATACTAACAACCAATAGTTTTATGCGGCGGACCTCAAAGCCGGCAAACCAAGGCGCCCGCTCTTGTTTTTCTCGGCTTCCACCGTTTATCAAATTGGAAAAGAAAAATAAAGGCGAGTCCAGCCGAGTGCTAGGCCCACCTACGCGTGCGGTTTAAAGAGCTTACGTTCTACGCCGTATCATCAAAAATGCAACAACCAACAGCCCTACTACCGCGATAGGCGCCTCAAAGCCCGGCAAGCCAAGGAACCCGCTGCTTGTTGATGTTGTCGCAGTCGTCGTTACAGACGGCGGTACTAATACGCTGCTGATCTCGTCAATCACGCCGTTCGTTGTGTTAATGTTCGCTGTCGTTATCGTTGCGTTGTTGTACGGTCCGGTGAACGTGACTTTGGTGCCGTTGACAGTGTATGGGATCGAGTTTCCTGCGAGGGTCGTCACTGTGCCATTCGCAGTAAAGTTGACTCTGCCTGCAATAACGTGGTTGAGTAGAATCGTCGTGAGCAGCGGCGTGTTATTCTTCCAATCGGCGATCGTCGTGTTGTTGAGCTTTGCGAAAGCAGAGTTGGTCGGTGCGAGAACAGTGTAGTTTGCAGTCGTATTGTTCAGCGTCTGCGTCAAGTTCGCGAGCTTGAGGAGACCTACCAGAGTTGATAAATCTGAGGTACTACCTGCCGTCACAGTGATAGTTTGCGTCGGCGCTTGCGCGAAAGCGATACTAGACCCCGCAACGATTGAAAATAGCAGTGCGGTTGCCACCACAGCAGAAAAGAGCTTCTTACTGACCATTTTTCACCTCCAAAATAGTGAGTTCTTAGTGAGATTTTTGCTCAATGAATCTCATTTTTTTTCGACTTTTCCGTCTCCCCAGTCTCGAGATTCTGCCTCGAACTCCACGGAATTCGGCCGGCGTACATAATCCAGAAATCGTTTGAGCGAGACGTCATTCTTTAAACAAGCTGAAGCAATAAAATCTTTTTGGTCTGACTGCGGCGCGGCAAAAAGATCAAAGCAAGCGCGAATCGCGCTTATATCGCATCCTGGCCATTTTCCATTGGGGCCCTTAAGACGCCGTACTGGCACAAGTTCAATCTGAAATGCCGCGTAATCCGAGACTGGACAGCACAAATAGCATATTGTTTTATATCTGCACCGAGAAAAGAAATGCGGAGGAGTTAACATGTCTTGGAAGGAAATAAGCCCGCTGAGCAATATCCGTAGCAAGATGGATGGGCTCTTGGAGGATGACCACGACGAGTACGTAGGACCAATTACCTCAACGCCGCCCGTCGACCTCATCGACCTCCCTGGGGAAATCGTTGTTTTGGTTGATCTTCCAGGAGTTAGCAAGGACGACGTAAGGCTTGAAGGCAGCAGCGACATGGTGGAAATCACGGCGGAACGAACTTCAAAATATGACGACGACGACCACCTCATAAGGGAACGTGCGCCTCGCGAATATTACCGCTCCATCAAGCTGCCCACGAATATCGACGACGCTGCCGCTCGCGCGAGTTTCTTCAATGGCGTGCTCGAAGTTCACCTGCCAAAGATTGGAATCGCTGACAAGAAGCTTATTTCTATCGAGTAAGCCCTTATGGCTGAAGCGGATTGACGGCATCAGACAGATTCTCTCCTCATCTTATGCTCGGTGGGGGTAACTCTCATCACGCGCCGCCACTGAGGTATGAGCTATTTAGGCGATAAATATTCCTTCTAGCTGATGAGTGCAAGCCGCTTGTGATTTACGTGAGAATTGAGGCATTTACGGTCGACAATATCCCTCGTATAAAAGGTGGAGACGACATAACAGACTTTTTGCAGGACGCTGACCTTCGGGAAGGAGACGTCGTTGTCATTGCCTCGACGATTATCTCTAAGGCTAAGGGGCTGATGCAGAGCTTGGAAACTTTTTCACCCAGCGATGCGGCTTGTAGAATCGCCGAAAGCCTTCACGAGGATCCCCGTTTCATCGAGGCCGTGCTCGGCGAAACCACTGAGATCCTGATCGAGAAACCGTTCTTTCTTGTCGTGACAAAGTTTGGTCAGGTATGCGTCAACGCAGGGTTGGATCGCTCAAACGTGCGTGAAGGTTTTGTTCTGCTCCTTCCACACGATCCCTCTGAAAACGCACGTCAGCTACGCAATCGAATAAAAGACCGGTTTGGGAAAAACGTGGGTGTAATCATCACGGATACCTGCGGTCGATCTTTTCGCGAAGGGCAAACGGGAGTCTGTATAGGTTTTGCCGGAATTGCGGCGATGAAGGACTGGTGCGGCGTGAAAGACCTCGAGGGGAAAGCGCTAGAAATAACCTACGAAGGCGTTGGTGACGAAATAGCTGGCCTAGCTAACCTCATGATGGGGGAGGCAGCAGGAGGTACCCCGATTGTTATCGTGCGGGGTATCTGCTATGAAGATCGCGACTGCCAAGTGTTTCGCTCCGAAGAAACGGACGTAATAAGGCGAGCAATCCGGGATGCAAATAGACAGAGCAAAGCGTAACAAGTGCAATCGGGAGCAACACCTCTCTGCGGTCTTTTAATATAAGCCCAGGCTCAAGCCATCGAAGGCTGCACGAATTCGCCACTCAACTTTACTACCTTGCAGCGAGGATGCAAATTTGGAATCCGCGCAGCGGCTGCAGCAAGATGGTCTGGGAGCACGAGAAGCAACCTAGATGATTTGCGAATTATTTGGTGCTTCACGTCAACTCTTCTGTAACACGGAGTTATAGTTTCAACATACACTTCCTGCCGGCTAGGAAAATCTAAGCATAGCTTATATGGGCGTACAATAATCGCACTCCATTCAAGCCTGGCAGCGTCGCAAAGTTGCGCTGCGCGCCAAGATACGTTTTCGCGCAAAAACAGAACGTCCCGGCCGGGATTTGAACCCGAGTCTTGAGCTCCGCAGGCTCATAGGATATCCACTACCCCACCAGGACTATATATCTCTATATGCGCAAGGGTATAAATCGGTATTCAATCTGAGCAATGCCCTTCGACGTATCTCGCTATGTCACGGCCGACTTCCGATGTAGTTGAGCTGCCTCCAAGGTCAAACGTTCGCACTTTACGTTCGCGCAGGTTGCGTTGAATGGCATTCATAACGGCGTTCGCAGCTTGCATTTCGCCAAGACTCTCAAGGAGCATTGCCCCTGCCCAAATCGTGGCAATCGGGTTGACTTTGTTGAGCCCCTTATATTTTGGCGCTGATCCGTGAATCGGTTCAAACATCGACGTTCCTTCAGGGTTTATATTGCCGCCCGGAGCAAGGCCTAAACCCCCTTGCACCATAGCGCCTAGGTCCGTTATTATATCGCCGAACAAGTTTGGGGCCACGACTACGTCAAACCACTCAGGATTCTTGACTAGCCACATCGTCATTGCATCGACGAGGTTAAAATCGGTCTTAACGTCTGGATAGCGCAAGGCCGTTTCGGTGAATATCTGTCGCCAGAAGCCATAAATGTCCGTCATCGCGTTCATCTTGTCGACGCTCGATAGGTGCTTTCTTCTTTGGGTTGCTAGCTCAAAAGCGTACTGCATAACGCGCTTCGTGCCCTCGGCTGATATTAGCCCCAGCTGATAAGCTATTTCGTCGCTATCAGAATCGATGTCAAGGCCGAACTTTACGTTGTAAAGGTTGCGCGCTACATCTGCGTCGAGATGGACGCTGCCTTTCGTGACACGGCCTCCCACGCCCACGTAGAGGTCTTCAGAATTCTCGCGTACTACCACGTAATCAATATCATCAGGGCCCTTGTCCCGAATGGGCGTCTCTACCCCTTCCAGCAGCCTAATGGGGCGGAGATTTACGTATTGATCGAAGTAGAATCTCAGTGCGAAGAGTATTCCGCGCTCGAGGACTCCAGGGGGGACACGCGCGTCGCCGACCGAGCCCAGGTATATAGCGCGATAGTCGCTCAGCTCTTTGAGCGCATCCTCTGACAGAAGCTCTCCTGTTGCGAGGTAATGCTCCGCTCCGTACGGATACTCTTTCCACGCGATATCGAACCCATACATATGGCCGGCTGCTTCGAGAGTCCTTTTCCCTTCGGCGATGACCTCTGGTCCGACGCCGTCTCCAGCGATTATCGGGATCTTGTACATCTTCATTTTGGCTTCACCATCGGGGAAGCATTCAAAAACAGGTCACCACGATAATTTCATCTCAGTTTCATGGGGGTGCCGCTTTTCAAGCTGCGTGCCGCTTTTCACGTATTCGACGAGTCCACCGGCTTCTATGATATTCTTTATAAATGGCGGAAAAGGTGTTATAGCGTATTCCTTCTTCCTAGTCTCGTCGTAGATGCTGCCCTTTTCCAAATCGACGTGCAGTTTATCTCCGTCTTCGATTTCGGTTGTGTCGCATTCCACAACAGGCAGTCCGATATTTATGGCATTTCGAAAAAAGATCCTTGCGAACGAACGCGCAATCACGATGCTGACGTTTTCTTTTAGAGCCAAAGGCGCGTGCTCTCTTGAGGACCCGCATCCAAAGTTCTCTCCAGCGACGACGATGTCGCCTTTGCTAACCTGGTGAGCAAAGTTGGGACGGACGTTTTCGAATGCGTGCTTTGCGAGATCGTGTGATGAGTTCAGCACGAGATACTTGCCTGGAATGATGGCATCTGTGTCAACGTTATCGCCAAACTTCCACGCCCTGCCCGTAATACCCTCTGTAGGTCGTGTCATGTTCCACTCCTAATGCGACCTCGGATCGGTTATTACGCCGTTGATCGCCGACGCTGCAGCCGTCGCCGGTGAACAGAGGTACACTGAAGCCACGGGGCTTCCCTGTCGTCCGACGAAGTTTCTGTTTGAAGTGCTTAGACCCACTTCGCCGGGACCGAGTATCCCAAATGACCCGCCCATACACGGCCCGCAACACGGAGCTTCTACGAGCGCGCCACTGTCGGTAAAGATATCCATAAGGCCCGTTTTGAGCGCTCTCTGGTACTCGATTCTCGAAGCCGGAATGATAATCATCCGTACTCCACGTGCCACTGTTTCGCCTTCCAGCAACTCCGCAGCTGCTTTTAGGTCTTCGTACCGACCGTTTGTGCACGAACCAATGAAGACCTGATCTACGCGCTGCCCTTCGACGTCAGTAACAGGGACTACATTGTCGACTTGATGGGGCTTTGCGACCATCGGCACCATCTCAGTCGCAGCATAGCGTCGCACAACTTTTATGGCATCATCGTCTGAGCGCAGGGAGAAATCTCCGTCGATTGCTCGTCCTTCCAAGAACGTGGCTGTCTTTTCGTCGGGTGCGATTATCCCCGTTTTTCCCCCCATCTCGATAGCCATGTTGCACACAGTCATCCTATTCGCGATGTCCATGTGCTTGACGGCGTCACCACGAAACTCACACGCCTGGTATGTGGCGCCATTTATGCCGATATCGCCGACGATAGTGAGTATCAGATCTTTTGCATACACACGCCGTCCAAGTCTTCCATTAATATCGAATGCGAGGGTCTCCGGCACTTTGAACCACAGCTTTCCTGAAGCAAGGGCCACTCCCATATCGGTTGATCCAACACCGGTCGCAAACGCTCCTAAGGCCCCGTACGTGCAGGTATGTGAGTCAGCGCCGATAACAAGCTCTCCAGGAAGCACATGGCCCTTTTCAACCATGACCTGGTGGCACACCCCCTCTAGCACGTCGTAGTTGAGGATCCTCTGTTGTTTTGCAAACTTTCGAAGCTCCTGGTGGTTGATTGCGGCGTCGATCGAGTCAGCAGGTACCTGGTGATCAAAAAGCATGACTACTTTTGTAGGGTCCCATACCCGGTCTGTTATTTCGTAGAGGGTCTTTACGGCAAGAGGTCCCGTAATGTCGTGAATCATAGCAACATCTATTGCAGCTTCGACAAAGTCCCCCGCTTTCACGGATTTTCCCACAGATTTCGAGAATATCTTCTCGGAAATGGTCTGCCCCATTCTAGGTTTGCCCCTCACACAAAAAACAATGCGTAGGCCGCTCCTTTAACATGCGAAGAAAGTATAAAAATATTTCATCGCCGAAAGAGGATACGCCACGGCAACCCTGCCGCAGAGCCGCCTTGGCCTCTCAATCGTCTTTCTACATCTTGCTTTGTTAGGATTCTTGAATGCTTCCATCTCTTTTGACAAAGGTATTAAG
>Ga0187784_10002976_pt1 | contig 13665 bp, 14 predicted proteins | sample 1015_SJ02_MP15_2_FD_132964 | JGI IMG/M metagenome (GOLD analysis project Ga0187784, IMG submission 132964) | Tropical peat soil microbial communities from peatlands in Department of Meta, Colombia - 1015_SJ02_MP15_20_MG | ecosystem: Environmental > Terrestrial > Soil > Wetlands > Peat | place...
AGCTTGCTCCAGGAAGTTGTCAAAGCGTGCAGCCTTATGCGTCGAACATCTTTTGCACGATGGCCTGCTGCCGGGGCCGAAAGTCTCGACTTGATGGTCGAGAACGCGCGAGCCCGACGGGACATGGTGCCAGGCCGGATGCAGTAAGTGGTGGAGTAGGCGGGCGATGAGATCCGGTCCACGCCCGAGTTGGGGCCCGGACCGAAGCGACGGCGCCGAAGGCGACGACAGTGGAGGTCGTTCGGCCAGAGGCGGACGGGGGGACAGCCCCACCGAGGAGGACAGCCGAGGCCATAGCCCCGTAGTGGACCTCACCGACGTCAGGCTCTACCGGCGGGTGGCGGCTACCTGCCAGGCCATGGCTCCTGCGGGGTCCCAGGTGATGTCGATGACGGCGGACTCGATGGACATGACTTCCCATCCCGCCGAGAACGCGACCCGAATCTCGTCTTGCGTTACTCGCCGTGGTCCCCAGTCGCCGGGCTGGCGGTCGCTGAAGCAGAGCATGTGATAGCGACCACCGACGGGGACCACCTCGGCCAGGCTGTCGACGTAGCGCTCGCGCTCGTCGTCATCGAAGACGTGGAAGAGCCCGCAGTCGAGCACGGTGTCGAACTCCTCACCGACATCGACCAGGTGAAGGGCATCGGCGACAACGAAGCGCACGTCTACGCCTCGCTCGGTCGCCTTCGCCTCGGCCAACTCGATGGCCCGCACCGAGGTGTCGACCCCCACCGCTTCGTAGCCAAGTGAGGCTGCCAGGAGGGCATGTTCGCCGGTGCCACAGCCCACGTCGAGCACCCGGCCCACCAGGCCCCCGGTCGTGGCCAGGCGCTCGAAGGCTGGCTGGGGTCGCCCGATGTCCCACGCCGGTGGTGTGTCGGCTGCGTAGATCGCATCGAAGTCGTGCGATGGACGGGTTGGACCGCCCTCGGGAGGAGGCGATGATGGACCAGTCACGGCGACGTGCTTACCACGAAGGCAACCGACACGCGGGGGTGGTGGGACCAACATCCAGCCACCACCAACGGCGTTACTGCGGCCAACCTTCGGGCCCGAGTTGCTCCTCGTCTCGGATACGTAGGCGCTCCTTCAACCTCGCCATCTCCGCTGAGTCTCCAGCTGGCAGCTTGACGTCCTGCGCCCCGACCAAGCCCGTTGCTGTAGGAGCACGGACCGGCTCGCAGCCTTCCTCGATGTAGACCTTCACCCGCTTGGTGGCGTTGAGGGGTGAGATAGCCACGCGGTTCCAGCGTCCAGAGGGCGGCGGTTCCTTCCATTCACGGGACTGGGTCATGCGGCGACCATCGTTCGGATTGAGTTCAACCACGACGCGGACGTCCGCCTCGTCGATGACCTCGCCGACCTGGGCGTCAGTGAGGATGATCGACCTCTCGTCGGGAGCCGGGATGCGGTGGTACTTCGCACCGTCCCGCTCGATGTTCTTGCGGAACGTGTCCCTTTGCTCGTCCTCGATGTAGACAGCGTGAATAGATCCACCAGCGAAGTTCTTCATGATCTGCTCGGCCTTGCGCTCACGCCTCTTGGGTCCACAGACCGGACAGCCCTTGCTCTTGCAGGGCAGGGCGATATCTCGACCGTGGGTTTCATCGCCCTTGTCGCTGAGTAGGCTGCCGATACCCTGGTCACAGCTGTCAGACGGCGCCCTTGCTGCGCGAGCCGAGGCGGCACGCCGAAAGCTCCACGACTGCGATGCTCGCCTCGCGAAATACCGCGCCACGCTTGACAGCCTTCATGGAGACCCGACCGTGATCGCAGGGTGGATCGCCGAAGTTCAGTGCCAACGCCTTGCAGCCGAGGCTGACCTGGCTAACTGCGCCCACTCTGCGCCCCCCACGACTGAGGAGCTGCGCCAGAGGATCGCCGCGGTCGCCCCCAATCGCTCAGGTCCTCGCAGGCGCTGATCCAAGGGAGAAGGCCCAGCTCTATGCCGACTTGGGTGTCAGCCTCACCTACGACCCTGTTGGGCGTCGTCTGGTGGCCGAGGCGCGTCCTCCAGCCGCGTGTGCAACAGCGCGTGTCGGAGGGCCCGATCAGTCGAAACCCGACTGGCGGATCCAGGCGCTTGAGCTGGGAAGATAGGCCGGCCGGAGGCCGGCAGGGTGCGGTCCCTGTAACACAGCACTCTCAAACAGCATCAAGATTCACGAGGCGCGCTGACCACCGCTTCATCTGCTCGGCTCATCGATGCGGGGGGGGACGGCCTTCGTTCCGCAACTTGGAGGCCACGAACGACGTGCCGGAACGATCGAACGGGACTGACCTCGCAATATCCAAGCTCGCTCTGGACGCAGAATGCACGGACGAGATCCCGCGCTCGAGCCAGATTCGGCCGGGGCATCGTCGGGAACAGGTGGTGCTCGATTTGGTAGTTCAGTCCTCCAAGGATGAAAGTCGCACACCTGCCACCGGTCACATTTCGAGACGTGATGATCTGTCGTCGGGCAAAGCCCATGGTCGAATCGCTGTCGAGAAGCGGCATGCCCTTGTGGTTGGGGGCGAAGCTGATGCCGAGGTAGAGGGAGAAGACCGCCTGATGAACCGCGATGAAGGCAATCGCCATTGGCCATGGCAGGACCCACAGCACCAGAGCGAGGTAGGCGAGCACATGCGCGGTGAGAAACATACCCTCGGTAAGGGCGGCACGGTCCCGGCGCCGCAGAAGATCTTGGATACCCGAAACGTACAAACCCGTGCTGCGCAAGAGCATCAGTGGGAAGAAGAGCACCGCCTGCCGTCGCTGTAGCCAACCACCAATCCGAGCCACCGCACCGCTGTGGTGTCGGGGGGTGACGGGACGAAAGAGGGCGACATCGGGATCACGACCGATTTGGTTGGGGTGAGCGTGGTGGGCATTGTGCTTGGGCTCCCACCAACCAAAGCTCAAACCGATTAGCCCGTTCCCGACGCAGAGTCCGAGCAGCCGATTGGCGCAGCGTGATGGGAAGACCTGCCCGTGTCCGGCATCATGGCCGAGGAACCCGAGCTGGGTCGACATGAGACCAAGGAACGCCGCGATTCCAAGAGTGGCCCATGAGGCGCCCAAGGCGACGAAGCCGACCCAGCCAGCAAATGAAGCGGCGATGGTCAACACGATTTTGATGCAGTAGTAGCGAGGGCGACGATCGAGGCACCCGGCTGCACGGAGCTGCGCCGTGAGCGCGCGGAAGTCGCACGCGGGATCTGACTTCAGCGTGGTCGAACCCACAGGGTCAAATGAATGTAGATCTGTTGGCGGGCCTCCGTTGTGCCGAGGCCCGCCAACAGATACGGAGCTCAGAGCGCTCGGACGTTCTGGGCCTCGGGGCCCTTCTTGCCCTGGCCCACGTCGAACTCCACCTCTTGACCTTCATCGAGGTTCTTGAACCCATCTCCAACGACGTTCGAGAAGTGGACGAAGACGTCCTTCTCTCCCGTGGACGGAGTGATGAAGCCGAACCCCTTCTCACTGTTGAAGAACTTCACAGTTCCTGTTGCCATTTGTTTCTTCTTTCTCTTCTCTCTCTGCTACTTCTGCGGCAGAACTTGGGGCGACTTGCTCACTGCTTGGACGTCGCCAACGACTCGTACGGACGCCCACAGGGCGACCTCACTCCCACCTCTCCGTAGATGCGGCAGTGCTCGTTGTCACACCACCCCAGGAGGATGTCTCCGGCGCGGACGTCAACGCCATGTCCGGCGCACAGTGCGACGTCCGGCAGAAGGACAGTCACCGAATACGTTGGATCTTCAGGGTCAGAGCCACGGCAGAGGGTGCGACGTTGGGGCTCGACGGTTGTGGTTGCGGACCCGCTGCAAAGAGCGCAAGGCGAATCTGACTCGAGCACGGTCACAGGGTGAGGGCCGCTCGGAGGTTCGTCACGCCCCGCAGCCGACGTGCGATCTTGGTGGGGTCATCCGCATCTCTACTCCGAATTCGTTCCTCGAGCATCACCAGGCGGGCCCCTTCACGGTCGATCAATCGCCGGCGATCCTCGCCGTGATGTTCATTCAGCGCTCGAACGAAGCAACGGTGCGCGTCCATTGCACGTGGAAGCTCCAAAAGTCGGGCGATCGTGGAGTACGAAGTCCCCGCCTCGCGCAAAGCGAGAGCTCGGGCATCCAGGTCGAGTGCCCTCGGTCGAGGCCCACTCGAGCGCCTACCGCGCTCGGGCTTCGCCGCCGATCGCTTCTTGGACCGGGGGCCGTGGTTGCGCCTAGGCACCGGACCCGCCCGTGCGCGCCCCAGTGGACACGCTTCTACATCTCGAGATGTCAGGGGCTCCGTTCGAACTGGGCCAACTCGGGGGATCTCGAACAGGCCGAGTCGGCTCAATGCCGACGACCGCGCCATATTAGCAGCCCGATTCACGGATCATGGCCCGGTGGTTCTGGCCTCTGCGCACCGCACGGCGTTTCCGTCACTATCGGCGGTCCTCGCCCCCGCCCTCCTGCACGTTGGGGTCGAGTCGTAAGTGGGCCATCTTGCTCGATCAATGGATCGGTCAGAACGACAAGACGCAACCCGGCAGTTTCGAGGAAACACAGGTACCCAGTCTCTATGGCCTCGCTCCATCCACGTCGCTTTGGGTCACCCGAATTGAGCGTGGCCAACCTCGGGACCCCGAAAGGCGAACCCAATAGACGTCCCCATCGAACGAGATCCCGGCCACCGTCGGGACTGGCCCTTCCGATGCGTCGGTGAGTCGATTGGGCATGTACTTGGCCTTGACTCGATACCCATGGATCGGCTGGTTGACCTCGGCACTGCACGTGATACCCGCACCCCGGACCCGCCAGGTCAACTTCTTCAGTCTCTTCACGGGTCTTCCCTCGCTCGTGAGACACAAACGTACCTCGGAAACACAGCTGGCATTGACCGCAGCACTACGCTGCCGCGGTGTCTGTTGAAATGGAACCAGAGGGCGTGTTCATCCATCTCCTGGGCGAGAGCGATGCGAGCTCGCTTTGGCACTTGGCGGATCCAGAGCGGGCGTTGACCCTGTGCGGAATCGACTAGGCTATGGGAGTCCGCACCAGGAGTGGGCCCTCACGCCAGAGAATCTCCGCTGCGAGGTCTGCGTGGCGCAGTTCGACGGCTGAATTCGCGCGCATATTCGCGATCGATGTTGCTGGTCCGTCGTTCGAGATCATCTCTTGTTCAGTTGGCCCTTGCATGTGCTGCACTGCGATTATTGCGTCCGGGCTCGCCAAATCGTCAGAACTCTGCAAGGAGCATGACCAACGTCAGCGGATCGAGAGATGATTCGCTGAAGCCGTAGTGCATGTAGAAGCTCTTGGCCTCATCATCCTTGGCGTGAACCAGGAGCACCCTCACCCCCACTGATTGCGCAACCTCGAAAGACTTCAGCATGAAGTGTTTCAGGAGGGCGGCGCCCAGCCCGTGTCCCTTGTGCTCCACGTCGACTCCCATGCGGCCCAAGAGGATCGCTGGGATCACTTCTGGTTGGTTACGTCGCATCCGCTTCGGAGCCGATGACCGCACAATCGACGCTGTCGCCGATGCGTAGAAGGCGACGACGTTGGCCGATCCAAGTTCGACCGCGACCCATGTGCGGCTCGTTCCGGTCGTCTGGTTGGCGAGCGCCCGATGGAACAACCACTCGTTGAGGGCCGGCTTCCCGCAGTCGAACCCGCTGAGGATGTGTCCGCCGGTCAGAAGCTCCGGACCGGCATAGGCCACTACGAAGGCTGCTCGAGGACCGAAGGATTCGAGAGCAGTTTGCCCATGGCCTCGGGAAACGCGGGCGGAGCAGAGAGGAGATCCTGCAGCTGCGCCCAGGCGGCATCGTCGACGGCGAACACTCTCCGGTCGGCCAGCTCCGTCTCGGCCGCCTCCACGGCGTGGCGCAGCACGAAGTCGTTCGTCGATTCGCCCCGGGCCTCGGCAGCTCGGCGCAGGACGGCGTCCTGTTGCGGCGTCAATCGCAGGCTCATTCTCTCGGTCTTCGACGGCATGAGGTCATTGTACGCCAAATGACGTACAAGTGATACCTCGGAGTTGGAGGGCCGGTCAAGGCCGGCGCAGCCGCCCGGAGGGGAAGCCTTGAGGGGCCCGGGCACATCCATGGGGACAATGGAAAAGGCCGCCTGACCAGGGCGGCCTAGCTGCCTGCCCCGGACATCCCAACGCGGCGACCGTTCCCTTGTCGCATCCCTGCGACAAGATAGCTCCCATGATCGAAGACCCGGACTTCCGAAGCGACAAGAGCGACAGCGTCGAGGGGCTGGGCCGGGCCGCGTCCCGTTGGCAGACCTACCACCACAACCTCGAGGAGGAGGTGCTGGCCGAAGCCTTCCCCATGCCCGCCCTCGACGCTCCCGAACCCTCGGAGCTGGTGAAGGAAGGCATGGCGGCAACGCTGGCGGCCGACGTCATGGAGGAAGCCGACCTGATCGGATTCTGGGTGGCCTGGCACCTGGCTGGCGGCTTCCGGCTCCTCGAGGAGGGTGGCTGGCACCGGGCCACCATCTTCCGCAAGATCCGGCGCTTCCGGGCCCGCTACGGCGCCCACCCCGACGAGTACACGTTCCCCTGGCTCCGGCTCGACTGCGAGAAGGCGTGGGCGGCGACCATCGCTCGGCGCATCGAGAACCGCCCTCCCGGCTTCTTCCACTGATGCCATCGCACGGCGTCCCAATGCTTACCCCTGCCCCCCTAGTCGCAAATACGCACCTTAAAGCCATGCACGAATTGGCCTCGGGAGTCGATGCCCTGTACCTCTCGGCCCGCGTGGCCCTGCCGATGCCATTCGTCGCCCGCCTGGAACAGGCTCGGCAGTGGGCGAACGATCTACGCCAGGCCGCGCCGTGCCGCCTCGGTGACCTCTGGTTCGGTGTCGCCCCGCACGGATGGGGCAAGTACCGCTTCTGTCTCGACCACACCATGGCGCGCCTCGGGTTCACTGAGAGCCGCCACCTCCCCAGCATGCGGGTCCAACCCCGGGCCGAGTTCCTCCATGCCGTCGGTCCCGAGGGTGTCGTCCGTGCCCTGGGCGAGCTGCTCGAGCCCGAGCTCGGACCACTGCGCTTCTCGGTCAGCCGCCTCGACCTCTTCGTCGACGTACAGGGTTGGATGCTGACCCTCGGCGACGCCCAACGTTTCGTCTGTCGGGCCGACGCCCGGCGCACCTACGAGATGGACGGCCGGCTGACCGGCTTCGAGTTCGGGAGCCGCAAGACCAAGGCCTTGCACGCCCGGATCTACGACAAGCGGGCCGACGTCGAAGCCAAGGGGACGAGCTGGTGGCTCGAGGTGTGGGGTGACCGCCTCGCCGAGGACCTTTCCGTGCACCGGGTCGAGTTCGAGCTCGGGCGCCAGGGCCTGGTGGAATTCGGTATCGACACCCCGGCCGAGGCACTCGAGGCCACGGGCGACCTGTGGCGCTACGCCACCGGGGAGTGGCTCACCCATCGCTCCCCCACTGCGGATGCCACCAGGACCCGCTGGCCGATCTCGGCTCCCTGGTCGTTCGTGCAAGGCGCCTCGCTTCGCCACCAGGCCGTGGGCCTGGCCCGGTTGCAGGGAACTCGGCGTCGAACGTCGATCAGCCGCCTGCTCCCGGGGGTCAACGGATACCTGGTCTCGTTGGCTGCCCTTCTCGGCACGGACGACATCGAGGACACGCTCGGAGCCGTGGGGCATCATCTCCACACCTACGAGATCGCCAGCCACACCCCGATCGCGGAGCGGGTGGCCCGGCGTCGTTCGGAGCTCGAACTCCGATGAACGCCGCCGGCCCCGACTACGACCGGGTGGCCTCCGTGCTGGTGCGGATCACGTTGCGTATAGCGAACGGTGAAGTCGAACAAGAACGGGAACAGGAACAGGAACAGGAGGGCGGCGATGTTGACGGTGGCCTACTGCCGGGTGTCGACCGAGGAGCAGGCGGCCGAGGGCTTCTCGATCGCCGGGCAAGCTAACAAGCTGCGCGTCTACGCCGAGCTGCACGACCTGGGCGAGGTGAACGTGATCGCCGACCCAGGGCTCTCGGGCAAGAACCTCGAGCGGCCCGGCCTGCAACAGGTACTGCACATGGTCGACGAGGGGCACGTGGCCAACGTGCTCACCTGGCGTCTCGACCGGCTCTCTCGGAACCTCGGCGACCTCATCATGTTGGCCGACCGCTTCGGCCAGGCCAACGTGGCACTGCACTCGTTCACCGAAAAGATCGACCTGTCGTCGGCGACGGGCCGGATGTTCTACAACATCTTGGGATCGTTCGCGCAGTTCTACCGCGAGCAGCTGGCCGAGAACGTCCGCATGGGCATGCAGCAGGCCGTACGTCAGGGCAAATGGATCAACCGGCCCAAGACCGGCTACGACCTCATCGACGGCGAGCTCGTGCCCAACGAGATGGCGCCGGTCGTCCGTCGTATCTTCACCATGCGAGCCGAGAAAGAGCCAGGGCAAGATCGCCGAGGCCACCGGGGTCAAGTACTCGACCGTCCTCACCATCCTCGATTCACGCATCTACCTGGGCGAGGTGCAGATGAACGGCGAGTGGTTCCCCGGGCGCCACGAAGCGGTCATCACTCCCGAGCTCTTCGCCGCCGCCCACCGGGGCCGGGTGAAGGGCCGGGCCCGGGGCAGAGATCTCCTCTCGGGGCGGGTGCCCTGCGGGATGTGCCACCGACTGATGGCCATCGACCAGAACGGCCAGGGCAACCGCCACTATCGCTGCCGCCATTGGGGACACGGCTGTGCGCAACCCCGCCGGACCAACGTCGGGCTCCTGCGGGCCGCCGTGCTCGGGCTGCAGCTCATCGGCGACGACGTGGAACTCCAGGCCGCCATCCGCCGGGAGCTCGAGCGGGCCCGTACGCCGGCCGCCAAGGCCGGCGGAGGGACTGCTCGCCGCTCCCGGCACGTGGCCGAGGACTTGATGGCCCAACGGCGCAAGCTGCTGCGCCTGTACTACGCGGACAAGATCGGCGCCGACCTGTTCGCCGAGGAGGAAGCGCGCCTGTCGGTGGCCATCCGGGAGGCACATCGTGAGGTGAGCGATGCTCGAGCCGAGGTGGCGCGCTCGGACGACATGGCTGAGCACTTCGACGCAGTGGCCCAGATGCTCTCCAGTCTCGACGTCGACACGACGTGGCGCGCCGCGACGGAGATCGAACGACGCGTGTTGATCGACGAGTTCCTCGAGGAGATCACGGTGTTACCCGATTACCTCGACGTGAAAGTGCACGGAGCGCCTCCGGTGCACGTTCTCTACCAGGAGGTTGGACTCAAGGAGTCGGGTTTTGCACGTGTCGGAGGGGGGACTTGAACCCCCACGCCCTTGCGGGCACCAGCCCCTCAAGCTGGCGCGTCTGCCTATTCCGCCACTCCGACGTGGACCACCGCTGGACTCCCAGCGTCGGGAGATCGTAGCGCGCCCTACTGGCCGGGCAGCGACGGTGTCGTGTTGCTGGTGGATTCGGGTTTGCGGACGGCCCACAGCTGCGCGTACCACAGCAGGCTGTCGCTGCGGGGCGTCGGGGTGACCCCGCCGATGGAACGACTCCAAGAGATTGCCGTGGGCTCGGCGTAGAGCGGCAGGGAAACCATGTCGTCCCATAATTGGGTGTCGGCCTGGTCGTAGTAGCCGCCAGCCGTGTTGGGGTTCAGCTGCTCGGATGCCGTCTGCACCAGGTGGTCGAACTGGTCGTTGTCGTAGCCGGTCCAGTTCTGCGAGCCGTACTTCCCCGGCGGGCCGAGCGACGACGTGTACCAGGCCTGCGTCTGGCTCATGTAGGGCGTGACGGTCTGCGGGAGCAGTGCCATGTCCGCGAAGCCGTAGGACAGCGTCAGGCCGGTCTCCTCGGCGTCGTCGAGCGGGTAGATCGTGGTGTCGAGCCCGGCCTCCTTGAGCTCGTTCTCGATCGTCGGGGCCGCCGCCGCCGCCCAGGGGTCACTCGCGTCGTAGGCCAAGTGGAGTTGGAAGGGCGTCCCGAAGGCTGAGTGGTAGTACGGCAGGCCGACCGTGCGCACGAGTCCCGTGGCGTCGATGAGCGCCGCGGCCTGGCTGGGCACCGGCGTCACCGGGAAGTTCACGCTTCCGCCGGCGCCGATCACCGTGGTGGAGGTGGACGACGTCGCCGAGGGCACCGTCGTCGTGGTGGGACCCGAGGAGGTCGGCTTGTAACTCGGCTGGCCCTGCACATACACGTGGCTGTCGGCCACCTGCAGTCCGGGCACGGCCCAACTCGCCTGTTGGTTGACCAGGTCCTGGCGGTTGATGATCAGGGCGATGGCCACCCGAAGGTCGGGCGGCAAGTCCGAGTCCAAGGAGCTGGACATGTCGAGCTGGAGCAGGTCGGCCGACGTGTCGACCTCGCTTTGGGCGTCTGGCAGACCCGTCACTTGGGTCAGGAAGTCGGGTGTCACGTTCTGGGGTTGGGCGACCTGCACGTACCCCGACACCATCCACTGGGCCAGCTGCGCCGTGGAGGACGCGATGTGCACCGTGATGGAATCGGCGTTGGCCGGTGTCCCCCACCACCTCGGGTTCTGCACCAGTGTGATGCGGTCGGCACCGATGGAGCCGATCTTGAAAGGCCCCCCTGACAGGTCGACCAGCGGGCTGACCGTGTCGCACGACGGGTTCCAGCCCACTTTCTCCATGATGTGTGCGGGCAGGAGGTTGTCGAAGAGCATCTGCCAATCGGCGAAGGTGGTCTTGAACTTCACCGTGACCGTCTGACCCCCGTTTGACCCCGTGACCGAGGCGATGTCCCGATAGCCGGCGATGCTCGACACCTCGTCGGCGGGCACGGTGGGATCTCCGCGCTGTTGCTCCCAGGCGTACTCGAAGTCCGCCGCGGTGATCGGCACTCCGTCGGACCACACCGCCTTGGGGTTCAAGGTGTAGACGATGGTCTGGGGCTTGGTGCTGACCAGCTCGGAGGACTCGATCAGCTCCGAGTTGGCCGTCGGCACGCCGGCACCGTTCACGACGAAGGGGCTGGGCAGCACGGCTCCGAGGACCAAGCGGGTGCCCGGGGTGTCACCCGTGGGCGTGTGGGGGTTGCACCCGGTGGGACTCTCCGTCGTCCCGAACGAGATCCTGCCGCCCGCCACCCCTACGTAGGTCACGGTGGTGGTGCCCCCGTTCGAGCCGGTCCCACAGGCGGTGGCCAGCAGGGCCAGCGCCCCCAGCCCCCCGACCAGCCAGCCTCGGCGCCGGGGGCGTCCGCCCCGGCGCTTCACTGCAGCCTGAGATCGAGGGTGATCGTGGTCAGGGCGAAGATGATGGCCACCGTGACCGTGATGCGGTCCAGGTTCCGCTCCACCACCGTCGAGCCCTGGGCGGCCGCCCCCACGCTGCCGCCGAACATGTCCGAGAGGCCCCCACCCTTCCCGCTGTGCATCAAGATGAGGAAGATGAGCCCGAGCGCGGACATCACTTCGATCACGATGTACACCCAGGTGATCACGGACAGGGTTGCCAACAACGCAGGAGCCTCCAACTCGCGGGCTGACGTCGCCGGGTCAGCTCAAGAACGGTAGCAGGCGCCGGCCGCCCGGATGATGTCGGTGAAGCTCGCCGCCTCCAGGCTGGCGCCCCCCACCAGGAGGCCGTCGACGTCCGGCTCGGCCATCAGGTCCCCGGCGTTCTCGGCGTTCACCGACCCTCCGTACTGGAGGCGGACGGCCTCAGCGGCGGCCTCGCCCCCCACCTTGGCCACCAGGGACCTGATGAAGACGCAGGCATCCTCGGCGTCCACGGCGGTGGCCGCCTTGCCCGTCCCGATGGCCCAGACGGGCTCGTAGGCGATGACCAGCCCTCCGATGACCTCGCCGGCCAGGCCGCTCAGGGCGGCCAGGACCTGCTCTTCGAGCACGCTCTCGGTCTGGCCCCGCTCCCGCTGCTCGTCGGTCTCGCCCACGCACAGAACCGGCGTCATCTCGTGGCGCAGGACGGCGCGGAGGGTGGACGCCACGGTGGCGTCGTCCATGCCGTAGAGGCTGCGCCGCTCCGAGTGGCCCACGATCACATAGGCGGTCTCCAGGCGGGCCAAAAAGCGCGGGCTCACCTCGCCCGTGCGGGCACCGGCGTCCTCGTCGGAGCAGTGCTGGGCCCCGAGCGCCAGCGGGATGCGCTCTTTCTCCACGAGCGTCTGCACCGTGCGCAGGTCGGTGAACGGCGGGTGGACCGAGACGTCGACGCGGGCCACGTCCTCGGGCTTGAGCCGCAGGCCGAGGTCCCGCACGGTGTGCAGTGCCTCGATGTGGTCGTGGTGCATCTTCCAGTTCCCGCTGACCAGCGGGCGCCGGCTGCTCACCCTTTGGGGGCGTTGGGGGCCTGCCGCAGGGCGTCGATGCCCGGCAGGTGGCCCTCGGTCTCGATGAACGACAAGGAGGCACCGCCGCCCGTTGAGAGGTACCCGACCTTGTCCGAGAGGCCCAGCTCCTCGAGCGCGCTGGCACTGTCGCCACCGCCGACCACCGAGAAGCCCGGGCAGTGGGCCACCGCTTGGGCCACGATGCGCGTGCCGGCAGCGAAGCGGTGGTCCTCGAACGCCCCCAGCGGGCCGTTCCACAAGACGGTGCCCGCGCCGGCCACCGCCTCCGCGAATGCGGCCGCCGAGTCTGGCCCGATGTCGAGGCCGGTCCAGCCATCGGGCAGGTCGCCCTCGATCACCTTCACGCTCCCCCGCGGCTCGAAGCCCTCCGTCGGGGGCCCGAACGTGCCGCCGGGCTCGAGCGCCCGGGTGTCGGTCGGCAGCAGGATGCGCACGCCCGAGTCGAGGAGCGCCCGGCAGGCGTCGAGGTGCGCCTCGTCGAGGAGCGAGCTCCCCACGTGCTGACCTTTGGCGGCCAGGAACGTGTAGGCCATGCCGCCGCCGACCACCAAGGTGTCCACCTTGGTGGCGAGCACCTTGAGCACCTCGAGCTTGTCGGCCACCTTGGCCCCGCCCACCACGGCCACGAAGGGCCGGGCCGGGTCCTCGAGGATGCCGCCGAGCACCTCGACCTCCTTGGCGAAGCGCAATCCGGCCGCGCTCGGCAGGAAGCGCGGTGGCCCGACGATCGACGCGTGGGCACGGTGCGCGGCGCCGAAGGCCTCGTCGACATAGGCGTCGAACCCCTCGATCAGCCTCTGCACGAACGCGGGGTCGTTCGCCTTCTCACCTGGGTCGAAGCGCAGGTTCTCCATGAGCCCGACCCCGGGGCACAGCATCTGGAGCCGGGCCCGCACGGGGTCCATCTCCCAGCGCGGGTCGGGAGCACCGGCAGGGCGGCCGAGGTGCGAGGCGGCCACCACCTCGGCACCGTCGTCGAGCAGGCGTTGCAACGTTGGCACGGCGGCGGTGATGCGGAAGTCGTCGGCCACCGTGGCCGTGCCCCGCACGCCGATGTGCAAGGGGACGTTGAAGTCCACCCGCACCAGCACGCGGGCGCCCTCCAGCTCAGGCAGGTCGTCGAGGAGCGGGATGCCGCGCAACGGGTTCGCCATGGTGCCTCCTCTAGGGCCTCGTCGGTTGCCTCTTCGGTGCGGCGGGCAGATCAGCCGCCCACCAGCAGGGTCAGGTCGACCAGCCGGTTCGAGTAGCCCCACTCGTTGTCGTACCAGGACACGACCTTGACGAAAGTCTTGTCGAGCGCGATACCGGCATCCGCATCGAACACCGAGGTCATCGCCTCGCCGCGGA
>Ga0187784_10002978_pt1 | contig 13664 bp, 8 predicted proteins | sample 1015_SJ02_MP15_2_FD_132964 | JGI IMG/M metagenome (GOLD analysis project Ga0187784, IMG submission 132964) | Tropical peat soil microbial communities from peatlands in Department of Meta, Colombia - 1015_SJ02_MP15_20_MG | ecosystem: Environmental > Terrestrial > Soil > Wetlands > Peat | place...
CCCGGGGCAATGGCCAAAACCGGAAAAGCATGAGCGAACTCCGAGCGAAGACCGACGGAAGCGACCCGGCGAAGCGTGGTGCCATCGCGTTCAAAGAGGTAGAGCGACGCGGCATCCAGGGTGAACAATTCCACAAGCTGCCGTAAGATGCGGTGAATAGAATCGTTCAGGTCAAGGGAAGCGACCAGCGTTTCCGCAAAGGAGTTCAACACGACCAGTTCGCGGTTGCGCCGGCGGATTTCCTGCTCGGCGCGGCGGCGTTCCGTGATATCAAGGACAAATCCCTGGAGGGCGGTTACGTTGCCCTGGGCATCACGCACGGCTGTGGAGGATTCGCTCACTGTCCGAACCTCTCCATCCTTGCGGCGGATATCAAATTCAAAGTCGTTGACCACGCCGTGCTCCTGCAAAAGCTTACGGAGACGCTCGCGGTCCGCCGGGTTCACGTACAGAGATTGCGTAATGTCCAACTGCATAAGCTCATCGCGATCGTCATAGCCGGTAATGCGCATCAGCGCGTCGTTGAAATCGAGGAATCTTCCTTGCACGGTGGTGATGAACACGCCCTCCTGGACGCTGGCCACCAGCGCGCTGTACTTCTCCTCGGCCCTCTTGCGCTCGGTGATGTCTTTCAGGACATGAATCGTTCCCAGCTTGCGGCCGGAAGGATCCGTAAACGTGGAGTTGGAAGCGAGAAAAAATCCCTGCAGCCAGGGGTCCGGAGAGTCCGCTTCGCCGGAAACGCCCTCGCAGTAGGGGCATATCGCGAAGGAGCTGGCCCGCGGATTGAAAAAGTCGCTGACCGCACGCCCGATCATGGCCTGACTTTCCCGGCCCAGCAGATTCGCCAGGCGCGCGTTCCCGCGCACGATGCGGCCAGCCCGGTCGTGGACAAGAATGGGGTCGCCAATGGAATCGAAGGTGTACGCCCACTGCTGCTGAACGGTTTTGAACTGCTCGAAAAGATTTACGTTTTCGACGGTGGTGCCAAGGAAATTGGCGACGTTGACGAGGTAGGCGAACTCGTCCTCCTGAAAACGCTTGCCGGGCAGCGCGCCGATGCTGAGCATGCCGACCGGGCCTTCCTTGCCGCGCAGCGGCACGGTAATCAGCCGTGTAATTCCTGCTTCCGCCATCTCCCGGCGAAGTTTGATGTCTTGCTCTTCCTCGAAACGCGAGATACGGTAGTTTTCCCGCAGGACTTCCTGAACCCAGGGGCAGTGCAGATCGAGGCGTTCATGCTGCTTCAGGTAGCTTTCGCTGTATCCCACCGAAGCCCGGGCTACGAACTCGGCGGCATCGCCCTTGCCCTCGAGCAAGCGGAGTATCCCGTGACTCGTATTGAGGCTGGTGGTGATTTGCAGCAGAACCTTTTGCAGCAATTCCTGGAGGGAGACCGATTGGCTGCTGGAGGCCGTCAGCATGGTGAACTGCTGCATCTTTTTGCTGATTTCTTCGGAGCGCTCGCGCGCCGCCTCCAGGAGCAGCACGATCATCCCAATGCCCAGGCTTGCGTTCAGGAAATGGTCGAACGCGAAGCGGAGCAGGTACAGCTCTTGCTGAGTCCACGTGGGCCGGTCGAGGCTGTTCAAACCCAGCAGCGTGAAAGCGCCCGCCAGCAGTTTTGCGCCGTGGCCGCCGGTGGCGCTCGCGGCGCGCCATAACAGCCACCCCGTTGCCAGGCAGATGGCGCTCTCCAAGATGGCAGTTTCCCAGCGCACTTCGCCGAAGCGGGTGACTTTGCTTTCGTAATAGCAGGCCGTCAGCGCGAATAACACCGACAACCACAAGACCGGCCACTGCAGGCGATTGTTGCCGAGGGTGAACTGTACAATGGCCGCCAGGAAGAGCATCAGCGCGGCGACCCCGGCGCCTGAAGCGGTCACGCGCCAGAGCGGGATGGGCCTGAACAGCAAGGCCAGTTCACAGAAGGAAGACAGGGTCAGACATATCCACCCCAACAACCAAAGCCGATAGAAAGTGGCGCGGTTATCCCGGCGAAGATGAACAAATAACACCAGCAGGGTCAGGCATGCCGTGGCTTCAAAGAAGGCAATTCCCTGGAGGCCTTGATTGGGCACCACGGCCGACCCTCCCATTAGGTGTTGCGGGTATAGAAATGAATAATGGTGCCGTGCGCCCACGAGCGGAAACTGCGACACCAGGCCTGTTTTGACGCTAACACGCTATTTTCTTACTGGGCAAGAGTACCCACATTGCGGTGTGCTGTCCCGTATAATGCTGTTTGGGAGAAAGACCATCGTGGACATCGAAAGCATCCTGGTTGTGGACGACGAAGAGGCGATCCGAGAGGTCGTATCGACCATGCTCGAATCGCGTGGCTACCGTTGCACAGCCGTAAGCAACGGGAGGGCGGCGCAGGAAGTGGTCCGCAAGGAAACGCCGGATCTCGTTCTGAGCGACATGATCATGCCGGAAATGGACGGCATCAAGCTGCTCAGTTGGATGCGCGAGCATGACCCGGAAGTCCCGGTGATCATGGTTACGGCCATCCACGATATTTCCACGGCCTTGGAAGCCATCCGGCGCGGCGCTTACGACTACATTCTGAAGCCGTTTGAAAAGGATCAGCTTTTTCTGGGGGTGGGCCGCGCGCTGCAACACCGCCGCCTGGTCCTGGAAAACCGCAATTACCAGATCAACCTGCAACAGAAGGTGGATGAACAAACCGCGCAGCTCCAGATGGCCATTCAGCAACTCGAGCAATCCTACGACGACACCCTGGAGGCTCTAGGAAGCGCGCTGGACTTGAAAGATGCGGAAACCGAAGGCCATTGCCAGCGCGTGACCGCTTTCACGATTGAGATTGCCAGGGCCGTTCCCGTGCCGGATCACTACTTGGCCGTGCTCGCGCGCGCCGCCTTTCTCCACGACATCGGCAAAATGGCCATTCCCGATTCCATTCTGCGCAAGCCCGGCCCGCTCGACAATGATGAAAAGATCATCATGCGCAGGCACTGCCAAAAAGGCTACGACGTGCTAACGCGCATCCCCTTTCTCCGCGACGCCGCCGAAATCGTCCTGGCCCACCAGGAATTCTTCGACGGTACCGGCTACCCGCGGGGCCTGCGCGGCGAGCAGATTCCACTTGGGGCACGCATCTTCTCCGTCGCCGACGCGCTCGATGCCATGATCAGCGACCGCCCTTACCGCAAGGCGTTGCCAATGTCCCACGCAATGGAAGAGATTCGCCGCTGTGCTGGAACACAGTTTGATCCCAGAATTGTTGAAGTGTTCAACACCATTCCGGAGCAGCACTGGCTGGATCTCCGCGACAATTGGGGCTCGCCTCTCCGGACCGCTCATCTGAACTTATAGAGATTCAATTGCTCTACAACTTGGCATTGGCCCTGAGCATCCGGAACGCCCTTCCGCTTTGCTCTGGCGCGTTCCTCATGTAATCTCTTGCTGGAGAGACCCCATGGCCCTGATTCCCATCAAAACCGCTTCGGAAACCGGCTACTGTGACTGCGTCTGTGGCTGTTATGAACTGGCAAGCCTGCGCGATGAAGACACCGGCAAGGGCTACTGCCCCGCTTGTGGCAAGGAGCACCTGGAATGGAATACCGGGGCCGGCATCCCGCAACCCGCACCAGCAAAGCTTTCCGCGAGCACTGCTCCGGCTTCGCCGCAGCTTCCGCCTTCCGCTGATCCCCCGGCACGCCTACGCTGAATCCTGCTGCCAAAAGCAAAGGGAGGCCACCGAACGGCCTCTCTTCGTTTTCCAGTTTTGTTTTCTGCTAGCGCTTCTACGCGGAGATAGTTCCGTAGGGGCACAGCACCGTTGCGCCCCAGTCGCCCAGGATTCAGCCGAGCATCAGGGGTTGCAGTATGCTTTCAGTGTTGCTTGCGGCGCGCTACTTCCCCAGATACAGCAGGGCCAGCAAAAACAGCCAGAGCGCGTCCATGAAGTGCCAGTAGTAAGACGTCACCTCCGCGGCCACGCCAAGGCTCACATTGGCGTCGTCAAAATTCCGCCACGCCACATACAGCAAGGCGCAAACACCGCCAAGCAAGTGCAACGCGTGCGCTCCCGTGAAAATGTAGAAGAAGCTGCTGGCCGGATTCGTGGCCAGGTAGATGCCCTGCCCGGCCAGAATGCGCCAGGCCACCAACTGGCCTACGAGGAAGAGCACCCCGAGAACCGTCGTTACTTGCCAAAGTTTTCTGAAACCATTCGTGTCGGATTTGGCCAGGCGTTTGCGCGCCATCTCCAGCGTTGCGCTGCTCGCCAATAAAATCGCCGTATTGACCCACAAGAGTCCCGGGATACGCACCGGAACCCATCCGCCAGTTCCCTTGCGAATCAGAAACGCGCTGGCCAGCGCCATGAAGAACATTAGGATGGCGACAATCGCGATGGCCATTCCGATGTAATACTTTGACGCCGAAGGTTGCCCTTTCCGGCCGCGATTCCCACCATCGCCGCCGCCATCTCCTCCCGCAGGCGGAGTGTGGCCGCCTGCACCGCCGTTCCCTTTCTCGATGACCGGTTTGATGTCCTGCCCTGTCGTCGTGCCCGGCATGCGTTTCCTTCCCTTCTGTTAGTGCGCCTTCTCAGCCGGCAACTCGGGCGCAAGGTGCTGCGGCACAAAATCCAACTCAGAATTGCCGTGAAAATCATACGCGCCGCGGTAGACCACCGGCGGCACATCCCCGAAATTGCGCTCCGGCGCGGGCGAAGCGACACTCCATTCGAGAGTCGTGGCGCGCCAGGGGTTGTTCTCTTCCGCTGGTCCGCGGCGCAGCAAGCTGTATAGAAAATTGATGACGAAGAAGGTCTGCGCGGAAACGGTGCAAACGGTCGCCAGCGTCACAAACGTGCGGATGGATGCCCCCGCCGATGCAATCGCCGTTCGCTGCGCTTCTCCCAGCACGTGCGACTGCGTCAGCAACCCCACCCAGTGCAACGGCATGAAGATCGCGTACACCCCGGCAAACGTCATCCAGAAGTGCACTTTCCCCAGCCCTTCGTGCAACCGGGAGCCAAAAAGTTTCGGAAACCAAAAGAATAGCGCCGCGAGTATGGCGAATGTAGCTGCAACGCCCATCACCAGATGGAAATGGCCGATGACAAACTCCTCGCTGACCGCGGCGCGCGCCAGGTCATGCCGCGCCAGGAACATTCCGGAAAGCCCACCGGCGATGAACAGCGAGATAAACCCGATCGTGAACAGCATCGCGGTGTTGAGCTGCACGCGCCCATTCCACAGTGTCCCCAGCCAACTGGCCAGCAGGAACGCCGCGGGAATCCCCAGGGAAGCCGCCAGCACCGAAAAAACCAGTGGCGCGTAGGGATTCATCCCGGTGGCGAACATGTGATAACCCCACACACAAAATCCCACTAAGCCCACGCCGCACAGAGCGAGCACGACCAGGCGTTCCTTCCACACCGGCTTGCGCGAAAACGTCGCGACCAGGTGTGTCACGATGCCAAAGCACGGCAGCATCGCCACATACACTTCCGCTTGGGCAAAGTACCAGAAGAGCCGCTGCCAGAGGATGGGCAGGCTCCCTTGCCGCACCAAATTGTGGGGCTGCGCTGCCAGGAAGAAAGTCGCGCTGAAAAAATTCGATCCCAGCAGCCGGCCGGAAAGAATAGCGGCGCATCCCGCCAGCAAGACGCTGAAGATCAGCATGCTCAGGATCGCGTTGACGAACCACGCCCACACGGTGATTGGCAGGCGCGGCAAGGTCATGCCCTTCGCGCGCATTCCGATCGTGGTAGTGGTGAAGTTCAGCGCACTGAATAATGCCGCCATCGAAAACAGAGCGGCGCTGGCAAGCCACAGATTGATCCCGTTTGCCAACGGCAAGAAAAAGGACGCGGTCATTACCAACAAGGAGCCCACCGTCATCCACAACGAGAGCCGGTTCAGTGACGGAAACGCCATCTCCTCGGCGCCAATCTGCAGGGGCAGAAGGTAATTTCCAAAGCCCAACTGCGGCGCTGCCGTCAGCACAAAAAAGACCATCAGCGAGCCATGCAACAGCCGCATCGCTGCAAACCGCTCTGGCGTGGTTTCAATGGAGGCAAGAAACGGTATGGCGCGATCCGGCCAGGTGGCGTGCAACCGCAACAACGCCGAGAGCACCATGCCCACCAGCACGCTGGCCAGCGCCAGCCACAGGTATTGCAAGCCGATGGTTTTGTGGTGGGTGGAAAACAAGCGGAAGAGCAGGCGCGAGCTGGAAGATGGAGAGGCGTTGCCGCCGTCGTCGTAAGTGAACATTTTCGAGGCAGATTCGCTTGCCGCGGTGGGCTGAACCAGCTTCGTATCTTACCGCCTGCCCCGCAAATTGCAAGAAAGCCTGCTTGCGGGTCGTGAGCAGGTTTCCGGTAAGATCGCGGTTGTTCAGGTACAACAGTTCGGCCAGCTTGTGTGCATCGACGCGGTGGTTCTTGTTCCCGGTTTCCAACAGGGCGTTCTTGCGCGAATCACAGACCAATACTCAGGTGACATGGGGTTTCAGCAAGACGGTTAACCGAGCCGCGCAGGTGCCTTCTTCGAATGTCACATGCAAACTGCCGCGAAGGCCACGAAGAAACTGGAGAATCGCCTCGGCTTTCGTTTCGAGGATAGCCTCCATCACCGGCTTGCTGGCAGAACCCGGAACGGCCACCGAGATCGTTGCTTGATGAACATCCAGCCCAAAATTCTTAGCGTCATTCATGAGGGCGTTCCTGGTTGTAGGCGTTGATGCAAACGATCAAAACCTGCTCTAATGGGGCGCCCTCTTATAGTGCGTTTATCGGGGACTTCAGCCGGCCTGGACCATCGGGGAACTTTTCCGCCGTCTCTCAGGAATATCTATTAGGCCGAACGGCGGTATTCTATATGCGTGCCGTACGCGGGAAATGCCTCGCGTATCGCGCTGTCGATTCGGAAAAAAACTGGAACGCGAGTCGTTGCAGTGGCGGAAAAACGGCACAGGCCAATTCAGACTTCAGGGGAGACTCCATGCGCGGTGGTTACCGTTGTGCCTTCATTCTTGCTGTGCTGTGCGCCTGCATCCAAACGACGGGTTGCCACAGCAGCGCCTCCACTGCCCTCGCGGTCACGACCACTTCACTCCCGAACGGCGTCATCGGAACGCCCTATGTGGAATCACTGACGGCAACGGGCGGAACTCCCGGCTACACCTGGTCGCAAACTTCGGGCGGGACTATGCCGCCTGGCGTGTCACTGGGAAGCTCCGGCATTTTCAACGGAACGCCGAAAACCGCCGGCACGTTTGGCCCTTACGTTTTTGAGGTGACGGATTCGACCGGGGCGACCGCATCCTCACCCAGCATGAGCATTACGGTTACGGACAGCGCGCCTGCCATCGCCACCAGCGTGTTGCCGCAAGGAATGGTCAACTCGGCCTACTCCGTCACACTCGCGGCCAGCGGCGGCACTCCTCCTTATACCTGGGCAGAAACTTCCGGCGCCGTGTTGCCGCCGGGCCTTGCGAACGTCACCAGCGCCGGAGTAATTGCGGGAACGCCGACGACGGCTGGCATCTACGGCCCCTACGTCTTCACCGTCACCGACTCCACTAACAAAACGGCCGCCCCGCGACGCCTGACCTTGACGATCGGCTCGCCGGAAGTCGCGTCGTGCACACTGCTCGGCAACGAGGCCGCGTTGACGCCCGCAACCCCTTACGCGTTCCTGGTCAAGGGCACTGACGGAAGCGGCAACCCGATCGACATTGCCGGCAGCTTCACGCCGAATGGCAGCGGCGGCATCGCAAATGCCACCGTGGACTACAACGGAATCACCAACGGTCCCCAACACTTGCAGGTAGATCTGGGCGCAAGTTCGTATTCGTTCGGTTCGTCCGCGGTGGGCTGTTTGTCGCTGGCCTTCTCCGGTTCTATTGCGGGCGCGGCCAGCGAAAAGCACGCGGGGGTAGCGCCCCACTTTGCGCATGGCCCAATGGTTCGAACCAAGAATCGCGAAGCACGCGCCGCTGCGGCCCCCGCGGTTTCCAGCGTGCAGTTCACGTTCAGTCTGAGCGGATATGATGGAACGCTTTATCACACGGGAAGAATCATGGAATCCGACAACACAGGCGGCGGCACAAACGCCTCGGGTTTCATTCACGCGCAGGTCCCGAGCGCCTTTTCCCTCGCTTCCCTGCAGCCCAACTATGCGTTTGGTGTGGACGGATGGAGCGCAGAGTCTACTGGCTATTTCCGCACCGCCATTGCGGGAACCTTTACGAATTCTTCCGGTGCGCTTTCCGCGGGATATGCAGACCTAAATGCAGGGGGAACGCCATCGGGCGAGCTGACGGGAGGGAACGGAACGCTGAACTCCGCGATCGACGCAACCACGGGCCGCGGGACGGGCACCTATACCATTCCGACTAGCGGCGGGGATCTCACTTTCGACTTTGCGTTCTACATCCTGAACGGATCGGATTTCATCTTACTTTCGATCGATCCGCCTACGTCAGGCTCTGCCCCATTGCTTTCCGGGCGCGCCCTGGCTTCGAGCGCGAGGTATGAGGCAGGTGCGCTGAACGGCTACTACCTGCTGGCGTCGCAAGGACTCGAAGTGAGCGGGAGCAACATCGGAAATCTTGCGGAAATCGGCACGATGAACGCCACCAGCGCTGGAGCGATTCCCAAGGCGATCCTTTACGTAAACGATGCGGGAACCTACTCCAACACACCGTACTCGAATGGCAGCTACACCGTAGAGGCCGCTTCGGGACGTGTCTCCATTGCCGGGCTCACAGCCACGCCTCCGGTGGTATATCTCACCGCTGCCGGCACGAGCGGCGATGAAATTGCTGGTTTCCTGGTTGGGTCGGACAGCGAGGCGAGTTCCGGAGTTGTCGTTCGTCAATCCACCAGCGCGCCTGCTTATGTCCTCTCCAATATTTCCGGTAATTACGCCGCGAGTACGCAAGAAGATGTGGACGGGCTGAACGGAGCATCCCTTGGCGCGTTTTCGTTCACGGGCACAGGTCAAGCTGTCGCCACGCAGAAAACTACCGGCTCGGTTCTCAACCTGCCGAGTTTTGGAATGATAGCCATCAGTTCGGACGGATCGGGCAGTCTGAATGGAGGAAACTTTCCGCTGGTGACCAACGGAGCAGTGATCTTCGCCATTCCCGACTCGGGCGATCCCTTGATCTACGTCTTCACGGCAGCCAAGCTCCCCTACTGACAGGCGACAAATCTTCGGAGCCGTGGCAGCGCAATCACTTGCAAATTGCCCGTGGTGGTGCAACCCGATCAGCGACGCCGGGCTTATTCCAGGACATGGATGTTCTTTTTGGCGCAGATCTCCTTGAGAATCTGGGGCCACACGCTTACGGTGACTTCGCCGAGATGCGCTTTCCTCAGCAGGAGCATGAGCGTGCGGGACTGGCCGATGCCGCCGCCGATGCTCAGCGGGATTTCATGCTTCACAATGGCCTGGTGATAGGGGAATTTGAGGAAGTCCAGTTGGTGAGACAGTTCGAGTTGCTTCTTCAAGCTTTCCGCATTCACGCGGATGCCCATGGAGCTGAGTTCGTGGCGGCGCCGCGTGACGTGGTTCCAGACCAGGATATCGCCATTCAAGCCGTGCAGGGGCCGGCCATCAGTAGAATTGGTTGCGGTGACCCAGTCGTCGTAATCAGCGGCACGCATTTCGTGCGGATAGCCATCCTCGAGGGGATAACCGATGCCCACGATAAAGATCGCCGGGTACTGCTGGAGAATGGCGGTTTCGCGCTGCTTCCGAGGGAGATTCGGGTACATGCGGAGAATTTCTTCGGCATGGAGGAAGGTGAGCTTCCCCGGCAGGTTCGGATACTTTTCATTCTTGAGCTCGGGAAAGAGTTCCTGGGCGTAGAGTTCGGCTTCGACGAGCACTTTCCAGATTTTGCCGACGATGTCCTTCAGGAAATCGAGGTTGCGCTGCTCGGAGGTGATGGCGCGTTCCCAATCCCACTGGTCCACATAGGCGCTATGGTCATGGTCGAGGAAATAGTCCTTGCGGACGGCGCGCATGTCCGTGCAAAGGCCTTCGCCGGGACGCATGCCGAATTCCTTGAGTGCCACCCTCTTCCACTTGGTGGCGGCCTGAACGATCTGGGCATCCACGGGGTGCTTGTCGTAGTCGTTGCGGATGTGGAACTGGATGGGGGTGCGGGAGCCGTCGCGGTCCAGCATATCGTTGACACCGCTTTCGATGTCCACGATGAGGGGCACCGTTACCATCAACAGATTCAATTCCTTGCAGAGATTGTCCTCGATGAAGCGCTTGACGGCGAAGATCGCCTTCTGGGTTTCCCTGCGGGAAAGCGCACTGGAATAGTCCAGGGGAAGAATCTTCTCCAAATCCTCATAGTTGCCAATACCAGGCCCTGCCAAATCCGCTGCTTTGCTGGACATAGCTCACACCTCCGCTCTGGAGACAGTCGCGCCAGGGAGGGAAAGGGGCCAGTACGGGACACACCGAAGCGTGTGATATATGTCACAGCTTTTGGTGGCGATAAGCAAGTTTAATAGTAGTGCTCTCCGGCCAGCCTCGATTGCCGGCCCTTGAACCGCTTATCTCATGACATCTGAGTACCAAAATTCAATTAGGAGGACACACTCATGGGCATTAGTACCCTATCCGCTGCCACTACCAAAGGAACGGCGGATTATGTAAATAATGTTTTGACCAGTGTACGAGCCAAGAATCCGGCCGAACCCGAATTTCATCAGGCAGTGCAGGAAGTACTCGAATCCTTAGGTCCCGCCCTTTCGAAACACCCTGAATACCAAAAAGCGCGCATCCTTGAGCGCATGGTCGAGCCGGAACGCGTGATCATGTTTCGCGTCCCCTGGTTCGACGATCAGGGCAACGTCCAGGTGAATCGCGGATTCCGCATTGAGATGAGCAGCGCCATCGGCCCGTATAAGGGCGGACTCCGCTTCCATCCTTCGGTGAACCTGGGCATCTTGAAATTCCTGGCCTTCGAGCAGGTGTTGAAGAATTCCCTGACGACGCTGCCCATGGGCGGCGGCAAGGGAGGCTCAGACTTTGATCCCAAGGGCAAGAGCGACAACGAGGTGATGAGGTTCTGCCAAAGCTTTATGACCGAGCTGTGCCGCCATATCGGCCCTGACACGGACGTGCCGGCGGGCGACATTGGAGTTGGCGGGCGCGAAATCGGCTTCCTGTTTGGGCAGTACAAGCGGCTGAAGAACGAGTTCACCGGCGTGCTGACAGGCAAGGGGCTGAACTGGGGCGGCTCGCTGATTCGCCCAGAAGCGACGGGCTACGGCTGCGTGTACTTTGCGTCCGAAATGCTGAAGACGCGCAAGGAAACGCTGGACGGCAAGCTCTGCCTGGTCTCGGGAAGCGGCAACGTGTCGCAATACACGATCGAAAAGCTGCTGGATCTCGGAGCCAAGGTCATCGCCATATCCGATTCCAACGGCGTGATTCATGATCCCGAGGGCATCAGCCGGGAAAAGCTGGCGTGGGTTCTGGAACTGAAGAATGTGCGCCGTGGCCGCATCAAGGAGTATGCGGACCACTTCAAGTCCGCCAAGTATATCCCCGCAGATCCGTCGAAGGACTTCAACCCGCTCTGGGCCATCAAGGCGGACTGCGCCTTCCCGAGCGCCACACAGAATGAAATCAACGCCAAGGATGCGGCGACGCTGGTGATGAATGGGTGCAAGCTTGTGGCGGAAGGCGCCAACATGCCGAGCACACTGGACGCCACGAAGCTGTTCCTGGAAGCGAAGATCCTCTACGGGCCAGCCAAGGCCGCCAACGCGGGCGGCGTGGCGACTTCGGGGCTGGAGATGAGCCAGAACAGCATGCGGCTCTCCTGGACGAGGGAGGAAGTGGACCAGCGGCTGCACAATATCATGAAGGCCATCCACAAGAACTCCTTTGAGACGGCCGAAAAGTACGGCATGCCGGGCAACCTGGTCTTCGGCGCGAATATCGCCGGATTCCTGAAGGTGGCCGATTCGATGCTGGATCAGGGGTTGGTCTAATACCAATTCAACGGTTACTATGCGGCGGGGTGAAAATTTCACCCCGCCGTTTTACTATTCAGGCAGGCACATTCATGAACCGGGACCAGATTCCCAGGCCATTGCCGGATGCGGAGCTGCTCTTGGAGGGCTTCGATAACCTGATGCCCTTCCGGGTGCAGGAGATTCTGCTGGTGTCGAGCCTGTACGATTCATTTATCTTGCGGGAAGACGGGCGGCTGAACGAACTGCTGGTGGGCGAGTCGCTGGACCTGCACCTGCAACAGATCCCGCGGATCACGCACGTCGCGAGCTGTTCGGAAGCGCTGGCCCTGGCGCGCTCCGACCGGCGCATTAATCTCATCGTGACGAACCTGGCGGTGGGAGAGATGAATGCGGCGCAACTGGCGCACGAAATCAAGGCGGCGGGGCTGAAGATGCCGGTGGTGGTGCTGGCCTACGACTACCGTGAAATCAAGAATTTCATTGCGCGCAATCCGGTGACGGACATCGAGCGTATTTTCCTGTGGCAGGGCAGCGCGCGTGTGCTGATTGCCATTGTGAAGTACATCGAAGACCGGCGGAACGTGGAGCACGACACGTCCACGATGGGCGTGCCGGTGGTGCTGCTGGTGGAAGACAACATCCGCTACTACTCGGCGTTTTTGCCGGTGATTTATACCGAGCTGATCACACAGACGCATCGCGTCATTCAGGAAGGGCTGAATCTGGCGCACAAGCTGGTGCGCATGCGGGCGCGGCCGAAGATTCTGCTTTCCTCGAATTTCGAGGAGGCCTACGAGCTGGCGCTGCGCTATCAGGATCACCTTCTGGGGATTGTGTCCGACGTCGAGTTTCCGCACGGCGGCGTGTTGAGCGCGGACGCGGGATTCGAGCTGGCGCGGCGAGTGCGCGCCGTGGTGCCCGATTTGCCGGTGGTGTTGCAATCGAGCCGGACGAAATTCCGCGCGCGGGCGCATGCGGAGGGGTTTTCCTTCCTGCGCAAGCGCTCACCGACCTTTTTGCGGGACTTGCGGCGACTGTTGATCCAGCAATTTGCGTTCGGCGATTTCGTGTTCCGCACATCGGATCGCAGCGAGGTGGCGCGGGCCACGGATCTGAATTCACTGGAAGCACTGTTGCACACGGTGCCGGCGGACAGCATCGCGTATCACGGACAGCGGAACCACTTCTCGCACTGGCTGATGGCGCGGACGGAGTTCGCGCTGTCGCAAAAGCTGCGGCCGCGCAAGGTTTCCGATTTCAAGACGATTGAAGGATTGCGGCAGAACTTGATCGACGCGATCGGGGAATACCGGAGAGAGCAGAGCGAAATCCTGATCGGGGACTTTAAGCCTGCGGCGTTCAAGGCCGGCGGGTCGTATTTCCTGCGCATGGGTGCGGGCTCTCTGGGCGGCAAGGCGCGCGGGCTGGCGTTTGTCCGGCACATGCTGCACAAGCGGAGAGTGGCGCGGCGGTTTCCAGAGGTGCGCGTGCGGGTGCCGCCAGCCGCGGTGCTGGCGACGGATGCGTTCGACCGCTTTCTTGCGGAGAACAACCTGCTCGATTTCGCGGTCCATGCAGCGGACGACTCGGAGATTCAGCAGAGATTCCTGGATGCGCCTCTTCCCGCGGGGGTCACGGAGGATTTGCGGGCGTTCCTTGCGGAAGCGCG
>Ga0187784_10002979_pt1 | contig 13661 bp, 16 predicted proteins | sample 1015_SJ02_MP15_2_FD_132964 | JGI IMG/M metagenome (GOLD analysis project Ga0187784, IMG submission 132964) | Tropical peat soil microbial communities from peatlands in Department of Meta, Colombia - 1015_SJ02_MP15_20_MG | ecosystem: Environmental > Terrestrial > Soil > Wetlands > Peat | place...
GCAGGCTGAAAGCTTCACCGGAACGCATCCCAGTCAGCATTAGAAGGGGTATCGCCGTGCGGACCACGGGTGAGCGCAACTTTGCGGCGGCATCAAGTAATTTTCCTTGTTCTTCCGGTGAGATCGCACGCCCCAGGTCCTTGCGCTCTTCGAGTTTCTTGACGCGGGGCCACAGTTCGCGCCAGGTGCGCCCAATCGCGCGCGACAATTCCCCAAGCTCCATGTTGATGGTCCGCCCACTCGCGCCATCCGCTTGCCGCTGGCGGACATATTCCCTCATGCGCTCCTCTGTCAGGTCGGACAACACCGTCGTCCCCAAATGCCGATCCACAAGGCCCAAGCGAAGCGTCGCAAAGTCCACGCTGGAAGGCCGATGAGTGAGTGTGTAGCCGTTGAGGTACGTCTTGGTGACCTCGGCCACAGTTCGGATACGGTTTGCCTTTTGCTCTGTGGGCAATCCCGCCGCCGCCCGCTCCAATTCCGCCTTGCGCCTTTTCTCGTATTCCTTCGCAACTGTTTTAGTGGTAGCGCCGGTCGATTCCTGGAACCGCTTGCCCTGGTACACGAATTCGCAGACGTAGAATTTCGACTCCTGTCCTTTTCGTTTTGGTCGATAGACGGCCATCGTTACTTCGCTCCTTTCTTCGTTTGCTTCTTGCCCTTGCCGCTCGCTTTTGGACGCCCGCCCAGTTTGGCCCATTCGCTCAACTGTTTTTTGGAGTGCTTCCGGGCGCGCGCCTTGCCGCCCATCGCGCCGGTCTTTCGGAAGTACTCCATTGCGTCATCAGGGATGCGGATCTTTGCCACGAATGGGATTATAAACTTAGGCCCAAGATAAAGCAAGGATGAATGCTGGTTCGTGAAAGGAGGACTCTGCGCCTGGGGGGCGCTGCTGTCGCCACGGCCTCTAGCGGGATATAATTTGGACGGAGGGCGGCGGAGTCGAACCGCAATCCCTGGTGAGAGATTCGGCGCTTTGCAGGCGCCTTCTGGCCCGGCCAGTCGCCCTCCAGGATCAAGCACGGAACTTGCGGAACCCACGGAACTCCCTTTTGAAATCAGAGAGGTACATCGGACCTGGAATGGAACTACCACGGAACCACTTCCGAACTGTGGAAAACCCGAGTTCCGCTCAAGTTCCGCGAGAGTTCCATTTGGAGTTCCGTCGTAATCCATTGAATCCAAAGCAGAGTTCCGCCAGTTCCGCGAGTTCCGCTCACCCGGCCATCTTCACGACGGCATACCCTTTTTCCGTCCGCGTAATTAAGCGTTGGCCCTGTGCTCTCTTCAGCATCGAAGAAACCGCCTTTCGGTTCTTGCCAGCGGAATGACTGACGAGTTCGTTGAATCCGAAATCGCCCAACTTAACCGCGATCTTCCAGATTTCCCGCTCTTTCTTCGTGAGAATTGTCTCCAGCACAGCGTCCCCTCCGCCGCGAACAGAAAAACAGAGTGACTCCTCCTCATCTTCTAGGAGAATGGTGTTCGGTTCAGTGTTGCGCGCAATGCCGCCGAAAGCTATCCACTCCTCCCCGTCTTTGTCGCGTTGGCGCTCAAGACCAAAGCAAGCGTCAACGTGTGAAGCAAGCGCGTAGTGACCGCTGACTGACTCTATCCAGAGACGGGGATCGGCCAGCAGGTTATGCGGCGACTCAAAACGGTCCTTCCGCACATGGTGAATAATGCCGATGGTGAGGCGAGGGTTAAGTTCGCGCAGTCTCGAAAGTGCTCTGAGGCCGTTCACGATGTCTTCAGCTTTGTTTTCGTCACCACCCAGCCACAACCGCCAAGGATCAACAAAAACGACCTCGGCACCAGTGTGCCGCAGCAATTCTTGTGTCCTTTCGATTCCTTCAGAGGTTGGATTCAGCGGGGCTGCCGCCAGAGAATGCGCGCACCAAACAAACAACCCTCTTGCCGGGTCTTTGTCTCCGCCCATCCTCAAGAGCCGGTCACGGATTGCCCAGCGCGGGTTCTCCAAGTCCAGGATCAAGACCGGTCGCGGTTTCGGCACATCCATGCCCAAGAATTCGCTACCGTTAACAATCGCGAGCGCCATCTGATGAACGAGGCGAGACTTGCCCACTTTGGGCCGGCCCGCAATCAGAACCGTCTCCCCCTCAAATACGAGGTTTGCAACCACCGGCTGTGGCTTCTGAATTTTCAGGGCCTTCAACTCTTCAAATGAGAGGAGTCCAGAAAGCAACGCGCCTTGATTCGCCGCCGCGCCGTTGTAATAGGGCGACAACATATGCTGGCCCGCGCCGTACCCAACCAACAGGCCGTAATCGGTCTCATTCGTGAACACCGGTTCCGTGAACCCCTGGGAGGCCGATTCCAAGTACCGACGGATGTTCTTCGTGAGAAGGTCGAGATCGCTAATTGCGTCCACAGATCGGGAGCTAACTTTAGCCATTTCGCGCGCCTCGATTCTTCGCGCGCGACCGCGAACGTACTCCGGTGCTTGGCATGGACCTCTCTCCCGGCGCGCACGATGACGTGATATGGTCAACGGCTCCGCCAACCGGACGCGAATCGAGCCATGATGCCAAGTCTTCCGGTTTGTACCTCACGCCACGCCGCCCCACCCGAATGAACGGCGGCCCTTGGCCCACCAGACGCCACCGCCGAAGGCTGCCAATCGACATTCCGATCATACGAGCGACTTGGCGCTCATCAAGCAGGGAATCGGTTTGAGAGATTGTCTGTGAAAGGCTCATCAGATACGCTCCAGAATTGGACTAATGAAGCGACTGTAAGCCAAAGCGCGAAAAGGCACCAGAAGTTGAAAAGTCAGGATTCCGAGACTTTCGTCTTACTGTCTTGGGGATCGTACAGGCCGTGATTCATGCGCCACGCCTTCAGCGCCTCCGCATCACCAAAGCGCGGGTACCCTGCCGGGACTGGGTCACCAATGGCGGCGGCAATCACCTCCGCTACTTCGGAGTCGTGGTACTGGCCGGTTTGCTCGCGCACGAAAACCACCATTCGTTTAATCGCACTCGTTATGCTTGGATGGGCCTTCGGCCCGGTTCTGTCGAGGGCGTCGGACAGTTCGTCCAGACAGGCATAGAGGAATTGCAGAGCCTCAGTTTTGTAGAAGTGGTTTATGTTCGCATGTTGCCAGATTCGCCCCTCCACCGAGCCAAGCGCCTTCTTGAAACTGTCCAGCCCGGCACGCGCCCGCTTAATGTGGGCTCGCGCTTCCCGGAGGGAGTGACCATTCAATAGAGACCCGTGAGAATCGGCGCGGTGCAAGTTCAGTTCGTGGCCGTCGCCTCGAATGGAAGGTACCGAACCCCAATGGATGAACCACACCAACGCACCGAGGTCTTCACCGCAGCCCCAGTCTTGAAGTTTTTTGAATGCCGGGTATGCCGTCCCGAGCATCGCCTGGGTATCATTTCTCGCACCAGTCGCGCCGTGTTCGGATTCGGCCATCGCTCCCTCAGCGATTTTCCCTGAATGGAGGATAGCCGCCAGCCGGACAGGGTTTTCCAGCCTTCAGTCCGGTTCATGACGCCGGACCTAAGCGGCCAGAATCAACTTAGCACAGTTTGCTAAAGCGGCCCGGATACGGTTGGCAAGGAACAGCATGGACGCGCCGCGCGGCTCGATTCGATAATGTCACTTCAAGAGGTGTGCTTGTAGACCTGACCGCGAGTGTCAATGGTTGCCACGATGACCTCCTGGCCCATCACGCGAAAAAGGATTCGGAGGCCACCGACTCTTGCCGCTCTCTCCTCCTTCCGACCCTTTAGCTGTTTTGAATGCTGCGGGTCGAACGGATCGGCCTTCAGTTTTTCGAGCTTCTCGCGCAACCGTTCGCGCGTGGGCGCGTCGCAACGCTTGAAATAGTTCGCGGCGGCGCGCGCCAGCGAAATGCTGTAGATCAAGGAATCGAATCCAACGAAACCGTCTCGTCCCGCCGGTGTTCCTCCAGTGCAGCGGCCATGAGGTCATCAAGCTGCGGGTCCAGCATGGACTCCAGGGCCACCATGCAGTCCTTTACCTGCTCGTGGCACGTTTCCAACCAGCGGAGCGGTTCACCGGCCTCAGGATCGTCGAAGTAACCCCGCTCCCTTGCGACCATCAGCATTTGGTCCGCCATGCGCTCAAACGGCCGCAGTCTGGAATGGAGCGCCTGAACAAAGTCCGGGTTGAATGTTGGGGATTGTATTACGCGCTCCATGAAGTAGAGCGCGGCCGAATACGGCCCAAGAAAGTTGAGAGCGGCGCGCGGTAGCAACTTCCTTGCGTTCACGCCCTCAAGATTACCGATAGTCTTCAGGGCTGCGCTGGCTAGAGCGGCGTCTCGCTCGATGAGTTCACCAACGATTTCAGGTGTGGACATTCGGAGCCTGCTTCCTGGAACCATAATGGCATATAACGACGCGACAGGTTCGCCGCTAGATTTCCGGTATCGTGGATTTCTCACCGGGCCAATCGCAGCCGGAACCTGAAGCCGGCTGTTTTGGCCCATTGTAGCGCCTACATCGCCGGGCCGCCCGACCTTCCCATACAGCGCCTCTTCGCTGAACAAAACCGGCGCCGGAACTCCTGCACTCCATTCCGTTCGACGTACCACAAGAACTTCCGTAGGAAGAACTGCTGGTGCTCGGTCAGATCGCCCAGCCCGTCTTCCCACCGCCACAGCGTGCTCACTTATCTATGCGGAATTTGACCTCTCCCCTATGTAGCGCCTTCGAGAACCTTCATCCACATCCGCTCAAATCGCCCCTGGTCCTATAGTTAACCCCATACCCCTTTCGAGCATATGATCGACCAGGGTCTACATTTCTCTTATACACCAGGGTATTCATAAAATGGACGTTAGACAGCTGGTATGAGCTAGCGCGAGTGCGTTCGTGAGGATCTAACGTTGGCGTGCCTAGAAAAGGAAATGCTGCGGAACGGTAGTCCATGCTCCGCCCTGTCCGCTTCGCGGCCATTGCGTCGCGACTCGCTAGGTGCGCAATGAGCAAATGAGCAATCTTTATGAGCAATCTTTATCCTGGACGAATTGAGGAGTTACATCGCTTCCTGGAGGACGTGTACGGCCACCGCGACAGCCAGGCAACCGAGATCCTGCTGGCGGGCTTACTACCTACAGACGCGACGGGTTACGAGCGCCCGTGGGTGATCGTGGAGACGGACTATCTATCTCGCGATTGTGTGGGCGCCTGGTTCAGCTTCGGCCAGAGGCCATCGTACACCATCCCACGGACGCTTCCCGGCATGCACCCCGACTGGATACCCTGTTCGCTGGCCTCCGTACGAGTGCTAAGACCCAGGCAGGCGGGGGAACTGATGCGCCAGTGGCGGGAACCGGCCTTGGTGGTGGAGCCCGAATGGCGGCGGTCGGTCTCGATGAACGTATGGTACAACAGGCAGTTCCCCACCAGAAAGATCTACGACTTGCTGCTCGCCGACTCGCTACGGCTCAGGGTAGAACGTCCCATGGGACCAGCGGCCAGCCCGCAGGACGCCCAGCGCAGCGAGGCGCAACAGGAGCTATTCAGACTGGCAGCGCGGGTGCTGGACTGCTCGCAGCGATCTCTTATGGATGCACCGCGTGCGCATGTGCCAGACGAGTTTCTGTATTGGTGCGAACTGCTGCAACGCCTACTATCAACACGGTTGAACTGGGAAAGGCTCACCGGAGGATTGAGCGCAGTGGCCAGGGGGATCGCGGTCCTACGCAACGAGGGACTGCCCGACTGGGCGGCGGTGGAGCGATTGATTCGCGACATGATCCCTCGCGAGACAGGACAGGTGCTGGCTATTGCCGCGCTCGACAGGCCGCCTGTACTCAAAGGCCGCACCGGCCACCATGCTCCGAGCACGAAGAGCATCAGGGCGGAGGTCCGACGACTCATCAGAGAGGGAGTGATTGTGATGCGCAGCGCCGTGGGCATTGAAGCGAAAGATCGGTTCCAGCCCTGGATGTACAGGCTCGCGGACGAAGCCTGGAGAGTGCTGAGCGACAGGAAGGAGAAGTTGTTTTAGCGATCCTGCTATTCGGCTGACCGTCAAGCGACGGAACCGGCCATCATAACAGCAGTCAGTCCGAAAATGATCGTCTTTGACAAAGGCGCTTGCGTAAGGTGGTAAACGTCACCGCCGGGAAATCCCGCGCGAGAGTCTGTCGCAGCCGCCGCTTGGATATCGGCCCAGCGGACGTGCTCATCGGGCAGGAGAGGACAGCGCCAGACCCGGCCGGCGCGCGCATCGTAGCCGCATGACCGGATCAGGGTGGCCTGGGAAGGCGTGAGGGGCGGGAGTTCGCCGCGGTCATCCGGGATTAGGCCGTGATCGCGGAATACTTCGATCAGGGCCACGTTGGGTGTAGTCCGGCGTGACCGGGCGCGGAGGTCCCATCTCTGCTTTTCAATCGTCCGCAGGGCGGCAATGGCAACCCCGCTGGACAAACTCCCTGTGACTTCGCAGTGGCAATAAGGCTACAAGCATAAACAGCTTATATTGACCAACATATCAAGTAATCGTAAAATAAGTGCTGGAAGGCAGTGATCTAGGATTTACAATGACAGACTCTTTGGTCCCCGATTGGATTCAGAATACCAGAGACAGGAATGAGGCGATGAGCGCTCAGGCGCGCCGCGAGCATCAAGAGGCGTTGCTGGCAACCAAGATCATTCAGGCGGATGGTGCTGAGTTCTGGAAACAGCTACGCAAGGATCTGGAGATTGCAATTCACAGCCTTCATCTAATCGGCGTGCGAGCCGTTTTGTCGGATGTTCCCGGCGGCCTCCAGATACGAATGAACACCGAGTCTACGATGCCTCGCCTTACGTACACGAACCTTTCCTACAACGGCACCGCGATCCACTTCCACACGATGGAGGACGAATCATCCTCATGGCGGCTTTGCGTCGCCAGCGAAAAGGTTGTGCTCAACGCCGATGGTCGCCTTCTGAGCGGAGAATCCGCCGCACTGGCGATACTTGAACCCATCTTGAACAGGATTGGTGTGGCTGTTCAGTCATAACTGGGAAGCGCTCTCAATTCAGTCCGCGAAACAATTCCGACAGCGTGATCTGTAGTACGCGGGCGATCCGTCTCACCGTGTTGACGGTGACGTTGATGCGGCCCCGCTCAAGCAAGCTGACGTGGGTGCGGTGCAGGTCGCACGCTTCCGCGAAATCCTCCTGGGAATATCCCCGCGCCGTGCGGATCTCCCGAATCCTCGTTCCCAAGCGCTTTTGAAAGTCTGCGTCTGCCGAAGGCACCCAGACAATGGTTGGCGAAATGTTGTATAAACGTCTACAGAACGCATTCTGACAGAATACTTGCAACGGGACGTCAGAAGGGCGGGACCTCGGCTGAACAGGCGAAAGGCGGCAACGTGCGCGACGGCTGGCGGGCGTTGGTGGTAGCTGGGAGCTTTCTTTACGCGCCATCGCTGTGCGTTGGCCAACAGGTGGCCTTTCCACAATGCCCGGAGTACGCGGGCACGCTCCAGGTGTCCGCGAGTTGCATTACGGACATCTTGGACCTAGCGTTTGATGCGGCCGGAACCGGATGGATTGTGGACGGCAGTGGCGTTAATGTGGGACGCGTTCTGCATTTTCCGGGCATCAAAGTTGGCCAAGTTCCGAGTCCCAATCAGACGGCGGATTTGGTAATCGGAAAGCCCAACTTTTCGACACTGACGAATAGCTCGTGCGTAGCATGTTCCCTCGGCGGGCCGGTCAAGCTCGCCTTCGATAAAGCAGGAGCGCTTTGGGTTGCGGATGAGCCTAGCCCGGGCCAGACCGGCCCTGGCGAAGTCCATCGGTTTTCACCTCCATTCTCGAACGGGCAAGCGGCGGATCTCATCATAGCGACAGACGCCTCTGGCGGCATAGCATTCGATGCGAACGGGAATCTTTGGATTGCCAGCATCTACTCATGCGGGCATGTGTTGGAGTACTCGCCTCCGTTTTCATCCACGATGCAGCCCACGGTTGTGCTTGGCGCGCCCACTGCGGCCACATGCGTGAGCACTCCGGGACCGAATGTCCTGAATGGCGTTCAGGGCATAGCGTTTGACGCGGGCGGGAATCTCTACGTGGGCGACTCCGCGAGCTCGCGGGTTGCCATCTACAAACCGCCCTTCCAAACGTTCATGAATGCTGCGGCCGCCATCGGACAACCGAATCTTAGCAGCTACCAGCCGGTTCAGTTCGCACAGGGCGGGTTGGCAGGCATTCTGGACCTTGCGATTGATGCGACTGGAAAACTATGGGTGCTGGCGAACTCTCAGGATGTGGCGGTGTACAGTCCTCCGTTCGCTACTGGAATGGCGATGGCCTTTTGGTTCGATTTTGTGACCGGCCAAATGTCAAACGGCGGCACGTTTCCCTACACGTTCAACGGCTACAGTTCGCTGAGATTTGCGGTGGACTCTTCGCTTTGGTTCGCGAGCGGCGAAGGGTATAGCGGACTCGGCACGTTCGCAGTGTTAACGCCTTCAGCCATTCAACAGGTTGAGCTTTCCCCGGCCATTTCCTTCATCGCCAGCTCTGCTACAGGTACTTCGCCGTTTACGGCTGAGCAGCTTGTCTCAATTTACGGAACACAGTTAGGGCCTCTCGCGGGTGCTGGCGCACAGATCGGTGCGGGCGGCGCGGTCACCACTTCTGATGGAGGCACCAGGGTTCTCTTCAATGGCGTTGCCGCTCCGATCCTATATGCGGGCGCGAGTCAGGTGAACGCATCCATTCCGTGCTCAGTCGCAGGCCAGCCAACCGTCCAGGTGGTTGTCAGCTACCAGGGCGCGCAATCGGCTCCGGTCACGTTGGCGCTCGGACCGGCAGCCCCAGGCATATTCACGGTAAATGGCAGCGGCACAGGACAAGCTGCCGTGTTGCATCAGGATTTCACTCTCAATGGGCCGTCGAACCCGGCCGAACGCGGATCGGCCATCGTGATCTACGCCACCGGAATCGGCGTCACCGCGCCATGCATTGATGGGCAGATCTACGCGAGCAACTTTCCCACAGCCACATTGCCGGTGGAAGTTGGCGTCGGTGATATCGGTGCTCAGATCCTCTACTCCGGTCAAGCGCCGGATCTGGTATCGGGAGTAGCGCAAATTAACGCTGTCGTTCCGAACGACTCGCCAACTGGAGTTGTTACTCTGACGCTGCTGGTAGGTGGCGTCCTGAGTCCGCCTGGAGTCACCATAGCGGTGAAGTGAGCGGGGAAATGCTGTTTGAGCATTCCCGAAAAAGGAGTCAAGCTACATCACGCCTATGATCCAAATACAGTGGCCAGCTTGCCGTGAAGGAGCGCTTATGAAACGACTTCTGTTGTGCTGCCTGATTCTTTCCGCGCTGATTTTCGCCGCAAAGAAGGAGCGGGACTGGAAGACCGGAAAAATAACTGATTCGGTCATCAGCCAGGGCCAATACACCTGGGGACATTCCACCACGACGGCCAACACGACCGGGACAATCTCACCGGACTACGGGGCCGGTTCCACCGTGCGAACGACCACCACCGCCACGACCACCGGCCCACACTCTATCCCAATCGAAACCACGACTTTGACGGTACGCGGCGACGAATACGAGTACAAAGCCCAGACGAACCGAAGGCGCGGATGCCGGTTCATTGTAGGCGATGAAACCAAATACGCACAGGAAAAACGAAACTTTTACGTTATCGACGCGGATGGAAAGGAATGCCGGCTCAATATCGTGCGACAAGAGAGGCGGAGGTAAGGACGGGGGGTACGAAACAGCGTTCTTGGTAGTTGATGGTGGTCCTTAGATGAAATCTGTTCTGGTGACCTTGATATTCCCGCTGATGATTTTTGCGGCAAAGAAGGATCGGGATTGGAAGATGGGCAAGGTAGCCGATTCCAGCATGAGCACCAGCGAGTACACCAGGGGCACGACCACCACCGCGAACACGAATGGAACCATTTCACCCGACTACGGCGCCGGTTCGACGGTACATGCGACCACCACGGCTAACACCACGGTCCGGCACGTTGAAGTCGATACCAATCACGTGGTCATCATCGGGACCGACTTCATCTACTGGGTCCAGGACCCAACGCAGCACGGCAGGGGCCCAATCGGGACGGCAATAGTCAACCGCAAGCACGGGTGCAGGTTCATCGTCGGTGAGAATATCAAGTACGATCAGGACCGGCGTAGCCTCTATGTCTTGGATGCGGATGGCAAGCAATGCAAGCTCGAAATCGTCCGGCAGGAACGACCGGAGCCGCCGCAAACTCAAGCTACCAATGAACACATGGCGGATGTTGGAAAGGCGTTGGGGGCGTCGGATGCTCCCCGTCAAACTGGGGTTGACCGGCTGCCGGAACCCTCTCGCATAGAGTTGCCCGCCAAGTCGATCAACACCAAGCCTGATGGCTCTCTTGAATTCACCGGCCATTGGACGCTGAAGGATTCCGAGGCACCACCAGGACAGCTACCCTTCGCCGCTCAATTGCTGAACTCCACTGTCATCCGGTGTTCGCCCTCACAGCGGACACGCGAAGAGTACCGAGCGCAGATTCTTGGCGGAGTGCTACTCCCGGTGGAACCTATGGTATTTGGTGTTGTCTTGTGGGAGGGCGGTCGAATCGTAGCAACCCGCGATATTGGTTTCTATAGTCAGTTGCTACTCCAAGTAGACGAAGGCACAGGCGATGTGCAAATGGAATTCCGCCGCGCAGCGAACCCTGGACAGGCGCGGGTGTACGAACGATGGGTTTTGGAATGACAGGCGGCGAAAAAAAGAAAGCACCAGCAAAGAGATAATCAGACTCTAAAATCTGTTTGGGAAGTTGTGAAAAAATTGTCATCGGTGCGCCCGGAGTCAAGCGGCGTATTGCCCCACCCCACCCCCGGACAAAGATCGGCGCGCCGATCACTTCGCTCTGCCGCGTCCCCTCCCCGATTCCTCCCCCCGTTCCGCTTGCTTGCGCGCGCGTTCGCGTTCCAATCGCTCCGCCGTTCGCTTCTTTGCCGCCGCTAGCGATGCCTTCTTAGCGCGGGCCGATCTTTCCTCCGCCGTCATGCTCTTTGCTGAAGCCTTGCCCCCGAGCTTGCCGTACACCTTGCCCATGTTCTGGAGATACGCCAATACTTCCGGGGGCATTCGTTTCGCCATGCTCATAGAGTACACCTAACACCCCTAAGATTTCTTGCGGCTGGGTGCAAATTTCTCTTGCATCGCAGGGGTGTAAGGTGTACGATTGGGTCAGTTCTGATGTTCGATTATCAAAGTGAATCGAACGTTAGGGCGGAATCGGGACCGTAGCGAGTTGCGAGCTTGCCACGGTCCCTAAACAACGCGAAAGGTCGATTTCACGATGTCTACAAACGAGAATACCGCAACCGAGAAACCCGACGTATACCGCAAGGTGACGGAGGCCATAGTAACCGCAATCGAGGCAGGGGTGAGGAACTGGCGTATGCCGTGGCATACCTCTGGACGCTTCGCCTTCTCTCCAATCAACGACACAAGCAAGAAGCCATACCGCGGAGTGAATACCCTGTGCCTGTGGGCAGCCGCTCAATCCAAGGGCTATGAACGCGGCGAATGGGGCACCTACGCGCAATGGCAGGAACGCGGCGCACAGGTGCGCAAGGGCGAAAAGGCTACCACTGTGGTCTTTTGGAAGTTTGCCAATAGCACGGTGGAATCCCAGGATGAAGGGGAAGAGCATACCGTCAGTGGTTCCAGGTTGCTTTTCACTCGCGGGTATTCGGTGTTCAACGCCTCCCAGGTTGACGGCTATACACCCAAACCGGACGCGAACGCGCCGATAGAGCAACGGATCGAACCCGCGGAACAGTTCTTTAGTCGTATCCCCGCACGCGTGGCACATCAGGGCAATCGCGCGTTCTACTCACCTGCGGACGATACCATCACCCTTCCGCCGTTTGCCGCGTTCTTTACCTCCATGGACTACTACAGCACGCGCGCGCATGAGACCGGGCATTGGACTTCCCACGCGTCCCGTTGCAATCGAGAACTCGGGAAGCGATTCGGCGATAACGCCTATGTCGTGGAAGAACTCATTGCGGAGCTAACCGCCGCGTTCACCTGTGCACACCTGGGGTTGAGCACGGAACCCCGCGCCGATCATGCGCAGTACATCGCCTCATGGCTGAAAGTGCTGAAGGCGGATAAGCGAGCGATCTTTACGGCTGCCAGCAAGGCACAGCAAGCGGCGGATTACATGATTCAGGCTTCCGGGCGGACTGCCGAATCGACGGGTTCTGTGGAGGTGGCGGCATGATGCGCGGGCGATACATGATCTACACTCCCGTGGAAAGCGTCCGGGATGAGAAGCGCTTCGATGCGTCATGGCGGAGATTCGCTGAAATCTGCCGTTCCCTGCACAGGGACGGACTGGATTACACCGTTACCTTGAATCTGGCGGACCCCAAACCGCACGTGCTGATAACCGCGAGCGGTACCGCGAAACCGCGGAAACAGAGCACGGCCCATGCCTTCCACCTGCCCATGCCGGTATCGGTTCAGAAGTGCAGGGAACGCGCCATGGAAGCGGAATGGTTCCTGCCTGAGAACCGGGAACGGCGGAAAGACGGTACGGCGTACTGGGCAAGGCATAGCGTGCGCTACCAGGAGCTATCGGCCATGGCGGAAGAGTTCCTACGGGCGGAAGCGGAATTCTGGCGGGAACTCGAAACCGTTAGCGGGTTGCGCGCGAAGTTCAAGCCCGGTCTGACGGATGAAACGGCGTACGGGGATGATGAGGTGGCGGCATGAGCACAGACATGCAGGCTATCGCGAGCATGCGCATGGGCGCGGGCATGAGCGTGGAAGTGGCCATGGGGGCGGAAGCGATTCCGCTCCCGCCGGTCTCACAGGAACCACTCCCGCCATTGCCGCCGGACTCCGCCCATGTAGGCGCTACAACATCCCTATCAACTACATCGGCGGTTCCGCCGCTCCCACTTCCAGTGTTGGCGCACGTCCGCGAGTACATTCGAGCATCCAAAGCAGAATCCACCGTCCGTGGCTACCGAGCCGATTGGCACGACTTTTGCGCATGGGCTGAAGGTCTCGCCCTTGCGGCCATTCCGGCAAGCCCTGAGACCGTGGCGGCATATATCGCGGAGTGCGCGGGACACCTCAAGGTCGGTAGTATCCAGCGCCGATTGAACGCTATCGCGGAAGCGCACAAAGCGGCGGGACTCGAATCCCCGACGCATAATGCAGTGGTGCGGAACACTCTGAAGGGTATCCGCCGCACAAAGGGAACCGCGCCCGCACAAAAGACTACGGCATTGACGGCGGATATCCGCACAATGATCGAGGTGGCGGATGATGGCCTAATCGGCGCGCGTGACCGGGCACTAATCCTACTAGGGTTCGCGGGAGCGTTCCGCCGTTCAGAACTGGTGGCTCTCGATTTCGAGGATTGCGCGTTCGGGAAAGATGGGCTGGTGGTCGCTCTCCGCCGGTCGAAGACGGATCAGGACGGCGCCGGCCGGAAGGTGGGCATTCCGTATGGGTCGAATCCTGAGACGTGCCCTGTGCGAACGGTGCAAGCCTGGATCGAGCACGCCGCGATTACCAGCGGGCCGGTGTTCCGATCGATCAACCGGCACGGTCAGATGCAGGCCGGTCGTCTCGCTCCGATCGACGTTGCACGCGTGGTTAAGAAA
>Ga0187784_10002980_pt1 | contig 13660 bp, 10 predicted proteins | sample 1015_SJ02_MP15_2_FD_132964 | JGI IMG/M metagenome (GOLD analysis project Ga0187784, IMG submission 132964) | Tropical peat soil microbial communities from peatlands in Department of Meta, Colombia - 1015_SJ02_MP15_20_MG | ecosystem: Environmental > Terrestrial > Soil > Wetlands > Peat | place...
AATCCTTCGCGGATGAAGGGAGAGGTCGACAGTTCAATCCTGTCCGGCAGCACCATTTCGTTTCGGATGCGATCGCTTGCGCGAAATCCGCTTTTCCTTCGGGACCGGAAGTCTGTCCGTGAGGAAGACTGTTCTGCGCGGGGCCACTTCCGGTAGTATGGGCTGTTGACATCGAAGCGTTGCAGGGCCGCCTTTTGGGGTCGCGCTCGCGGTGGACGCGCTCACGGCCGGATGACCGGCGACGCGGCGGATCGTCCGTGTCCGAACGTCCTTGGCATGCACGCATGATCGGATCGACCGTCGCGCTTATCGCGCCGCCAGGGAGGTCGAGAATGCGACATTGGCTGAAGCTGCAAGACGCAAAGTCCAGGGCCGTGGCGTTCGGGCTGCTCCCCTGTGCGCTTGGGTTAGGCGCCGCCGGATGCCTGCGTTGGACCGATACGGTCTGGCTCACCACGGCGGGGAGCTTCTGGCCGATCGTTCTCCTCAGTTTCTCGGCGGCGATAGCGATCAAGCTCGTGTTCTCGCCTTTCGCGGACAGAACCATCGGCTTGACCGCGTGGCTGATCCTGGCATGGACGTGGTTCCACCTTCCTCTCTGGGCCACGGCGCGCGAAGTGCCATACGCCGCAGCCGTTATCGGCGCGGACGGACGCGTTTATATGGTGAGCGAGACCGCACGCGATCCAGCCTACAAGGTCTGGTTTCTGACCGACCGCCGCGGCACCAGGATCGTGCACAATGTAGTCGGCAAGGTGATCGCGAGCTCACTCGAGCTCGAATACCGCTATGCCGAGCCCTACATCGCGACGCGCCGCGACAACGAGGACCTGGCCGACCTCCTCAAGGGGGCGGCACGCGCGATCCTGCAGGAGCAGGCCGCACGGCCCCGCGCAGCGAAGATCACTCTTATCCAGAACCGCGAGGCTCAGGATCGCGTGCTCGAGAGGATCTGCCGCGCGACCGTCGGAGACATTCCCTGCCCGCTCAGCATGAAGCTCTCTCCCCAGAGCGAGGCGACGGCGCTCGGCGCCACCTGGAGCACAGCCTACAACGAGAACGAGGCGATCGAGGAAAAGCACCTGCCGACCCTGCTGCAACTGCTCACGCGGCCCGATTCGCCGATCGAGCACCGGGACGAGGTCTTTGCCCTGCTTCTCGAGATTGCCGAAGACGTCAAGCCGCTATCCCAGTTGGCCCAGCAGTCCCATTTGCTCGACGACGATCAATTCGACAGGCTCATCAGACGCATCCTCGCCTCGCCCGGGTGCGGTAACGAGGCCGTCGCCATCATCACCAAAGCCAACCGCCTGACGTCGGAACAGCGCCTCGCGCTCCGTGCCAAGGCCCTGGGCGAGGCCAGCATTGCAACGCTGCTCGCGAACGCCGGCCGGCTGCGCATCTCCGATCCTGAGATCGCGCAAGTCGCCGTGCGCATGCGACCCGACTTCACGGCCGACCCAGGCGTCGCGGTGCGCGCGTTGGAGGTCTTCGGGGAGCGATTGTCGACCGACATCCAACGCGATGCCGTGGCGGAGATTGTCAACGCGCAGGCATCCTATGCGCTGGCCGCGCTGCGGCATGTCAATTTTTCGACAGCGCTGCGACGCGATCTCTTGCGCAAGGTTCTTTCCGATGCGCGTCACGATGATTTCTCGGGCGCCGGACTGTCGAAGGAAGACTTGCAGGGCATGCTGACACCACTGGAAATGCGGGCACTGATTGCGACGGCGATCAAGCGCAGCGAGACTTCCGGCCCATGGTTGGAGTTCGCACAAAAGTCGCTGTCGATCAGCCTGATGACGCCTGCCGAACAGGAATCACTGGTCACCGAAATGCTGTTCAGGAGTCCCAAAGCAGCGTTTGAATTCGTCAGCGAGAACCGCCGCTATCTGGATCCGGCCGAGGTCAACGAGGTCACCCGCGAGTACACGCGAACCATTGCGACCGACATGTGCCTGCACTTGTCGCACCGCAACAGCATCCGGAAGATCGAGTATTTCAGCGCGGCGCAGCTGCAGATCTTTCGCGATTGCGCGGGTTCGAAATAGGGCCGACGTGGCGAGGGGAGAGTCCCCCCGGACGGAAAGTCCCGGTCGGTACGATGGCTGCCGAAGTGATCGCTGGATCTGCCTGGGGGGCACTCAACAAGCGCGCCGCCTTCCTTCACGCAACGATCCTCTGCTCGGTCGAGCCGACGCGCTCGAACCTCAGATCGGCGAGCGGCTGCGGCGTGCCAAAGAAATATCCCTGGCCGAGCGTCACGCCCAGGGACCGCAGCTGTTCGGCCTGCTCGCGCGTTTCGATGCCCTCGGCCACGAGCGACAGATTGAGCGACTTCGCAAGCTGCACGATCGAGGCGAGGACGGCTCCCGTCTCCGGCTTGTCGAGCTTTTCGACAAACGACTTGTCGATCTTCACCTTGTCGAACGGAAATGCGGTCAGATACGACAGGGACGAATAGCCGACGCCAAAATCGTCGAGCGCGATCGATACCCCGATCCGCTTCAACCGCTCGAGTGTCCTGATATTCTCACTGCTGTCGTCAAGAAAAAAAGTCTCGGTAATCTCGAGCTCGAGGCGCCCCTCCGGAAGTCCTGAGCAGGCCAGTCCGAATATCACGGAATCCAGCATGTCGGTTTTTGCGAACTGCGTGGGCGACAGATTGACCGCGACCTTGATCCAATTCGGCATCCTGGTCGCGTCGCGGCAGGCCTTGACCAGCACCAGATCGCCGAGCTCGCAGATCATGCCGGCCTCTTCGGCGAGCGGAATGAACTCGCCCGGGGAGATGAAGCCCTTGGTCTTGTGGCGCCAGCGCGCCAAGGCTTCGACCGACCTGACCTTCCCCGAGCCGAGCTCGACCACCGGCTGATAGAACACCTCGATCTCCTCACCCCAGATCGCCTCCCGCAGCTCGACCTCCAGCACATTGCGCCGGTCGGCCTCGTCCCTGAGGTCCGAGGAGTAGACGTGGAAGCAATTGCGCCCCGCGTTCTTTGATTTGTACAGCGCGAGGTCGGCGTTGCGGAGGATTTCGTCGATCCGTTCTCCATGCTCGGGCACGATCGCGATTCCGATACTGCATCCGATTGAGACCGGAGCGCCGTCGATCTGGTAGGGCGCGGCGATCGCCTTGATCAGCCGCTCGGCGAGCGCCGCGACGCCCGCCTGCAGCGAGCCGGTCCCGGGCGTGACGATCAACGCAAATTCGTCGCCGCCGATCCGCGCCGGGGTATCGATCTCGCGAATCTCGGCTCGGATCCGGCCGGCGACCTCCTTGAGCAGACTGTCGCCGGACTGATGACCGAGCGCGTCGTTGACGGCTTTGAACTTGTCGAGGTCCATCAGCAGCACGGCGAGGCCGGTGCTCAGGCGACGATGCCGCGCCAGCGCTTCCTCGATCCGCAGCTTGAACAGGTTTCTATTCGCAAGGCCCGTCAGGCTGTCATAGTGCGCGAGCTTCTCGATCCTGTCCTCGGACGCCTTGCGTTCCGTGATGTCCTCGTGGGTCGCAACCCACCCGCCGCCTTTTCTTCGAGAGTACGAAACGCAGATGACGCGGCCATCAGGCGAGCCGACCGTGTTGGAGGCACGACCCGACGCCGCGATCCTCCTCTTGAGATCGAGCAGGTAATCGTTCAAGTCCGGCACCGCCTTTTGCTCGGCGAATATCTCCTGAAATGTCGCGCCAACGCGAACATCGTCCTGCGACAGCCCGTAGATGCGAAGGTACTGCTGATTGAACGCGATCAGGCGGTCGCTGCCGTCGAACATGCTCATGCCCTGCGGCAGGTTGGCCAGAGCGTCCTCGAATTTCTCCAGCGACTCGCTCAGCCGGTGCTGCGCCTGGTCGAGCGCTTTCTGCCGGCGCAGATAGAGCCAGCTCGCCATCATGATGACGAGAGTCAAGAGAACAGCCCCGGCGAGGTATGTCCCCCTGCTCGTGTCCGAGCGAGCGAAAATGTTTTCTTCGGACATCGCGACCGAGGAGATCAGCGGGAAGGCAGTCGACTTGCGCGCGGTCACCAACCGATTGACCTTGTCGAGGCGCCCCTCGCCCCAGAACTGAAAGGAAGTACTGTCGCGCAATCCCTGCTCGATCTCGCCGCCGAGGCGCTGCCCGAGAAGCTCCCGGTTTAATCCTTCCGCCGCCAAGACGACAAAATCGGCGTTGCGCAGAATGAAACTGCCTCCTGTGCCGAGCTTCGCCGTGCTCATGAAGTTGTCGAATACCCCGACGTCGATCGACGCAATGATGATGCCAATCGGCGCTTTGTCTGCGTCGTAAATCTTCCGGGCAACCTGAATCGTCCATCGCTTGGTCGCACGCCCGAGCACCGGCGGCGCCACATACAGGACGTCCTCGGCCTGGCGGAGGGAATTGACGAAGTGCTCGCGGTCGCCGAGATAGAGCGGAGGTCCCGCGTACGCCACTGTCGTCTGACGCATGTAGCCGTCCAGGCCGATGATGCCGAACTGGACGATATCGCCGCTCGCGATCTGCCCCCGCTCGGCCCAGAATTTCAGGCTGAAGTGAGCCGGATCCCGCGCGTACAATTCGCGCAGGATCCGCAGCGACTGGTCGACCTGCTCGAATATCCGCTCGGCGTTTTCCTGCAGGATCTTGGCGACGCTGTCTCCCTGGGATTGGGCGTGCCGCAACGCACTGGCGCGCTCCGAGGCCGTGGTGACGAAATATCCGATCCACACCGCAGGTATGAGCACCAGGGCGGCATGAAGCGCCGGATTGCCGACGACTCTCCGCGTCGCCTCGATGACAAGCTTTGCGCCTCGAATGATCATGGGTATCGGCAGACCGACGGTCGGGTCCCGGGCGACGCAGCGGCCGGCGCGTCCACATTATGGAGACGCCGCGGCAGAATAGCCCGCGCACGTTAAATGTTGGTTTGGCGCGCGACCGCAGATCGAGTTCCGCTTGGCGTATCAGTCCGCTTGGCGCATCAGTATGTTTCCTGATCACGCCATCATCCCAAACCGTAAAGAAGCGCCTGAAGTGGTCGAGCGCCTTGTCCGGCACCAGCGCCAGCAAAAGCACCCGCATGATCGCGTCAAAGCACGCGCGAACACGCCCTCAACACACCACGGCGTGAGCATTGCCTCCATTGCGAAAGCGCAATGCGGGCCGGCGGTGCGCCAGCGCCTCATGCGGGCTCAGGAGCTTGCCGATGGCAGGAGCGGACAACGTCAGCATTCAGGGGCACGTCAGCCGCGGCTTCGAGGTCGTCCGCGAGGCCTTTGTCGGCAACTTTGCTCGACGCCGGGAGCTGGGCGGCGCTTGCTGCGTCTACCACGGCGGCGAGAAGGTCGTGGACCTTTGGGGCGGCATCCGAGACAGGCGGACCGGCGCGCCTTGGGAGCAGGACACCATGGTCCTGATCTGGTCCGCGACCAAGGGCCTGGCGGCGATGACGCTGGCGCTTGCCCACTCGCGCCGCTGGCTCGACTACGAGCAACGGGTGTGCGCGTACTGGCCGGAGTTCGCCCAACATGGAAAGGAGAACATCACTGTCCGCCAGCTCCTCGCTCATCAAGCCGGCCTGTTTGCCTTCGACGAGCCCGTGGACAAGAATACGGTCGCTGACCTCGATCGGCTTGCCGTCGTCCTCGCCCGCCAGAAACCAGCCTGGGAGCCGGGCACGCGACAGGCTTATCACGCACTGTCCCTCGGCTTCTACGAAAGCGAGCTGCTGCGCCGGATCGATCCGCAACATCGCAGCCTGGGTCGGTTCTTTCAGGACGAGATCGCCGCGCCCCTCGGGGGCGACGTCTATATCCGTCTACCCGAGACGATCCCGAACTCGAGGCTCGCTACGCTGGCAAGTCCAAGCCCATTGGCGACGCTCTTTGCATTTCCGCTTCGACTGACGATCGACGCGTTGAATCGTCGCTCGAACATTTATCGTGCGCTCATCACGAACCCTGGGGCTGCGATCTGTCAGGACGAGCAGCGCATCTACGCGCGCGACTTCGAGGTGCCTTCCGGCGGGGGCGTCGGCACGGCTCGGGCGATCGCGCACGCCTATGGCGTCTTTGCCGCCGGGGGACGCGAGCTGGGGCTGCGGCAAGAGACGCTGGATCTGTTGGCCGCTCCAGCGGTTCCCCCAACGCACGGGTTTCATGATGAATGCCTGCACGGTGACGCGCAGTTCTCGCTCGGCTTCATGAAGCCGACCCCACTCCTGCCATTCGGCAGCGCCAGCGCGTTCGGCTCCCCCGGAGCCGGCGGCTCTATTGGCTTTGCCGATCCAGCCGCGGGCCTCGGCTACGCCTATGTGACAAGCCAGATGGGGCCGCGACTGATCGGAGACCCGCGAGACGTGGCACTCAGGGCGGCGCTCTATTCCGCTATTTCGGGTGCACCAGGCGCGGACCGAAAGCTTCTCAAGCCGTGAAGAAGCGTCTGAAGTGGTCGAGCACCTTGTCCGGCACCTCCTCCTGGATGTAGTGGCCGCAGGCGATCGCCTCGTGCGCCTCGATATTGGTCGCGTAGCGCTTCCACACCGCGAGGAACTCCTGCGCGCGCTCCGGCGGATGGCCGCGCGCGCCCCACAGCAGCAGCAGCGGCATCTCGATCTTTCTGTCCTTGTCGGCCGTGTCCATCTCGAAGTCGCAGGTCGCGGTCGCCCGATAGTCGCGGCACGAGCCCGCGATGGTCTTTCCCGTATAGCAGCGGACGTACTCGTTGATCGCCGTCTCGGTCAGGAAGCCGAGCCCGGTGCCGCCGCGGATCGTCATGCGGCTCTTGATGAAGAACTCCGCCGGCACGGCGCCGATCAGCCGCTCCGGAAACGGCTCGGGCTGCGCCATGAAGGCCCAGTGCCAGGTCCCGATCGCCCAGTTCTTGGTGGTGTTCGTCCACACGTGATAGTTCGGCACGATGTCCATCAGGCACACCTTGATGACGCGCTCGGGATGATCGAGGCACAGCCGGAACGCGGTGCGAGCGCCGCGATCATGGCCGGCCATCATGAACCGCGCGTAGCCGAGCTCACTCATCACCTCGATCAGGTCGCGCGCCATCGCGCGGAAGCTGAAGTTGATGTTGTTTGGACCCGCGTCGGGCAGCGAGCTGTCGCCATAGCCGCGCAGATCCGGGAGGATGACGTGGTAGCGCTGCGCCAGCGTCGCGGCGACCCTGTACCAGCTGGTGTGGTTCTGCGGATTGCCGTGGACCAGCAGCAGCGGCGGGCCGGAGCCGCCATGGCGCAGGCGGATGATCGCGCCTGAGGTGCGCATGTCGAGATGCTGGAAGCCGGGAAAGTGCGCCGCGACCTCCGCCGAGCCCCAGCGCGCCGGGTCGCGCGCATAATCGGCCTGCGTCGCCACCGCCATGATGTTTGCCTCGATGCTCTGCGCCACCTCGATCTCCTATTCACCTGTCAGTTTCACATCCGGCTCGGGGCGGCCGTGCGCCGCGGCCTCGAGCAGGAAGGTGCGCCCGTGCTCCGGATCGGCGGCGCGCGCCGCCGCGTCCATGTGCTCCCACGCCGAGGTCACCAAGAGGCGCGAGAGGTCCGGCCCGACGAAGGCCGGGCAGTTCGCCTGCCGCGCCGGGACGCGCAGCGAGCGCAGCCGCGTGCCTTGCGGGCTGTAGACATCGACGCAGCCGCCGCCCCAGCGCGCGTTCCAGATCGCCCCGTCGGCGTCGACGATCGCGCCATCGAGCCCGCCGGTGCCGCGATGGCGCAGCAGCAGCTCCGGCGCGCCGCGCGGCAGGCCGGTCAGCGGATCGAGCGCCACGCGACAGAGCTCGTTGCGCGCGGAGTCGGCGAAATAGCCGAGCGCGCCGTCGGGGGAGAAGCAGATCGCATTCGGAATGGTCACGTTGGCGAACAGGCGCGAGATCTCGCCCCGATGCAGCGCGTAGATCGCGCCTGCGCCGCGCTCGGCCTTGCGTCCCATGGTGCCGATCCAGAACGTCCCGGACGGATGCACGCGCGCGTCGTTCGAGCGGGTCGCCGCATTGTCGGCCTCGAGCGGACGATAGAGCGTCAGCGCACCGTCCGCGATCGTGCGGATGTAGAGCCCGTCCTCGGCGACGATGAGCTGGCGCGCGGCGTCGATGCGCGCGAGCGCGCTCGCCATGCGGCCGAGCGGATGGATGCGCACCGCGCCGCGCGCCAGATGTGCCTCGAACAGGCGGCCGTCCAGAATGTCGAACCACCATGCGGTGTCGGTCGCGCGGTCGTAGGTCGGCCCCTCGCCAAGATGGCAGCGCTCGGCGGACAGGATCGTCGTCGGCACCTCCTCCATGGCGTCACCCGGGCCTCGCGACAGAGAAGCGGTAGACACTGTGGTGACGGTATGTCTCGCCCGGCGCAAGCCGCGGGCTCGGGAAATCCGGCCGGTTCGGCGCATCGGGCCAGATCTGCGGCTCGAGACAGATCGCGTCGGACTGGCGGTAGAGGCGCTCCGCCTTCCCCGGCATGCCGCCGTCGAGGGTGTTCCCCGAATAGACCTGCAGGCCGGGCTGATCGGTCAGCAATTCAAGCACGCGCCCCGACTTCTCGGCCTCGAGCCGCGCGGCGAGGCGCAATGCGCCGTCATTCGCGAGACAGAAATTGTGGTCGTAGCCCCTGCCGTGGCGCAGCTGCACGTCGTTCTGTCGGATGCGCGCGCCGATCGCTGTGGCACTGCGGAAGTCGAACGGCGTGCCGGCGACGGCGCAAGGCGGCCCCGGCAGCGGGATCGCGCCGGCGTCGATTGCGAGGAAGCGATCGGCGGCGACCGTCAGGCGATGCCCGAGAATGTCGGCGGGCGCCGTCACGCCGTCGAGATTGAAGAAGCTGTGATTGGTCAGGTTGACGACGGTGGGGCGGTCGGTGCGCGCCGTGAAGGCGAGCGACAGCTCGGTCGGGCCGTTCAGCCGATAGGTGACGCTGACCTCGAGCCGGCCGGGATAGCCCTCCGTGCCATCCGGGCTGACATGGCCGAGCGTCACGCCGGGCGCGGTGCCGTCCTCGATCGCGACGATCTCCCAGAGCTGGCGGTCGAAGCCGTCGAGGCCGCCATGCAGCGCATGCGGACCGTTGTTGGCGGCAAGCTGCACGACGCGACCGTCAAGGGCGAACCGCGCCCCAGCGATGCGGTTGGCGTAGCGCCCAACCGTCGCGCCGAAGAACTGCCGCCGCGCCAGATAGCCGGCGAGCGCGTCATGGCCGAGCACGACGTCGTCGCGGCGTCCGGCCGCGTCCGGCGTGAGCAATGCCTGCAACGTCGCCCCATAGGTGATGATCGCGGCCGCAAAGCCGCCCGCGCCGCGCAGCGTCACGCGCTCGACCGCGCGGCCGTCCGGCAGCAGGCCGAATTTCTCCCTTGAGATGCTTGCGGCCTCCGCCATGCGTGAGGTCTTCTTACGCCTTCGGCTTCACATACGCCGCGTGGTCGTGCCCATGATGGCCGCCGCCAAAGCGGTCGATGTGGTACGGCATCTTGGCAAGTCCCGGGCAGAACGTGTTCACGACTTGCTCGACGCGCCAGAACAGCGCGCGGTTCGGCACGTTGACCTCGGCAAGGCGCGCCCGTGCGCTCTCGACGCGGCGGGCGAGCGCCGCCATGTCGACGCCGGCGACGCGCCGATCCTCGACCACGAGTCTGCCGCCGACCATCACGTGGCGCACCGCGGCGCCGTCCTCGGTGTGCACCAGCTGATTGGTCACGTTGTTGAGCGGCATCCAGTTCACATTGGTGAGGTCGAGGAACACGATGTCGGCCTTGTAGCCTGCCGCAAGGCGGCCGAGCTTGCCGCCAAAGCCGAGCGCGCGCGCACTGCCCTCGGTCGCGGCCGCGAACACCTCGTCGGTGGTCAGCCAGCGGTCAGTATCCGGCCCTTGCGCCTTCGACACCATCGAGGCGAGCCGCATCGACTCGTACATGTTCAGATTATCGGAGCAGTTCGCGCCGTCGGTGCCGATCCCGACATTGACCTTGCGCGTGAGCATCGCACGCAGGTCGGCGAGCCCGTTGCCGAGGCGCATGTTGCTGCCCGGATTGTGCGCCACCGAGGCGCCGTGATCGCCGAGCCGCGCCATGTCGTCGTGATTGAGCCAGACGCCATGCGCGACGGTAAAGCTTGGGGAGAGCAGGCCGAGGTCTTGCAGATGCGCGGTCTGCGTCTTGCCGTAGCGCTTCAGTCCGACCATGACTTGCGCCTTCGATTCCTGCACGTGGCTGTGCAGGCCGACGTCGAACTCGCGCGCGAGCGCCGCGCAAGCACGCATGAAATCGTCGGAGCAGTGATGCGGAATGGTCGGCGCCACCGCCGGACGCACCACGTCGCGGTCGAATTTCCACGCCTGCATCGATTGGCGCATGACTTGCAGCGTCGCCTCGCCGGGCGCAAGCCGCAGCCGCTCGATTTCCTGCTGCGCCGCCGCCGGCAGCAGAGCGATCAGCCCCGGATAGGATTCGTAGAACGAGAGCTCCGCAACCATCGGGGCGAGCACCGCGCGCATGCCGGCGTCCGCATAGGCGCGACCGCAGGCCTCGAGCCCCTCGATGCTCGGCAGCGGAAACTCGACGGTGAGGTCGTAGCAGGCGGTGCAACCTTTCAGCAGCATCTCGACCGCGCCGACATAGGTGGTCAGGTACTTCTCCTCGAGCGTGCGGTTGCCGGTGATCCAGGGCCCCGCGGCGAGCAGCAATTCGAGGGTCCAGCGGTCGCCCATGCCCTTGGCGAGATTGCCGTGGCCGTGCGTGTGCGCGTTGATCAGGCCGGGATGCAGCAGCCGATTGGCGGCATCGATCGTCACGGCATCGGGCGGCGCCGCGAGACCGGGCGGTCCGATCTCCGCAATGGCGTCGCCTTGGACGAGAATGTCGGCGAGCTCGCCGCGCTGTCCGCGGCCCGCGAGCCGGCCGCCGCGAATGATGGTCGCGCGTTGTTGGGTCATTGTCGCTCCTCAAATGCATCACACCTTACTTCGCTCGTCCCCGCATAAGCGGGGACCCAGGGGCCACAAGCAAAGATCTGGATTCCCGCTTTCGCGGGAATGAGCGGAGCAAGGGTTGTCACCTCAAATGCCCGGTGTGTCGACGTCGACCGCCCAGGGAAAGAATACCCGCTCGACCACCACCACCGCCTGGAACAGGATGATGCCCATCAGCGACAGCAGCACCAGCGCGCCCCAGGCGAGCGGCACCTGGAAGAACGCCGTCGAGGTCACGATCAGGTAGCCGAGCCCCTTGTCGGCATTGACGAACTCGCCGACCACCGCACCGACGACCGAAAGCGTGATCGCGGCCTTCAGCCCACTGAAGATGAACGGCACCGCATAGGGCAGCCGGATGCGCCAGAGCGCGCGCCAGCGGCTTGCCCGGCAGGCGCGCCCGAGCTCGATCAGCTCCGGCGGCACTGCCGTGATGCCGGCCGCGATCGACAGCACCAGCGGAAAGAACGCGACGAGAAACGTCACCACCACGCGCGGCAGCTCGTTGCTGCCGAAGATGACGACAAGAATCGGCGCGAGCGCGACTTTCGGGATCGACTGCGTCAGCACCAGAACCGGATAGATCGCATTCGCGATCGCCGGCGAGGCGGTGAGCAGGACCGCGAGCGGCAGGCTGACGATGAGCGAGGCTGCAAAGCCGAGCAGCGTGGTCTCGGTGGTGGCGAGGGTGTGCGCCGCGACCTGCCCGGCGAGCTTCCAGGTGTCGACGAAGATCGCCGAGGGCGGCGGCACCAGGTAGGCCGGCACGTGAAAGACGCGGCAGATCGCCTCCCATAGCGCGACGAAAAGGACCAGCGCCGCGATCGGCTGCGCGATGTCGGCGGCGACGCGGCGGAACGCGCGGAGCTTACGTGGCGCGGACCCGGGCTCCGAAGATAAGCTCCCGGATGCGCCGGGCGACGGCCTGGAATTCATGGGCAGCCTCCATGTCGAAATCGCGCGGGCGCGGCAGCGGAACGTCGATGATCTCAGCGATGCGTCCCGGCCGCGGCGACATCACCACGACCCGGTCGGCGAGCAGCACCGCCTCGGGGATCGAATGGGTGACGAACAGGATGGTCTTCGGCCGCTCGCGACAGATGCGCATCAGCTCGATGGTCAGCTCCTCGCGGGTGAGCGCATCGAGCGCGCCGAACGGCTCGTCCATCAACAGAATGTCTGGATCGTGCACCAGCGCGCGGCAGATGCCGGCGCGCTGCTGCATCCCGCCGGAAAGCTCGCGCGGATATTTGCCCTCGAAGCCTTTAAGGCCGACCAGCGCCAGCAGATCGCGCGCGCGGGCACGGCCCGCGGCATCGAGCCTGCCCATCATGTCGAGCGGAAACAGCACATTGTCGAGGATGCTCGCCCAGGGAAGCAGCGTCGGCGCCTGGAACACGATGCCGGTGTCCTCGCGTGGCTCCGTCACCAGCGTGCCGTCGATCGAGACCGCGCCGGCGGTCGGCATCACCAGGCCGGCGACGAGGCGGAGCAAGGTCGACTTGCCGCAGCCGGACGGGCCGACCAGGCAGACGAACGCGTTGCGCTCGACCTCGAGCGAGACGTCGGCGATCGCCGCAATCTCTTCGCCGCCGCGCGTGACGAAAGTCTTCGCCGCGTGGTCGATGCGGATCACTTGTCAGGAAGCAGCGAGGTGTCGAAGGCCTGGTTCGGGTCCCATTTCGGGTCGAGCTCCTGCGCCTCCGCGACCGCTTGCCACGTCGTCGCGAGCCGCTCCGGAGAAATCCTGCCCCAGCCGAACTGCTTCTCGTGGTCGGTGAAGACGAACGTCATCACCGCCTGCACGCTGTGCACGCAATCGTCGAGCGCGACTTCCGGCACCTTTTCGATATGCAGCTTGCAGGCCTCCTCCGGATTGTCGCGCGCCCATTCGAACGCGCGCTTGACCGCGCGCAGGAAGCGTCGCGTCAGGTCCGGCCGCTTGGCGATGGTCTCGTCGGTCGCGATGATCGAGGCGGCGTAGATCTTGAAGCCGACCTCGACGAAGGGGAGCACGAGGATGTCCTCGCCCGCGGCCTTCGCGGCCTTGTTGATGTAGTAGTGGTGGATCGAATAGAACGGCGCGGCATCGATGTTCTTGGCGATCAGCTGCGCCGCCATCGCGGCGCCGTCCATGTTCACCCAGACGATCTTGCTCGGATCGGTGCCGGATTTCTCGGCCACCTTCGGGAAATAGAACTTGTGGCTGTTGCCGGGCGTGATGCCGATCTTCTTGCCCTCGAGGCCCTTGAAGCTGGTGATGCCGGAGCTCTTCAGCACGAACAGCGAGTGCGGCGACTGGTTGTAGAGCGCCGCGATGGTCTTCACCGGCACGTTCTGGCGCGCGCGCGCCGTCAGCACCGTTGCGACGTCGGCGACGCCGAAGTCGAACGCGCCGCCGGCGAGCTTGCTCACCGTATCGCCCGAGCCGTAGCCGCGCGTGATCGTGATGTCGATGCCTTCCTCGGCGAAGATGCCCTTCTGCCAGCCGCCGTAATACATCGCGTGCTCGCCCGACGGCAGCCAGTCGGTCTGGAAGCGAACCTTGTCGGCGGCGCCGGCCGGCGCAGCGCCGAGCGCTCCGACCGTGATGATGACCAGCGCCAATGCACGTGGTGGATGTCGCATGGGATGTTCTCCTGCGCCCGGCGAGGTTCAGGGGAACGCCAGTATATCAGAGGGGGCCGGCCGTTCGAGCCAACCGCAGG
>Ga0187784_10002983_pt1 | contig 13659 bp, 11 predicted proteins | sample 1015_SJ02_MP15_2_FD_132964 | JGI IMG/M metagenome (GOLD analysis project Ga0187784, IMG submission 132964) | Tropical peat soil microbial communities from peatlands in Department of Meta, Colombia - 1015_SJ02_MP15_20_MG | ecosystem: Environmental > Terrestrial > Soil > Wetlands > Peat | place...
AATCGACGTAGTCGGAGATCGAGGATCCGCCTAGTTTGATGGCTTCTTTCAGGACCTGCTGCACGGCGGCGTGAAGCTTCGCGAGCTGATCGCGGGTGATCGAGGCGGCGCGGCGGCGGGGGCGGATGCCTGCACGGAATAAGGATTCATCGGCGTAAATATTGCCTACGCCGCGGAGAAGTGTCTGATTCAGCAGAGCGCTTTTGATGGGAGTCTTGCGTCCGCGAAAGAGAGCGACGAACTGATCGAGATCCACTTCCAGCGGTTCGATGCCTGTCGCCGCGAAGGCTCCGTTGGTGGAGACGCTCAGGCGGCCGAAGCGGCGTGGGTCGACGAAGCGGAGTTCGTGGCCGGATGCGAGTTTCAGGATTGCATGGGTATGTTTGGCGACTTCGGTTTGCGGATCGCAGACCTGCAGGCGGCCGGTCATGCCGAGGTGGACGATCCATTGCGCCCGTTGCTTTCCTCGGTCCAGGTCAAACACGATGTGTTTGCCCATGCGGCGGACTTGGGCGATGCGCGCGTGTTCGAGGGTGGCGACGATTTCAGCTGCGGGCGATTTCAGCGGCTCTTTTTTCTGGCCGAGCCAGACGGAGTCGATTACGTCTCCGGTGATGCGCCTGGCCAGGCCGCGGGCGATGGTTTCGACTTCGGGGAGTTCGGGCATTGTGAAACAAAAATCATAACCACAAAGGACACGAAGGTCCACGAAGGAAACCAGTTCTTCCCACCCAGTTCCCGTTGCCAAGCGGGCTACCTGCATTAGCTTCTTTCGCCCCTGCCGGGGCTTGTTGATTTTGCGCCTTGGTTCCCCATGGCTTACGCCATGGGCTGCATTCTTTCGCCGCTTCGCGGCTGTATTACTTCTTCAGGAACGTGCCTTTTTCCAGGTCGCGGAAGGCCTGCTGGAGCTGCTCCTGCGTGTTCATCACGATGGGGCCGTACCAGGCTACCGGCTCTTCCAGTGGCTTGCCAGAGACCAGCAGGAAACGGATTCCATCTTCTCCAGCCTGCACGGCGACTTCGTCGCCGCGATCGAACAAGATGAGCGAGCGATTCTCGGCGTCGGCAGGAGGCTTGGTGTCGGCCCAGCCTACGCTTTCTGTGGGCACGGCTAGCGGCTCGCTGGCGTTGCAGAATTTGCCGTCTCCGGCGAACACGTAGGCGAAGGCGTGGCGCGTGGTCTCGACCGGGAGCGTCTTGCGCTTGCCGGGAGGGACGGAAACGTCGAGATAGATGGGATCGGCGGCGATGCCGTCGACCGGGCCTTTCCTGCCCCAGAAACTTCCGCAAACGATGCGGACGTGGGTGCCGTCGTCGTCGGTGACTTCGGGGATGTCGGCGGTCTTCACTTCCTGATAGCGCGGGGCGGTCATTTTGAGCGACGCGGGAAGATTGGCCCAAAGCTGGAAGCCGTGCATGCGGCCGGTCGGATCGCCCTTGGGCATTTCCTGGTGAATGATGCCGCTGCCGGCGGTCATCCATTGCACGTCGCCGGCCCCGATGGTACCGGCATTGCCCATGCTGTCGCCGTGGTCGACGGTGCCGGCGAGAACGTAGGTGACGGTCTCGATGCCGCGATGGGGATGCCAGGGGAATCCGGCGAGATAGTCTTCCGGGACGTCGTTGCGGAAGTCGTCGAGCAGGAGGAAGGGATCGAACTCATGCGTGTTGCCGAAGCCGAAGGCGCGGCGGAGATGAACTCCGGCGCCTTCCAGCGTGGGCTTGGATTTGATCAGGCGCTTGATGGGACGAATGGACATGGCGGCCTCTTGTGCTCGGAGAGTGACTTGGTTTTGATGCAGGAGACGGAGAGTTGGACGCAAGAGAGCCGATCAGCATCGGAGGCCGCTGTTGGAGGTACAATTCTGCTGCGCGCTGGAGGTCTCAGATGACAAGGCGCATCTTCACCGCGGCTGTAGCTCTCTTTCTAGCTTCCGTAGCCTTTGCAGGGAAGAAGAAGGCCGATTCAGATCCGATTTTTCTCGATGTGACTGCCCGCGGCCGAGCGCTCTATGAATACGATGAAGCTGCTTGGCACTCGTCGGACGCGTTGCAAGCTACAAACCCTCCTAAAGAGTCCCTAGGCAGGTACGTCGCACACAAATCTGATACAGGATGGACAGTTGCATTCGGCCGGTTGAATGATCGCAGCGACAAGTTCGTAGTTGCGTATGAAGCGACTGAGGGGGCAAATCTCAAAGAGTTCACGGTTAAGAAAATTGACCCGCCACGAGAAGACGCGGGTTTTTATTTGTCAGCCGCGCGGGCGATCGAAACCGCACTCCACGACTTTCACGGAGAGAACAGGCCGTACAACGTTGCCGTTCTTCCTGCACCCTCCGATCAGCTTTATGTCTACGTGCTCCCTGCGCAGACAAAAGCCGGGATTTACCCGCTCGGAGGCGATGTCCGTTACGTAATTTCGCCGGATGGCGGCTCAATCGTTGAAAAGCGTCAACTTCACAAGAGCATCATCGAACTTCCCCCAAGCTCGGATCGCGGAGCAAAGCCCGTCGCGGGTGTTCATATACACGTCCTGAGCAACGTGCCTGAAGATACAGACGTTTTCCACGTTCTTACGCGCCAACCGCCACAGCCCGAATACGTCGGCACTCCGAACAAGAAGTTTTATGAGATCAGCACAGACGATCCGCGAGCGGAAAATGTAAGGCCCTTACTGCGATCAGTCTTTGAGTGGGACGATGGCGCTGCCGTCGCGGCAGAAGGTGGCCACTTTTTGCAGTTCGCCGTTGGGGCGGGGGACGGTCATGACTGGGCCGTAGCAGTAGACGGCGTGTCCGCTGGCGGCGAAGTACCAGCGTCCGGCTTTGGTGTGTTTGCTGATGTGCGTGGTGGGCTGGCGCAGCGGGTGTTGCGGAGCAATGGGGCTCAGCGGGAGACTGAACATCAGAGCTAGGGTCAGGACTCTCATGTCGTGAAGACGGTTTGCCAAGTTTGAGCGGCTGGTCTGGCTCGCCGGTCTTGGTTCTTTATTCTTCTGACTGCTCAATCCACAGAACTGATCTTGCCCTTAGGGGCTAAAAGCCCCTTTTGATTCCTTACGCATTACGCGGCGCCGAGGCGCGCCGTGCCTTTCTCAAAACCTCAAATCGTCTTCAACGTGCGGTCGCTATCGACCAGATCCGATGCGGGCTGGGACGGCGCTGGGAAATTCGACTTTGCTTTGGGGGCCGAATTCTGGGCGCGGCGTTGCGCCCCACCCTGAGACGACGGAGCATGAGACGAACGAGCCTGGGACGACGGGGCCTTGGCGGCAGGAGCCTGAGCCAACGGAATCTGGGTCGACGGAGCTTGAGTCGAAAGATCTTGAGACGGAGTTGTGGCGGGCTGCGCCTTTTTCGCCGCTGCCAGCTCGTTGTTGTCGTGGAACAGCTGGCGAATCAGGGCGTGCTGCGAATCGATGGTGCGGCCCTGCTCGACGATGAGCATGGTCATCAGGCTGTAAGAGATCAGGAAAAGCACGATCAGCAGCGGCAACCACCCATGTTTCTTTGGCCGAGCATCAGCAACCCCCGGCAGCGTCTTTGATTCCACAACCACTCCGAATAGCGTCGTCAAGGTGCACCCCACCATGCCCCGAGAACGCAGGCAGTGAGGAGAATGCATCCTGCGAACCATAGGGCGAGGTGCCGTAACAGACTGAAATCAGGTTGGTTAGCGGGATGGGTCGAGGCTGCGACGGCAGCGGGAAGTGCAAGCCGCTGCACATTAACAGCAACGCGGATCGGTTGCACCGGCTATTCAACCGCGCCAACTGCCTGCGCTTTCCGCCCCTGCAATCGGAGGTGACTTAGGTCACTTTCGCGCGAAGGCACTCGTTTCATAAGATCGAATTAATTCATCGCAGATTGGATAGAAATTTATTTGGTCAGGGGACGGAAATGGTGCGGATGCAGAAAGCTCTAATTTGTCTGCTAGTTCTTACTTGCTGTTTCGGGACAGTGGCGACGGCGCAGGACCAGGCACCGGCGAATACTTCTGCGCGTAAGGTTCTCCGCAAGGTCGACCCGCTCTACCCGACGTTGGCGAAGAGCATGCACCTGGGAGGCACTGTCAGGGTGATGGTCACGGTAGCGCCGGATGGCGGCGTCAAGAGAGTGGAACCGCTGGGCGGCCATCCGCTGCTGGTGCAAGCAGCGGAAACCGCGATCTCGCAGTGGAAGTATGCTCCGGGCTCCGAATCCAGGGAGACGGTAGAACTGCACTTCACGCCTTAGCGTCCTATTTGCCCAGCACGAGCTTGGCAATGGTGGCCAGCTGCATGTTCGACGTGCCTTCGTAGATCTTGCCGATCTTGGCGTCGCGCCAGTATTTTTCGACGGGATAATCCTTGGTGTAGCCGTAGCCTCCATAGATTTCGATGGCGAGCGAGGTGACGCGCTCGGCGACCTGCGAGGCGAACAGCTTGGTCATGGCGGCTTCCTTGACGAAGTTCACGCCGGCGTCTTTCATGCGGGCGGCGTTGTAGACCATCAGACGTGCCGCCTCGATTTCCGTGGCCATCTGCGAAATCTGGAACTGGATGCCCTGAAAATCGGCGATCGGCTTGCCGAACTGCTTGCGTTCAAGCGCGTATTTGCAGGCAAACTCCCAGGCGCCGCGGGCGACGCCGATCATCTGCGCGCCGATGCCAATGCGGCCTTCATTCAGCGTTTCGATGGCGATCTTGTAGCCTTTGCCGGGCTCGCCCAGAACGTTTTCCTTGGGAACGCGGCAGTCTTCCAGAATTAGCTCGCACGTCGATGAGGCGCGAATGCCGAGCTTGTCTTCTTTCTTGCCGACGGTGAATCCTGGAAAGTCCTTTTCGACGAGGAATGCGGTGATGCCCTTGTATCCGGCGGCGGGATCAAGCGTGGCGAAAAGGACGAACAGGCCCGCTTCTTTGCTGTTGGTGATCCACAGTTTGCGGCCGTTGAGAACATAGTCCGAGCCTTTGAGCGTGGCACGGGTTTGCAGGGCGAAGGCATCCGAGCCCGAGCCGGCTTCGCTGAGCGCGTAGGCGCCGACGGTTTCCGATGCCATTTTCGGCAGGTAGCGCCTCTTCTGCTCTTCGTTCGACCAGCGCAGCAGGGCGTTGTTGACCAGCGTGTTCTGCACATCCACGATGACGCCGGAAGACGCGTCGACGCGGGAGAGTTCTTCGACTGCGAGAATGGCTTCGAAAAACTTGGCGCCAGCGCCGCCGTATTGCTCGGGAATCTCGATGCCCATCAGGCCGAGCTGGAAGAAATCGTGGATCAGGTCCTTTTCGAAGACGCCTTTTTCGTCCATCTCCTTGACCAGCGGGCGGACTTTTTCGTCGGCAAACTGGCGGATGTTGTCGCGGAAGAGGACTTCGTCGTCAGTGAGCGTGGTGAGCGGAGTGGGCGGGGCGGCTTGCAGAGTTTCGGGCATGAGGGCACCTTCAAAGGAAGAATGGCAAACTGCTAATAGTATCACTCTCGATGTGACGGTCTGGCGGGGATTCTAGACAGGGATTCAGGACCGCTTGTGCACCAGCTTTAATCCGTCGGCTTGCAGGATGAGCTTGATCTGGCCGCGGGCATGGGTGGACCACGGCCCCGAGGTATCGAGTTTGATGTACGCCTGCCAGTGTTTAAGCGCCTTGCGCGGCTCGCGGAGTTTTTCGTAGGCCAGCGCCAGATTGTAGTGGGCGTCGGCGTAGGTGGGGGCGAGTTGCAGAGCGGTTTTGTAAACGGAGACGGCTTCCTGCACGCGTCCGGTTTCGTCGAGCACGTTGCCGAGATCGAAATAGGCGAGAGCGTAGCGGGGATCGGCCGCGATGGCATCTTTGTAGTGCTTTTCGGCCAGACCGAATTCCTGCCGGTTGTAATAAAGCGTGCCCAGATTAATGTGGGCGGCGGCGTGTACCGGCGCCAGTTCGAGCACTTTGTGGTAGGCCGCGATCGCCTCGGCGTGGGTGTTGGGATCCTCTTCGAGGGCGATGCCCCGCGCAAACCAATCGTTCACTTCGTGCTCGCGCGGTGAAGGTTCGGGACGGGGAACGGGCGTGCTGGTCACCACCTTCTCGCGCTCGGAAAAATCCATAAGGAACTGGCCGGCGATGGGCTCCAGCAACTTGCCTTCATGCCGGAAGGCCACGCGATGCTTGGAGGTGGAATAGGCGCCGGCTTCCAGTAAAGGTTTTTCCACGCCAGCAGCCTGTTTGCGCATGGCGTCGAGCGACTGGCGGATGATATTCGGGCGCACGTGCTTTTCGCACAGGTCGCGAATTTTCTTGATTTCGAGCAGGTCGGAAAACGAATAGGTCTGCCGCGAAGTCACCAGCGCATTGCGCTCCCAGTTGGCCAACTGGCGCGGCGTTATATGGAGAATGCGCAGTAAATCAGCTCGACTATACACAGAACTAGAAACGGCCCGGCTCAAGCCCCACACAATCGGCTCGATCAGGAGCCGCGCTCATTATCCTCAAACGGGGGCGATCAGCGCAACAACAAATCCTTGGAAAACCTGTGGAGAACCTGGTTGATTCACATGCCGCAGGAATGGTGCAATGGCGTGCGAATCCCAGGGCGCAATGCTTTCCAACGTCCGGTGACTAGACCGCCACCGCAGCCTGGTACTCTTCGTATGTGCCCTTGAAATCGGTAATTCTGTGATCGCTCTCGAAGTGCCAGATGCGGGTGGCGACTTCATCGATCAGATCGTGGTCGTGGGTCACCAGGAACACGGTTCCGTGATAGCGCTGTAGGGCGATGTTGAGGGCGTTGATGGATTCGAGATCGAGGTGGTTGGTGGGCTCGTCGAACACCAGAACATTCGGCTTTTGCAGCATGAGCTTGCAGAAGAGCAGCCGGGCGGCTTCACCGCCGGAGAGCACGGTAGTCGATTTAGTTGCTTCTTCGCGGGCGAACAGCATCTGGCCGAGAATGCCGCGCAGATCTTCAGTGTAAGCCGCTGGGTCCCACTGATGCAGCCACTCGATGGCGGTCGAGCCGTCTTCGATCAAGCTGCGATGATCTTGGGCGAAATAGCCGACGGCGGCTTCGTGCCCCCAAAGGACTTTCCCGGAATCGAGCAAAGGACCGTCATAGCCGCTGGTCTTGCGCAGCTCGGCTTCCGGCGTGGTTGGAGAGTTGGCAAGAATGGCCTGGAGCAGCGTGGTCTTGCCGGCTCCGTTGCGTCCCATGAGCGCGATTTTTTCGCCGCGCGTGATGCTGGCGGTGAAATCGCGAATCACGTGATTTTCGCCGTACGACTTGCTCAAGTGTTCGATTTCGAGGATATGCTTGCCGGAAGGACGTTTCTGCTCGAACTTGATATACGGCCTCTGAATGTTGGATTTGGCCAGCTCAGTGACCTGCAGGCGTTCGACTTCCTTGCGCCGCGATTGCACCTGGCTCGACCGCGTTCCAGCGGCGAAACGCGCAATGAACTCGTTCAACTGCGCGATCTTTTTCTCGCGCTGCGCATTCTGCGCTTCGATCTGCGAGCGCACCTGCGTCTTGGCGACAACCATGTCGTCGTAGCTGCCGGTGTAGGTGATGATCGTCTCGTAGTCGATGTCGGCAATGTGGGTGCAGATGCTGTTGAGGAAGTGGCGGTCGTGCGAAATGGTGATAACGACGCCGTCGTAGGCGGTGAGGAACGCCTGCAGCCAGTGGATTGAGTCGAGATCGAGGTGGTTGGTGGGCTCGTCCAGTAGCAGGGCCTGAGGATGCCCGAACAACGCCTGCGCCAATAGCACTCGGACTTTCTCTCCGCCCTGCAGTTCTCTCATCTTGCGGGTATGCAGCGGCTCGGGGATGTCGAGGCCCTGCAGCAGAATGGCGGCGTTGCTCTCAGCGGAGTATCCGTCTTCTTCGCCGACAATGCCTTCGAGTTCTCCCAGCTTCATGCCATCCTCGTCGGTCATGTCGTGTTTCGCATAGATGGCGTCGCGCTCCTGCATGGCAGCCCAGAGGCGCTTGTTGCCCATGATGACCGTGTCAAGCACGGTGTAGGCATCGAAGGCGAACTGATCCTGGCTGAGGACGCCGAGTTTGCGCGGACGCACGACGGTGCCTTTCTGCGGATCGAGTTCGCCGCTGAGCAGCTTCATGAACGTCGACTTGCCGGAGCCGTTGGGACCGGTGAGGCCGTAGCGCTTGCCCGGACTGAACGCCGTGGAGACGTCCTCAAACAGAATTTTCGCGCCGTAGCGCATGGAGACGTTACTGACTGAAAGCATGGCTCTGTGGCTTTTGGCCTTCTTCTGAGCTTCTTCTTGGAAGTGCTTCAGGAACTGCGGGGACTTTCGCTGAAGCCGTGTGCAACTTATTTTGAATAGAATATCACGCTAAATCGAGGGTTTCTTTTGACCGGAGAAGCGGGAAATCGATCTAGTGATGTGAGCCGGCGCTTGCCTCGATGAGCTGTTGCACCGGGTCAGCGACCATCAGCAGCAGGTTGGCGCTGCGTTTCTTGCCCTGTTCGATCAGAGCCGCTTGCTGCGTTTTCCAGGCCTCCGGCGCGGGCTGCGATTTGTCGAGATAATCCAGGGCCTGCAATCCGCCGACGCCAAGTGCTGACAAGCTCTGCGAAAGAACTTCGTCCTCCTGCAGAAGCGACGCATGTTCCAGCACCGGATGGAGTTTTGCATCGTTATCGCGCCAAAGGGCGAGCCAGGCGCGGAGTTGCGCTTCCGCACTTTGATCCTTGTATCCGCTTTGCGCGAAAGTCTGCACGAGTTCGCTGAAGTCGCGCGCAGCGTCGCTTTCCGGATAGACCGCGTCCACCAGTGCCGTGAGCGGAGACTGCAGATTGATCGGACTCTTCGTGTCGTCTTCGCGGTTGTAATCCTTCACCGGTTCCGCGACGTCGGCGAGCACGCGTAGTGCAGAAATGTCATGATCGCCCGCCATGCGCTGCAGCATTTGTTGGCGCGCCGAGCGATGGGTCAGCCCGAGCCATTCCAACTCAAGGCTCACCGCATTCAGCCGCACATACATTGAAGCGACGTCGGTGACGTTTTGCGGAGACCACAACCGCTCGGCGATGGCCGCATTGCGCGGCCAAATATGCGAGTCCACATTTTCCGGCGTCACCCATTCGGCCCACATGCACGATTCACCACCGAGGATTCGTTCTTTCTCTTCCGGAGTCAAAGCCGCCGCGGCATCGGCCATCGGATCGACGGCATAATGCCGCGCCGCCGGCCACATCAGGTCGAGATAATATCCATAGGAAAGCAGCCCCCGATAACCCTGCTTGGCCGCAGCCGCCAGCGACGCCTGCCCGCGCCACGACTGCACCACAATCGACTTCGGCAAGTCAGGATGCAATACCTCATCCCACCCCACCATGATTTTGTGATTCTTCGCGACAATCTTTTCCAGGCGTTGGTTGAAATACGCTTGCAGGTCGGCATTCGTTTTCATGCCGTGTTCGCGCATGAAAGCCTGAATCCTTACATTGGCCGCCCATTGCTTGCCGTTGACCTCGTCGCCGCCGATATGGAAATAGGGATCGGGAAACAGCTTCGCCATCTCGGCGACGAACTCTTCCAGAAACTTGTACGTGCGCTCCTCGGTGGGATCGATAACCGGATCGTACACTCCGATAGTCCGTCCGATTTCGTACCGCCCGGGCGCGCTTGCCAGTTCGGGATAGCCGGCCAGCCACGATGTCGAATGTCCCGGCATGTCGAACTCAGGAATCACCCGTATGCCCCGTTCATGCGCGTAAAAGATCAGCTCTCGCACTGCATCCTGCGTGTAGTAAAGCCCGTCAGAGCCCATTTCGGTAAGCTTGGGAAACTTTTTGCTCTCTACCCGAAATCCCTGGTCGTCGGAAAGATGCCAGTGCAGAACGTTCATTTTAACGGCGGCCATGGCGTCGAGGTTGCGCTTGAGCACGTCGATGGGGATGAAGTGGCGGCTGACGTCGAACATCAGGCCGCGCCAGGGAAAACGCGGCTCATCTTCGATCGCGACTGTGGGCGCGGCGAAGCCAGTGGGAGTGATCTGAACAAGCTGGAGAAAAGTTTGCAGGCCGCGCAGGATGCCTAGCTCGGTGGGCGCGGTCAAGCCTGCGGCAGTGCTCGTCACGGTCAATGAGTACGATTCATCTTCGCCCAGTTTCTGCACCGCTTCGCGGCCGCGGGCGGCGTGAATCTTCAGCGTGGGAACATCGCCAGGCTTGGGGTGGAAGGGAATGCCGGTCTGGCGCGAGAGCTGGGTTTGGAATCGCGCAATTTCGCGGTCGAGGGAGGCGTCGTGAGCGCCGGTGACGGCAACCGAGAATGACTGCGTGATGGGCAACTGCCCCGAGCCCAGCTGCACGCTGGCGGGCATGGGCATGAGAGGGAGTTGCGAAGATTGCGCGACGGCAACAGAAGCAAACAGGACGAAAACGGATCCGAGTTTCTGAGCTCTCACGGGATTGCCTCACGAGCAGTTCACGGTCGATCCTGCGCGCCGTGATAAATGCGTAATACTTCTACAACTTCATCTCCGACTTTGTAAACGACGACGTAAGGCAGGCCCGGGATGACGAGTTCCCGCGTGCCTTGAACTCGGCCTCTCCGGCCAATACGAGGGAATTTCTGCAGACCAACGCAACCATCGTAAAGAGTCTTTGCTGTTCGAGCCGCGGTGGTGGGATTGTCCGTTTGGATGTGTTGGACGATGCGGTAGAGATCTTCGGCGGCGGGTGTTGTCCAACGCAGGCGCATCAGGAGCCGAGTATTTGCTTTAGCTTCTTTTCGACTTCTTCGCTCTCTACAAAATCCCCGCGCTCCGCCGCTGCCAACCCGATGTTCACCATCTCGACGAAACGCTTGTCATCTTCAAGGTAGGTGCTCAACACTTGTTGCGCAAGTTCGTCGACCTTCAAGCCCCGTTGCGCGGCGATCTGCGCGAGCTGCGCTTCCTTTTCGGGTTGCAGGCGAATATCCATGGCTAGAGTGTAGGAAGGCCACTTTCTGATGTCAATTCCAGAAATCCAAAATTGAATCTAGTGCCCGCCGAGTTCCTTCACAATCCCACCCACAAACTGTTTGGCGTCGCCGAAGAGCATGAGCGTGTTGTCCAGGTAGTACAGCGGGTTATCGATGCCGGCGAAGCCCGGGTTCATGCTGCGCTTGATCACCATCACGGTGTGGGCTTTGTCGACGTCGAGAATCGGCATGCCGAAAATCGGGCTGGATTGATCGGTGCGGGCGGCAGGGTTGGTTACGTCGTTCGCGCCGATGACTAAAGCGACGTCAGTCTGCGGGAAATCGCCGTTGATGTCGTCCATTTCGATCAGCCGGTCGTAAGGGATGTCAGCTTCGGCGAGCAGCACATTCATGTGTCCGGGCATGCGTCCGGCGACGGGATGGATGGCGAAGCGGACCTCGACGCCTTTCTTGCTGAGCGAATCGTAAAGTTCGCGCACTTTGTGCTGCGCCTGCGCCACGGCCATGCCATAGCCGGGGACGACGACGACTTTATTCGCGGCGGAGAGAATTGCCGCGGCTTCTTCCGGGGTAGCGCTGCGCACGGTCCGGGCTTCCTGCGCTCCAGCCGCCGAAGCCTGCACCTGGCCAAACGCGCCGAAGAGAACGTTGGTGAACGACCGGTTCATCGCCTTGCACATGATCACGGAGAGGATGAAGCCCGAGGATCCGTCAAGCGCGCCAGCGATGATCAACAGCTTCGATTGCAAAACGAATCCCATGGCGGCCGCGGAAAGTCCGGCGTAGGAGTTCAACAGCGAGATGACCGTGGGCATATCGGCACCGCCGATGGGAATGACGAGAAATACTCCGAAGACCAGAGCGATTCCGACGATGACCGGGAAGATTTCTTTCGCTTCAGGATGCAGAACGAGGTAAACAGCGAGCACGATGGCTACGCCAAGCAGGGCGAGGTTGACGAAATTCTGTCCTTTATAGGTGATCGGGCGCTGGGGAAGAACTTCCTGCAATTTGCCGGCGGCGATCAAGCTGCCGGTGAAGGTCAGGCCGCCAAGGATGACCTCGAGCGAGAGCACGGACATGCCGAACTTTGAAGTGCTTTGCGTTCCCAGGTAGAACTCTGCCGTGCCCACCAGCGTGACGCACAACGCGCCGAACGCGTGGCTCAACGCGGTTCGCTGCGGGACGGCGGTCATCTGCACCATGCCGAGCGGAATGCCAATCCCCGAGCCGAGCACCAGCGCAATGATGATCCATTTGTAGTCGACGATGCCGTGATGCAGCAGTGTGCCGGCGATGGCGAGCACCATGCCGATTTCGCCCGCCAGAATCCCTTGGCGGGCGTTGGCCGGAGAGCTCATCCACTTCAGCGAAAGAATGAACAGCGCGCTGGCGATGAGGTAGATGACTTCGATGAGGTATGGGCTTGCGAAGAACTCGGTCATGATGGCGCTCAGTTACTTGTTGGGACGACTGGTCTTGAACATGCGCAGCATGCGGTCGGTGATGAAGAAACCTCCGACTACATTGCTGGTGGCGGCCACAATCGCAATGACGCCCAGCACGGTCGCGAATGTGCTTTTCTTTTCACCGACGAGCACGATCGCGCCGACCACGGCGATGGCGTCGAGGGCGTTGGTCAGCGACATCAGCGGCGTGTGCAGCAAGGGCGACACGTGGCGGATTACTTCGAATCCAATGAAAGCCGCCAGCATGAATACGAACAGCGCGTCAATCAGGTTGTTGGAATTCATAATCAGTTCTCAATTCCCAGTTCTCAATTGCTGGTTGCGAGCGCCGGCAGTTTGAAAAATTCGCGCACGCGTTGGTTCACGATTTCTCCGCCATTGGTGATCATGGTTTCGCGAATGATTTCATCCTGCAGATTCAGTTGCAGCTTGCCGTTTTTCACCATGTAGGTCAGATAGGTGGTCAGGTTGCGAGCGTACATCTGACTGGCATGATAAGGAACGCTACTGGCGATATTGATCATGCCGATAATAGTGACGCCGTGGGCAGTTATGATCTGTCCCATCTGGGTGAGTTCGCAGTTACCGCCGCGCTCGGCGGCGATATCGACGATCACCGAGCCAGGAGCCATTCCTTTTACCATGTCAGCGGTGATAAGCACGGGAGACTTCTTGCCGGGAATGACGGCGGCCGAGATCACGACATCGCTCTCCGCTACAACCTTGGTCAGCAATTCTCGCTGGCGGGCGTAGAACGTTTCGTCCTGCGCAGTGCCGTAGCCGCGGGCGTCTTGCGCGTCTTTGGCTTCGAGGGGCAGTTCGACGAAGCGTCCGCCAAGACTCTGCACCTGCTCTTTGGCAGCGGGGCGCATGTCGTAGGCGGAGGCCACGGCTCCCAGACGGCGTGCAGTCGAGATGGCTTGCAGCCCGGCCACGCCTGCGCCGATCACGAACACACGCGCGGGCGTGACCGTGCCGGCGGCGGTGGTCATCATGGGGAAAATGCGCGGCGAAGTTTCGGCCGCCAGCAGCACGGCTTTGTAGCCGCAGACGGTGGCCATGGAAGAAAGCGCGTCCATGCTCTGGGCGCGCGTGCTGCGGGGCATCAGTTCCACGGCGAATGCGGTGACGCCGGCTTGTGCGATTTCCTGCACAACGTCCGCCGCGCCGAAGGGACGCAGAAATCCGATCAGGGCCTGGCCCCGCCGCATCAGCGGGACATCGGCCTTGCCGGTGAGGTCGTTCGATCCGTAGCAGAGCACCTGG
>Ga0187784_10002984_pt1 | contig 13654 bp, 12 predicted proteins | sample 1015_SJ02_MP15_2_FD_132964 | JGI IMG/M metagenome (GOLD analysis project Ga0187784, IMG submission 132964) | Tropical peat soil microbial communities from peatlands in Department of Meta, Colombia - 1015_SJ02_MP15_20_MG | ecosystem: Environmental > Terrestrial > Soil > Wetlands > Peat | place...
ACCCGATCACCGACTTTATAATTTTTGACCTCTTTCCCGACCTCAACGATCTCTCCTGCAATTTCATGACCGAGAACCCGGGGAGCTTTCTTAATCCGATACCATTCCATGACATCACTACCGCAGATTCCACTCGCCAACACCTTGACCAGTAGCTCTCCCGGGCCGATCTTAGGGGTCGGCATTTCCTCCAGCCTCACATCCCGGTTGTTATAATACATCGCTACGCGCATGATTGAATTCTAATCCTCTCTCAGGGAACATTGATGAAGCCTGCTGTCACAAGATGTCCAGAAACACTGGATTCCGGGTCAAGCCCGGAATGACGATCATCTCTTCCTCTTTTTAGCGTATCGGGCAAGATATTTGTCGTGGCTATTACAAAGATTCCTCTTGTCAGAATTCCCAAGTCCAATCAGGCCCATGCCAGGATCTTCCCCCAAGAGGATTTCTTTTTAAACTTTGTCCCTATTTTTCTTCAATCTTTTCATGAATAAATATATACATTACCCGAATTGATATGACAACAGGTAATTTTTCAGTTAATTCTGATTGGATTTTGCTCCCTTTTGTGGTATGTTTTAGCCATGATCCGCTTTAAAAAGATTCCAGAAGACATCCATCAAAAAAATGATCTCTTAAACGATCTCTTCATGGAAGACTCCAATATTATCTTCGCTTATCTTTTTGGGGGTCTGGTGAGAGGCAAAAGGAAACCCCTGAGCGATGTCGATTTGGGGATATACGTGAAGAATATGAAGGGATCAGACTATCTCTCGCTATTCAGCGAAATTTCAGAAATTCTTCGTACCGATGAGATCGACTTAGTGGTTCTAAATTCCGCACCCATTAGCCTTGCTGGAAGGATCTTGCAGAAAAGAAAACTCTTGATGGACAAAGACCCTTTTCTGAGACACAAATATGAATCCCGGATACTGAGAGAATTTTTTGATTTTGCCATAAAAGAAAAAGAGCTTCTGGATAGGAGGCACGGTATTGGTCGATAAGCCCTTGGTAGGGAGGAAGCTCGCCCAGATAGATACCTATCTTAAACAACTGGGAGATTTCCCCAAGATTTCCCTGATTCAATACAAGAACAATTGGAAAACCCAGAGAATTGTCGAGAGGACATTGCAAATTCTAATTGAGGTCTGTGTCGATATTACGAATCATATTAACAAACCACTGCAGCGGATGGCTTACAGCCCCGGCTGATTCTATCGTTAGCCGAACTCATCACTCAGAACTAACTTTTAGTCTTTTTTGCTTTCTCCTGCTCAAAGATATCGTTCGCTTCTTTCACTGATGCCTTTTCGTGGATGATGGCACGCAATGCCTTAATCATCGGCACAGGGTGATCATTCTGCCAGATGTTTCTTCCGAGATTTACCCCAATAGCGCCCTTTTCCATTCCATCATGGACAAACTCCAATACTTGTAAATCCGTATCAACCTTAGGGCCTCCGGCCATAACCACAGGAACAGGACAACCATCGACTACCTTATCGAAATTTTCACACCAGTAGGTTTTTACAATCCGTGCTCCCAACTCAGCGGCAATCCGGGAGCTTAAAGCAAGATAGCGTGCATCCCTTTTCTCCAACTCTTTTCCGACGGCTGTGACAGCCATGACAGGGATACCATATTTTTCCCCTTCGTCCACCAGTTTCGAAAGGTTCAATAATGATTCCTTCTCGTATTCACTCCCGACAAAGATTGAAATACCCACGGCTGCGACATTCAGTCGAATCGCCTCCTCCATCGACGTCGTAATCCCTTCGTTCGAGAGATCTTTCCCAACCATGCTCGTCCCACCAGAAACGCGAAGAATAATGGGTTTGGTATTTTCCGGGTCGATAGAGGCGCGCAGCACCCCTCTCGTTACAAAAAGGGCATCGCAATAGCGGAGCAGCGGCCGAATAGTCTCGCCCGGTTTTTCCAACTTCCGGGTAGGCCCCTGAAAGTAGCCGTGATCAATGGGCAAAAAGAGACAATGTCCATCCGCTTTGATCAATTGGGCCAAACGATTCTTCATTCCCCATTCCATCTTTGACCTCCCAAATCTCTCCAACCCCCCTTTGCTAAAAGGGGGATAGGGGGGATTAAATTTATTGGTTCTTCCGGTTTTTTGTGGGTTACCTCACCTTAACCCCCCTTCATCCCCTCTTAAATTAAGGGGGGAATAGAGGGGGGTTACAAGGCCAAATTTATTTTTCAAGAATATACTTTACTACCAGATCGCCGACCTGAGAGGTGGAATATCCCATCTTGCCGGCGTTCAGGCTCTTCACGTCCCGGCTCACCACCTTCATGACGGCTTCCTCAATTGCCCGGCCGGCCTTTTCTTCTCCGAGATGCTCAAGCATCATCTGGCACGCAGAAATCGCTGCCAAGGGACTCACCACTCCCATGCCCGTATATTTAGGGGCCGAGCCGCCCATTGGTTCAAACATCGAGACCCCTTTTGGATTGATATTTCCTCCTGCCGCAATCCCAAGTCCTCCCTGAATCATTGCCCCAAGGTCGGTGATGATATCTCCAAACATATTGTCGGTGACGATGACGTCGAACCATTCCGGATTCTTGACCATCCACATACAGATCGCATCCACATGAGCGTAATCCGCCGCAATGCCCTTAAATTCCTTTGCCACCTCGCGGAAAGCTCTTTCCCAGAGGTCGAATGCATAGGTAAGAACATTTGTCTTCCCGCAGAGAGTCACCTTTTTTTTCTGATTTCTTTTACGACAGCATTCGAAGGCAAAACGAATGCAGCGTTCCACGCCTTTTCGGGTGTGAATCGCCTCCTGGGTTGCAACCTCATCGGGTGTTCCTTTTCTGACGAATCCTCCCGCACCCGTGTAGGCCCCCTCTGTATTCTCCCTAACAACAATGAAATCAATATCCTTGGGGCCCTTATCTTTCAAAGGGGTCTCCACGCCGGCATAAAGTTTGACGGGCCTCAAATTGATATATTGGTCCAGTTGAAATCGAATCTTCAATAATATTCCCTGTTCCAGAATTCCGGGCCTGATATCGGGATGGCCGATTGCACCCAGATAAATAGCATCCATCTTTTTCAATTCATTGAGAACAGAGTCAGGAAGTGTTTCTCCTGTTTTCAGATAGCGCTCGCCACCCAGGTCGTAATGTTCTAAATGACATTTGAACTTGAATTTTCCGGAGGCGGCTTTCAGAACCTTCAACCCTTCGGCCATGACTTCAGGTCCGGTCCCATCTCCGGGAATTACAGCGATTCTATACATTCCCCATCATCCTCCGCTCCGCTTTTTTCTCTCATTCAAATCTTTCAACTCCTTCAATTAGGCGAATTTTCTCCATCCTACGCCCTATGCGCCATGCTCTTTGCCTCTTTATCCTAGAGCCAGCACAGCGCTTTTTGACCGATATCGGTTCGATACTGAACACCATCCCAGGAGATTTTCTTCACTGCCTGATAAGTCCTCTCAATCGCCCTTGGAATATCTTCTCCCAGTCCTGTCACTCCTAAAACTCTTCCGCCATTGCTGATGACCTGCCCGTCTTTAAGAGCTGTCCCCGCATGAAAGACAAAAACTCCTTCCATTCGAGAAACGTCTTTTAGCCCCTCGATGACTTTCCCCTTTTCGTAATCGCCAGGATATCCCTTTGAAGCCATTACCACACATGTAGAGGCACGGTTGTCCCATTCGATCTTGTGGCTGGACAAATTCCCTTTCATGCAAGCTTCCAGAATGGGGACGATATCTCCCTTCATCCGCATCAAAACAGGTTGGGTTTCCGGATCCCCGAATCGGGCGTTGAACTCCAATACCTTGGGAAGGCCATCATGAATCATCAGCCCGGCGTAGAGGACTCCTTTGTAGGGCCTGCCCTCCTCTCCCATGCCATAGATGATCGGCCTCAAAACCTTCTCGACAATCCTCTCATGTACCTCATCCGTCACGACGGGCGCGGGGGAATAAGCGCCCATCCCGCCTGTGTTGGGACCCCGGTCCCCATCGAAGATAGCCTTATGATCCTGGGATGACGCCATGGGAAGGATGGTCTTTCCATCCGTGAAAGCAATGTAAGACGCTTCCTCTCCTACAAGGTATTCCTCGACCACCACTCGATTTCCCGCCTCTCCGAAAATCTTCTCCGCCATGATCTTGTCAACAGACTCGATTGCTTCCTCTACGGTTTTGCAGATGATCACTCCCTTGCCTGCGGCCAGACCATCTGCCTTAACCACGATGGGAGCCCCCTGCTTGCGAATATATTTCACTGCTTCATTCCGTTTATCGAAGATCTCGTAAAAAGCGGTTGGAATGTAATACTTCTTCATCATCTCCTTAGCAAAGGCTTTGCTTCCTTCAATCTCCGCTGCTTTCCTGTTTGCTCCAAATATGAAAAGACCCTTGGATTCGAAAAGATCGACAATGCCCCGGGTTAGAGGATCCTCAGGCCCAACGACAGTTAAATCAATCTTCTCCTTTAGGCCAAAGTCAAGCAATCCGTTTAAGTCATTCACCTTGACGGGAACAATCGTCGCCTGTTCGGAGATGCCTGCATTTCCCGGAGCGCAATAGACCTTCGACACCTTTGGGCTTTGCGCAATCTTCCAAACTAAGGCGTGCTCCCTGCCCCCACTGCCTACAACTAAGACTTTCATCTCACCTTATCTCCTTTTCGGAAGGTCGTATTTCTCCATTACCGGTGAGTGCTCGATCTTTTGTAAATCTCAAATTCCAAGCTCCAAATCCCAAATAAATCCAAAGTTCCAATTTCCAAATGACCAAAACAAATTCTCCGTTTTGAGTTTTGGTCATTCGAAATTACTTGGAATTTGGGATTTAGGATTTGGAATTTCCGTCATTAATGCTTAACATTAATGTCGGAAGTGTCTCATTCCTGTAAAGACCATGGCGATATTGTATTCGTTCGCGGCGGCAATCACTTCATCGTCTCGAATCGAACCACCGGGTTGAATGATGGCGGAAGCACCTGCCTCAGCACCTGTATCCACGCCATCTCTGAATGGAAACATCGCATCCGAGGCTAAGACCGTTCCCTTTGTTGAGGATTGGGCCTTCATCACTGCCAAGCGGGTAGAGTCAACACGGCTCATCTGGCCAGCACCAATGCCAATGGTCCGGTCCTCCCGGACGAGGATGATGGCATTCGATTTGACATGTTTGGCAACCTTCCAACCAAAAGCCATCGCCTTTTTCTCTTCCTCGGTCGGCTTCCTTTTGGTCACCACTTTCCACTGATCCATCGGCACCTTGCCGAGGTCTCGGTCTTGAACTAAAAGCCCGCCTACCACTTTTCTGAGATCGAATCCTCCTTGCGAAGGGGAGCCTGTGAGCGGGGGAGTTTTGAGAATACGGAGATCTTTTTTCTTCTTAAGAATCTCCAACGCCTCCGGGTCAATACCCGGAGCAATGATGGCTTCAAGAAAGATATCAGCCATCTCCTTTGCCGCCTCTTTATCCACGGTCCGATTGAAACCCACTACGCCGCCGAATGCCGAGACCGGATCGCAGTCCCTTGCTTTCTTGTAAGCGTCCGCTAAGCTCTTAGAAGAGACCGCCGCACCGCAGGGATTGTTATGCTTGATGATAACCGTCGCCATTTCCTCAAATTCCTTAACCGTCTCATAGGCGGAGTCAATGTCGAGTATATTATTGTAAGACAATTCTTTGCCCTGGAGTTGGACCGCATTCGAAACGGAGGGCTCGGTGAGTAGGTACTCCCTATAAAAGGCGGCCTTTTGGTGTGGGTTTTCTCCATAACGTAATTCCTGGGCCTTTTTCACCTGGAAGGTGAAGGTCTCCGGAAATTCATGGACTTTCTTGCCATTCTCGATCTGGCCAAGGTAATTTGAGATGGCGCCATCATAACGGGCCGTACGTTGGAAGACCTTTTTGGCTAAACGGAAATTGGTCTCCAAAGAAATTTCGCCTTTCTCTTTCAATTCAGAAAGGACCGGTTCGTAATCGCTGGGATCCACCACCACGGTCACATCGGGGTAGTTTTTCGCCGATGAACGAAGCATCGTCGGCCCGCCGATATCGATATTCTCAATCGCTTCTTCCAGGGCGCAATCCTTCTTCGCCACAGTTGCCTCGAAGGGGTAGAGGTTGACAGCGACCAGATCGATAGGAAGGATTCCGTGCTCTTCCATTTTCTTTACATGCTCCTTCTTGGATCGCTGTCCCAAAAGTCCTCCGTGGACTTTTGGATGAAGGGTCTTTACCCGTCCATCCAGCATCTCCGGGAATCCCGTATAATCAGAGATATCCATCACGGAGACGCCCTGCTCCCTCAATGTTTTTGCCGTCCCGCCCGTGGAAAGGATCTCGACCCCCATCTGTGCCAAACCCCTGGCAAATGGAACTACCCCGCTCTTATCCGAAACACTGACAATTGCCCTCCTGATCTTCCCCATATCTATACCCCCAAAATACTAAATTCGAATATCGAAATTCGAAACAAGTCCGAATATCAAATTAGATAAACCTTAAAAAATAAGTTTCGGAAATTAGAGTTTAATATTTCGAAATTGTTTCGTATTTCGGATTTCGTGCTTCGTATTTCAAAAACCCAGTTCTTCTCCGACCAGAATGACGAGCATATCTGTTAGGGCTGGCTTCCTTTCATGAATCACGACCACCCTACATATCCGGTTAGGAGAGTTGCAGTCCACACATTTTCCAACCTTAGCACATGGAACGTCGATGTTCAAACGCTTTGCGTTAATGGGCGCTGCTACATTCTTGATCCTTTTGATCCCCTCCTGAACATCTTCCACAATCTTATTATAGCCGGCGACGAGAATCACCTTTCCCGGACCATAGGTGGTGGCGTTGGTTCGGTTTCCGGCAAAATCGATGTTGACCAGCTCTCCGTCTAGGGTGACGGCATTGATGCTGCTCACGAACAGGTCAGAAGTCATTTGGGATTTACGGATTTCTAGAACCTTCTCTTTTGAAAGACCCTGTCTCCAATGGTCATAAAGAGTGTGACCCTTGGCTTCCAATTGGTCCAAAATGCCTATCTCTCTTATCGTGATAGACCCACCTACCCCAATCCTCTGTTTTGGATGGATGTATTTCCAAATCTCCTGAGCTGCATCTTCTTTCGTTTTGACAGAGAGGGCTTCAAATCCATGAGCCTTTAACTTTTCCACAACCTGTTTCAATTTCAACTCAACTAACCATTCCTTGTTTGGATCCATTTTTCTTCTCCCTTCTATTCGATCTCCATCCAAAGAAAAAATCGTTTTTGCACAAATGAGATTTAGCATAATTATCTCCCCCTGGTCAACTTCAATTGTCCGCTTAGCGCGTCAATATCGACAAAAAACTGTGGATGTCAGATTTAAAGCTAAAGGCTTGGGTTGTGCTTTGTATTCTACGTTCATGTCAACCCTTTACAGATTGATCTAAAAGAAGTTACGTTAGTGGTGGGCCCATTTATCGGGGAGGAAGACTTTTTCGTGGGCACTAAAAGATGACAGGTTAGATGTTGTAATTTCTTCTCTTGACTTGCAACTTTGCCCACGATATGTTGGAAAAAAAACAAGCCCCATTAGTGTTCACTTGTATCATGTTCAAGATAAGTAAGCCCTTAAATGAAGCGATCTTGCCTGCTGCTGCATTGTTGTGATTGAAAAGAATCCTCTTCGCGGCATGCTCCGCCGGGCAGGGTTTGCTTTTCTTCAGCACAGAGAAAGGAGATGGCTTGTGTCTGAAACCGATCTTGGCAAATCCCGTCGAGAGGGGACATTTGAGCGGGTCGTGGTCACCGTAAACCGGTGGATCATCATCGCCATGATGGTGGTGATGGCAACGCTGGTGTTCATGAACGTCGTCTGCCGGTACGTCTTAAACTTCTCGATCATCTGGGCCGAAGAGCTATCGCAGTATCTGATGGTTTGGGTGGCCTTTTTAGCCGCCGGCCTGGCCCTGCGGGAAGGCCGGCACGTAGCCGTTGAGATGCTTCAGGATCGTCTGCCGTCGAAGGCCCGAAGGATGACGCGCCACCTTATAGCGTTGCTGCTGATTGTCTTTATGGGCGTTCTCGTCGTTCTTGGATTCCAGTTCGTCCGCTTCACCTGGGATCATGAAACCCCGGTCATGAATATTCCGCAGGGGATTCCTTACCTGGCTGTGCCGGTCGGTGCACTGCTGCTGCTGATCCATCTCTTTTTTGTTTACCGGGCCTATATCGATGGGCGTTTCGAGACGCCAGAGAGTCTTGAGGCTGAAATTGACGAGAAGGAGGTGCTCTGATGGCAGCTGCGCTTTGGATTGTGTTTTTGGTGGGTGGGGCAATCGGTATACCGCTTGCCTTTGTTATGGGTGGATCGGGCCTGGTCGCGCTCGTCGTAGAAGGCAAGTTGTCTCTCATGTCCGTGCCGCAGCGCTTCTTTAACGGCATCAACTCTTTTCCCCTCATGGCTGTCCCCTTTTTCATTCTCGCAGCCGACCTGATGTCGGCCAGCGCCATTACCTCCTCCATCCTGCGCTTCACCAACAGTCTTGTCGGCCACATCCGAGGTGGGTTAGGACATGTTGCTGTCCTAAGCGAGATGGTCTTCTCCGGGATCAGCGGTTCTGCCCTCGCCGATGCCGCAGGTCCAGGCGCGGTCATGATGCGCATGATGCAGCGGGCCGGTTACGAGTCTCACTACTCTGCGGCATTTGTTGCGGCGACAGCCGTCTTAGGTCCCCTCATCCCTCCTTCCATCATTGCGATTGTGTACGCCATGGCTGACAGCCGGGTCACCGTGGCCGGTCTGTTCATGGCGGGGGTTGTGCCGGGCATCCTCGTAGGCGGGGCCCTCGCCTTGACCAACTACGTCATCTCGGTCCGGCATGGGTATAAGTATACCAGTAAAAAAGCGAGTTGGGGCGATCGCCTGCGGAGCTTGTGGAAGGCGACGCCCGCACTGACGATGCCGCTCATCATCTTCGGTGGTATCCTGAGCGGGATCTTTACGGTGACCGAAGCGGCCGCCGTTGCGGTCTTCTATGCTCTTTTTGTCGGCCTGTTCCTTACCCGGAAGTTGAATTTCCGGATAATCATGAAGGTGTTTCTTCAGGGTGGCCTCGTCTCCTCGGCGGCCCTCCTCATCGTTGCCATGGCGTCCCTCTTCTCCTGGCTGCTCACGATCCTTCAGCTTCCTCAGACAGTTGCCTTGACCATCGGAAAGGTGACGACCAGCCCCATGGTCGTCATGTGGCTCGTGGCTCTTTTTGTTTTCATTTGCGGCAAGTTTCTGGATGTCTTGCCCGCGGTCATCATCCTGGTGCCAGTCCTGGCCCCTCTGACGGACCAGTTCCATATCAATCCGCTCTACTTCGCCAACTGTTTCATTTTGAATATAAGTATCTGCCTGGTCACTCCGCCTGTGGCCGGAGTTCTTTTCGTTATCACTTCGATCAGCCGCTTGAAGTTTGAGAGGATTTCCCGGGCGATCCTGCCGATGGTCCTGGCCGAGCTTGTAGTGCTGGTCTTCGTCATTCTATTCCCGGCATTGAGCGTGGTGTTTCCCGGCTGGTTAGGGTTTACCCATTAACGGATTTATTAACACCAAGGAAAGGAGAAAGTATGGAAAAGAAATGGTTCGTATCGGTGATGTTGGCAGTGATGATGTTGGCTCTTGTTTCACCCGTCCAGGCGCAGCAGAAATTGCTCAAGTACGCGCATTTTCAACCTGCGAAGGACGATCAGCCGAAACATGCGGCGGCATTGGCCTTCAAGGAATATGTGGAAAAGAACACCAAAGGCGCCATCAAAGTCGAGATCTACCCCGCCGGCCAGTTCGGCAAGGACGCCGAAACGATGGAAGGATTGAAGATGGGCACGCTGGAGATGGCTGTGGCGCACGATGGGGCCATCGCGGGGGTCTTCAAGGAGATTGCCATTCTCGGCATCCCCTATCTTTACGACAGCCATGCCCATGCTTGGCGGGTCTACGACTCCGACTTTGGGCAGAGATTTGCCGACCTGTGTCTCAAGAAAACGGGCATTCGCATGCTGGCCATCGCCGACAACGGCGTACGTCACTTCACGAATAACCTGCGTCCCATCGTCACGCCCGCTGACATGAAGGGTATGAAGATCCGGATTATGCCCAGCCCGGTATTCAAGTCTTTGGTAGAGTCTCTCGGGGCTTCGCCCTCGGCTATTCCCTGGGGCGAACTGGCGACAGCCCTCCAGGCAGGGGTTGTGGACGGTCAGGAAAACGGCGTCACGAACATTCTGGCCGCAAGCCTTTACCAGTATCAGAAGTATATCACCCTCGACGGCCATGTCTGGAGCATTCATGCCTATTTAATCAATGACAAGTTCTTCAAGGGCCTGACCCCGGAGCAGCAGAAAGTGGTCCTCGAAGCGACGAAGATCGCCCGTGATATCCATCGCAAGATGACGAGCGACCAGGACCTCAATGCCAAGGCAATCCTGACAAAATTGGGTATGCAGGTCACTGAACTGACGCCCCAACAGGTCGAGGCGTTCCGCAAGCTGGCGCAGCCGCCGGTAAAGGCCTACGTGGAAAAGGAAGTGGGCAAGGAGTTGGTGGCTGATCTCTTCAAGGCCATCGAGGCAAACCGGAAGGCCCGTTGAGCAAGCATTCGAATGGAACGAAACGATGTCATTCATGAAACTTGCGCCGGATTAGGGTTAAGTCTGTGACCGCCCCGGCCTCAGCAATCACTTCTATAGTAACTGCGGGCGAAACTCTTCACGGCGTCAGTTTTAAAGAAGCAAAAGGTTTATTTTGTGCTTGCGCCCCTCTCGTTCGCGTGGATAAAAGGGAGAAGAGATTTTTTCACTAAAATAGGGGATATCGTTTAATATGTCTAAATATAAAGTTGTTGTGGTCAATTTAGGCTATGAGTCTTATCAAGTCGAGCGAGAAATCCTGGAACCCGTTGACGCTGAACTCATCCTGGCTCCCAAAGATTGCTTAACGGAGAATGACGTCATTTCCGTGGCTAAAGATGCGGATGCCATCCTCGTAAGGGAGGCTCCGATAAGTGCCAGGGTCCTGGATTCCCTCAAATGCTGCAAGGTGATTGCTCGCTATGGAGTCGGCGTTGACAACATTAATCTCGAGGTCGCTAAACAAAAAAAGATTTATGTTACAAACACCCCCGGTTATGGAACGGAGGAAGTATCCGACCACGCCGTTGCATTACTTCTTGCCTGCATCCGGAAACTTTTGATTCGAGATAAAACTTTACGGCAGGCGAAGTTCGAAATTGATATTAACGACACGATTTATCGAACGACGGGGAAAAACTTAGGCATCATCGGATATGGACAAATCGGGAGGGCTTTCCACCGAAAATGGAAAGGATTTCTCCCCAAAGGGGTGTTGGTTTTCGACCCTTATGTGACTCTGGAAATAATTCAAGAGAATGGAGGGGAGAAGGTTGACCCTGATACGTTGTTTGCAGAGTCGGACTACATCTCTCTTCATACTCCCCTTTCTCCAGAGACCAAGCATATTATTGACGAAGCAGCTTTGAGAAAAATGAAGCAAACCGCTATTGTGGTTAACACGTCGCGTGGCGAAGTGATCGATGAGGATGCTCTGATAAGGGCTCTTAATGAAGGTTGGATTCTTGCGGCAGGTTTGGACGTTTTCGAAAAGGAACCTCTCAATCAGAACCATCCTTTGCTAAAGATGTCCAATGTCGTTCTGACAGGACATGTGGCATGGTATTCGAAGGACTCCGTGAGAGAACTCCAAACGAGGGCGGCTCACGAAGTCTTAAGAGTTTTCTCTCAAAAGACCCCTATTTGCTGGGTGAATAAATGGTGATCGCTTCTGATGGTGAGCAAGACTATTTCCGAATTTAGACAGGCCTATGATGTCTTTCAAAGTGAAATGCTTATTGTTCCGAAAATGACGGAATAATTTTATTGAAAGGAAGGTGGATATGTACGACGTCGTGACATTTGGGGAGGCCATGGTGAGGCTTTCACCGCCTCACTTCCAGAAGTTGGAACAGACCCGAAGTCTCGATTTAAATGTGGGTGGCGCAGAATTGAATGTGGCCGTCGGGGTAACCCGTCTTGGGATGAAGAGCGCATGGGTCTCGAAACTCCCCAAGAACGGTCTCGGTTATCTCATTCGCGATCGGGCCCAGGAGTTCGGGGTCGACTGTTCTCACATCGTCTGGTCTGATCAAGGAAGGGCTGGGCTCTATTTCCTGGAGTTGGGTGCATCACCCCGGGCTTCGAGCGTCCTTTACGACCGCTCGAGTTCAGCCATCAGTATGATCAGACGAGGTGAGGTAGACTGGACAAAGATCTTCGCGGGATCGCAACACTTTCATGTCAGTGGGATCACCCCCGCGCTAAGCGCCTCTGCAGCAGAGGTGACGGGTGAAGCCCTTAAAGCGGCGAAAAAGGCGGGCTGCACGATTTCTTACGACCTCAATTACCGCAAAAAACTCTGGACTCCAGCGGATGCGAAGAAGATCCAGGAACCCATGATGGCGGATGTCGATATCCTCATCACGACCGAGGAAGATACTAACGTCGTTTTTGGCATCAAAGAAAAGGATTACGAGGCGGCCGCCCAAAAACTGGCTCAAACCTTCAAATTCAAAATTGTCGCCATCACGCTGAGGGAAGACCTCTCCGTCTGGAGGAACAACTGGACAGCGATCGCCTATCAGGATGGAAAGATCTACAGGGACAGGAAGTATGAGGTGGAGATCGTAGATCGAGTGGGAGCAGGAGATTCCTTTACGGCGGGATTTCTCCATGGCTGGCTAAAAGAGAAGGATGTCCAAAAGGGTGTCCAGTACGGAAACGCCTTCGCTGCTCTTAAACATACCTTCCCGGGAGATTTTAACTGGAGCACCCTTGAGGAGGTGGAGGCACAACTAAAAGGTGCGGGACTAAGAATCTCAAGATAGTGGCAACACGTGCCGCGGTGTTGCAGTGCTGCGGTGCTGCGGTTTTTTTTAACTGCAGCAGAGTCGCATCTAACTCAAACCAATTAAAAATGATAATCCCCCCTGACCCTCCTTTAGCAAAGGGGGGATGCGGGGATTTGGATGATATTCCAATTAAGGAGGACTGCATGGAGAAAAGAGATGTTTTCAATCGCATGATCACTGAAGGACTCATCCCGGTGATCCGGGTCTCGTCTGCCAAGGAAGCGATCGACGTAGCGGATGCGATCAAGGAAGGGGGGGGTACTCTCATCGAAATTACAATGAGCGTTCAAGGCGCGATCGATGCCATCAAAGAATTGACCCAGAAATATAAAGATGAGATCATCATGGGTGCAGGAACCATTCTCGATGCCGAAACCGGAAGGGCTGCTCTGCTGGCAGGGGCGCAATTTATTGTGAGCCCAACGCTCAATCTCGATCTCATCCAGCTTGCACATCGTTACAGCGCCGTCATTATTCCGGGTGCCATGACACCCACAGAGATCTTAACCGCCTGGAATGCAGGAGCTGATATGGTGAAGGTTTTCCCTGCCGCCCAGCTTGGAGGACCGGAATACCTCAAAGCCCTTAGAGGACCACTTCCACAAATTCTTCTCGTACCTACGGGCGGGGTGAACCTTCAGAATGCAGGGGCCTTCATCAAGGCTGGTGCTACTGCCCTCGGAGTGGGAGGCGAGCTGGTG
>Ga0187784_10002985_pt1 | contig 13654 bp, 14 predicted proteins | sample 1015_SJ02_MP15_2_FD_132964 | JGI IMG/M metagenome (GOLD analysis project Ga0187784, IMG submission 132964) | Tropical peat soil microbial communities from peatlands in Department of Meta, Colombia - 1015_SJ02_MP15_20_MG | ecosystem: Environmental > Terrestrial > Soil > Wetlands > Peat | place...
ATTGGTGGGGAGAATGGAGCCTGAGATTCCGAAGGACGAGTTGCGACGCCTCTACAAGCTGATGGTTCTAACTCGAAACTTGGACGCGCGCGGGATACAGTTGCAGCGGCAGGGACGCATAGGTTTCTACGTAGGCTGCTTGGGGCAGGAGGCGGCACACATCGGAAGCGCGTACGCACTCAAACCGGAAGATTGGGTCTTCCCGGCGTACAGGGAGATTGGCGCAATGCTCTGCCGCGGGATCACACTCAACCAACTTCTCGACCAATACTACGCCAATGCGGAAGATGTACAGAAGGGGCGGCAACTGACCAACCTCTTCGGAGTCAAGTCCGCGAACTACGTCACGGGTTCGGCTCCGATATCCACACAGCTCCCACACGCAGTGGGCGCCGCGCTGGCGGCAAAGATCAGGGGAGATCCGATAGTTACACTCGCGTATTTCGGAGACGGCGGGACCTCGGAAAACGATTTTCATACGGGTATGAATTTCGCCGGCGTATTCAAAACGCCAACGATCTTCTTCTGCCAAAACAACCACTGGGCGATCTCAGTTCCGGTCGAACGTCAAACCGCATCTGAAACCATAGCCATTAAGGCGCAAGCCTACGGCTTCGAAGGCGTCCGAGTGGACGGGAACGATATTCTAGCGGTGTACCGGACCACGAAGGAAGCGGTTGAGAAAGCCCGCAAGGGCGGAGGGCCAACCCTCATTGAAGCGGTCACATACCGGATGGGCCCGCATTCATCATCCGACGACCCAAAGCGTTACAGGAGAGATGAAGAACTGGCGCAATGGCAGACGCGCGATCCGCTAGTCAGATTTCGAAAGTACCTGGAAAACGGGAAGTTGTGGACCGAAGCAAATGAGAAGAAAGCTCAGGCGGAAACGAATAAGGAAATTGATGAAGCAATTCAACACGCGGAGAAGTTGCCCAAACCAGCACTTGAAACTCTGTTCAGCGATGTCTACGCTGAGATGCCTTGGAACCTAGAGGAACAGCTCCGCGAACTAAGGGAAGAGAAGGAGCGGAGTGGCCATTAATGGCCGTTCTAAATCTGGTTCAAGCAGTGAACCATGCCTTACGTGACGAGATGAAACGCAACGATAGGGTAATTGTGCTGGGCGAAGACGTAGGTGTAAATGGGGGCGTCTTCCGAGCAACCGAAGGGCTGTTTCAGGAATTCGGCCCCAACCGCGTAATAGATACGCCGCTGGCCGAGTCCGGGATTATCGGCGTGTCTATAGGGATGGCCCTGTACGGGTTAAGGCCCGTGCCCGAGATCCAATTCATGGACTTCATTTATCCGGCATTCGACCAAATCGAAAGTGAACTCGCCAAGTTCCGGTACCGATCCGGCGGACAGTTCACCACACCAGTCGTGATTAGAACACCGTACGGCGGCGGAATCAGAGGAAGCCACTACCACTCCCAAAGCACGGAGGCATTCTTCGCCCACACGCCCGGCCTCAAGGTTGTGATCCCCGCGACTCCTTATGACGCTAAAGGATTGCTAACCTCCGCCCTCAGAGACCCCGACCCGATCATATTCCTTGAACCGAAGAAAATTTACAGAACAGTCCGTGGGGAGGTCCCGGAAGAGGACTACACCGTCCCGATCGGAAAAGCTAACGTGGCCAGGGACGGAAACGACGTGGTAATATTCGCCTACGGGGCGATGCTGCACGTCGCGTTGGAGGCGGCTGACATCGCCGCCGGAAAAGGCATCGGTGTTGAGGTCGTAGACCTGAGAACAATCCTACCCTTCGACATTGAAACGATCATGAGTTCCGTCAAAAAAACGGGAAGGGTTGTGATTCTGCATGAAGCGTGCAAGACCTGCGGGTTCGGCGCGGAAATTGCGGCGCAGATAGCCGAACGCGGTATCCTAAACCTGAAGGCTCCTATCGTACGGGTCGCCGGCTTCGATGTTCCCTTCCCGTACGCTCTCGAAGAAGATTACATGCCCAACGCGGCCCGTGTGCTTAACGCGGTGGAGCGAGTTTACAACTTCTGAAGCAAATTATCGAAGGAGTGAAAACGTTGGTCTACGAATTTCGTCTCCCGGACATCGGAGAAGGCGTAGCCGAAGGCGAAGTAGTGAAATGGCACGTAAAGGAAGGCGACGAAGTTAAGGAAAATCAACCACTCGTCGAGATCATGACGGATAAGGTGAACGTTGAAATTTCTTCCCCAAAGGAAGGGGCAATTCAAAAACTCATGGCGAAAGAAGGCGAGGTCGTCAAGGTTGGACAGGTTCTAATTGTAATAGCGGAACGCGGCTCTGCGGGCGCTGTCACAACGGCTGCAACCGCAAAGCCCGGCCCCGTCGTACCAAAGCCTCAGACATCCGCGCCTAAACAACAAGAAACCTCTCCCCCGCCGACTCAAGCGATGGAACCACGCGAGGTGCTGGCGACCCCGGCGACCAGGAAGCTAGCGCGAGACTTGGGCGTCGACCTTTCCGTGGTTAAGGGCACGGGGCGCGCAGGGCGCATCACGGATGAGGATATGCAACGAGCCAAAGCAGGGGCTTGGCCGCTTACGGCCGGAGTCACAGTGACGGGCCCTCGTGGCGTGGAGGAACGTGTACCGTTGCGAGGTATACGGCGAATAGTTGCGCAGCACATGGTCAAGTCGAAAGAGACCGCTGCCCAAGTAACTCATGTGGACGAAGTCGACATGACTGAGGTCGTCCAGCTCAGGGAGAAGGCTAAAGCCTCCGCTGAAAGGCGAGGCGTGAAACTAACCTACTTACCATTCATAATCAAAGCCTTGATTCCAGCGCTGAAACAGTACCCCTACCTTAATGCTACTCTAGACGACGAGAAAGAAGAGATCCTTCTACGCAGATACTACAACATAGGAATCGCAACCGACACGGAGCAAGGTCTCGTCGTTCCCGTGATAAAGGACGCCGAACACAAATCCACAACACAACTGGCGGGTGAGATAACGGCGCTAACCGATAAAGCACGTGCGGGCCGGTTGTCCTTGGACGAGATTCAGGGGAGCACTTTCACCATAACCAATGTCGGCGGCATCGGCGGTATGTTCGCTACACCAATAATCAACTACCCTGAAGTGGCGATACTGGGGGTCCACAAGATCACTAAACGACCCGTCGTGGGAGAAAATAACCAAATCATCATCCGAGACATGACCTACCTCTCACTCTCCTTCGATCACCGAGTACTCGACGGCGCTATGGCCGCCCGCTTCCTCAACGCCATCAAACAATACTTGGAAGATCCCAAACTCCTCCTGCTAGAGACGGATTAAATGGCAACGCAAAAGGCCGAAGCGGCCGTGATCGGGAGTGGGCCCGGAGGGTACGTCGCAGCGATAAGGCTGGGGCAGCTTGGTAAAGAGACCGTTCTAGTCGAAAGAGAAAACCTGGGCGGAGTCTGCCTAAACATAGGCTGCATTCCTTCAAAAGCACTCATCCGCATCGCGAAGCTAAAGCAACGAATCGAAGCCGCAAAGCAGATCGGCCTTGAAGTCTCCGGCGTAAACGTTGACTTCCCCAAGGTGCAAGCTTGGAAGCAGGGGGTCGTCGACCGCCTCGTCTCCGGAGTCGAATACCTCCTAAAAGGAAACAACGTCAAAATCATAAAAGGAGCGGCGAAGTTCACCGGACCTCACGAACTCGAAATCACGACGGCCGCAGGCATCGAAGTCGTGGAGGCGAAGGACACAATCATTGCAACCGGATCACGATACTACGATCTACCCGCTTTCAAGTTCAACGGAACGACGATAATCAGCTCCACCGAAGCACTCTCCCTCAAACAAGTCCCGAAGACACTGGCCATAATCGGAGGCGGAGTCAGCGGGCTAGAGATGGGAACCATGTATGCGCAGCTCGGGTGTAAGGTCACCGTAATCGAAATGCTCGACCAACTCCTGCCCGGAACCGACATCGACCTCGTGCGGGTAATCGAAAGGTCTCTACGGAAACTGGGTATTGAGTACCATGTGAAATCCAAAGCCAACGAGTACCGAAACGGGGGAGTGCACGCGACCTTGGAGGATGGTAAGGAGGGCATGTTCCAGGCTGAGAAGGTCCTTGTCACAGTCGGCAGGCGCCCAAACACCGATGGAATTGGGCTGGAAAAGGCGGGCGTGCAAACCGACTCTCACGGCTTCATTCAAGTGAACAAGAAAATGCAGACGAACGTACCGGGCGTCTACGCGATAGGTGACATCGTCGGCCCGCCAATGTTGGCGCATAAAGCTTCCAAGGAAGGGATTGTCGCAGCGGAAGTCATAGGAGGCTTGAATAGCGAAGCGGACTTTCGCGCCATCCCCGGCGTCATATTCACGGATCCGGAGATAGCGACCGTGGGCCTCACGGAATCTCAAGCGAAAGAGAATGGATACGACCCAGTCGTCGGTAAATTCCCATTCAGCGCCTTGGGACGCGCCGTGCTCGCGGGTGAGGCTGAAGGTTTCACAAAGATCGTCGCGGATAAAGCCTCCAACATCCTTCTTGGCGTTCATATAGTCGGCGCCGAAGCCTCAGACCTGATCAGTGAAGCCGCGCTCGCGATCGAGATGGGAGCAACGTTGGAGGACATCGGTTTAACCGTCCACCCCCACCCAACATTGCCGGAGGGCGTAATGGAGGCCGCCGAAGCCGCAAAAGGAAAAGCGATCCACATCTTACAGAAATGACAACTCAAACAAATCTACTGGACCTCGGCCTGAAAGAGTACGGAGAAGTATTGGAGCTCCAGCGAAAGCTGGTCGACCTCCGTGCGAGGAAGCTGATCGCAGACACGCTGGTAATCGTAGAGCATCCGCACGTCTTCACCGTGGGCAAGGCCGTCCAGGGAGAAACCCCTAACCAAGTAGACGGCGTCCCGGTGTTTCGAATTGAGAGAGGGGGCCAATGGACATACCATGGCCCGGGCCAACTTGTAGGATACCCAATCCTAGACCTCAACTCGCGAGCGAGGAACATTCATGGGTTCCTGAGAGCCATAGAGGAGACATTGATCCTAGCCATCGACGACTTCGAAATCGTTGGAGGGCGTGGGGAACAGACGGGTGTCTGGGTGGGTAAGAAGAAGATCGCGTCGATCGGAGCCGCCATTCGAAACTGGACAAGTTTCCACGGCTTCGCACTCAACGTCAACACCGACCTAAACTACTTCCATAAAATAAGCCCCTGCGGCTTCAGCGGATCAACCATGACGTCCATGAAGGCTGAACTAGGGCATGAAATGAATTTCGGCGAAGTGAAGGAACACGTACTGGATGCATTCGAGAAGGCATTCAACGTCACGTTAGATCGGGCTGCACCAGAAACCCTCTACGCAAGGATTGCGTCAACGGTTCCCAGCTAAGCGACATGGCCGAACTTGTAACTTGCAATCGCCCTACAGTTCCCACACGTAGCGTATCCAAACCTGTCTACGGTGAACTTCGCACGGGTCCCGCACGTTTGGCAGATCCCCGTAAATCCCTTCATCTTGCCCGAATCCGGGTCCTTCGGTTCCAGTTTCTTCTCAGCCGCCTTTGCCGCGAAAGTCTTAGCTCTCTTCTGTTCCTCATTGAGTTTCCGCAGGTAAGATGACGGAATCTTTCGAGGCATGGCTGCCCCACTACAAGACTCGGCCTACTCATGAGTTATTCGGTTCCGGTGCGCTTCAACTGATGAATCAGCTTGAGCACCCTGCGTTCTACTTCACCGCGTATGGCAAGGAGCTCTTCCCTCGGCCTAAGCAAGTCATCCCTCCCCGTACTTCCCGGGATCGACCAGTCCTCGGGCTTCTCCCTTGCGCCGAGAGGGCAGCGGTCTACGCAACCGAAAGTGATAACGCGTGATGACTCACCTATCAAAACAGGCGTGACGACTCTAGGTTTACCGTGAGCCACCCTGATTCCGATCTCCTCCAGGAGCTCGACGGCGATTGGGTTGATGCTATCGGCCGGTGTCACGCCGGCGCTTTCCGCGTGCCAGCCCGATGGAGCGTGGGCGTTGAATATGCTTCGGCAATTACGCTACGGAATGTGTTCTCGACGCAGACGAACAACACGAGGTGCGTCGGTGCCCCATTCATTCACAGCGTCTCCTAGGGCGTTAGGTTGTCGTTAGAACTTAATCTAGCCCGCGGGTGATGGAGCTGAGGGCCTTATCGGTTAGGTATTTTCGGGGATAGAACGATGGGTTCGTTCCGTGCTTCTTTGCGGGTCAACTGTGGTAGCCATTTCGCGCCCCAGTTTCCCAGGGCCTCTAATGCTGACTTCAGTTCTAACCCGGCCGGCGTCAGAGAATATTGGACTAAGAATGGGCGCGTGCTCACAATCTTTCTATCCACTATGCCGTAGTCTTCAAGGAACTTTAATGTCGCCGACAGAGTTTTGCTGTTTATGCCCGACGCTCGCAGCAGTTCGTTAAAGCCCTTCGGCCCGGTGAATAGATGCCTGACGACAAGCAGTCGCGATTCCGTTACGATTGATTTAATCGCTCCGACGACTGGGCAGTTTTCGTCGGCGGGCTCTTTCATTTTCACTTTCAGTTGGGCTGGCATCTATTCACCTGGTTACGTTAGGGTTAGCGGACGCTTATATACTTGCCTCTATCTAGTAACTAGCTAAAGTAAAGCTGAGGAAGATTATCCATGCCCAAACTCGAAACAACCAACGTTCGCTCGGAACTTGATGCGGAGGAGCTAGCTATTGAAACGGGGAAGTCGGACGTTAGGCCCATTCGAATATTGGGTATCGCGGGCAGCCTCAGGGAGAAATCTTACAACAAGCTTCTCCTTCAAGCAGCCGCGCGACTTCTCCCCGCTTCCGCGGAGTTGGAGATATTCGACCTAAACGAAATTCCGCTGTACGACCAAGATGTTGAAGCGTCGGGTTTACCTGAATGCGTTAAGGCTCTTAAGAGAAAGATCGAGGACGCGGACGCGCTCCTCATTGCCACCCCAGAATACAATCACTCATTCCCCGGCGTGTTGAAGAATGCGATCGATTGGACGTCCAGACCTTACGGAAACAACTCCTTCGACGGAAAGCCAACCGCGGTCATTAGCGCGTCTCCCGGCGCCTTCGGAGGCATAGCCGGCCAAGATCACCTAAAACAGGTCCTCCTAGCCGTGAACACTCGGCTGGTAACCCAGCCCGCGGTAATAGTGAGCTCAGCCCACGAGAAGATCGATCAACACGGGAACCTACTTGACCCAAACACCAAGCAATTCATGCTACAACTACTCGTGAATCTAGTTAACTTCACAAGACGCTTCTCACAATATGAAAAGACATTCGTAGCGCCCACACTTCAACCGATAATTGCGGGTAGGCTAAAGCGTGAGTAGTCGTGAAGAAAACTCCTGCAAAAGATTTGCCGAAGTTTTCCGCTCCCTCAAGGGAGGGCTCGGAACTCAGAGATTCTACATGGTTCAGACTCGTTTCAGGTTAATGGGGGGCCAAGGAAAGATTAGCCTTTAAATGATGGCCCCTCAAAGTTTCACACAAGCGGGCCGTGGGCATATTGCAACCTCTAACCGATTCATATGGGCGCGTAGCTCGGAAGCTTCGCATCTCGGTTACGGACCGCTGCAACTTCCGTTGCCAATTCTGTATGCCCACACATCCGGTCTGGCTGCCCCACAGCGAAATTCTCACCTTCGAAGAGACCCATCACGTTGCATCGCTCTTCGTGGGTATGGGGGTGGAGAACATACGTTTGAGCGGCGGCGAACCCCTGATGCGCCGTGATATCGAACAACTCGTCGAACTCCTAGCGGAAATCCCTGGCTTACAACAGTTCAGCATGACAACCAACGGGTTCCTGCTCGCTGAAAAGGCGGCGGCTTTGAAGCGCGCGGGTCTAAGGGGAATCACGGTGAGCCTCCACAGCCTGAAACCTGAAAGGTTCAGCGAGATAACGGGCGGCGGTCCTTACGAGAAAGTCATCCAAGGAATAAAGGCCGCAAAATCAAACGGATTCAGACCACTCAAGATAAACTCCGTGATAATACGTGGATGCAACGACGACGAAATCGTCGACCTAGCGTCACTCGCAGTCGAGGGCGACGTGACGGTTAGGTTCATCGAGTACATGCCGTTCGACGGGGAACGACACTGGGATATGGATAGGGTGGTAAGCGGGAGAGAGATTGTAGACCGAGTTCGCGAGAAATATGACTTGGTCCCGGCTTCGCGTCCCGCCGGAAGCACAGCCCAACTCTACAAATTTGGGGACGGGAAGGGGGAGATCGGAGTAATCACTTCAATCACACAACCCTTTTGCTCCGACTGCGACCGGATTCGACTCTCCGCAGACGGAAAAATAGTACCATGCCTATTTGACAAGACGGGTTTTGACCTACGCCCTCTGCTTAGAACGGGAGCACCGGATGAAACGATTCGCACCTTCATCCGAGAGGCGGTGCTGAGAAAGGCGCCGGGCGTAGAGACGTTGCTGAAGAAGTCCCAGCAACTCGAGCACATTCGACCGATGCATACCATCGGCGGCTGAATTTTGCGCTGAGAAAATTAGCAGGTTTAAGTATGAAACCTCACCACTCGAAACAATCTTAATAGATTCCCCACCAAGCTTCCTTCAACCCCATCCAAGAAAAGTATCATCCCTCAACTAACAATGAACACTTGTATGGTCAAGAACATTGAGCCAACCAGACATCCAACAGAACCTCGTTCGAATCGGCAAGAAACCTATCATGAACTACGTAACCGCCTGCGTCACCCTCTTCAACTCCGGTAATGGCGAAGTCATGGTTAGGGCGAGAGGCCAGGCCATTGAGAAAGCCATCGACACGGTTCAGATGCTGAGACACAGTTTCCTCAAGAACGTACTCGTCAAGAACATAACGTTAGGATCCGAAGACGTGACACGATACGATGGAACTCGCGGAAACATCTCGACCATCGAAATTCTACTCTCCCAAGGAGAAGAGGGAGAGGAGGGTGAGTTTGAGGAAGACGAAAGCGTCGAAGCCGAATAGTGTAACACATCCAAAGCAACTCTGGCCTCGCTAACCGCACCAACAGTACGACTCATTGCCACGTGAAACACAATGAAAATCCAAACAGTACTAGACTGGTTGCTAGAAGAGAACCAGCCTTGCGTAAGGTACCTCACGTTGACTCAACTTCTCGACAAACCCGAAGATGATCGGCAAGTACCCACGGCTAAGGTAAGGATTACGAAGACCGGATGGGCGGCAGAGATACTCGCCAAACAAGTGCCCCGAGGTTGGTGGGTTACCGGGGACAGCCTCTACCGGCCGAAATATGTTTCGACAAATTGGATGCTCCTCATCCTCTCTGACCTGGGGCTGACGAGAGAGGAGCCTCGCATTCGCAAAGCCTCCGAGCTATGGATTAGGAGGTTTGCTAAGAAAGACGGTGGATTCGGCTCGGAGAGATGGAGCAAAGGACACTTGTGCACGACCGGAAACACCGCTAGGGCACTCGTAAGGTTCGGCTACGCCGACCACCCGAAAGTCAAGCGATCATTCGATTGGCTCGTGAGGAACCAGAGCGAAAAAGGCGGGTGGAGTTGTTTCGGTAGCGGAAGGAACCTTGACTCGTGGGAACCAATGAGCGCCTTCGCATCCCTCCCTAGACGGAAATGGACTAGGGGTATCGGCCGCGCGGTCGAGAAAGGTGCGGAATTCTTTCTGGAGAGAGAGTTGCATAAACAAGGCGCAAGGTACCGACCTTGGTACCGATTCCATTACCCCGTTCACTACTACTACGATCTACTTGTGGGCCTCGACTTCATGACGGCACTTGGGTACGGAGACGACGGACGACTGGGCTACGCACTTCAGATCCTAAAGAAGAAACGCCGACGGGACGGTAAATGGCTGTTGGACGCCGTCCACCCCGATGTCGAAGACGGAATAGCGGAGTGGTTCAAGAAACACCCAAAAGATAGACCGGAACCGTTCTCACTCGAACAACCCGGACAGCCAAGCAAGTTGATCACCCTTTCGGCTTTGCGAGTGTTGAGTAGGCTGGGAGAAGGGGCGGCGTCGTAGCATTTATCCGAACTTAAGAAAGGTCTAAGATTAGGCCCCGCCCCGCACTTGGGGAGTGCGGGCAGATGGCTGGAAGTTCAAAATCTGGGAACCGACGCTTCGCGATCGTAGATTCACATGAGGACATCGCGTTCAACTCCGTAATGTTGGGACGAGATTTTCTGCTCTCGGCTTACGAGACCCGCAAGCTGGAGGGCGTCGCATCGGCTGCGCGGGGTACCGCAACGGTTGGTTTTCCGGAGATGAAAGAGGCAAACATCCGCGTCGTGTTGGCCTCCATTTGGGCGGCCGCGTGCCATAACCCAACCGGGATTCCAGTCAAGCCCTGTTACGAGACCGCGGAGGAGGCGTACGAGCAGGGCCAACGGCAACTAGCCTATTACGAGAAACTGACGCGGGACCCGCACATCTCTATCGTAGGGACGAAGGGCGCCCTGAAAAATGCGATGGGAGGCGACTACCGCCTCGGCTTGATTCTTTCAATGGAAGGTGCCGAACCGATTATTTCTCCCAACACTTTGTCTGAATGGATAGCGAGAGGAGTGCGTGTCATAGGCCTCGCCCACGGGAGGACCCGCTACTCGGGCGGAACACGACAACCGGGGCCCTTAACACCGCTGGGACGCGAACTCCTCTTGCAGATGGAAGACGAACCGGTTATTCTCGACACTTCTCACATGGCGGAGGAAAGCTTCTTCGAAGCTCTCGCCCATTTTCACGGTCCCGTGATCGCGACGCACTCCAATTGTCGAAGCCTAGTACCTACGGATCGACAGCTCAGTGATGAGATGATTCGCGCGATAGTTCAACGTGATGGCGTGGTTGGCGTCGTAATCTACAACAAGTTTCTCCGCGCCGATTGGGAGAAAAACGGTCGAGTAAAGGAGCGGGTAACCTTAACGGATCTAGTCAAGCACGTTAGGCACATTTGTGAAGTAGCAGGTGATTCGGACCATGTGGGAATAGGGTCCGACTTGGATGGAGGCTTTGGAAGGGAGAGCATTCCGGTCGAATTGGACACGATAGCGGACATGCCGAAAATTGGCGGCGCACTAGCCGAGAACGGCTTTTCCGAGCTGCAGGTTGAAGGCATAATGGGACAGAACTGGGTCAGATTTCTCTACAGAACTCTTCCAAGCTGATTCTTAGTTCCATCACGCTCAGAGTTCGGGATTGCACGAGCCCCAGATCCGTAGGACACTCCCCGGTTCGTGGACGTGGCGGAACTCCCTTGAGCAATTCCGGTTCTAGCTATGCCAGAAACCCCGAGGTTCTTCATACCGCAACCCATCACCTGCATTGGCTTGTTAGCTTATATCGGATTTGGACCAGATGCCTCCCAGACGGATTCCATCGAGTCTGGGGGGTAATGCGAAGTGAAACGGTTCGTGGTTGCGATTTCCGGCGCTAGCGGGGCAATTTACGGAGTGCGTTTGTTGAGGGCGCTTAAGGAAGCCAACGTGGAAGTGCACCTAACGGTCTCGCCGGCTGGGGAGATCAACCTGAAACTTGAAACCGGCATGCCTGTCAGCGAGCTCACAAAACTTGCATCCCATACTTATGCCGCCAACGACCTGTCGGCTCCTATCGCAAGCGGTTCATTTCTGGTTGACGGGATGGTTATCGTCCCATGCAGCACAAGAACGCTGGCGGCGATTGCGAACGGCTACACTGATAATCTCATAAGCCGCGCGGCTGACGTCAACCTGAAGGAACGAAGAATCCTAGTCTTGGTTCCGAGAGAGACACCGGTGAACCAGATACATATCAAGAACATGCTCACCCTAGCGAGAGCGGGGGCCGTTATTCTGCCCGCCAGCCCCGGATTCTACCACAACCCCGAGACAATAGACGACCTCGTAGACCACGTTGTCGGCAAAATCCTGGACACTCTGCGGATTGAACACAACCTCTTCAAACGATGGGCCGGCCCAAACTAGCATTGGGCGAAGACTCGCGATGGTTGATGGCAGATTGTTGAGATTGAGTTTGTCGCACGTGCGGTAGACGGACGGAAGGCTTTTACAATTCGCGGAACAAGCCGTCGCGTTTGCAGTGAAACGGCTTGGTCGATACACGGAAACCGAGGATAGTAGTCACCCCCCCCGGCCCGAAGGCGCGGGAACTGTTGGGGAAGGATGCGGAGATAATCTCCGGGTCCGTTGTACGTTGGTACCCTCTCGTCGCAGAGTCGGGGACGGGTTGTTTCGTGAAGGATGTTGATGGGAACGAGTTTATTGATTTCAACTCGGGGCTTGTGGTCTTGGCCGTGGGCCATTCGCACCCGCGGGTCGTGAAAGCCATCAAGGATCAGGCTGAGAAACTAATTCACTACTCCTGGACGGATTTCTACTATAAGCCAATCATCGACCTAGCCGATCAACTCACAAAGATTACGCCCGGCTCCTTTGCGAAGAAGGTGTTCTTCTGCAACAGCGGCGCCGAAGCGATCGAAGCCGCGATGAAGTTGGCACGGTGGCATACGCGTAAACCCCTCTTCCTAGCCTACACGGGCTCGTTCCACGGAAGAACCTTCGGGACGATGGCGTTAACCTCCAGTAAACCCGTTCAGAGAAAGCATTTCTTTCCGCTACTTCCGGAAGTCACACATGTACCCTACCCCTACTGTTACCGGTGCCCCTTCGGGTTGACGTATCCGGAGTGCAAAATGTGGTGTGTTGACTTCATCGAAGAGGAAGTTCTGAAGAAGTACCACCCGCCGGAAGACACGGCGGCGATGGTCCTGGAACCGATCCAGGGCGAGGGCGGCTACGTTGTGCCCCCCGACGACTACTTCCCACGCCTGAAGAAGATCCTGGACAAATACGATATTCTAATGGTCGCGGACGAGATTCAGTCCGGTATGGGGCGCACCGGCAAATGGTTCGCAATTGAACACTGGGGAGTAACGCCCGACATCGTGGCCACCGCCAAGGCTCTCGCCTCCGGCCTACCGATCGGGGCTACGGTCGCGAGGGAGGAACTCATGGATTGGGAGGGAGGCTCGCACGCGAACACTTTCGGCGGAAACCCGGTAGCCTGCGCCGCAGCGTTACAGGTAATCGGCATCATACGGGACGAAAAACTCATGGAGAACGCCACACGCCAGGGCGCCTACCTGACGAAGCGATTGAAGGAGATGCAACAGAAATACCCCATCATAGGCGACGTGCGCGGCAAGGGCCTGATGGTTGGCGCGGAGTTTGTGAAAGACCAGGAAACCAAGGAACCCGCAGCCGAGCAGGTTCAGGAGATAATGAACAAATGCTTCAAACGAGGATTAGCGATTATAACGGCCGGCAAGTCCACGATGCGTTTCGCTCCGCCACTCATCATAACCCGTGAGATTCTCGACGAAGGCCTAGAGATATTCGAAGGAGCTGTCAAAGAAGTAGCCGCCCAACTACGGTAAACCCATCTCGTGAACGAGCGTTTGCGCGAGTTCATCAACCTCGTCGAAGCGGTCCATCTGTACAGAGGCACAGTTCGATTTCGAAAAGAGTGCACGTACTCATGGTCGGCTCAAGAATAGCCACCCAGACGTTACTCTCTGACAGCGTGCGGACTGAAAGCGAAAGCATATTTCGCTTCGGGAATGGACTATGGGGCCGTGAATTGAGATGGAAATAA
>Ga0187784_10002988_pt1 | contig 13647 bp, 14 predicted proteins | sample 1015_SJ02_MP15_2_FD_132964 | JGI IMG/M metagenome (GOLD analysis project Ga0187784, IMG submission 132964) | Tropical peat soil microbial communities from peatlands in Department of Meta, Colombia - 1015_SJ02_MP15_20_MG | ecosystem: Environmental > Terrestrial > Soil > Wetlands > Peat | place...
CTCGTGCAGCATGACGCCGGGCCAGCCCGGGCCGAGCACGACGTCCATCTCGCCGGCCGGCGCCGGTACCGCCTCGAGATTGGTGAGCGCCTGGCGCAACGCATTCTCGACCGCCTCGTGCCAGGTCTCCGCCGCGATGAAGCGCTCGTAACCCTGGCGGCCGCCATAGCCGGCAGTGCCGATCTCCTGACGATCGCCATCGCCGACGACGACAGAGACGTTGACCCGCACGAGCGGCCGCACGTCCCGATAGGTCTCGCCGTCGGCGCGCAGAATCTCGACCGCCTGCCATGTGGCGCCGAGGCTGACGGAGACCTGACGCACGCGCGGGTCTTTTGCGCGCGCATAGGCGTCGATCGTCTCGAGCAGCCGCGCCTTGGTAACGAAGGCGGGATCGGCGAGCGGGCTGTCTTCGCCGTAGAGCTTAGCGTTGGTCCGCGCCGGCGGCCCGGCATAGCGACCCGAATAGCCGCCCTTCACCGCGCGCACGGCGTCGGCTGCGCGCGCGATCGCCGCTTCGGAAACATCGGAAGAATGCGCGTATCCGACCGCCTCATCCTTGACGGCGCGCAGGCCGAAACCTTGCGAAGTGTCGTAGGTCGCCTGCTTTAGGCGTCCGTTGTCGAACACCAACATCTCGGCCTGCCGATATTCGACGAATAGTTCGCCGTCATCGGCCCCCTCGAGACCGCGAGAGATGATTTCGGCGAGCCGCGGCCGGTCAAGTCCGGCCCGGTCGATCAGGGAGGTCGGGGCATTGCTCATGGCGGCATCCTGCTGACGCTGGCAGTTACATAATCGCTCCGGCCATGGGCGGCGAGAGGCGCCAACGGAGAGCCGGCGCACAAGAACGGCCGGCGACCCGGGGCGACAGACAGACTATGGCAACTTGTCGAACCCTTCGCCGAAGCCTTTCAGGCTCATCGGAAATCCGATGCCTTCCTCGGGCGTCTGGAAGATGATGAAGGTCGAGGTCTGCCCATTGCGCAACTGGTTGAGCAGGTTGTCATCCATGACCACCTCGGCGACGCAGCCATTGATCAGGCAGCGCACGAAGCCGGCGCGGCCGACATCGTTATTGTCGATCTTCAGACCAAGACCCGACGGCAGCAGCACGCCGAGCGGCGCCACAACCCGCATCAGCCGGCTCTTCTGGTCGCTGGTCTTCAACACGATCACCGTAAGACCGACATTGGGCCGGTCTTCCGCCGTCACGCTCTGCATCAGGGCGCACTGCTCGTTCTGTGCCCCCGGAGGGGTGTCGCAGCGGATCTGCCAGTCGCCATGGACCGAGCGGACGGCACCCTGGCCGGCCGCGGGGCCGCCGGATGCCGCTACACCCGCGGCCAGGGCGGCGCCACAGAGGAGCGACGTGGCCATTGGCCGCATCCGCCACCGCACAGCGGGAGTCGCCATGATCGTGTTTCCCTGACCCAGCCGCCCCGCCACCGTCCCCAAGGAGCTTTTTGCGAATCACCCGCGCGAAACCGGCCGCCGCGCGAGCCTGCCTACATGGCATGCCCACCGTGTCAAGATCGATCGAATCAAGCCATTGTGGCCGCGGCGGGACGAAGCTATGCAGACGCCCGTAGGGCGCCGCGTCACAGCGCCCGCACGCAGCCGATGGCACCGACGAGTGCATTGCGGGAGACATTGATTTGTGGTTTGACGGATCGGGATTTCTCCATCCCGCCGAAGCCTGCCAAGGAAGACTCGTGGCGTTGAGCCCGCTGGCGCAGGCTGAGGTAGGCTGTTGCGGCTCGCAGAAAACATGCGCGCATGTTCGAGGGCAACTCCAGGCCGTGACTGAGGCTGAAGAATAGGGAGTCGAGAGACAAATGCCGGTGTTCTCACGCTTTGCCGCTTCCGCGGTGACCATCGGGGCCTTGCTCGCGAGCCCGGGGTTGGCGCTCGCCGGACTCGGACAGCCGTCGCCATGGCAGCTCGGTCTACAGGATGCGGGTTCGCCCGTGATGGCCGACGTGATCGGATTCCACAACTTTCTGCTGTGGATCATCGCCGCGATTACGCTTTTCGTGCTGGTGCTGCTCGCCATCATCGTGGTGCGCTTCAACGCGCGCGCTAATCCCACCCCGTCGCGCACCACGCACAACACGCTGCTAGAAGTTATCTGGACGATCGTCCCGGTCATCATTTTGGTCGTCATTGCAGTGCCGTCGTTTCGGCTGCTGTTCCTGGAGCTGGATGAGCCGACACCGGATCTGACCGTCAAAGCCACCGGCAAGCAGTGGTATTGGACCTTTAATTATCCGGACAACGGCGATCTCGAATTCGACTCGCTGATCGTCGAAGACAAGGACTTGAAGCCCGGCCAGCCGCGGCTGCTCACCGTCGACAATGAGATGGTGGTGCCGGTGAATAAAATCGTCCACGTTTTGGTGACCGGCGCGGACGTCATTCACGCCTTCGCGATCCCGTCATTCGGCATCAAGATCGACGCGGTTCCGGGGCGCCTCAACGACACCTGGTTCAAGGCGACCGCCGAGGGTGTGTTTCACGGGCAATGTTCCGAATTGTGCGGCAAAGATCATTCATTCATGCCGATCACGGTCAAGGTCGTGAGCGAGCCTGAGTTCAACGACTGGGTCGCCAAGGAAAAGAAGAAGGCCGGGCTCGATCGCGCCCCGCCGACCGCGCTGGCGGCGAGCAATATGCCGACGCGATAGAATAACAGACGACAAGAATACACCCGCCAACGCAGGATCTGACAATGGACACGACGACACACGCGGCACACGGCGACCACAACGGCCACGCCATTCCGCACGGCTGGCGCCGTTTCCTCTATTCGACGAATCACAAGGACATCGGCACGATGTACCTGGTGTTCGCGCTCGTCGCGGGTGTGATCGGCGGCTTGATGTCGATCGCGATCCGGGCCGAACTGATGTATCCGGGCGTGCAGTTTTTCCACGAGACGCACATCTACAACGTCTTTATCACCGCGCATGGGCTGATCATGATCTTCTTCATGGTCATGCCGGCGATGATCGGCGGCTTCGGCAACTGGATGGTGCCGCTGATGATCGGCGCGCCGGACATGGCATTCCCGCGCATGAACAATATTTCGTTCTGGCTGCTGCCGGGGTCCCTCGCGCTGTTGCTGCTCTCGCTGTTTTTCGAGGGCGAGGCGGGCGCCAACGGCGTCGGAGCGGGATGGACGATTTACGCGCCACTCTCGACCTATGGCCATCCCGGCCCGGCAATGGATTTTGCCATCCTGTCGATCCATCTCGCCGGCGCTTCCTCGATCCTCGGCGCCATCAACTTCATCACCACGATCTTCAATATGCGCGCGCCCGGTATGACCATGCACAAAATGCCGCTGTTCGTGTGGTCGATCCTGGTGACGGTGTTCCTGCTGCTGCTGGCGCTGCCGGTACTGGCCGGCGCCATCACCATGCTGCTGACCGATAGAAATTTCGGCACCACATTCTTCGACCCGCATGGCGGCGGCGATCCGTTGCTGTTTCAGCACCTGTTCTGGTTCTTCGGCCATCCGGAAGTCTACATTTTGATCCTGCCCGGTTTCGGCATGGTCAGCCAGATCGTGGCGACGTTCTCGAAGAAGCCGGTGTTCGGTTATCTGGGTATGGCCTACGCTATGGTGGCGATCGCCGGCATCGGCTTCATCGTCTGGGCGCACCACATGTACACCGTCGGCATGTCGGCGAGCGTGCAGGCCTATTTCATCGCCGCCACCATGGTGATCGCGGTGCCGACCGGCGTGAAGATCTTCTCCTGGGTCGCCACGATGTGGGGCGGCTCGATCGAGTTCAGAGCGCCGATGCTGTGGGCGATCGGCTTTATCTTCGTATTCACCATCGGCGGCGTCACCGGCGTGGTGCTCGCCAATGCCGGCGTCGACCGGGTGCTGCAGGACACCTATTACGTGGTCGCTCATTTCCACTATACGATGTCGCTCGGCGCGGTCTTCACCATCTTCGCGGGTTGGTATTATTGGTTCCCGAAGATCAGCGGCTATATGTACAACGAAGCCGTCGCCAAGCTGCACTTCTGGCTCACTTTTATCGGCATCAATCTGGTGTTCTTCCCGCAGCACTTCCTCGGGCTCGCCGGCATGCCGCGCCGTATCGTCGACTATCCCGACGCGTTCTCCGACTGGAATTTTATCTCTTCGATCGGCTCGTACATTTCCGGCGTCGGCGTGCTGGTGTTCTTCTTCGGTATGGCGCAGGCTTTCGTCCGCAAAGTACCTGCGGGCGCCAACCCGTGGGGCGCCGGCGCGACCACGCTGGAATGGACGCTGCCGTCGCCGCCGCCCTTCCACCAATACGACACGCTACCCCTGATCCGATGAGCCTCTCGGTTACCCGCGCCGAACCCAGCATCGCGGAGGTCGGCGACTACATCGAGCTTATGAAGCCGCGGGTGATGTCGCTCGTGGTATTCACCGCGTTGGTCGGGTTGTTGATCGCACCGGGCCATCTGCACCCGGTGATCGCGCTGACCGCGCTCGTCTGCATCGCGGTCGGCGCCGGCGCCGCGGGCTCGCTCAACATGTGGTACGACGCCGACATCGACGGCCGCATGAGCCGCACCGCGGCGCGGCCGATCCCGGCCGGACGAATCGCGCCGGGAGAAGCGCTCGCCTTCGGGCTCACGCTCGCCGGTTTTTCCGTGGTGGTGCTCGGGCTTTTGGTCAACCTCGTCGCCGCGGCGCTCCTCGCCGCGACCATCGCCTTCTACGTCGTCATTTATACGATGTGGCTCAAGCGCTCGACGCCGCAGAATATCGTGATCGGCGGCGCGGCCGGCGCACTGCCGCCGATGATCGGCTGGGCCGCAGCTACCGGCGGCATCGCCATCGAGCCCTTCCTGCTGTTTCTCATCATCTTCTTCTGGACGCCGCCGCATTTCTGGGCGCTGTCGCTCTATCGTAGCGCCGATTACGAGCGGGCCGGCGTGCCGATGCTGCCGGTGGTCGCGGGCCTTGCCGAAACGCGCAAGCGGATTCTGCTCTATACCCTGGTGCTGGCGCCGCTCGGCGCGGCCCCGTGGTTCCTCGGCTATGCCGGCATGCTGTACGGTGTCGTAGCGGTTGCTGCCGGTGCCGGCATGATTATTCTGGCGTTGCGCGTGCGCGCCGAAGAAGACGGCCACGCCGCCAGCAAGCGGCTGTTCGGTCTTTCGATCCTCTATCTGTTCGTCTTGTTCGCCACGCTGCTGGTCGACCGGGCGGCGCCGGTCTTGTTCGGCCATTTCGCTGCATGACTCTTTGCCTTGCCATGGAGCGTGACAAACCCGAGCCGGGGATCAGGCTCACCGAACGGCAGTTGCGCGCCCGCCGCGCGCGCTCGATTGCGATTGCCGTATCGCTTGGCGTGCTGGTGATCCTGTTCTACATCGTGACGCTGGTGAAGGGACCGGGTGTCCTGGTGCGCCCGCTGTAACGAGCATCGATGAGCATGCACCCGAACCCCGATGTCCCTGCCCGGCGGCGCGATGCGTTGGTCGCGTTTCTGTGTGGAGGCTTGGTCGCCGTCATGGTCGGCCTGTCATTCGCGGCGGTGCCGTTCTATTCCTGGTTCTGCCGCACTACCGGCTTCGGCGGCACGCCGCTGGCGGCGAAAACGGCACCCACGCAAACTTCCGACCGCACGATCACGGTGCGTTTCGACTCGAACGTCGCTGCCGGACTGCCGTGGCGGTTCGAGCCCGAGCGCCGCAGCATCGACGTCAAGCTCGGCCAAGTCGTCACTGTCTACTACGCGGTCACCAACGAGGCGGGGCGCACGACCAGCGGTCAGGCCGGCTACAATGTCAGCCCGCCGACGGTGGGCGCCTATTTCGAGAAGGTCAATTGCTTTTGCTTTACCGAGCAGACCATGAAGCCGGGCGAGAAGCGCGACATGGCGGTCGTGTTCTATGTCGATCCCAAGCTCGCGGCGGATTCCGAGCTGGATGGACTGAGACTCGTTACGCTGTCCTACACGTTCTATCCGGTGCAGGCCCCCGCCTCCCCCGGCTCGATGGCAGGAGAACGTAGCGAGGGGACCGTAGCACAGGCTAAGTCGGGAAAACCCGACCGCATCTGAGCAGGCAACGAAGATGGGCGCGATGATCGCGCCAAGGTGGAGATGACGACGATGGCTGAGGCCCACGCCAAACCGCACCATGACTATCACTTGGTCAACCCAAGTCCGTGGCCAGCGGTCGGCGCCGCTTCGGCATTCGTCACCGCCGTGGGGTTGATCTTGTGGATGCACGGCACGATCGCCTACGCACCCGTCATCCTCGGCGTCGGCGTCATCGGCATCGCCTACACGATGATCGGCTGGTGGCGGGATGTCATCTTCGAGGCCGAGGTCGAGGGTGACCACACGCGCGTGGTGCAAATCTCGCACCGTTACGGAATGATTCTGTTCATCGCCTCGGAGGTGATGTTCTTCGTCGCTTGGTTCTGGGCCTATTTCAATACCGCGCTGTTCCCGGCCGAGTTGAAGGACGTTGCGCGGACCGCGTTTCTCGGCGGGGTTTGGCCGCCGAAGGACGTTCACACCTTCGATCCGTGGCACCTGCCGCTTCTCAACACGCTGATCCTCCTGACCTCGGGCACGACAGTGACCTGGGCGCATCATTCCTTGCTGGCAAACGACCGCAAAGGCCTCATTTGGGGCTTGGTCTGTACCATCGCGCTGGGCATCAGCTTCACCTGCATCCAGGCCTATGAGTACGCGCACGCCGCGTTCCATTATTCGGGCAATATCTACGGCGCCACCTTCTTCATGGCGACGGGATTTCACGGCGCGCACGTGATTATCGGCTCGATCTTTCTGATCGTGTGCCTGGCACGCGCGATAGCCGGCCAGTTCAAGCCGACCCAGCATCTCGGGTTCGAGTTTGCCGCCTGGTACTGGCACTTCGTCGACGTGGTGTGGCTGTTTTTGTTCGCCTGCATCTACGTGTGGGGCGCGGGCACGCCACTGCCGGAGTGACCGATTTTCCTCTCCCCCGCGTGCGGGAAGAGGGTTTGGGGCGAGGGGCATCGCCGCTTTGCCGAGCACAACGGCGAAGCCCCGCACCCGCCGCGCCGTCGCTCCTGCGGAGCTACGGCAGGCAACCTCTTCACGTGGGGAGAGCTGGCAAGAGTCATCGCTGCCATGACCGATAAGCCCGTCGACACTCTCTTCGGCACGATCGGCGCCGGCTTGTCCTGCGCCTGCCCTCGCTGCGGAAGGGGCAAGCTGTTCCAGGGATTTTTAGCCCTGCGGCCCAAGTGTGAGGCTTGCGGGCTGGATTACGGCTTTGCCGATTCCGGCGATGGACCGGCTGTGTTCATCATGTTCCTCGCCGGCTTCATCGTCGTCGGCGCCGCGCTCGTCACCGAAGTATTGTATCGGCCGCCGTTCTGGGTGCATGCCGCGTTGTGGCTGCCGCTTATTCTCCTTGTCACACTCGGCCCCTTGCGGCCGATGAAAGGGCTGATGATCGCCCTGCAATACCATCACAAAGCCGCTGAGGGACGCTTCGGCGGAACCGGCCCCTGAGGACAATGGGCGGCGCGCGCAGGTCGTGGCTCGGCCTATTGGCCCCGGCGGCGCTCGCGTTGGTGGTTCTGGTTGCGCTCGGCACTTGGCAGATCCAGCGCAAAGCCTGGAAAGAGCAGTTGATCGCGGCCCTGACGGACCGGCTGGCCGCACCGCCTTCGGCACTTCCGTCACCGGGCGTTTGGCCGAGCCTCGATCCGGCGCGCGATGAATACCGCCGCGTGAAGTTCAGCGCCGTGTTCGATCACGGCAAAGAGGCGCTGGTCTACGCCGCAGGCTCGGCTTTTCGCCCCGATGTCTCCGGGCCCGGTTACTGGATTTTCACTCCGGCGCGACTGTCAGACGGCGGTTTCGTCATCGTCGACCGGGGTTTCGTCCCGGAGGGCCGACAGGATGCGGCCACGAGGGGCACTGGCCAAATTGCCGGTTCGGTCGAGATCGTGGGCGCGATGCGGTGGCCGGAAGGCCGCCGTTGGTTTTCCCCGAAACCCGACCTGGCGCACAACCTGTGGTTTTCCCGCGATTCGCCGGCGATTGCGGCCGCCAAGCAGGTCGGCCCGGTGGCGCCATTCTATGTCGAGCAGGAATCGCCCGCGCCGCCCGGCGGATTGCCCCGCCCGGGAAAGCTCGCCGTGGGGCTGCGCAACGAGCACCTGCAGTATGCGCTTACCTGGTACGGGCTGGCACTCGTCCTGGTCGTGGTATTCGCCACCTGGGCGTTTAATTCCCGCCGCAGCTCTGTGCCGGGGGTCCGCGCCTGACGCCGCCGGGGCTCATTGCGTTCCTTGTGAAGGTGGCGGTTGTTCGATTAGTGTGCGGGGTGTCCGGGTGGATTGCGGCTGGGCTCTCCGCACGGAAACCTCGGGAATTCAACTGGTTATTCCCGCCGTCTGTCCGGCCCGCAGCAGGAATGCGAAGATGCGCCACGTATCCACTAGAGGCGAAGCCGCGGCGCTTGGCTTCACCGACGTGATGCTCGCGGGGCTTGCGCGGGACGGCGGGCTTTACGTCCCGGAAAGGTGGCCGCAACTCGAGCCGCAGACGATTGGCGGCTTTGCCGGCCGGCCCTATGCCGAGGTGGCCGTGCAGGTCATCCGCCACTTCATCGATGAGTCCATTCCGGTCGCGGACCTCGCCCGCATGGCGCAGGAGGCGTACGGCAGTTTCCGCCATCCGGCGGTCGCGCCGTTGGCGCAACTCGGCCCCAACACGTTTGTGCTGGAGCTGTTTCATGGACCGACGCTCGCCTTCAAGGATTTGGCCATGCAGCTGTTGGGGCGGCTCATGGACCATGCGCTCGCGGCCCGCGGCGAACGCAACACCATCGTCGTCGCTACCTCCGGCGACACCGGCGGTGCCGCGGTCGAGGCCTTCCGGGACCGCCATCAAGTCGATCTCGTGGTCCTGTTCCCGAACCAGCGGATTTCCGACGTGCAGCGCCGCATGATCACCACGGCGGACGCTGCCAATGTCCACGCGGTCGCCATCGAAGGCACATTCGACGACTGTCAGGGGATCGTAAAGGGGCTGTTCAACAACCAGGCATTTCGCGAGCGCGTTTCGCTCTCCGGCGTCAATTCGATCAACTGGGCGCGCATCGTCGCGCAGGCGGTCTATTACTTCACCGCCGCGGTGACGCTCGGCGCGCCTTACCGAAAAATTGCCTTCACGGTACCGACCGGCAATTTCGGCGACATTTATGCGGGGTATGTAGCGCAGCGCCTCGGTCTGCCGATCGACCGGCTGGTCATCGCTACCAACGTCAATGATATTCTGACTCGGACGCTCGCCACCGGTATTTACGAACCGCGCGAGGTGCTGCCGACGACTTCGCCGTCGATGGACATCCAGGTCGCTTCGAATTTCGAGCGGCTGTTGTTCGACGCCTATGGCCGCGATGGCTCGGCCGTGCGGGCCCTGATGGCTTCGCTGGCGCAGTCGCGTCGGTTCACGCTGTCGGCGCGGGCTTTGTCCTACGTTCGCGCGTCGTTCAGTGCCGGGCGTGCCGACGAGGAAGAGGTTGCCGCAACCATCCGTACGGTCAGGCGCGAGACCGGCAATTTTGTCGATCCGCACACGGCGGTCGGCATTGCGGTCGCCGAGAAGGAGCCGCACGATCAGGCGGTGCCCATGGTGGTGCTTTCCACCGCACATGCCGCGAAATTTCCCGACGCCGTCGAGGCGGCGTGCGGCATTCGCCCCGAGTTGCCGGAGTGGCTTTCCAATCTCAATCGACGTCCGGAGCGCGTCACCGTGCTGCCGGCGGATCAATCTGCGGTCGAGCGCTTCGTGCTGACGACGAGCCGCACCGCGCAGCAAGGAGCGGCGGCATGAGCGTGCAGGTGACGACCCTGAAATCCGGCATCAACGTGGTGACCGAGTCGATGCCGCATCTCGAAAGCGCTTCGCTCGGCGTTTGGGTCGCCTCGGGCAGCCGCGACGAGCGCCACGACGAGCACGGCATCTCGCACTTCCTCGAGCATATGGCGTTCAAGGGTACGCGCCGGCGCACGGCGCGGCAGATCGCCGAGGAGATCGAGGCCGTGGGCGGCGATATCAACGCCGCGACCGGCGCCGAGACGACCGCCTACTACGCGCGCGTGCTCAAGGCCGACGTACCGCTCGCGTTCGATGTTCTCGCCGACATCCTGTCGGAGCCGGCCTTCGACCGCGAAGAACTCGTCCGCGAGCAGAACGTCATCATCCAGGAGATCGGCGCCGTCGCCGACACGCCGGACGATCTGGTCTTCGAACACCTCCAGCTCATCGCCTTTCCGGAACAACCGCTCGGCCGTTCGATCCTCGGCACGGCCAACACCGTGCGCACGTTCGACAGTGCGAAGCTACGCGAGTACCTCGGCCGAAACTATCGCGCGCCGGACATCGTCATCGGCGCAGCCGGTGCGGTCGATCATCAGCGCGTAGTCGCCGAAGTGGAAAGCCGTTTCGCCAGCTTCTGCGGCCCGGAAGGTTCGATGCCGGAGCCGGCCCGGTTCGGCGGCGGCACCCGTGTGGAGAAGCGCGAACTCGAACAGGTGCACATCGCGCTGGCGCTGCCCGGCGTATCGCAGAACGATCCCATGCTCCACAGTCTCCAGGTGTTCAATAACGTCCTCGGCGGCGGGATGTCCTCCCGGCTGTTCCAGGAAGCCCGGGAGAGTCGCGGACTGTGCTATTCGATCTACTCGTTCCATGTGGCGTATTCCGACATCGGCATGTTCGGCCTCTATGCCGGCACGGACGCCGTCGATACCTCGGAGCTGATGCGTCTGATCGTCGACGAGATCGCCGATTGCGCGGCGACCATTTCCGAATCGGAAATCGCGCGTGCCAAGGCGCAGATGAAGGCCGGCTTGCTCATGGCCCTGGAAAGCTCCGGCGCTCGCGTCGAGCAACTCGCGCGCCAGATGATCGCCTGGGGAAGGCCGATCGCCATGCACGAACTGGTGGCAAAGGTCGAGGCGGTGACGGTTGCAAGCGCCCGTGCGGCCGGGCAGGCGCTGATCGACGGCGGCAAGCTGGCGACAGCGGTAATCGGGCTCGGGTCGGGACTCGACAGCGCTGCGGCTATCGCCGAGAGCCTCACCCGGAAAGCGGCTTGAGTCGGAAATTCGAATGAGTATCCGCCGCGCGGGCTACCGCAAAGTCGGGGCCCGCGGCGCCAGAATGAGCGGAGCGAACCACGGATAAAGGCGCCCATGGCGTTCTTCCGCACCATCAACTTTTCCGAGCCGCTACCCTCGGTGACCGGTGAGGGGGTCGTGCTGCGCATGCCGCAGATGACCGACTATGCCGATTGGGCGGCCCTGCGCGAACTAAGCCGCGACTTTCTGACGCCGTGGGAGCCCACTTGGCCGGCCGACGACCTCAGCCGTAGTGCCTTCCGGCGCCGGCTCAGGCGCTATGCAGAGGATTTGCGGGCCGACCAGGGTTACGCCTTTCTCATCATTCGCAGTTCCGACGATGCCCTGGTCGGCGGACTGACGCTCGCCAATATCCGGCGCGGTGTCGCCCAGGCGGGCAGCCTCGGCTACTGGATGGGCAAGCCGTTCACCCGCCGCGGTTACATGACGGCCGCGGTGCGCGCCGTCATTCCATTCAGCTTCGACACGCTGCGCCTGCATCGGCTCGAAGCGGCCTGCATCCCGAGCAACGCTGCTTCCATTCGCCTGCTGGAAAACACCGGCTTCATCCGCGAAGGATACGCGCGGGAATATCTGTGCATCAACGGCATCTGGCAGGACCATCTGCTGTATGCTCGATTGAGGGACCAAAAGCCATGACCGCGTCCTCGCCGGCCCCGCCGGGCGCCCAAGAGACTGCCAGAGGCTCCCAGAAGCCGCCTTGGGATGACCACGCTTGGCTTGCTATAAAATCGAGGACATCCGCGTAATGACTTGGCGTGAGCTGAGCAGGAATGCGCAACAGCCGTAGAATGCTGTGGGGCAATCGCGCCTCGATTGCGGCCTTACTCTTGCTGGCATTTCTCGCTCCGGAATGCTCGGCCGGTAGCGGTGCCGGTACCCCCGACGCCGCCGAATCGGACTCGTCTGATTCGACGCCGGGCATGACGGTCGCGAACTTCTTCCCCGGCACGGCCGCAAAGCCGGCTCCGGCCGTCACCGGCGTGCAGTCCGACGTCAACTGCCCCTCGCTCCAAATCCGCGAAGGCGCCTCGACCCTGACCATCGGCCCCGGCGGCGACAACACCACGATGTCGCTGAAATACCAGGGGACCTTCGTCCGCGCGGCGCGCCAATGCGCGGTCGTAGGCGGCAATCTGGTGATCAAGGTTGGCGTGCAAGGACGCCTTATCGTCGGACCTGCAGGCGGTCCTGGTCAGGTCGACGTTCCATTGCGGGTCGCCGTAGTGCAGGAGTCGCCCGGTAACTCGAGGCTGATCGTTACCAAACTCATTCGCATCCCCGTGACCGTCGGCAGCGGTCAGGGCAACGTCGTGTTCACTCACATCGAAGAGGGATTGAGCTTCCCGCTGCCGCCGTCCACCGCGGAGCTCGACGACTACGTCGTCTATGTCGGGTTCGATCCGCTCGCGGCCGAAGCGCCGGAGAAGCCGAAGGCCAAGCCGAAGCCAAAGGCGAAGGCAACTTGAATCTCGCGATCACGCGCAGCGGCGCACCGCGATCGGGTCTTGGTCCAAGTTTTGGTCCAAGGCCGGTGCGGCAGCGATCACCGCGCCGGCGCTGCCGTCCGCGAACCGACGCGCCAGGTCAACTCAGCCTTTTCCTGACGTCTTCGATGCCCCGGACGAGCAGATCGTCGGCGACCTTGCCCTTGGCCGCGGTCGCAAGAATTCTCTCGGCGGCGGCAACCGCGGCATCGGCGGCCGCGGACCGCACGTCGGCGAGCGCCTGCGCTTCAGCCTGGGCGATTTTTGCTTCCGCCATCTTGCTGCGGCGCGCCACGAAATCTTCCATTCTCGCCTTGGCCTCGGCGGCCAACCGCTGGGCTTCGGCCGTGGCGCTGGCAACGATGGCGGCCGCCTCGTTTTCGGCTTCGCGGCCCTTGCGTTCGAATTCTGCAAGCAGCGCCTGCGCCTCCTGTCGCAACCGAACGGCCTCGTCGAGCTCGGCCTTGATGCGCGCTCGACGCTGATCGATGCCGTCGATGATCCGGCGATGAGCGCCGACATAAACCAGCAAGCCGAGAAAGAGCACAAAGGCAACGGCAACCCAGGCTTCAGCTTCTACCATCGCGGGCCTCTCGCGCGTGATCCCGATAGCCGGTTCGTAGCAGGGTCTTGTTCGACAACATCTATTGCTATCGCTTCGATGCCCCGGCCACGGCGGCGGCGACTTCCTGTTCGGTGGGCGTCGTTCCGGTCAATCGCTCGACAATGGCCGCCGCGGTTTCGGCCGCGATGCCGCCGACGTTCCGCATCGCAGTCGCCCGCGTCGTGCCAATCGATCGTTCGGCGGCGGCGAGCTTCTCGTGTAGCTGCGCTTCAAGCCGGCTGTTGGTCGCCTCGGCCTCCGCTGTCTGGCGCTCGCGCGTTTCGGCAGCGATCGACTGCGCGCGGCGCCGGGCCTCCGCCAGCGACTTCTGATAGGCGGCGTTCGCGGCCTCCGATTGCTCCTTGAGGCGTTGCGCCGCC
>Ga0187784_10002989_pt1 | contig 13643 bp, 13 predicted proteins | sample 1015_SJ02_MP15_2_FD_132964 | JGI IMG/M metagenome (GOLD analysis project Ga0187784, IMG submission 132964) | Tropical peat soil microbial communities from peatlands in Department of Meta, Colombia - 1015_SJ02_MP15_20_MG | ecosystem: Environmental > Terrestrial > Soil > Wetlands > Peat | place...
GCCGACGCCGTTGCGCCCGAGCACGCAGGTCACCTTGCCGGGCTCGGCCTTCATGGTGATGCCGCGCAGCGCCTGCGCGGCACCGTAGTGGAGGTTGATGGAATTGACTTCGAGCATGTTGTTGGTTGTGAGTGGTGAATGGTGAGTAGTGAGTGGAGACTCCATTCACTATTCACCACTCTCTATTCACTACTCACCCTCTCATCTCCCCAAATACACTTCCACCACGCGATCGTTCTGCGACACCTGATCGATCGTGCCTTCCGCCAGCACCGAGCCCTCGTGCAGGCACGTCACCTTGACGCCGAGCTCGCGCACGAAGGTCATGTCGTGCTCGACCACCACGACGGTCTTGTGCTGGTTGATCTGTTTCAGAAGCTCGGCGGTCTGGTGCGTCTCGACATCGGTCATGCCGGCAACCGGCTCGTCGACCAGCAGGAGCTTGGGATCCTGCGCGAGCAGCATGCCGATCTCGAGCCACTGCTTCTGCCCGTGCGACAGGCTGCCGGCGACGCGCGCGCGGACCGACCCGAGCCGGATGGTGCCGAGGATCTCGTTGATGCGCGCCTGCTCGGCCGGCGTCTCGCGCCAGACCAGCGTCTTGCGCGCCTGCCGGTCGCCCTTGAGCGCGAGGCGCAGATTGTCCTCGACCGTGTGCATGTCGAACACAGTCGGCTTCTGGAACTTGCGACCGATGCCGAGCTCGGCGATCTGCGTCTCGTCGAGCGTGGTCAGATCGTACTTGCCGTCGAAATAGACGTCGCCGGTGTCGGGACGCGTCTTGCCGGTGATCACGTCCATCATCGTGGTCTTGCCCGCGCCGTTCGGACCGATGATCGCGCGCATCTCGCCGGGCTGGACCAGGAGCGACAGGTCGTTGAGCGCGCGAAAGCCGTCGAACGACACCGTCACGGCATCGAGATAGAGCAGCGCGGAGGTGGTGCGCTCGTCCATGGCCTATTCCGCGGGTTTCGGCGTCGGCTCGGCTTGCGCGGCGACCTGCGGATTGGCGGCGGCCGTCCGGCGCTCGCGAAGCTTCTGCCAGAGATGATGCCAGGTTCCCACGATTCCGCGCGGCAACAGCAGCGTGACCAGCACGAACAGACTGCCGAGCACGAACAGCCAGTAGGGCGCGAGCGTGCCGGAGGTGAATGTCGTCTTGCCGTAGTTGACCGCGATCGCGCCGATCACCGCGCCGATCAGCGTGCCGCGCCCGCCGACCGCGACCCAGATCACGGCCTCGATCGAGTTTCCGGGCGCAAACTCGCTCGGGTTAATGATGCCGACCTGCGGCACGTAAAGCGCGCCCGCGACGCCCGCCATGCAGGCGGACAGCGTAAACACGAGCAGCTTGTAGTTCTCGACCCGGTAGCCGAGGAAGCGCGTGCGCGCCCCGGCGTCGCGGATCGAGACCAGCACCATCCCAAGCTTGGAGGCGACGATGGTGCGGCAGATCAGGAACGCGATGATCAGGGCCAGCACCGATATCGCGAACAAGGCCGCGCGGGTCGATTGCGCCTGCACGTTGAAGCCGAGGATGTCCTTGAAGTCGGTCAGCCCGTTGTTGCCGCCGAAGCCGAAATTGTTGCGGAAGAAGGCGAGCGTCAGCGCGAAGGTCATCGCCTGGGTGATGATCGAGAGATAGACGCCGGTGACGCGCGAGCGGAACGCGAACCAGCCGAACACGAAGGCGAGCAGTCCGGGGACCAGCACCACCATCAGCGCCGCATAGGCGAAATGGTTGAAGCCGTACCAGTAGACCGGGAGCTCCGGCCAGTTCAGGAACACCATGAAGTCGGGCAGGATCGGGTTCGCATAGACGCCGCGCGTCCCGATCTGGCGCATCAGGTACATGCCCATCGCGTAGCCGCCGAGCGCGAAGAACGCGCCATGGCCGAGCGAGAGGATGCCGCAATAGCCCCAGATCAGATCGATCGAGAGCGCGAGGATCGCGTAGCAGGTATATTTGCCCCAGAGCGCGACCAGGTAGGTCGGCACCTGCCAGGCCGACGTCGGCGGCAGCATGAGGTTGAGCAGCGGCACCAGCACGCCGATCGCCGCGAGCACCAGCACGAACCCTACCGCGCCGCGGTCGAGCGCCCGGATGAGCGGCGAGGACGTCATGCTTCGACCGCCCGTCCCTTGAGCGCGAACAGCCCGCGCGGCCGCTTCTGAATGAACAGGATGATCAGCACCAGGATCGCGATCTTGCCGAGCACGGCGCCCGCATAGGGCTCGAGGAACTTGTTGGCGATGCCGAGCGAGAACGCGCCGACCAGCGTGCCCCAGAGATTGCCGACCCCGCCGAACACCACGACCAGGAACGAGTCGATGATGTAGCCCTGCCCGAGGTTGGGGCTGACATTGTCGATCTGCGACAGCGCGACGCCCGCGATCCCGGCGATCCCCGAGCCGAGCCCGAAGGTCAGCGCATCGATGCGCGCGGTGCGGATGCCCATCGCGGCGGCCATCTGGCGGTTCTGCGTCACCGCGCGCATTTCAAGTCCGAGCCGCGTGAAGCGCAGCAGCCCGAGCAGCGCGACGAACACCGCGAGCGTGAACACGATGATCCAGAGGCGGTTGTAGGTGATGGTGATGCCGCCGAGCTCGAACGCGCCGCTCATCCACGACGGATTGCTTACGTCCTTGTTGGTCGGCCCGAACTGCGTGCGCACGGCCTGCTGCAGGATGAGGGAGAGCCCCCAGGTCGCCAGCAAGGTCTCGAGCGGCCGGCCATAGAGGAAGCGGATGATGCCGCGCTCGATTAGGATGCCGATGAAGCCGGAAACCAGGAACGCGAGCGGCACCGCGATCGGCAAGGACCAATCGATCGAGAGGTCGAACGGCAGCGGAATGCGGAACCCGATATCGGTGAATGGGATGAAAAGGGAGATCGCCTTCTGGCGGATCACCTCCTGCACCACGAAGGTGGTGTAGGCGCCGAGCATCACCATCTCGCCATGCGCCATGTTGATGACGCCCATCACGCCGAACGTGATGGCAAGGCCGATCGCGGCGAGCAGCAGCACCGAGCCGAGCGAGAGCCCGTACCAGGCGTTCTGCACCCCGCTCCACATCGCCAGCCGGTTGTCGATCGACGCGATCGCGTCGGCCGCGGCCTTCTGCACCGCCGGCGACTGCCCGCTCGGCAGGCCAGCGAGCAGGCCGCGCGCGTCCTGGTCGGCGCGATCGCGCACCACCGTGACGGCGGCGAGCTTGTCCTCCTCCTTGGCGTCGTCCTGGAACAGGATCACCGCGGCGTGCGCTTCGCTGAGCGCGCGCTTGACGCGGCCGTCGCTCTCCTTCGCGAGCGCCGCCTCGAGGGTCGCGAGCGCGCTCGCCTCGTGCGACTTGAACACCGCCTGGGCGGCTTCGACGCGCTTGGCCGGATCGGGCGACATCAACGTCAGCGCACCGAGCGCGGCCTCGATGGTGCGGCGCAGGCGGTTGTTGACGCGCACCGGCTGCGCGTCGGTCGGCGCCGTCGCCGGCGGCTTGCCGCTCGCGGCGTCGAGCAGGGTACCCGACTGGTCGGTGAAGAAGACCTTGTCCGCCGTGAACAGGAGGCGTCCGTCCTGCAGCGCCTCGATCACCTGCAAGGCGAGCGGGCTTCCGCTTGCCGCCACCGCATTGATGGCGTCGTCAGTGTCGTTGAATGAATCCTTGGTGAAACCGGCCAGCGCCGCTTCGTAGCTTTGGGCATTCGCGCCCTGTGCATTCGCCGCAAGCGCGCTTGCGAGCAGCAAGCCAAGGGCGAATACGACCGCGATGATGCGTTCGTACGACGACATCTTCAACTATTTCCAACCCCGGCATTTCTGAAGTGGAGGCGGCGGACGCCCGCCGCCTCCGTTGACGATATCAGATCAGGACCGTGCGCGTCAGCTGCCGCACTTGTTGGTCTTAATGTTCCAGTTGCCGCACTTGTGCGTAACCCAGTCGCCGACCAGATCCTTCGAGCCCTCGAGCTCCTTCGACCAGGCGTCGCCCGGTACCAGACCCGGGGTCTTCCACACCACGTCGAACTGGCCGTCCGCGCGCACCTCGCCGATGAACACCGGCTTGGTGATGTGGTGGTTCGGCAGCATCTTGGACGTGCCGCCGGTCAGGTTCGGCGCCTCGATGCCGGGCAGCGCGTCGATTACCTTGTCGGGATCGGTGCTCTTCACCTTCTCGACCGCCTTGACCCACATGGCGAAGCCGATCACGTGGGCTTCCATCGGGTCATTGGTGACGCGCTTCGGGTTCTTGGTGAACGCCTGCCATTCCTTGATGAAGGCCTCGTTCGCCGGGGTCTTGATCGACTCGAAGTAGTTCCAGGCAGCGAGGTGCCCGACCAGCGGCTTGGTGTCGATGCCGGCGAGCTCTTCCTCGCCGACCGAGAACGCCACCACCGGGATGTCCTTGGCCTTGATGCCCTGATTGCCGAGCTCCTTGTAGAACGGCACGTTGGCGTCGCCATTGATGGTCGATACCACCGCGGTCTTCTTGCCCGCCGAGCCGAACTTCTTGATGTCGGCCACGATCGTCTGCCAGTCGGAATGGCCGAACGGCGTGTAGTTGATCATGATGTCTTCCGGCTTCACGCCCTTGGACTTCAGATACGCCTCGAGGATCTTGTTGGTCGTGCGCGGATAGACGTAGTCGGTGCCGGCGAGAACCCAGCGCTGCACCTTCTCTTCCTTCATCAGGTAGTCGACCGCCGGGATCGCCTGCTGGTTCGGCGCCGCGCCGGTGTAGAACACGTTGCGCTCGCTCTCCTCGCCCTCGTACTGCACCGGATAGAAGAGGATGTTGTTGAGCTCCTTGAACACCGGCAGCACCGACTTGCGCGACACCGAGGTCCAGCAGCCGAACACGACCGCGACCTTGTCCTTGGTGATCAGCTCGCGCGCCTTTTCGGCGAACAGCGGCCAGTTCGACGCGGGGTCGACGACCACCGCCTCGAGCTTCTTGCCGAGCACGCCGCCTTTCTTGTTCTGCTCTTCGATCAGCATCAGCATGACGTCCTTCAGCGTGGTCTCGCTGATCGCCATGGTGCCGGAGAGCGAATGGAGAATTCCGACCTTGATGGTGTCCTGGGCCTTTGCGGGTCCCAGGGATGCGAGGCCGAAGGCAAGCCCGGCCGTGGCCATGAGCCAGCGGCGGGTAACAGGTTTGGAGTGGCGCATTGAGCTTCCCTCTGCGTTGACGCGCGCGTTCGTGACCCGGCAGGGGTCAACGCGCGAAAAATTGATCGCAAGGGACGTGCCAAGCCCTTGGAACAGCGTAATTTATTGAATCAACGCCGGAATCCGGTGATCCTCTCTGCCTTTCGAATAGGCAAATGTGACAGTCCGGTTATTTGCAATGCACAATGCATATTATTTGTGCAGATGCTGGGACCGGCATACAGGAAGGCAGACCGCGGGAACTTTGGCGCCGTGTTATAGCCCTCGCCATGGTGGATCTGACTGCCCTGAAGGAAGGCCTGACCGGCGCCGCCCGCATCATCGTCGGCGAGGAGCACACGGCGCCCCGCGTCGGCAGCGGCCGGGTCCCGGTGCTCGCCACCCCGGTCATGATCAACCTCATGGAGGCGGCCGCGCTCGACGCGGTCGAGGCGCTGCTCCCGGCCGGGCACCAGAGCCTCGGCACGCATCTCGATGTCGGCCATTATGCGGCGACACCGGTCGGCATGGGCCTGCGGGCGACTGCGATCGTCACGCGCCTCGACGGCCGCACCATCGAATTTCGCGTCGAGGCGTTCGACGACAAGGAGCGAGTCGGCGACGGCACCCACACCCGCGTGGTGGTCAATGTCGAGCGCTTCGACCAGCGCGTTCAGCGCAAGCTCGGATAGGAAGCGCATGACCAGCCGCGAGCCGAGTGGCCAGCCAAGCAACAAGCCGCGACTCTGTTTCATCGGGTTCGGCGAGGCCGGCCAGGCGATCGCGTCCGGCCTGCGCGAGGCGGGCGTCGAGAGCATCGCGGCCTGGGACATCCTGTTTCCGCAAGCCGAAGGCGCGCCGCTGAGATCGGCCGGCGCCGCAATCGGGGCGCGGCTCGCAAGCTGCGCGGCCGACGCGGTGGCGAGCTGCGACATCATCGTGGCCGCCGTCACGGCGTCATCGAGCCTCGACGCCGCGCGCTCGGTCGCGCCGCACATCGCGGGCAATCCCTATTATCTCGACATCAACTCGGTCTCGCCGGGCCGCAAGCAGGAGACCGCGCGCCTGCTCGAAGGCACCGCACGCTATGTCGATGTCGCGATCCTCGCGCCGATCCATCCGCGGCGGCACAAGACGCCGCTGCTGCTTGCCGGCGCGCACGCGCGCGCGGTGCTGCCGATCCTGATCGACGAGCTCGAGATGCAGGGCGCGATCGCCTCCGATCAGGTCGGCGCCGCGGCGGCGTTGAAGATGATCCGCAGCGTGATGATCAAGGGGATCGAGGCGCTCACCGCCGAATGCTTCATGGCGGCCGAGCGCGCCGGCATCGTCGAGGCGGTCGCGGCCTCGCTGAGGAACAACTATCCGACGCTCGATTGGCCGAAGGTGATCGAGTACAACCTCGAGCGCATGGCGAGCCACGGCATCCGCCGTGCCGACGAGATGGAGCAATCGGCGGCGACGCTGGCCGAGCTCGGCGTCGCACCGCTGATGACCAACGGCACGGTCGCGCGCCAGCGCGAGATCGGCGCGCTCGGCAGGGAAGAGCCGCTGCGCAACGCCAAAGCGCTAGGCCGCGATGCGATGCTCGCGGCGATCAACAACAGGTAGGGTGGGCAAAGGCGCGGGCCCGCGCTTCAACCGCTCCAAGCGCGGATGCGCAGCGCCGTGCCCACGCGCGCTGATGTGCGGGCTCAAAGTGGTGGGCACGGCGCAAGCGCGCCTTTGCCCACCCTACACCGCGCGATTATTTCCGCGGCGGAATCTGCAGAAATTCTACGATCTGCTCCTGCGTCATCGGCGCGTCGAGGAACTTCAGCGTCACGGCGTCTTTGATCGCGCCGTCGAGATCGGCCATCTTCTCGGTCTGCAGCGCCGACTTCGGGTGGAACTGCTTCAGCGACTCGGCGAGGATGTCGACTGGCTCGTTCACCTTCTCGGCATACATCTGCAGCGCCTTCGGGTCGGAATACATCCAGTCGACCGCCTCGCGATAGCCTTGCGCGAAGCGCAGGATGGCGTCGTGCTTCTCCTTCAGGGCGCTCGCGTTGACGATGATCGCGCGCACCGTCTGATCCCGCAGCGAAGGGATGTCGCTGCCGCGCGCGATGATGCGGATCTTGCCTTCCCGGATCTCCTTGATGCCGAACGGCGGTGCCGACCAGCCGATGTCGATCTGCCCGGTCATCACCTGGGTAAACGTCGCGGGCGGGCCGCCGGTCGCGGTCGGCTTCGCCTTCACGCCGAGCTCCTTCTCGAACGCGACCACGATGTTGTTCGAGCTCGAGCCGCTGGTCGAATACGCGATGGTGTTGGCGGCGGTCGCGTCCTTCAGGCTTTGCAGCGGCGAATCCGCCTTCACGTACCAATAGAGGTCGCCCGTGCCGGTGAAGGCCGGCAGCAGGATGCGGACCGGCGCGCCCTTTGCGAACGCACGCATCACACCGGCGACGCCGACGCCCGCGCCGAGATCGGCCGAGCCGGAGACGACCGCCTGGATCGTCTCGCCGGCGCCTTGCGTGGCGAACGCCTCCACCTTGAGATCATGCTTCCTGAAGATGCCGGCGGCCTCGCCGAGCGTCGGGGCCTGGTTCTCCCAATTGTTGATCTGTCCGACCGCGATCTTCAGCGTGTCGATCTTCAGCGTGTCCTCGGCCTTGACTGGTGCGACGCCGAGCGCAAGCCATGCCAACGCGATGGCAACAGCGAAACGCTTCATCGTTTCTTCCCCTTGGGCTTTTTCGCCTTCTTCGCCGCCCCGCCGGTCTTTGCTTGCGCCGCGCCCGGATTGGGCTGGCGCGCCGCCGCCTCCGCAGCGCGCACCGCGGCATCGGATTTGCCGCGCCCTTCCCGCTCGGCGAGCCGGCGCACCCAGAATTCGTAGGCGCGCGCGACCGGCCCCGGCGCAAGGTTGAGTCCGCCCGCCAGCCGGGCCTCGCCTTCGGTGAGCGGCGAGACATGGCCGAGCATCGCGGCGGCAAGCTGATGCTCGGCGTTCTTCGAGGAATAGATGATGCGGAACACGAGCTCGCGCAGATCGCCGCCGACGACGGTCGCGCCATGCCGGCGCATCAGCACGATCGCATGGGGCCCGAGCGCGCGCGCGAGCGAGGCGCCCTCCTCGGGCTTCACCACCAGGAGATTGGTGTCGCCGAACTCGTCGCGGCTGTCCCAGAACGGCGCGTACGGCCCCATGGCGGCGCCGAGATGAAACACCGGCTGCAACGGCACGCCCGAAATCGCGAACGGCAGGATCGAGGGGGCGTGATGATGACACACGGCGTTGACGTCCGGCCGCGCCTTGAAGATCTCGCCGTGGATCACCCGCTCCGAATAGGGCCGCGTGGTCGGCGGGACGATCGGATTGGAATCGAGGTCGTATTCGAGGATGTCCGCGGCCTCGACCAGGCCCGGCGCGCGCGAGCGCGAGAGGAAGTAGCGTTGCGGATTGTTCGGGTTGCGCACGCTGATGTGGCCGAAGGCATCGAGGATGCCTTCATTGGCGACGATGCGATAGGCGTGGGCGAGCTCGCGGCGGAGGTCTGCAAGATTGTCGGGCAAGGGGGCGGTTCCTGATCTTGTTGTTGTGGGTTGCCAAACAAATCCGAAACGCGAACTATGTTCAAGGCGAGCCCAGCGAGAAGCGAGACCCCAGTGCCGATGGCGGACATCCACGAAAAGTTGCGTGCCGGCGTGGAGAGCAACTGGAGCCGCCAGGTCGACTGGCTCAAGACCGTCGTCAGCTTCCCGAGCCTGCGCGGCAAGGAAGCGCCTTGCCAGGACTGGATCGCGCGCGAATTCGCCGCGCGCGGCTGGGCCGTCGACCGATATACCCTCGCCGACGTCGCGATGGATACCCTGCCCGGCTATTCGCCGGTGATGGACACCGACTATCGCGACGCCGTCCAGGTCGTCGCCAGCCTGCGCGCGCCAAAGCAAGGAGGCCGCTCGTTGATCCTGCAAGGGCACGTCGACGTCGTGCCGGCGGGTCCGATCGAGATGTGGCAGAGCCCACCCTTCGCGCCTTCGATCCGTGACGGCCGCATGTACGGGCGCGGCGCGAACGACATGAAGTCCGGCGTCTGCGCGATGGTGTTCGCGCTCGATGCGATGCGCGCCGCGGGTGTCCTCCCTGGCTCCGACGTCTATGTACAGACCGTGACCGAGGAGGAGTCGACCGGCAACGGCGCGCTCTCGACGCTCGCGCGCGGCTACCGGGCGGACGCCTGCCTGATCCCGGAGCCGACCGGCGCGCGCATCTATCGCGGCACCATCGGCGTCATGTGGTTCCGCCTCAAGCTGCGCGGAAGGCCCGTGCACGTCAAGGACAGCGAGCGCGGCACCAACGCGATCCTCTCCGCCTTCGGCCTGATCGAGGCTTTGCGCGGCCACACGCGCGAGCTCAACGAGCGGGTCAAGAGCCATCCCTGGTTCGGCCGCATCCCCAGCCCGATCAAGTTCAATCCCGGCAAGATCGCCGGCGGCGACTGGGCGAGCTCGACCCCGGCCTGGTGCGAGGTCGACTGCCGCATCGCGGTGTTGCCGGGGATGACGCTCGCCGAGTTCCGCGAGGAGCTGACCGGCGTGGTGATGGCGGCGGCACGCCAGGATCCGTTCCTGGCCGACAATCCGCCGCAGATCGAATGGAACGGATTCCAGGCCGACGACTACGTGCTCGAGCCGGGATCGGACTTCGAGGCCGCCATGCGCGCCGCGCATCGGCGCATCCACGGCAACGAGCCGGGCGAGGTCGTCTCGCCGGCCGTCACCGACTGCCGCTTCTACGGCCGCTATTACGGCATCCCGAGCCTCGCCTACGGCGCCACCGGCGCGGCCAGCCACGGCTTCGACGAAGGGGTCGAGCTTGCGAGCATCAAGACGCTGACGCTCACGCTCGCGAGCTTTGTCGCCGACTGGTGCGGGACGCGTCCGGCCTGAACGGCGGGACGATCACGTGCTGTCGCGCGCGACCTTGCGGACCTCGATGCGCCCGCCCGGGCCTTTCGCGAGCCGCAGCGCGTCATTCGGTCCGACATGGCCGGCATCGATCTCGCGATCCGGCAACACCACGATCGCGCGGGTTCCGATCCGCACCGTGACGATGCGGGCGGGCGACGCCCGCATGCCTTCGAGCGACCAGCGCTTGAGCGTCTCGAAATAGGGTGATTTGCGCCACGCGCCGGGAAAGCCCGGATCGACGAAGGCCGTCATGTGGCCGCCCGCGCTGGTGACGAGCGCGAACTTCGCCTTCTCGGGCTTCCAGTCGGGGGTGAGCCCCTTCTCCAGCATCCAGTGGCAGAAGAAGGTGCGGCACTCGGTCGGCCGCGTCGCATAGATGCCGCAGCCCTGGCCGCGCACGCAGTGCGGACACCATTCGCCCGGCGGCTTGCCCAGATCCGCGACGGCGATCAGCTTGCAGCAGAGCGTGCAGCTGCCGCAGGCGCGCCCCGGCACCACGTGTGCGGCCGCGCTCGCCGCCGCATCGGGCGACCCGTCCGCCGACGCGTTGATCTCGGAGTCATGCGGATCACGTGAACTCGACATCGCGTCCCCTCACTACGAGAGGACGCGCGCCCTGTCGAGGTCCGCGATTGCGCCGAACTTGCCTGTCAAGGTTTCAGTGCGCCTTGCGCGCTGGTGTAGACTGCGTAGAGCGATGTCGAGCCGCAGATATAAAGCCTATTTCGATGCGTGCCGCCAAAGCAAAGATTGGCGACCGTCTCCGGAATATGGATCTTGCCGAGCAGATCGCCGTCTGCCGTGTAGCAGCGCACGCCGTCCTCGTTGGGATCGCCCCAGCCGACCGAGCACCAGATGCGCCCGGCCGTGTCGGTGCGCATGCCATCGGTGATGCTGGGCTTGGGCATTTCGGCAAACACCTTGCCGTTGGATAGCTTCCCAGCCCCGATATCGACGTCGAAGACGCGAATATGCGACGGGTTGTCCGGGCCGTCCGTGAACCCGGTGTCGATGACATAGAGCTTCTTCTCATCAGGCGAGAGCGTGATGCCATTGGGCTCGACGAAGTCATCGACGACGACCTTGATCTGGCCGGACTTCGGGTCCACCCGGTAGACGTTGTGTTTCTCCTGCTCGGGCTCGGCCTTGAGGCCCTCATAGTCGCCGCCGATGCCGTAGATCGGATCGGTAAACCAGATCGAACCATCTGACGCGACCACCACGTCGTTTGGCGAGTTCAACTTCTTGCCGTTGTACTTGTCGGCGATGATCGTGATCGAGCCGTCGAGCTCGGTGCGCGTAACCCGCCGGCCGCTATGCTCGCAGGTGATCAGGCGTCCTTCCCGATCGATGGTGTTGCCGTTCGAGTTCATCGACGGCTCGCGGAATACGCTCAGGTGACCGTCATCCTCGCAGAACCGCATGATGCGGTTGTTCGGGATGTCGCTGAACAACACGTAACGCCCGGCCGGGAAGTAGACCGGTCCCTCGGCCCAGCGGAATCCGGTCGCGACGCGCTCGACCGCCATGGTGCCGGCGAAGGCCGGGAAACCGGTCGGCCCGAACGAAACCTTCGGCTTCTTCATCGATTCCAAATGCGAGTCCGGATAACGGCTCCCGGATAGCGGCCCGAGCGGCAGCCGCTCGGTCGCGCGGGTCGGAACGCCGGTTTGGCCCAAGGGCGCTACGGTCTGCGCGGCAGCGCTCTTCATCGTCGCGGCGGTCGCGGCGAGACCTGCGGCCGTGGTGAGAAAGCCGCGCCGGTTCAGTTTCGGCGCGGAGGTAGCGGCCTTGCGAGCGTCGATCATTCCCGGAAGCTGCGGGCGAGCCATGGGCAATCCTCCTCGATGTTGATTGGCCGGAGTTTTGGCTCGCCATCCTAATCGGCGCTTCGCGGCACGATTGTGAAACGTCAGAAGCCTTGACCTAAGAGAGAGAGAGGGAACGCGGCGCAAAAAGCGCTGGCCTCCCGCCGCTGCGCGGCGAGAGGCCAATCACGTCGGAAGAATGGAGATCAGATTAGCGCAGAGCGGCGGATCAGAACGAGCCGCCCATCGCGCGCAGCGCGTGCTTGCCGCTCTCGCGCTGACGCTCGTCGAGGCTTGCGATCAGCGGGCCGGCCGCCGCATAGGCCTGCTGCAACGCCATCGCGCTCGACGCATAGCTGCCGATCCGATTGCGCACGCTCTGCACCCAGCCCTCGCCCTGCCCGCCGCGCTGCTCGCGCGCGGCGGCGCGCAGCGCGGCTTCGACCGGGCGCCAGTGCACGAGCTGCTCGGCGCGCAGGTGCAGCGCCGCGCGCAGCCGCGCGATCTTGCCTTCCGTCACCTTCGCCTCCTGGGCGGAAGCCGACGCCGGCCCAAATCCCTGTTCCGAAACCAACAGCGGTCCCATCAGCGCGAGCGCGAGCGCGCCCGCGAACACTGCCTTCTTCATGCAGCCTCTCCAATGGCATGTTATGGATTGATGGCGCGCTATGGTGAGAAAACGCGGCCTGATCAAGTTCAAAATGTGCGTAGAATGTGGTCCACGCGGCCGCGCCATCAACGAAGATTAGCGCCACCGGCTGCGCGCAAACCTTCCGGCGTTCGATTCGAAAATCATCAAGGCGGATCGCGTCTCGATCGTGCGCGCAGGGTTTCCGCAGCGAAACATTGTGAGGCAGTCACAATTCTCGCCCGCTGCCGTTGCGGCATTAACGAGCGCGCGTGAAAGCAAGCCAGACGCCGCCGCCGATCAGAAAGATTCCGCTCAGCCGCTGCGTCAGCCGGATGCGCCGCGCCGACATCAGATGCCCGGCGCGGCCTCCCAGAATCGCATAGCTGCCGTCGGTCAGCGCGGCGGTTGCCATCGCGGTCAGGCCCATCAACACGATCTGGCCGACATAGTTTCCGTCCGGATTGATGAATTGCGGAATGAACGCGCCGAACCAGAGCAGCGCCTTCGGGTTGCTCATCAGCACGAGAAAGCCCTGCAGGAAAAATCCGCCGCGCGGCTTCGGCGTGCGGCCGACCGCGCCGATGCCGCTATTGGCGCGCAACAGCTTCCAGCCGATCCACACGAGATAGACCGCGCCGGCGATGCGCACCCAGTCGAACCACCAGCCCATCGTGGCGATGATCGACGACAGCCCGACCAGCAGCACGCCGAGCATGAGCGCGAGGCCGAGCTGCGTTCCGGCGACGTTGAGCAGCCCGGCGCGGGTGCCGTGGGTGAGGCTGTTGGCGATGATCAGCGTGACGGTCGGACCGGGAATGATGGTGATCAGAATGCTGGTCGCCACATAGGCAAGGTAGACCTGGACCGACATACTTTGTTGCTCCGCGCGCTCCGCTGTAACACGCCTTCGTCATCACCGGGCCGCTGCGAAGCAGCGTGTCCCGGTGATCCCGGCAAGGAAGGCTCGTGCATGCCGGAGTGAGATGGCCGGGACAAGAGGAGGTTTACGTCCGTCTTCGACGGACTATGCCCGGCCATGACGAGTAGCACGGACCCCCTACCCGACATCCTGCGAGTGGATGCGCCGCTCGCCGA
>Ga0187784_10002990_pt1 | contig 13642 bp, 12 predicted proteins | sample 1015_SJ02_MP15_2_FD_132964 | JGI IMG/M metagenome (GOLD analysis project Ga0187784, IMG submission 132964) | Tropical peat soil microbial communities from peatlands in Department of Meta, Colombia - 1015_SJ02_MP15_20_MG | ecosystem: Environmental > Terrestrial > Soil > Wetlands > Peat | place...
GATCGTGCGCTAGCGGCTCGCTGCTCCAGGCAAGGAAGGACGGCGGATCGGTCGGGCTTGCCTGCGCGCGGTTCAACCCTGCGCCGAGCGTCATCAGGCTGCGCGATCCGGCCGCGCCCTCCGCATCGGCGAGCAGTCCGTCGGCGCGCAGCGCGAGCGTGCGCTGCGTCAGGCCCGGGATCGGCCAGCTCTCGGCGGTGCGCCATTCCTCCGCGCCGGGGAGCAGGTAGCGCACCCGCGGCCCCTCGAGCACGCCGGTGTCCTGCCCCTTCAGCCACTGATCGAACCAGGCCAGCGCCTCGACGTGCAGGCTCTCCCACGGCCAGGTCAGGCCGTAATCGCCGAGCAGCACCAGCCGCAGATGCGGGCTTCCCCGCAACGCCTCGAAGGCGCGGAACACCGAGGGCAAGTGCAGCGGCACGTTCTGCCAGTCGCAGCCGAGATAGACCGGCACGTTCACCTTGTGCAGCAGCGGGACGAGATCGCGCTCGTCCCAGAAGGCATCGCGCAACGGATGCTCGACCGCGATCGCGCGCCACAGATCGTCCCAGGGGTGCGGATCGTGGTGCAGCTTGAGCAGGAGCTTGAGCCCGACCACCGCCGCCTCGCCGTTCATGGTGGCGAACCTCGCGTGCAGCGCCGGCGTCATCAGCACGCGGCGCGCGGCGTCGAGCAGCCGGCTGCGCCACAGCGCGTTGCCGTGTCCGGCGGTCATGCCGACCATCGCGAGAAACGGCGTGATGAAGGATGCGCTGAGCAGGCCGTGGTGGTAGGCGGCCTCGTAGAGGTCGACGGTGACGCCGAGCGGAAACACCGCCTTCAGATGCGGCGGCGTTTCGACCGCGGCGGCGAGCTGGGTCATCGCGAAATAGCTGAGCCCGATCATGCCGACATTGCCGTCGCACCAGGGCTGCCGCGCCACCCACTCGACCAGGTCGTGCATGTCGCGCCGCTCCTCCCCGTCGAAGAACGCGAAGGTGCCGCCCGAGCCGCCGGTGCCGCGCAGGTTCGCGATCACGTGGACGTAGCCGCGCGGCACGAAGAAGTCGCTCGCGCCGGCCTCGACGAACCCCATCGGGGCGCCGAGATTCTGGATCTGGCGCGGATAGGGCGAGGCGGCGATCAGCGCCGGAAAGCGGCCGGCCGCGTCGGGCCGATGCACGTCGACGAGCAGCGTGACGCCGTCGCGCATCGGCGCCGCGACGTCCTCCTCGCGCGCCATCGCGTAGCGCGGCGTCGACAGGTTGCGATAGTCGCGCCCGGAGGTCTGCGGACCGTTGAGCTTGCGCTGCCCGGGCTCGGTCCCGGAGACTGATGCGGACATGTTTCGACTTGATCCATTGTCCCGGGCGCAGCGCAGCACGAAGTGGTGCGCTGCAGACCCGGGACCGCCACGAAACACGGAGCTCGGAACGGTCCCGCATCTGCGATGCACCGCTTCGCGCTGCATCGCGTGCGGGACACGAGGTGATTCTGAGCCTGCAGAACGTGATCTACCCTGCGATCATGACAGCCCTTCGCGACCGACAAAAAAGCCCGGTCCTGCGACCGGGCTTTTCAACTCCTGGCTCGACGCCGGCGTTACGCCGCCTCGTCCTCGACCACCTCGTCGGCGGCCTCTTCAGCCGGCTTCGGACCGCGGCGCGGGCCCTTGGCGAGCGCGGCCTCGATCTCCTTGATCGCCTCGGTCTCGGTGCAGCGCTGCACCGCCGAGATTTCGCGCGAGAGCCGGTCGAGCGCGGCTTCGTAGAGCTGGCGCTCGGAGTAGCTCTGCTCCGGCTGGGTCTCGGAGCGATAGAGGTCGCGCACGACCTCGGCGATCGCGACGATGTCGCCGGAATTGATCTTGGCTTCGTATTCCTGGGCGCGGCGCGACCACATGGTGCGCTTGATGCGCGCGCGGCCCTTCAGCGTCTCGAGCGCGCGCTTGACCAGCCCGCCCTCGGCGAGCTTGCGCATGCCGACGCTCGCGATCTTGGTGACCGGGACGCGCAGCGTCATCTTGTCCTTGATGAAATTGATGACGAACAGCTCGAGCTTGTAGCCGGCGACCTCCTGCTCCTCGATCGCGAGGATCTGGCCGACGCCGTGAGCCGGGTAGACGATATACTCGTTGATCTTGAACCCGTGACGTTGCGTCGCCTTCACAGCCGGGCGCTGCTCGACCACCGCGACGGCGGGGGCAGCAGGCTTCACGACCGCGGCCTTCACGACCGCAGCTTTGGCGACGGGACGGGGGGCAGTCTTCTTAACAGTCATTCCGCGGGGTGCTCCTTGTCGGCTCGCTTTCGCGGCCGGCTTGTGTTTGGTGGCGCCGCGCGCGGCGCTACGAGACGACGACACCGCCCGGCGTGCACCGGCGGAGCTCTTCTTGGCGCTCTTTTTCAAGCGTTGACGCGTTTTCTCAGCCACAGCTTTCGCGTGGAACTCACGCTCCCTGACCCCGTCCCTTGATTATTGACCCGAAAAAATAAGCTCCCCACGGGGAGCGCCTTCGGATTAATCGTCATTGTATCGCCAATATATCACATTTCCTGCGAAAATCAATGCCTTGGAGCAATACAAAGGGGCAAAACCGACCGGTTCCATGAGCATTTTTGCTTGAAAACGTTAACATAGGTACTTCTACGTGCAGGCAGATCCGGAACCTCGCGTTCAGGGCCCGGGAACTAGTCGCCTTCGCCCGGCTCCGGGTCGAATTGCTGAATCTTGTTGGGCTTGCCTTCCCATTCCTTGGCGTCCGCGGGGGGCTCGCGCTTGACCGTGATGTTCGGCCACTGCTTGGCATATTCGGCGTTGAGCTTGAGCCAGTCCTCGAGCCCCGGCTCGGTGTCCGGCTTGATCGCCTCGACCGGGCATTCCGGCTCGCACACTCCGCAATCGATGCACTCGTCCGGATGAATGACGAGCATGTTCTTGCCCTCGTAGAAGCAGTCCACGGGGCAGACCGAGACGCAATCCATGTATTTGCAGCGGATGCAATTGTCGTTGACGACGTAGGTCATTCGAATTCTTCAGACTGGGCCTAAGGAAATTGCGCGGGTGTGCTAGCGCACTGGGCAAAAGCACGCAAGGCTAGCGCTCCTGCGCGCCCTGCGGCCGGTCCAGGGCGGCGGGATCGCCTAGAGCGGGATGACTTTTCTTCGAATAGTCATCCCGCTCTAGGTTTTTGGTGGAGCATGATCTTTTCCGAAAACCGCTGCACACTTTTCGGGATCATGCCCTAGCGGCCTCATGTCCTCGCACAGGGTCCGCGCCGCCGCGGCGTCGCCGCGCCGCTCCGCAAAACCGATCACCCGCATCACGCGGACGGTCCGCTCCAGCGCCACGGTGACGACGTCGCCGGCCTTCACCGGCTGGCTGTTGGCGGTGACGCGCGCGCCGTTGAGGCGGACATGACCTTCGTCGACCAGCGCAGCCGCGGATGAGCGCGTGCGCACCACGCGCGCGTGCCACAGCCACTTGTCGATGCGCTGCTTGCTGGTCAGATCGCTACCCCACCCCCGTCAGCCCGGCGCAAGACGGGCTCCTGATCGGGACAGCCGGGACAAGCCCGGCCATGACGAACAGATCGACTACCGTTCCTTGTTCGCTTCGAGCTGCTCTTTCAGCGCCGCGAGCTTGGCGAACGGCGAGTTCGGATCGGCCTGCCCGCGCCGCTCCTTCGGATCGCGCCACTCGCGCGGCTCGCCGCGATCGCGATCGCGGAAATCGCGGCGGCCTTGGCGCTCGCCGCGCTCGCCACGATCCCGATCTGGACGCTCTCCGCCGCGCCGCTCGCGCTCGCGCGGCCGCCCCTCGGCACGTTCCGCACGGTCGCCGCGCTCGCGGCCGTGACGCGGCCGGCGGTCCTGGCGCTCGCCGCGCGCCGCATCGCCTTCGGAGGCTGGCGCCGGCGCCGGCGCTCCGGCAGCAGCGACCGCCGGTGTTCCCTCGCCGGCCGTGGCCGGCTGCGCCGCCTGCGGACGCGGGCGACGTTCGCGCCGTTCGCCCTCGCGGCTTGCGCGATCCCGGCTTTCCCGATCTCGGCTCTCCCGGTCCCTTCTTGGCGGGCGCGGTCGGCGCTCCTCCGGCGGCCGCCCCGGCCGCCACACCTCGATCATTTCCGGCTCGGCCGGCGTCGCCTCTGCGGGCTTCGCCTCGGCGGCTGTCTCGGCTGGCTGCGCCGCGGCGACCGGCGCGGCCTCAGGCGCGGGCGCGGCCTCCGCGAGAGGTTCGGGCACAGCCGGCGCGACCGCTTCGGCCGGCGCCTCGGTTGCGGCCGGCGCGGGCGCGTCTGCCGCCGCTGCGGTCTCGGAGGACATCTGCGCCGGCCCATCCGCGGCGGGCGCGTCCCCAGCCGGCGCCGCGAGCGTCTCCGTCGCTGTCCCCTCAGTTGGCGCGGCGGCCTCTGCAGGCGGCGGCTCCGGCGGTTTCGGCCGCTTCTCCATGCGGTAGCCGAGCGAGCGCAGCACCGAGGCAAAGTCCTCGCCCGAGGTGCCGGTCAGCGACGTCATGTTGACCGTGACGGTAAAGCCGCCGCCCTCGATCGCGCCGGGCGGCTTCTGTCCGCTCGCGCCCGGGCGCCAGGCGAGCGCCGGGCGGATCAGATCCGCAAGCCGCTCGAGAATGTCGACGCGCACCGCGCGCTCGCCGCACACCCGATAGCCGACGACGCGATAGAGCGCCTTCGGCACGTCCTTGTCGGCCGGGAACGAGGTGCGTCCCGAGGCCGCCAGATGCGGCACCTCGGTGAGCCCCTTGGTGTCGGGCGTTGCCTCCTTCAGCGCCCAGAGCTGCACCGCGAGCGCGCGCGGGCCGGGCTTCAGCAGGTTCGGCAGATACAGATGATAGGCGCCGAAGCGCACGCCGTATTTGCGCAAGGTCGCGCGCGCGGCCTGGTCGAGGCCCTTCACCTCCTCGGCGACGCGATGGCGCTCCAGCACGCCGAGCGCCTCGGTGAGCTGGAACGCGACGCCGCGCGCGATGCCGGTGATGTCCTCGGCGGTCGCGAGCGCGAACAACGGACCGAGCAGCTTCTCGACATGGGTCTTGAGCCAGAGGTCGAGCCGCGCCTGCACGGCGTCGCGCGCCGCGCCGGTCAGGTGCTCGTCGGCGAGAATGCGCACGCGCGGGCGCAGCACGTCGTCGCCGGGGCTGAGCTTGCCGACCGGCTCGCCCTGCCAGCGCAGCGAGCCGTCGGCCGCGAGCACGAGCTGCTCGTCGCCCGCATGCGAGAGGCGGTTGGCGCGCGCGTCGATCTCGCCGGCGAGCGCCTTCTGCGCGGCGGCGCGCAGCGCCTTCGCCTCGGGGCCGGCGGAGGCCGGCTCGGCGGCGAACTGAAAGCCCGCAAGCCGTCCGATCGGATGCCCCTCGACGACGACCTCGCCGGATTTGGTGATCTCTGTTTCGAGCATCGTGTTCTCGCGCAACCGCCGCATCAACACGCTGGTGCGTCGATCGACGAAGCGCTCGGCGAGGCGCTCGTGCAGCGCGTCGGAGAGCTTGTCCTCGACGCCGCGCGTGATGCCTTGCCAGTGCTCGGGATCGGCGAGCCAGTCCGGACGGTTTGCCGCAAAGGTCCAGGTCCTGATGTGGGCGATCCGGTTCGCGAGCGTATCGATATCGCCGTCGGTGCGGTCCGCTTGCGCCACCTGGCCGGCGAACCAGTCCGGCGCGATTGTACCCTCCCGCATCAGGAAACCATAGAGGGTGACGGCGAGCTCCGCATGGGCGGCCGGCGAGATCTTGCGATAGTCCGGAACCTGACAGACCTCCCACAAGCGCTCCACCGCGGCGCGCGAGGAGGCCATCGCACGAACGTCATCGTCGCGCGAAACATGCTCCAAAACCTGAATATCCTCGGCGATCGGCGCGCGCGTCAGGCCCTGCTCGGTCGGGGTCTGCGCCAGCGAGGCCGCGAGCGCGCCGAGCGAGGCAAAGTCGAGGGTACTGTTGCGCCATTGCAGCACCTTGACGGAATCGAAGCTGTGGCTCTCGAGCTGTTGCGCGAGCTCGCTCTCGAAGGCCGGGCAGCGGCCGGTGGTGCCGAAAGTGCCGTCGCGCGTCGCGCGGCCGGCGCGGCCCGCGATCTGGGCAAGCTCGGAGGGAGAGAGCTTGCGGAACTGATAGCCGTCGAACTTGCGGTCGGCGGCGAACGCCACGTGGTCGACGTCGAGGTTGAGGCCCATGCCGATCGCGTCGGTCGCGACCAGATAATCGACATCGCCCGACTGGTAGAGCGCGACCTGCGCGTTGCGGGTGCGCGGCGAGAGCGAGCCGAGCACGACCGCGGCGCCGCCGCGCTGGCGGCGGATCAGCTCGGCGATCGCGTAGACCTCGTCGGCCGAGAACGTCACGATCGCGGAGCGGCGCGGCAACCGCGTCAGCTTGGTCTCGCCGGTGAAGCTCAAGGTCGAGAGGCGCGGCCGCGACAGGATGTTCACGCCGGGAAGCAGCCGCTCGACCATCGCCCGCATGGTGGCGGCGCCGAGCACCAGCGTCTCCTCGCGGCCGCGCCGGTTGAGCATGCGGTCGGTGAAAACGTGTCCGCGCTCGAGATCGGCGCCGAGCTGGATCTCGTCGATCGCGACGAACGCCACATCGAGATCGCGCGGCATCGCCTCGACGGTCGAGACCCAGAAGCGCGGGTTCGCCGGCTTGATCTTCTCCTCGCCGGTGACGAGCGCGACCGCGTCGGTGCCGACGCGCTCGACGCATTTGTTGTAGACCTCGCGCGCGAGCAGGCGCAGCGGCAGCCCGATGATGCCGCTCGAATGCGCGAGCATGCGCTCGATCGCGAGGTGGGTCTTGCCCGTGTTGGTCGGACCGAGAACGGCGGTCACGTCGGTTCCGCGCGCGCGTGCGTCGCGGGAGGCGTTCGAGGAGAAGGAAATCGGCATCGAAAATCCGAAAAGGCAGTGCCGCAATTAGATGGCGACGCGAACGATCATTGGGAAGAACTCAATGCCTGCCTCCTGTGGCGGCCGTAAGACCTTCCTGCCTTGGCACAGCGTCATCGCGAGCGCAATCACGCGGGACAAGAAAGCCGCGGTACGCGACGATCAGCCCGGCGAGCGGATGGCCGATCTCGACGTGGAAATGAAAACGCCCGTCCGCGGCGTATTCGTACGCGTTGCCGACTGGCGCAAGCCGGCGCGGCAGCGGCATGCCGAACAGGCTCCAGCGCCTGGCGACGAGGCGCAGCCGGTCCTCATCGAGCACGGGCGCCATCGCGACGCAGAGCGGACCGAAGCGCTCGCAGATGAGCCATTCGGAGCGCCCTCGCCCCTGCTCCTGCGTCGAATGGAACGTGCGGCCCGCAAAGTTGCGCGTCCAGCGCTCGCGGCCGTTCTCGCGCGTGAAGTCGACCCGCACCGGCAGGTTCTCGCCCGCGGCAGGGAAACCCACGATCGCGGCGGCGAGCCGCGCGAGCCACCCCTTGCCGCGCGTGACCGTCGCGCGGCCTTCGGCGCTCAGGGCGTCGCGCAGGTCGTGCATCGCCTGCAGCGGCGGCGGCAGCGCCTCGTAGGCGTTGTCGAGCAGGCGCCGATAGAGCGGCAACGCAGCCGGCAGGGTCTCGCGCGTACCGGTGCGGATCGCGCACTGCGCAAACAGCGTCTCGTAATCGTCGAGCTCGATGTCGCGCGTTGCGGCGCGCGCGCCGGGCGCAGGCCGCGCGCCGTCGAGGCAGCGGCGAATGATTGCCGCACAAGCCATCGACGGGATGAACGGGCCGTCATCGCCCTCGGCGATCATGTGCCAGCTGCGCGTCAGCGCGCCGCCGCGCACCGCGACGAACATCCCGCCGCGATGCTCGCCCCAGCGCAGGCGACGCGTCATCCCGTGCATTGCGCGCGCGAACGGCAGGAGCGAGGGCAACAGCCTCAGCCGCACCGCCCAGGCGCACAGGTTCAGCACGCGGTGCAGGCTTTCCGGGACCGTGCCGGCGCCTATCCAGACCTCGCGCAACGACGGCCACAGCGCGGGCAGCACTTTGAGATCCGGTGCATCGACCAGCGAGAAGCGGCGATTGCCGAGCGGCACGCAGCCGGGCGGCGCAATCGTGAAGCGCCGCGACTCGGTGAGCCCGTAGCCGACCGAGGGCTTGCCGTCGCGGATCCGCGCAAACGGCTTGCCGCAATAGCTCGCGATCGAGCGAATGACATTGAGCCCGAGCGTCACGTGCGGCGACGGTGCGATGCCGGCGCTCACCGCCTCGACGCACGCCATGCCGGCAGACAGGCGGCGCACCACCGCGGCCGTGAGCAGCGGGAAGCTCGAGGCGCCCGCCAGGACGAAAATGCCGCACGACTTGGCCGGCGCGTCGAACGGCGCGATGCCGGCAACGAAGTCCGAGCCGTCCGCGAGATCGAGATAGTCGACGCCGCGCGCCAGCGCCGCCCGCACGACGCGATAAGGGTCGCCGTAGACCTGGAACGGTCCGCTCGCGTCGACCACGATGTCGGGCGCGAGCGCGGCAAGCTGCGCCTCGGCGTCGCCGTCGCGATCGAACGCGGCCGGGACCAGCGCCGCCTGCGCCGCCCCCGCGGCGCAGAACGCCTGCGCCTGCCGCAGCGAGCGCCCCGCGACGATCAGGGTCAGGCGCGGCTCGGCGGCGAGCAGCCGCACCAGGCGCCCGCCGAACGTGCCGTAGCCGCCGAGGATCAGCACTCTCATGCCAGGAAGCGCCCGGCGAATTTCGCGTCCGGCCGATAGCAGCTCGTGCGCGCGCCGAACCAGCGGATGCGATGGCGCGCGACCCAGGCGTAGACGGCATCACGCCGGGCGCGCGGCACGACGCGAAAGACCTGCGCGAGGGACCACGGGGCCCCAAGTTCGCGCGCGATCCGGATCGCCGCCTCGGACTTGAGATAGGCGACACCATCCGCGATCAGGATCATGGTCTCGTAGTCGACCGGGTCGAGGCCGTAATGCGCATAGAGCGCGCGCCCGAGCGGCGACTGGGCGGCGAGCAGCCGGAAGCTGCCGGCCGCATCGTGCCGCAACACGAACGCGGCCGAGCCGGAGCAGAGCGCGCACAGCCCATCGAAGACGATGACCGGCTTGTCGTCCGCAAAACGCGGAACGACGGGATCGTCGCGGTAGCTGTAAGGCGGCCGCATCCGGTAAAGGTCGGATGGGGCGTCTCGAAATGCAACGCCGGGACGCCGTTAATCCGCGCCACGGCTTAACGACATGAACGCCACCCGAACAAAGCGCGCCCGAATCGCGGATCGGCGATTCGCCGCAGCGAGGGCTTAAAGTTCGCCTACCGGCTTCGCGCCAGGGCCGTCTCAAGACGCGACGGCGCGCGTGAGAAAGGCCCGTCGAATCGGCGTAACCTTTAAGAATCGGAACGAGTCTGGAACGAATCGCGGTCGAATCGCTGACTCAGGGCCCAGTCCCCAAGCCGTCGTGCTAACCCCTCGTCCTGGCTACAAGATCAGGTAGCCGCCGACGAGCGCCAGCGCGCAGGCGCCGCTGCGCCGATTAACCATGGACGGACTCCGATGCGGCCAAGAGTCAAGAATACGCCGGGCCGTTGTCCCATGGATTCGTTCCCGCGCCGCAGCGTCGGAAGCGGTCACTCTCCGGCCTTCTCGCCGGTACCGATCTCGCGCGTGCCGAGCGCGTCGGCGAGGCGCGCCTGCGCGGAGCCCGGCCGCAGCGGCTTCTGCTGGCTCTCATGCGGCGCCCAGCCGGAGAGCCAGATGACCTCGAAGGTCGCGCGCACCTTGCCGTCCGGGTCAGCGAAGCGCGCGGCGTAGATTTCGGCCATGCGCCGCAGCGTCGCGCGCCGCAGCGGCGTGCGGCGGCGCTCGGCGAGCGCGTTGGCCGCGCCCATGCGCCGCAACTCGGCCATCAGACGGAACGGCGAGGCATAGCGCACGATCAATCGATCCGCGTCGGTCACCGGCAAGGCGAAGCCGGCGCGCTGCAACAGCGCACCCATCTCGCGCACGTCGGCGAAGGGCGCGACGCGCGGGGAGACGCCGCCCTCGACTTCCGCCTCGGCCGCCGCGAAGGACTGGCGCAGTTCGGTGAGCGTGTCGCCGCCGAGCAGCGCGGCGAGGAACAGGCCGTCGCCCTTCAGCGCGCGGCGGATCTGGATCAGCGTGCCGGGCAGATCGTTGACGAGTTGCAAGGCGAGCGCGGAGACGACGAGGTCGAGGGCGCCGTCACGAAACGGCAGCGCCTCCGCGTCGGCGACCACCGACGGTTTCGCGCGCGGGAGGGCGGCGGCCGCGATCACCATGCCGAGCGAGGGCTGACGGCTGAGCGCGGCGCGCACCGCCTCGGTCGGCGTGCCGAGATCGACCGCGCGATCGAACCGGCGCAGCACCGCGCCGAGCCGCTCGGAAAGCTCCGCGGCAACGCGATCGATCAGAAACGGCTCGAAGCCGAGGGTCTGCGCGCGCATCAGCCTGCGGCGCAACAGCGCGCGATCGAATACGATGGGGCTCTGCGGCATGTTGAGCGTGGTCTCTACGGGCGCTACCGTACGCGCATGGAAACGGCCGCGACAGTGGCACCCTCGCGCCTCGCGCGCCTCGCCGGCGGGCTGCGCGGCTACCTGCGCCGCTCGCTCGACGTGGCGTTGCCGCGGCTCTGTCCCGCCTGCCGCGATCTCGTGACCGACAGCGGCGTCTGTCCGAGCTGCTGGAGCAAGCTCTCCTTCATCGCGCCGCCCTACTGTCCGCGGCTCGGCATTCCGTTCGTCTATGACCCCGGTCCCGGCATCCTCTCGATGCAGGCGATCGCCGACCCGCCCGCGTTCCGGCGCGCCCGCGCGGCGGTGCGCTATGACGACGTCGCGCGCCAGCTCGTGCACGCCTTCAAGTACAGTGATCGGCTCGACCTCGCGCCGATGCTCGGGCGCTGGATGACGCGTGCGGGGCGCGAGCTGCTCGACGGCGCCGATGCGCTGGTACCGGTGCCGCTGCATTGGCGCAGGCTGTGGACGCGCCGGTTCAACCAGTCGGCGGCGCTCGCCGAGGCGATCGCGCGCGAAAGCGGCGTCGCGATCACGTATCACGCGCTGCAGCGCGTCAAGGCGACGGCCCAGCAGGTCGGGCTGTCGCGCAAGGATCGCGCGAGCAATGTTTCCGGCGCGTTCCAGGTGCCGCCGGAGGCCAAGGGCGAGGTGGCGGGCCGCCGCCTCGTTCTGGTCGACGACGTGCTCACCTCGGGCGCGACGGTCGACGCCTGCGCGCGCGCGCTTCAACGTGCCGGTGCCGCGGAGGTCGATGTTTTGGTGTTCGCCCGGGTTGTTGACGCTGCGAAGGCGCCCATATAGTGGGCTTCGTTGTTAACTTTTCGTCAGGCGTCGTATGACCGAGGTGGTAATCTACACGCGCGACTTCTGCTACTACTCGGATGCGGCACGGGAGCTCCTCCAGCGCAAGGGCGTGGTATTCACCGAGCACAACACGACGGGCAAGCCGGAATTGCGCAAGCAAATGATCGAGCGCGCGAATGGCGGCAACACGTTTCCGCAGGTCTTCATCGGCGACGCGCATGTCGGCGGCTGCGACGACCTCTACGCGCTTGATGAGCAGGGCAAGCTCGACGTGATGCTCGCGGGGAAATAGGCGATGAACGGCAGCTCGAAATTCCGCGTCGGCCTGATCCAGATGCGCGCGACGCGCACGCCGACGCAGAACGCCGACGCGGCGGTGAAGATGATCGGGCAGGCCAAGGAGGGTGGCGCCGACTACGTGCTCACCCCGGAGATGACCAACATCATGGAGGCCTCGCGCGAGAAGCTGTTCGCGACCATCGTTGCGGAAGAGAATGACGCGACGCTCGCGACCTTCCGCGAGCTCGCGCGCGCGCTCGGCATCTATATCCACGTCGGATCGCTCGCCGTGAAGGTCTCGCCCGACAAGGCGGCGAACCGCAGCTTCCTGATCGACCGGCGCGGCGACATCGTCGCGCGCTACGACAAGATCCACATGTTCGACGTCGATCTCAAGGGCGGCGAGAGCTATCGCGAGTCGCGCAGCTACCGTGCGGGCGAGCTCGGCGTCGTCACCGACCTGCCCTGGGGCCGGCTCGGCATGACCATCTGCTACGATCTGCGCTTCCCGGCGCTCTACCGCGCGCTGGCGGAAGCCGGCGCGATATATCTGGCGATCCCGTCGGCCTTCACGCGCCAGACCGGCGAGGCGCACTGGCAGGTGCTGATGCGCGCGCGCGCCATCGAGAACGGCTCGTTCGTGTTCGCGGCGGCGCAAGGCGGCGACCATGAGAATGGCCGCGCCACCTTCGGCCATTCGCTCGTCGTCGACCCGTGGGGCCGCGTGATCGCGGAGGGCGGCGCCGAGCCCGGCGTCGTGTTCGCCGACATCGATCCGGCCGAGGTCGCGACGGCACGCTCGCGCATCCCGTCGCTGCAGCACGGGCGGCGCTTCGAGATCCTCGAGCCGATGGCGGAGCCGACGCATCTGCACGTGGTCGGAGGCGACGCGTGATCCGTTACACTCTCGTCTGCGACAAGCGGCACGAGTTCGAAAGCTGGTTTGCCGACAGCGCCGCCTACGACAAGCAGGCGAAGCGCGGCCTGGTGGCGTGCCCGCTGTGCGGCTCGACCAAGGTCGAGAAGGCGATCATGGCGCCGCGCCTTGCGCGCAAGGACAAGAGCACGTCGATCGACCTGCCCGAGGGCGCGCCGGCACCCGCCGCAAGCGCGCCGGCGGCGAACGCGCCGGTCGCGATGATGTCGCCGCAGGAGAAGGAATTTCGCACCAAGCTGAAGGAGCTGCGCGATCACCTGGTCGCGAATGCCGACAATGTCGGCAAGAAGTTTCCCGAAGAGGCGCGCAAGATGCACTATGGCGAGATCGAGCACCGCTCGATCTATGGCGAGGCCTCGCCGCAGGACGCCAAGGAGCTGCACGAGGAAGGGATCGAATTTCATCCGCTCCCCGTGCTGCCGGACGAGCGGAACTAGGTGGGCGGCACCCTCTCCTGGCAATTCTGGGCGGTCCTGTCCGCGGTGTTCGCGGCGCTGACCGCGATCTTCGCCAAGATCGGCGTGGAGAACGTCAACGCGGATTTCGCGACGTTCATGCGCACCATCGTGATCCTGCTCTGTCTCGCCGCGATCCTGGCGGCGACCGGACAGTTCCAGGCGCCGGGCACGATCTCGGCGCGCAGCTATGCGTTTCTCGTGCTTTCCGGGCTTGCGACCGGCGCGTCCTGGGTGTGCTATTTCCGCGCGCTGAAGGTCGGCGACGCCTCGCAGGTCGCGCCGATCGACAAGCTCAGTGTCGTGCTGGTCGCGATCTTTGCATTTCTGTTTCTCGGCGAGCGGCCGTCGGGCACGAACTGGTTCGGCATCGCGCTGATCGCCGCCGGCGCCGTTCTGATCGCCAGAAGGTAGAAGGTGGGGCGGATTTGCGGCCCTAAGCGCGTTCACGCGCGTCCATAGCCCGTCGAAGACGGGCGTACCCGCCCTTTAGGACGCGCCATGGCCGCGTAATCCGCCGCTTTCCCATGATCCGATCGGCGGATTACGCTCGCATGCGCTCGCTAATCCGTCCTGCGAGAACGAGAATTACCCCGCGGCCGCCATCTTCTCGCGCGCCTGCCAGAAGCGCAGCACGCGCTGCGCCGAATAGGTCGACAGCTTGCGGTACTTCTTGTTCGCGTCCTCGGC
>Ga0187784_10002992_pt1 | contig 13636 bp, 12 predicted proteins | sample 1015_SJ02_MP15_2_FD_132964 | JGI IMG/M metagenome (GOLD analysis project Ga0187784, IMG submission 132964) | Tropical peat soil microbial communities from peatlands in Department of Meta, Colombia - 1015_SJ02_MP15_20_MG | ecosystem: Environmental > Terrestrial > Soil > Wetlands > Peat | place...
AAGTGCAGGCGTCGCATCCCGGCTATGGAATGGGAATTGTCTTCGAGCTGAACACGAAAGAAGAATACGACGCAGTGAAGAAACTCACCGATTTCGTGGCCGCGACGGCGACCTCCTCCAACTGATTCCAGATCCAGGACGCAAGGCCTGTTTCCAGTATCCGAATCACCCGCAACCAAACTTTTCCTTGTGATCACGAGCGCGGGGCTACTTCGCGGCTGCGGTTCCTTCCGCAACCGCCCTGCGGAAATAGTCGAGTGAAAGACGTAAACCGGTTTCCAGATCAATCTTCGGTTCCCATCCCAGCAATTGGCGCGCCTTGGTGATGTCGGGGCAGCGCTGCTTGGGATCATCCTGCGGGAGCGGCAGGTAGCGGATGCGGCTTTTCGATTCGGTGATCTTCAGGACCAGCTGCGCACATTCGAGGATGGTGAATTCATTCGGATTGCCGATGTTAACAGGCAGATGTTCGTCGGATTTCGCCAGACGCAGGAATCCGCCGATCTCATCGCTGACGTAGCAGAAGCTGCGAGTCTGGCTGCCGTCGCCGTAGATGGTGAGATCATCGCCGCACAGGGCCTGGCGCATAAAGTTGGGAACGACGCGGCCGTCGTTAATCTGCATGCGCGGGCCGTAGGTGTTGAAGATGCGCGCGATGCGTGTGTCGACGGCGTGATCGCGGTGATAGGCCATAGTCGTGGCTTCGGCGAAGCGCTTGGCCTCGTCATAAACCGAGCGCGGACCGATGGGATTGACGTGGCCCCAGTAAGTTTCTTTCTGGGGATGCTCGAGCGGGTCGCCATAGCACTCTGAGGTAGAAGAAAACAAATACTTCGCGCCGTACTTGCGGGCCAGTTCGAGCGCGTGAAAAGTGCCGAGCGAACCAGCTTTGAGCGTAGCGATTCCATTGGCCCGGTAGTCTTCGGGGCTGGCCGGGCTGGCGAAGTGGAAGATGTAATCGACCTTGCCTACGTCAAAGGGATCGGAGATGTCTTTCTCAACGAATTCAAAGCGGGGCTCGCGGCGGAGATGATCGATGTTGGCGAGGCGGCCGGTGAGCAGGTTATCGACGGCGACGACACTCCAGCCTTCGGCGAGGAGAGCATCACACAAGTGGGATCCCAGAAAACCGGCGCCACCGGTGACCAGCGTGCGTTTTGTACTCATGCGCTCTTGCCGTTCTTCACCGCGGAGGTGGGGACGCCGTCGGGAAGGGAAGCGGCGCGGCCCACGCTGAAATAGGTGAATCCCTGAGCAGCCATGACCTCGGGATCATACAGGTTGCGGCCGTCAATTACGATGGGGTATTTCAGTTCGCTGCGCAAGCGGTTCAGGTCGAGATTGGCGAACTCTTCCCATTCAGTCAGGATCAGCAGAGCATCGGCGGCGTGGGCAGCGTCGTATGCAGAGTCGACGAAGGTGACATTGGAGCCGAGCACTTCGCGGGCGCGATCCATTGCGGCCGGATCGTAGGCGACGATCTTTGCACCCTCCTGCAATAACGCCTGGACCAGGAACAGCGCCGGGGATTCGCGAATGTCGTCGGTTCCGCCTTTGAAGGCGAGCCCGAGAACACCGAGGCGTTTACCACGAACCGTCCACAGCGCGCTGCGCACCTTGCGCAGGAAGCGCTGGCGCTGATCTTCGTTGATGCGCATCACCTCGTCGAGCAGGCGAAAATCGTAGCCGCACTCGCGGGCCACGGCGCGGAAAGCCATGATGTCTTTAGGAAAGCAGGAACCGCCGTAGCCGATGCCGGGATTTAAGAAACGCGGGCCGATGCGGGCGTCGGTGCCGATGCCGTGCACCACCTGATTGACGCTGGCTCCCACGGATTCGCAGACCGAAGCGACGGCGTTGATAAAGGAGATCTTCATGGCAAGGAAAGCGTTGGAGGCGTGCTTGATCAGTTCCGCGCTTTTGGTGCTGGTGACGATGATGGGTGGGGGAATCTTGCAGCGATCGGGGCAAGGAATGGAATCGGCGCGCTGATAGTAGGAGCCCCGGTCATGGGCGCGTAGATTTCGCGCAGGACGGCGGCCGGGCGCTCGCCATCGCAGCCGATCACAATGCGGTCGGGAAACAGGAAATCGGTGACCGCTGTGCCTTCGCGGAGAAACTCGGGATTGGAGGCTACGTCAACGAGCGCAGGATCGGTGCCGTTGCGGAGGATAATTTTTCGAATCCAGTCGCTGGTGTACACCGGCACCGTGCTTTTCTCGACAATGACCTTGTAGCTGTCGATGCCGCCGGAGATTTCGCGGGCCACGGACTCAACGTACGAGAGATCGGCCTCACCGCTTTCGGTGGGCGGAGTGCCCACGGCGACAAAAATCGCCGCGCTCTGGCGGACGGCTTCCTTCAAGTCTTCGGCAAAGGTGAGGCGATGACCGCAATAACGGCTGAGAAGGTCGGGGAGGAATTTTTCGTGAATCGGCACCTCGCCGTTGCGCAAGGCGATGAGTTTGCGGTGGTCATTGTCGACGACCACGACTTCATGACCAAGATCGGCAAAGCAAGCCCCCGCGACCAATCCCACGTACCCTGAACCTACGACAGTAATGCGCATCCGGTTGTTCCTCGTTGCTTGGAGGCGCCTGCCCCAGTCTCGGATACGCCGAATTCTGAGGAAAGCGTCGCCACAATTCTACAGGCTCTCTCAGCATGAGTCGCGGCCTCGGAAGCGGAAAATCTGAAGGGCGGGCGGGAAAAGCAGTCAAAATGGGAATCATCGCTGTGCATTCCTCTGTTGAAGGACGCAAGAAATCGCCGCATAATGGCTGTCAATATCGAGACCTCCAAAACGGCATGTCACAAAATCCAATCCCGCGGCCAGATGCGTCAAACGCAATGTCAACGGATCGCCTTGCGCGCAACCCTGCGAACTCGCGTTCGGCCGCCGAACCTTCCAGCAGCGTAAGCCAACTGGCCAAGGCGCTGGAGGCGCACGGAGGCGGGGCGGTCTCGTTCGACGTGGCCTTCGACCTGGTGCTGAATGAAATCGTGGAACAGGCAAGGAACGCATGCGGGGCCACGGGATCGGCGATTGCCCTGGCCCGAGGCGGCGAGATGATTTGCCGCGCCACCAGTGGCGCGAATGCGCCAGATCTGGGGGTGCGGGTCGACACGTCTTCCGGCCTTGTGGCAGAGTGCCTGAACACGGCTCAGGTTCAGCATTGTGCGGATACGGAGATGGATCCGCGGGTGAACGCGGCTGCCTGCCGCTGGCTGGGCGTTCGCTCCATGCTGATGGCGCCGGTGGTGGAGGAAGGAACAGCGTTGGGCATTCTCGAGGTATTTTCCGACCGGCCGAATGCGTTTGCGGTGGGCGACCTGGCCACGCTGCTGGCTCTGGCGCAGAGAATTGTCCAGCACAAAAAGGAAGTGGAAAATGGGCGGACGGCAATGAACCAAGGGGAAAATGCGCCAGTGGAGCGCGATGGACAGACTCCACTCCAGGGTGAGGAGGAAGCGATTTTCTCCGCCGAACAGGAGAATTCAAGTACGAGTGGCCGGTGGACTGTGCTTCTCGGGCTGCTGGTCATAGCAGCGGCCATCGCTCTCGGTGGAGTCCTGGGGTGGCGGGGTGCGACGCGGGGACTGAAAAGCGTACCAGCAACCCCGGCGAAAGAGGCATCGGTCAGGGCTAACCCCGCGGCTCAACGAGAGGAGCCCGGGCAGAACACGTCCTCCGTTGCAGAGCCCAGCACTCCCTCGTCGGCGAAAACCTCGAGCTTCTCGAATTCCCAAGCGGCGACCGGCGGCCTTGTGGTTACACAGGACGGCAAAGTCATCTATCGGATGGAGCCCGCGCCACGCGCGGCAACCAAACCTGCGCACGCCTCGTCAGCCGCGCCCCCGTCCTTATCCTCGTCACGGCTCATTCATCGAGTCGACCCGCAATACCCGGAGGAAGCCAGGACTAAACATATTCAAGGCTCGGTTGTGCTGGATGTGCAAGTTCAAGGCGAGGGCATAGTGGGAAATGTCGACGTAGTGCAGGGAGATCCGCTGCTGACGGAAGCGGCCGTCCAGGCCGTCAAGCAGTGGAGATATCAGCCTTACTTTGTGAACGGCCGTCCGGTGGAAAGTCAAACCAGAATCACGATCAAGTTCACGCTGCCTGCGGACTAACGCCTCTCACAGCGAATTCAAGAAGGCCAGCAGATTTGCGTTGTCGGTGGAATCCAGAGCCTGATAATTGGCAACCACCGTGGCGGCTTCGCCGCCGTGCCGCAGGATGGCGGCATTCAGCGAAGTTGAGCCGTTGTCGTGCATGTAACCGCCCGCCTTGGGCAGGATGTTGGAGAGTCCCCACAAGGGAGCGGTGCGCCACATGGTGAGAGTTGCCTGACCGGTCCCTTCGGGCTGATAGGGAATGCCGCCGGAATCGCCGTCGCCCATATCGTGCAGCAGGAAATCCGAGTAGGGGCTGAAAGTGACGTTGCTGAGAGAAGCGACTACTGCCGTTTGCCCGCCACTGGTCGCGCGCAGCGTCACGTTGGACTGGGTGGTGAAGTTCTGGATGTGGCAGACGCTGCAGCCGATGTTGTTGAAGACGGTTTGACCGGCTTCGGTCGACGTGGTTTGCGTCGCCGGAGGAAGCGGCGCAATCAGCTCCAGGAATTGCGTCATCTTGATCATGTTGTTTTGCTTCACGTCCTGGGGCGAGTTGGTGTCGACCTGGCAGGCGCTGGGATAGGGCAATCCCTGCGGCAGATGCTCGTTCGGGTTAAATGCGCCGGCCACTCCAAACATACTGTTGGAGGTGGTGATGCCCAACTCGTTGAACTCGGCGTTGGCGTTGAACTGGAACAGCGAGACTACGTTGGCTTTCTGGCCGAACTTTCCCGGGCGGACATTGCCATACTCGTCTGCCACCATGTTGGCCACGCCGGTAATGCCGTAGAGCTTGGAGATGCCGACGTTGGCCAGGATGGACTCATCGGGAATGTTGTCAATCAGTCCGAAGCCAAACAACTGGGGCGAGCGGACCGTGCTGACGACGGTGGCATCGGCGGGCACAACTTCGTGGGGAAGATTTTGCGCCGTGCCTCCGCTCGAACTGGCGAGACCGGAAACCGTGTTCGTGTATGTGAAGGTGGTGGTTGAAGGAACGCTCGCGATTTGAAACGTTCCGTTGTAGCCAGTTACGGGCATATTCTGGATCATCGCGTACTGGCCGGGGTTGAATCCATGCACGCCGTTGGTGGTGACGGTGACCGTCGTTCCAGATTCGGTGGCATTGCTAACGGACATTACGTTGCAGCTGGGAAGAGTTCCGAAGGTTGCATTCGAGGAACCATGGACAATCGGGCCGCCTTCGTTTTCGGGATAGGTTCCGTTGCCGTCGAGATAATTGAAAGTATTGTCGGGATTCCACTTGCCGTAGCGAGTTCCGGTCACGCTGTTGGTGTCGCCGGCGGTTCCGGTAAGCACGTCCTCCCCTGCGCCGTGGCAAGTGAAACAGCCGGTTTTGGTGAAGACAGGGCCCAAACCACGGATGGGATCCCACTTAGTGGCGAAAGTTTCGTAGCCGCCGTTAAACAGGTTGGTGATGTTGGTGGTCAATCCCGCCAGAGGACCGCCGAATTCACCGACTGTAGGAGGCGGCGGAGGCGGCGGTGGAGTGTGGTCTTTGGTGGCTTTAACGGTTTGCGAAGGCGCGGCCATCAAACAAAGGATGGCCACGATGCACAGAACGAACGGAGCGAGGTGGCGGTGTTTCACAGAGACTCCTATGTCAGCGCTTGGACCAAGATGACGACTAGGCGTAGAAGGAGGGTGCGCCGGAGCTTGGTCCATTGATGTCCCCAGGTTCGAAGAGTTGCCGCGGAGATTACCTTTTACAGGAACCCCGATTTCGGCAGGTTGCCTTGGAACGGTCGTTCTGTCAAGTTGAAATTGTTATGATCGCGTTAAGTTCGTGGAATCCTGCGCAAAACGACAGGCAGGTCGAGTGGCCGACTGGAGGCTGATTTCGAGGCTCGGAGTCCGGGAGCAGCGGGCAGATCGTTTTGCTAGAGTCTTTATTCCCTAGCAGCGAAAAACTGATTACTCTAACTAAAGTCTTTCGTAACTAGCACTTTTTTCCCATTGCAAGAATTTGCAAGAATCGCTAGATTGGTCACACTTGTTTGAGAGCCGCTTGACTAGAGCGGCGTTCACTTGGCAGTACATCCCCCCCTAACGAAGCGCAAGCGAAACAGAAGTCGCTTGTCCGGTGACAGATCACAAAAAAGTTGCGTTTGTTGGCGATTTGTTGAGAAGCCACAAATGTGACTGAGAGGGCGGAGCTATGAACGGTGTAGCAATCGCACGAGGGACGGAACAGCCGCCACTAGGAATTCCGCTGGCCGCCGAGCAGGCGCGCTGGTATGCCGTTCGGACCCGCTCGCGGCACGAAAAACTGGTCGCCCGCCAACTGGAAAACCAAGGCATTCAATCCTTCCTGCCTGTGGTCAACAAGATCAACCAGTGGAGCGATCGCCGGAAAGAAGTGCAGCAACCGCTGTTTTCCGGATACACGTTTGTCAGGCTGGATCATTCCTCGAGCGATCGAGTGCGGGTGTTGCAGACGCAGGGGGTGGTTCAATTTGTCGGGGTTCACGGCGTTGGGTTGCCGATCCCCGATCAGGAGATTGAGAACATCAACACGCTGCTGGCGAGCAAGATCGGTTACCAGGAGCGGCCCTTTCTTTACGTTGGCCAGCGAGTGCGGGTGTGCGGAGGCGCGCTGGACGGGCTGGAAGGCATCTTCACGGCGGAGAACAACGACCAGAGCATTGTGATCTCGGTCGGGCTGATCCAGCGTTCGCTGAGCGTGCGTGTGGCGGGTTACAACGTCGAACCCCTGTAAATCCAGTTTTCTCCCCTTCTTGAAAAGAGCAAGTAACTTCAAACGGTCAAGTTGCAGTTGTTGCGAGGTGCATTGTATGAGCGAAACACAGACGAAAGTGGCAAAATCCGGGTCCCAGCAACCCACCGTGAAGCTGTACCGCAACGAAAGTGTGGGGAGCGAGAGGACTGAGAGCAATCCGCCGTCCCTGCGCAGCCTGCGGGAGGAAGCTGAGATCTACGCGATCAGCCGCACTCTGGAATACACAGGCTGGAACCGTCGCCGGGCGGCGCAATTGCTGTCCATCAGCTATCGCGGGATTCTTTACAAGATCCGCCAGCACAATCTGACGCCGCGTCCGCGGGGACAGGCCGAGGCGGTGGGGCAGATCTTGAAGGCGGACTCGCAGGGATAGCTGCGCCGGCGTCATCGGCCAGAGCTGGACGAGGTGCGGTGAAGACCGCTACATCTCTCCATTCAACAAGTCAGCATTGAAGGCTGGAGGTTCTTGTAATCATGAAAAGGAGTTCCCGATTGCCCATGCGTATCCTCGCGGTAGTGCTGGCCCTGTGCGCGTTTAGCGCCGCGCAGTCGAAGGACTTTGCCCCCGCGAATCCGGAGGTGGCAAGCGCAGCAAAAACGGATAGCGCGACGCCGGCCGCGGCCAGCGCCACCAGTCCAACTCCGCCGGATGCGGCCAAGCCTGCGGTTGCCAAGACGGATTTTCAGCAACGCAGTCCGCGGTACCGGATTGAGCCCGGCGACACGTTTGACCTGACGTTTGACCTGAGCCCGGAGTTCAATCAAACGGCGGTCGCGGTGCAGCCCGACGGTTTCGTGACCCTGCGCGGCGTCGGCGACTTGAAAGTCGCCGGCGAGACCGTGCCGGAGCTGACGCAAACGCTGCGCACTGCGTACTCGAAGATTCTGAACGATCCGCCGATTTCGGTGGTGCTCAAGGACTTCGAGAAGCCCTATTTCATCGCCGATGGACAAGTGGCGAAGCCGGGCAAGTATGACATGCATGGCCAGGTCACGCTGGTGCAGGCTATCGCCATCGCGGGAGGGTTCCAATCCTCGGCCAAGCACTCCCAAGTCCTGCTGTTCCGCCGGCTGGACGACCAGTGGACCGAGGCCAAGCTGTTCAACGTGAAGGAAATGCAGAAGAAGGGCAACCTCAGCGAAGATCCCTACCTGCACCCCGGCGATATGGTGTACGTGCCGAAAAGCAAACTGTCTAAGATCGACCGCTTCATCCCCAACTTGAGCATGGGCACGTATTTGCCTCTGGCGATTCCCTAAACTCGGATCCGCGCCTGGGCAAGGAATTATTAAAGGACTCACGGAGACTCTATGAACGAATCATTAAGCAGCTACGGACACAGACCATACTCGTTCACCGCGCGAGACGTGGCTGCCATCGTGTTTCGCCACAAGAAAGTAATGGTGCTGTGCTTCATCGGGGTAGTGATCGGCGTCGCTTTGTCGACCCTGGTGCTGCCGACCAAATACCGGGCGGAAACCAAGCTGCTGGTTAAACGCGAGCGCGTCGATCCGGTGGTTTCGCCGGAGCAGAACACCCCCGTGACGTTCCACGACACGGTGGCGGAAGAAGAAATCAACTCCGAAGTGGAATTGATCACCAGCCATGACGTGCTGGAAAAAGTCGTGACCACCTGCGGTTTGGACAAGACAAAACTTCTGACCAAGTTCATTCATCCCTACCAAACCCCGCAGGAACGCACCGACAAGGCAATTTCGGACCTGCGCGCCGACTTACAGCTGGAAGTGCTGAAAAAGACCAACGTCATCAGCATCGCGTACGAGTCGCACAATCCCAAGCTGGCGCAGAAAGTTCTGGCCACTCTCGACGACACCTATCTGGCCAAACATCTTGAGATTCACCATCCCTCGGGCCAGTTCCAGTTCTTCGATCAGCAGGCGGATCAATACAAGAACGCGATGATGGCCGATGAAACGCAGCTCAAGCAATTCGCCACGCAGCAGGGCGGGGTGGCTCCGGCGGTTCTGCGCGACATGACGCTGCAGAAGCTGGCCGACTTCAACAGCCAGATGGAAACCACGCGCGCTTCGATTTCCGAAACTGAGACGCGCATTGCCGACCTCGCGAAACAGCTGCAGTCGACTCCTTCGCGCGTTACGACGAGCGTAAAGAAGGGCGACAACGCGCAGGTCCTCGAAAACCTCAAGGCCACGCTCATCACGCTCGAAAACAAGCGCACCGAACTTCTCACCAAGTATCAGCCCAACTATCCGCTGGTGCAGGAAGTCGATAAAGAACTCAACGATACGCGCGAGGCCTTGGCGAAAGAACAGAACTCGCCGGTGACCGAGCAGGTCACCGATCAGAACTCTACCTATTCATGGGTGAATTCCGAACTCGCCAAAGCGAAAGCTGACCTGGCCGGCTTCCAGGCCCGTGCGACGGCGCTCGAGACCATCATCGGAACCTACAACGAGAAAGCGCGCCTGCTCGAGCAGCAGGGAATCCAGCAAAGCGATCTGACCCGCGCGAAAAACGAGAACGAAGCCAACTACCTGCTCTACACGAAAAAAAAAGAGGAAGCGCGCATTGAAGACGCACTCGACCGCACCCGCTTGCTGAACGTCGCGGTGGTGCAGAATCCTTCGGTGCCGTCGATTCCGACGCGGTCGGCATTCTTATTCGCTCTGATCGCGGTGCTGCTGGCTTCGGCGGTGAGCGTGGGCGTGGTGTTCGCCATCGACTATGCCGATCAGTCCTTCCGCACTCCGTCGGAGGTGATGGCGGAGCTGCGCATCCCGGTTCTGGCGGCGGTGCCGCTCCATGCCGGAGAGCAACTCAACGGCAATGGCAATGGAAACGGGCATCGTAATGGCAACAGCCATCGCGGCGGCGATGTGACCTTCGACGCGGGCAGTGGCACGGTGATCGAGGAGCGAGGCTAACGATGTTTCTCGACTTTTTCGGATTTCGGGAACAACCCTTCGGCGTGACGCCGGACCCGCGCTACTTATATCTGGGTTCGGGACACCGGGAAGCGCTGGCCTCGTTGTATTACGGCATCGAGGCGAACCGCGGCTTCCTGTCCCTGATTGCCCGGCCGGGCATGGGCAAAACCACGCTGCTGTTTCACCTGCTGGCGAAATTCGACCGCACGGCGCGCACGGCGTTTATTTTTCAGACGCAGTGCAACTCGCGCGAGTTTATGCGCTTCCTGCTGGCCGAACTCGGTATCGAGATCGAGTCGCAGGATTTCGTCCGCATGCACGAGCAGTTCAACCGCTGCCTGGTCCAGGAAGCGCGCGCTGGCAAACGCTTCATCGTGGTCATTGACGAAGCGCAGAACCTCGATCCCAGCGTGCTCGAAACCGTGCGCCTGCTCTCTGATTTCGAGACGCCGCAAGCCAAGTTGCTGCAGATCATTCTCGTCGGACAGCCCGGATTGGCGGACAAGCTGGCGAGTTCTTCCCTGGTCCAGTTGCGGCAGCGCATCACTTCCGTCAGCGGACTCCAGCCGCTCAACCGGGACGAGATTGGCCGCTTTATCGACCACCGCCTGCAAGTGGCTGGGTATAAGGGCGCTCGCTTGTTTACTCTGGAAGCCATGGACCAGATCGCGCATGTCAGCGAGGGCATTCCGCGCCAGATCAACAACTATTGCTTTCATTCTTTGTCGCTGGCGCTTGCGTTGAAGAAGAAGACGGTGGACTTGGCGATCGTGCGGGAAGTGATGCACGATCTCGACATCACGCGCTTTGTCTCCGATGTGGGCGGCGGTGCGAACCGGCATGCTGGTTCCAGCCCGGTCAGCGGCGATCCCTTTCATCCGGTCGAGGAATTGACGGCGGGGGTGAAAGATTACGCCAGCTCGGCGGCCGCGGCGGAAGCGGCCAAAGACACGCTCAGCCCCGCCGAGGCGATCGAGCACATGCGCGACGTTGCGCGTTTATTGCATAGCTGGAAGAACGGACCGGGGCGGCGCGAGCGGCGGCCGCACTAACAGCTGTTACGGTAGAAGCCAAGTATTTGAGGATATAAACGGACCTTTATGAGCAGAAACTTCGAGTTGATGCAGAACCTGGGCCGGGAACGCGAGATGTTCGAGACCGCGGAGACGCATACGACCGTGGAAGAACCCGTTCCGTTGAAAGTGTTGCCGGCGCCCGTGGAAGTGCTGCCTCTGCAACTGAAAATGGAAGACGCCCAGCGGGATGAGCTGTTCAAGCTGGTGCAGCGAGTGTTCATGATGCCCGGACCCGCCAAGAGCCGCATGGTGGTGGTCTCGGCCATGGAATCGGGCAACGGCTGCAGCTGGATTTGCGCGCGCATGGCGGAGATTCTGGCGACGCAGATTTCCGGATCGGTGTGCGTGGTCGACGCGAACCTGCGTGCCCCGGGATTGCATCGCGAATTCGGCGTGGCCAATCACTACGGTTTGAGCGACGCACTGCAGGGCTCCGATCCCATCCGGAGATTTGTGACTTCTCTTTCACGTTCAAATCTATGGCTGCTCAGCTCCGGCGCGGAAGTCGAGGGTATGCAAACCATGCTGGGGTCGGACCGCATGCGCGCACTTTTACCGGAGCTGCAGCGCGAGTTCGATTACGTGCTGATCGACGCTCCGCCGATTGAATCCGGCGATGGCAGCCTGGTGCTGGGCCGCAGCGCCGACGGAATTGTGCTGGTGCTGAAGGCGCACGCCTCGCGCCGCGAACGAGCCCGCAAGGCAGTGCGCGACCTGGAAGGCGCGAGTGTTCGAGTTCTGGGAGCGGTGCTGAATCGCCGCACGTTCCCGGTTCCCGAGTCCATTTACCGCAAGCTGTAGGCATGTGTAGCCCCGGACGCATTCGTCCGGGGCCCCTCGCCCCGCATCGCGGGCGGACGAATGCGTCCGCCGCTACACGAACCAAAGGAGAAGGCGGAGACGGAAATGTTCGAGAATCTACGAGCCGATCTGGACCGGGCCATGCATCAGGCGCGTCCTGATGACTGGAAGCCCGGTCTGAAACACAAAATCGAGATTCTGATCCGCCACTCCACCTGGCCCGTCATCTCCTATCGCTATTCGCGTTGGGCCAAGAGCGTGCGCATTCCGTTACTCGCACAACTGCTGCGCGTCTCGGGATTGTTCTTCCGCAAATTCACGGAACTGTTCACCAGCGTGCACATCGATGCGAATGCGGAGATCGGTCCGGGCTTCGTGATCCATTCCGTTTACGCCATCAACTTGGGCAAGACGAAGATTGGCGAGAATTTCACCATCGCAACCGGCTGCCTGATTTCCCACGCCTGCCGCGGCATCGGCGACAACGTCTATTTCGGCCCGGGCGCGAAGCTGGTGGGCGACGCCAAGATTGGCAGCAACGTCGTGATCGCCGCCAACAGTCTGGTGCTGACCGACGTCAAGGACAACATGATGGTGATGGGAGTTCCGGCGCGCATCAAGCTGCCCGGCGGGCGTCCGCAGCGCTTCATCAAGAAGACGGCGCCGGCGGCGGTTCCGGAGAAAGCGGCGCCGCAAACGATTCCCGCACCCACGCCGTCCGTGCGAACTCCGGTGCAAGAACGGCCCGCAGCTTCGGTATCGGCATAAGCAAAGCTCAAGGCATCTTGGGTTAGGAAAAACGTAGGGCCAGAAAGACAACGCTAGGAGAAAGACGACCTTGGACTTTGCATGGAGCGATGAGCAGGCGGCGTTTCGCAAAGAGGTGCTGCGCTTTGCCAAAGAAGAACTGAACGACGATGTCATCGCGCGCGACCACAACTCGGAATTTTCCTGGGAGCTGTGGAAGAAATGCGCGAAGTTCGGAATTCAAGGTCTGCCCATTGCGGTTGAATACGGTGGAGGCGGCGCCGACACTCTCACGACGGTTTGCGCGCTGGAAGCGCTCGGCTACGGCTGCCGCGACAATGGCCTGCTGTTTTCCATCAACGCGCACATGTGGAGCTCGGAGATCCCGATCTGGAATTTCGGCACCGAAGCGCAGAAGCGCAAATATCTCCCGGGACTGGTAAGCGGCGGCGTGGGCTTGCACGCCATGACCGAGCCGGGATCGGGCTCGGACGCCTACAGCCTGAAGACGCGCGCCGAAAAAAAAGGTGACCGCTACATTCTGAACGGATCGAAGACGTTCTCGAGCAACGCGCCCGATGCCGACGTCACGATCGTTTTTGCCAATCTCGATCCCAGCCGCGGGCCGAACGGCGTCACGGCATTTCTGGTCGACAAAGGCACTGCGGGTTTCAGCGTGGGTCGCAAGCTCAGCAAGATGGGGCTGCGCACGTCGCCCATGGCGGAACTTTCGCTGCAGGATTGCGAGATTCCGGTCGAGAACCTGCTAGGCAAGGAATTCGGCGGGCAGGCCGTGTTCACCTCCTCGATGGAGTGGGAGCGCATCTGCATTCTCGCCAGCCATCTCGGCGCCATGCAGCGCATCATGGAGACCTGCATCAAGTACGCGCGCGAGCGCAAACAGTTTGGCGAATCCATCGGAAAGTTTCCTGCCATCAACAACATGATCGCCGACATGGATATCCGGTTGGAAACCGGCCGGCTGGCGCTGTACAAGGCCGCTTGGCTCAAGAGCCAGGGACGGCATCCGCTGCGCGAAGCTTCCATCGCCAAGGTTTATGTGAGCGAGGCCTGCGTGCAAAGTTGCCTGGAGGCGATCCAGATTCACGGCGGCTACGGCTACATGACGGAATACGAACTCGAACGTGAATTACGCGACGCGATCGCGGGCAAGATTTACTCGGGCACCTCGGAGATTCACCGCGTGATCATCTCGAGTTAC
>Ga0187784_10002993_pt1 | contig 13635 bp, 13 predicted proteins | sample 1015_SJ02_MP15_2_FD_132964 | JGI IMG/M metagenome (GOLD analysis project Ga0187784, IMG submission 132964) | Tropical peat soil microbial communities from peatlands in Department of Meta, Colombia - 1015_SJ02_MP15_20_MG | ecosystem: Environmental > Terrestrial > Soil > Wetlands > Peat | place...
CATTGCCGTGGCGCAGCTCAATCCGATTGTCGGCGACCTTGCCGGCAATCTCGAGCGCGCCCGCAAGGCGCGCGCCGAGGCGGCCGGCGCGGGCGCGGATATCGTCGGCTTTTCCGAACTGTTTATCGCCGGCTATCCGCCTGAGGACCTGGTGCTCAAGCCGGCGTTCCAGGCGGCCTGTCGCGCGGCCGTCGAGACCCTGGCGCGCGATACCGCCGACGGCGGGCCGGCCGTGCTGATCGGCACGCCCTGGGTCGAGGACCACAAGCTCTACAACGCTTATGCGCTGCTATCGGGCGGCCGCATCGACGCCATCCGCTTCAAGGTCAACCTGCCGAATTACGGCGTTTTCGACGAGAAGCGCGTGTTCGCCCCGGGCCCGGTGCCCGGTCCGGTCAATTTCCGCGGCGTGCGACTCGGCCTGCCGGTGTGCGAGGACACCTGGACCGAATGGGGCGACTACGAGAACGTGATCGAATGCCTGGCCGAAACCGGCGCCGAAATCCTTATCGTGCCCAACGGCTCGCCATATTGGCGCGACAAGTTCGACGTGCGGCTCAATGTTTCGGTGGCGCGCGTCACCGAGGTTGGACTGCCGCTGATCTACATCAACCAGGTCGGCGGCCAGGACGAACTGGTGTTCGACGGCGCCTCCTTCGCGTTGAACGTTGACCGCTCGATCGCCTGGCAATTGCCGGCGTTCCGCGAGGCCGTCGTCACCACACAGTGGTCGCGGCGCAATGGCGCTTGGCATTGCGCGGGCGGGCCGATCGCGGCGCCTGAAGACCTCGATAAGGCCGATTACGCCGCCTGCGTGCTGGGCCTGCGCGACTACGTCGACAAGAACCGCTTCAAGGGCGTCGTGCTGGGACTATCCGGCGGCGTCGACTCCGCGCTGTGCGCGGCGATGGCGACCGATGCGCTCGGCACCGAGCGGGTGCACTGCGTGATGTTGCCGTACCGTTACACCTCGCAGGAGTCGCGCGACGACGCCACCGCGGTCGCCAAGGCGCTCGGGGTGCACTACGACGTGGCGCCGATCGAAAGCGCCGTCGCCGGCCTCGAGGCGGCGCTCAAGGAGCTGTTTGCCGGTAAGCCGCGAGACGTGACCGAGGAGAACCTGCAAGCGCGCGCCCGCGGCACGATCCTGATGGCGATCTCCAATAAATTCGGCTTGATGGTGGTGACGACCGGAAACAAGTCGGAAATGTCGGTCGGCTATGCCACGCTGTACGGCGACATGAACGGCGGCTTCAATCCGGTCAAGGATCTCTACAAGACCGAGGTCTATCGGCTGGCGCGGCTGCGCAACAGCTGGAAGCCCGACGGCGCGCGCGGCCCCGCCGGCCGGGTCATCCCGGAGAACATCCTGACCCGGGCGCCGAGCGCGGAGCTGCGCGAGAACCAGACCGACCAGGATACGCTGCCGCCTTACGAAGTGCTCGACCCGATTCTGGAGCGGCTGGTCGAGCGGGAAGAATCGGTCGCCACCGTGATCGCCGCGGGTTTCGACCGCGACACGGTGATGAAGGTTTTGCGCATGCTTTACATTGCCGAATACAAGCGCCGCCAAGCCGCGCCGGGCGTGAAAGTGACGCTGAAGAATTTCGGCCGCGACCGCCGCTACCCGATCGTCAATTGGTTCAGCGATCCGGGCACGGCCGTTCCCGAGCCCGACCGCACCCTGGTCAAAGGAGCGGCCAGGGACGCGGCGATGGCGAAGGCCGGCGCATCAGATTTCTGAAGCTTGCCTTATCATCAACGCGACGACGCGGGCGCTGACGGCGGCGTCTGCGGCGGCGTCTGCGCCGTCGACAGGAAGGGCGGTCCGACCACGCGCACCACGCGCTTGGTTTGATCGGCCGTGCTTGCGGTCGCTTTTGCCGGCGCCGCATCCGGTGCGCCGGTGACGACCGGTGCCGCGGCTTTGCCGGCCGGCTTCGCCGGCTGCGACAAGGCTTTTGCGTTCTGGTCGGTCACCACGATATCGCCGTGCTCCAGCGTGCTGGAATCGTCGGCGTCCTTGAGCGCATCTTCCCAGCTCTGGCCCGGCCGGCGGCACGAACAGCCCGCGATCAGTGCGGTGCGATAGCGGTAGGCGGTCGGCAGCGCCGTATACATCTGGCCGCTGGTCGATACCGCCTGGTCCATGCTCTCGCCGGGATTGCGGAACGAGTACAGCGCGACCTCGGCGGCGGGGCATTCGCGCTGGCAGGTCCGTTCGTCTTCGGCGAAATGCGTCGGCACGGTCGAATACGAGACCGGGAAATAATAGCCGTCGCAGCTGCGCACGCACACGGTGTGATAGGTGCCGGACGGCGCGCCGTCGCCGCTGGCGTTGAGAATCGTGCCGCCGCCGAACAGCGCGTCGAAAAATCCGCGCGGCCCGCCCTGCGAATTGGCCGCGGCGGTGTATTGCGCGCCGCAATTGTTCTGCGCCAATTGTCCGATCAGGGCGCGGCGCTGTCCCTGCTGGTCGTCGTTGCCGCTCTTGAGCTTTTCGAGGTCGCTCATCATGCGGTCGAGGTCGCCGCGCATGCCCTGGATTTGCGAGGTGATCGGGCCGCACTGCGGGGAGAGCGCCGAGAACAGCGCAAAAAATCCGCTGCCGGCGCAGCCGGCCTTGTGGGCCTGGGCCACGGTGCGGTCGAGGTCGGACTGCTGTTTGGCGATGGCGTCTTCGGTGCGCTTGATCTGGTCGGCGCGCGTCGGATCGGAGGTGCCGCGGTCGAAGGCGGCGAGTTGGCCTTCGAGCCTGACACACACCGGATTCGTCGTCGCCGGGTTCAGTGCGGGCTGATCGGCCGGCGGCTGCTGCGCCGCGGGCCGAAACGGCGAGGCCGGATAGGGAGCGGATTGCTGCAGCGGCGGCGCCAAATAACCTTGCGCCAGCGCCGGCGCGGACAGAGCGCAGAGTGCGACGCCGAGGAGGATTTGCGGCCCGGCCTTAAGTCCGGCTGGCTTCAGGCCGCGCGGCTTTTTGCCCATGATTGCGTCCGACCCCGCTTGCAGGCCGCGGATCAAGCCCGGCAATGGTGACTAAAGTGTGGACGTGGCCGCTGTCAATCACTCCGCGTCGGGCTGATTTTCCGGCCGCGCGCGGTCGAAGGCGGCAAGCTGCAGACAAGCCTTATCGACGCCGACGATCTTGGGAAATTTATCGAGCGGCACTTTCAGGCGCCGGGCATTGGCGACCTGCGGGACCAGGCACAGGTCCGCCAGCGTCACCCGATTGCCGCAGGCATAGGGCGAAGCCTCGAGCAGCGTTTCGAGCGCCTCGAAGCCGGTGGCGATCCAGTGGTGGTACCAGGCGTCGATGGCGTCCTGCGGCTGACCCAGCTGATTTTTCAGGTAACGCAAGGGGCTGGTATTGTTGAGCGGATGGATGTCGCAGGCGATCAGCTCGGCGAGCGCGCGCACCTTGGCGCGTGCGAGCGTATCCTGCGGCAGCAGCCGCGGCTCCGGGTGCGTCTCGTCCAGATACTCGATAATGGCGAGCGACTGGATGAGAACGTCGCCGGCATCGGTGACCAGAACCGGAACCCGCATCTGCGGATTGACGGCGCGGAATTCCGGCCGCTTGTTGTGGCCGCCATCCTTGACCAGGTGCACCGGCACGGTGTCGTAGGCGAGGCCCTTGAGATTAAGCGCGATGCGCACGCGGTAAGCCGCCGACGAGCGGAAGTAGGAATAAAGTTTCACTGATTCTCCATCGCGTCGTTGCATTCGACGGTCTCGGCGACGAGCTGCGCGGACCGCTCGGTGATCTGTTGCAGGGCGCGGTTGAACGCCTCGCGGTCGCTCGCAGCGAGGATTTCGGTGAGCCGCCTGGCAAAATCGAGCGCGTGCGGCGCCAGTTCCTCGTACATCGTGCGGCCGGGTCCGGTCAGCGACAGGAAGGATTCGCGCATGTCGGCGCGGTTGGCGCGGCGCGCCAACAGCTTGCGCTTCTCCAGAAGCGCGACCGCGCGCGACACTTTGGTCTTGTGCATGTGGGTATGGGCGCCGATCGCCTTGCCGGTCATCACCCCGTATTGGCCGAGCGTGACCAGCACCCGCCATTCCGGTACGCCGATACGGTAGCGCCGCGCATAGACGCGCGATAACGCTTGCGAAACCAGGTTGGCGACGACGTTGAGCTGGTACGGCAGAAACTCCTCGAGCTTCAACGGCGCCGGTTCGGCTTGCGCCGGAGCTGCCTTGTCCTGAAGGTCGCTTTGCAACGCGTGCGGGCTGGCCATCGCGCAAAGATTGAACGAACTTGATCCGGCGCGCAACGGCATCCGACCACGATGCGCCGTGAAATACCTGCCGCGTTCCGGTGTTCCTATCGGCGTTGGGCTTGCAAGCCGGCGCCCGGGCGGCGGGCGGCGGCTATTCCATCGACCGCGCGCTCGGCCGGGAACTGTAAGCCCGGGCGCTTAAGTCAGCGCCTGCATTCGATGGCGACGTATTCGTCGCAATTGCCCCTCTTGCAGGCACCGGGTCCGCTCGTCGGGATCGCCCCGGTGATGTCGTCGCGATCGACCTTGTGGAACGCTACGGCTTGCGCGTAGTCGCGCGACTTGCAGTACGAATTCGCCACCGCTTCGCCGCAGGTCGCGCCCGAGGCGAGGCAGCGATCGACGCCGTAGCCGTCGGCGTCGTTGGCGATGATGAACAGCCGCTTTTCCGCTTGTGCGGCGGCGGCGCCGAACAGCACGGCCGCGGCGGCGCTTACCGCGATGACAAATCGCATCATTTTCCCCACCCGGCGCTTAAGCCCGCCACGGCCCGAACCAGAGCCCGGAACCTAACAACGACAATGCGACCGTACGGTTAAGCTTTCGTTAAGGGACGCCATCCAGCGTAGCCGCGGCGCTGGTGCGCCTGTTCGGGGGCTTTGGGGACCTTGACGCCATGCACCGTCTCCCGCATTGTGCGGCCCATGCACGGCCACTACACGATCTGCGGCATTTGCCGGGAGATTATTCGCTAGCGCAAAACGCTGGCTGCGGCCGTCTTTTCTCATCGTCGAGACCAAAGGACACGCCCGGCCAGCAGGCCCAAGCGCGTGCCAAGCTGCGTGCAAGCACGGTTTGATGCGACGATGGACTTGAAACTCTACGATACGCTCACCCGCGAGAAGCGGGTGTTCAAGCCGCTCGATCCGGCGCAGGTACGCATGTATGTGTGCGGGCCGACGGTCTACGATTTCGCCCATATCGGCAATGCGCGGCCGGTGATCGTGTTCGATGTGCTGTTCCGGCTGTTACGCCACCTCTACGGCGCCGACCGCGTCACTTACGTGCGCAACATCACCGACGTCGACGACAAGATCAACGCGCGCGCGGCGGAGGAATATCCCGATTTGCCGCTCAACGAAGCGATCCGCAAGGTCACCGCGACGACCGACCGGCAATTCCACGACGACGTCGCCGCGCTCGGGTGCCTGCCGCCGACTTTCGAGCCGCGCGCCACCGAGCACATCGCCGAAATGCGCACGTTGATCGAGCGGCTGGTCAAATCCGGCAACGCCTATGTCGCCGAGGACAATGTGCTGTTCAGCGTGCCGTCCGATCCCGATTACGGGCAGCTGTCGAAACGCCCGCTCGACGAAATGATCGCCGGCGCCCGCGTCGAGGTCGCGCCGTACAAGCGCGATCCGCGGGATTTTGTGTTGTGGAAGCCGTCGAAGCCCGGCGAGCCGGCCTGGCCGTCGCCTTGCGGCATTGCGGCGCCGGGTCGGCCGGGCTGGCACATCGAATGCTCGGCGATGTCGTGGAAATATCTCGGCGAGACGTTCGATATTCACGGCGGCGGCATCGACCTCGTCTTTCCCCATCACGAGGACGAGATCGCGCAATCGCGCTGCGCCTTCCATACCTCGCTGATGGCGAATTTCTGGCTGCACAACGGTTACCTTCAGGTCGAAGGCGAGAAGATGTCGAAGAGCCTAGGCAACTTCGTCACGATCCGCGATTTGCTGAAGGATTGGCCGGGCGAGGTCTTGCGCCTTGCCATGCTGCAAACTCACTATCGCCAGCCGATGAATTGGACGGTGGCGGGCCTGCGCGAGGCGCAGAAGGCGCTCGATCAATGGTACGTGCTGACCGGCGATTTGGCGCCGGGGCTGTTATGCGCCGATGCGCTCGAGGCGCTGACCGATGACCTGAATACACCGAAGGTGCTGACCGCCTTGCATGAACTGCGCGGCGAAGCGGGTAGAGGGAGCAAACCTGCGGCGGCCTACCTGAAGGCAAGTGCGCAATTGGTAGGGCTGCTGCAAAAAGCATCTGCGGAGTGGGCGGCCTTCCGCCCCGCATCGATCGTTGTCGACGAGACGCAGGTGGTCGGTTTGATCGAAGCACGCAACGCCGCGCGTGCCAGGAAAGACTGGAAGGAAGCCGACCGCATCCGCGATGAGCTTGCGAAACTGGGCGTCGAAGTTGAAGACCACAAAGACAAATCGACGACGTGGAAACTTAAGAAAGTCGCCTCATGACCCCGCGCGCTCTGCCCCAGCTCGCGATGCGGCCGCTGTTGCCGGCAGACGTGCCGCTGTTGGCGGAAATTTTCCGCGCCAGCATCGAACAGCTGACCGCCGAAGATTATTCCGAGGCGCAGCAGGAAGCATGGGCGTCCGCGGCCGACGACGAGGAGGCCTTCGGCAAACGGCTGGCCGGCGCCTTGACGCTGGTCGCGACCTATGGCGGCGCGGCCGTCGGTTTCGGCTCGCTCGCTGGCAACTCCAAGATCGACATGCTCTATGTGCATCCGGCCGCCGCCGGGCAGGGCGCCGGCGCCATGCTGTGCGATGCCTTGGAAAAGCTCGCTGCCGCGCGCGGCACCAAGGAGCTGACGGTCGACGCCAGCGACTCGGCGCGCGGCTTCTTCGAAAAGCGCGGCTTCAAAGCGCAAAGCCGCAACACCGTTTCGCTCAACGGCGAGTGGCTCGCCAACACGACCATGACCAAAGCACTCCCGGCAAAAGCGGCTGCATCATGAAACGCTCCGACACGCCGTTTCCGCGGCACTGGCTCTATTATCTGATCGTCAAATACGCCGTGATCGGCGCCGCCGTCCTCGTTTCGCTTTATACGGTCTATCGGCTCTACCACGGATAGCGACAGAGACAGCAGGATGGCCCGCGAGCGGCTTTATTTGTTCGATACCACGCTGCGCGACGGCGCGCAGACCAACGGCGTCGATTTTACGCTGGCGGATAAGCTCGCCATCGCGCGCCTGCTCGACGAGCTCGGCATCGATTATGTCGAAGCCGGCTATCCGGGCGCCAATCCGATCGACACCGCCTTGTTCGCCGAGCGGCGGCCGCTTCACGCGAAGCTCACCGCATTCGGCATGACGCGCCGGCCCGGCCGCTCAGCGTCGAACGATCCCGGCCTGGTGGCGCTCCTTGACGCGCAAGCCGACGCCGTCTGCCTGGTCGCCAAGTCATGGGACTATCACGTGCGCGTCGCGCTCGAGACCACGGAGGAGGAGAACCTCGCCTCGATCCGCGACAGCGTGCGCGCCGCCAAGGCCAAGGGCCGCGAAGTGCTGCTCGACTGCGAGCATTTCTTCGACGGCTATAAGGCGAATCCGGGCTATGCGATCGCTTGCGCCAAGGCGGCTCACGCGGACGGCGCCCGCTGGGTGGTGTTATGCGACACCAACGGCGGCACGCTGCCGCACGAGGTCGAGCGCATCGTCGGCGCAGTCTGCGCGCAAATTCCCGGCGACCATGTCGGCATCCACGCCCATAACGACACCGAGCAGGCGGTGGCGAACAGTTTTGCCGCGGTGCGCGCCGGCGCGCGCCAGATCCAGGGCACGCTCAACGGGCTGGGCGAGCGCTGCGGCAATGCCAACCTGGTCTCGATCATTCCGACGCTCAAACTCAAACGCGACTACGCCGACAAATTCGACATCGGCGTGTCCGACGAGGCGCTGGCGCGGCTGGCGCGCGTCTCGCACGCACTCGACGAATTGCTCAATCGGGCGGCCAACCGCCACGCGCCCTATGTCGGCGAGAGCGCCTTTGCCACCAAGGCCGGTATCCATGCCTCGGCGATCGTGAAAGAGCCGGCGACCTACGAGCACGTCGCGCCGGAGCGCGTCGGCAATAAGCGCAAGCTTCTGGTGTCCGATCAGTCGGGCCGCTCCAACGTACTCGCCGAGCTGGAACGCATCGGGCTTGCCATCGACAAGGACGACCCGCGCGTCATCCGTCTGCTTGACGAGGTCAAGGAGCGCGAGGCGGCGGGCTACGCTTACGAGGCCGCCGACGCTTCGTTCGAGCTGCTGGCGCGCCGCCTCCTCGGCAAGGTGCCGCATTATTTCGACGTGGAAAAATTCGACGTCAATGTCGAGCAACGCATCAATGCCAGGGGCGAGCGCGTCACGGTGAGCCAGGCGGTGGTGAAAATTAAGGTCGGCAAGGAGGAACTGATCTCGGTCGCTGAGGGCATCGGTCCGGTCAATGCGCTCGATCTGGCGCTGCGCAAGGATCTTGGCGAGTACCAAAAATATATCGAAGGCCTCGAACTTACCGATTATCGCGTGCGCATTCTCAACGGCGGCACCGGCGCGGTCACTCGCGTGCTGATCGAAAGCGCCGACGAGACGGGCGACCACTGGACCACGGTGGGCGTCTCCGCCAATATCATCGACGCCTCGTTCCAGGCGCTGATGGATTCGATCGTCTATAAGCTGGTGAAATCCGGAGCCAAGGCGTAGCTCAAAAATTCCCTCCCCCCTTGTGGGGGAGGGTAGGGAGGGGGGTCGGAAGGCAGCGCATTTGCGCTGATGCACTACCTTCCCACCCCCACCCCTAACCCCTCCCCACAAGGGGGAGGGGAACATCGGTGTCTGCCATGATCGATCACATTTCGCTCGCGGTGCGCGATCTAAACAAAGCCGAATCGTTCTATGCGGCGCTGCTCAAGCCGTTAGGCTTGGAAAAATTGCGCGAATGGCCGGACGCGGCCATCGGCTTCGGCAAGAAATATCCGGAATTCTGGATCAACAAGCGCAGCGCCATGGCGGCCGTCGCCGCCGGCAGCGGCGTCCACATCTGTCTGCGCGCGCCGGATACTGCGGCAGTCGATGCCTTCCATGCCGCGGCGCTCGCCGCCGGCGGCTCCTCGGACGGCGCGCCGGGACCGCGGCCGCACTATCACACCGGCTATTACGCCGCCTTCATCCGCGATCCCGACGGCAACCGCATCGAAGCGGTGACGTTTTTGCGGGAATAATCACAACCGGTCGGCCGGCACCCGCATCGCCGCTTCCGCCGCGGCGACGCGGCCCGCCTCCTCGCGCAGCATCGGCAGAATATCGTCGACCCGCTTGGCCACCAGGAAGTCGATGCGCAACGCCGACGGCACGAACTTGATGGCGCGCATGTGCTCGATCAAAGCCAGCAGCGGATCCCAATAGCCTTTGATATTGGCGATCAGGATCGGCTTCTTGTGGTGGCCGAGCTGAGCCCAGGTGAGCTGTTCGACGGTCTCTTCCAGCGTGCCGAGCCCCCCCGGCAGGGCGACGAAGGCGTCGGCGCGCTCGAACATGACGCGTTTGCGCTCGTGCATATCGCGAGTGACGATAAGCTCCTGGGGCAGACGCCGCGGCCGTTCGCGTCGGGTGAGAAATTCCGGGATGATGCCGATGAGCTCGCCGCCGTGGTCGAGCACGGCTTCGGCGAGCGCCCCCATCAGGCCGACGGAGCCGCCGCCGTAGACCAGCCGCACGCCGTTCTCAGCGAGGATTTTGCCGAACTTTTGCGCCGCCTCGACGAAGGCCGGCTCGGTGCCCGGGCTCGATCCGCAATAGACGCAGATCGCATTGATTTTGCTCATGGACTCATTCTCGTTGTGGCATAGATGTGGCGTCAAATCGCGGCGTCCGCAAGCATTTTGGCGGGGTTTCCCCACGATGCAGGGGGCGGCAAAAACCTCTATATGACGGACAACGTTCCACGAGGGATTGCGGCGGTCGTCGCCGACAAGAACGGGCTCGATGCACGATTTTCGGCAACCGACCGATAGCACCAGGCGCGAGGCAAAGGCCGACGGCGGCGGCTTGCTCTCGACGATTGCGCGGCTGTGGCCGTACATCTGGCCGGCCGATCGTCGCGATTTGCAGCTGCGCATCGTGTTCGCGACCGTGCTGTTGTTTCTCGCCAAATTCGCCACCATCGCGGTGCCGTTCACCTTCAAATGGGCGACCGATGCGCTGGCCGGCCGCGGCAGCGCGCCGCTGGCGGCCGATAATTGGCTGGCCTGGGTATTCGCCGCTCCCGTGGTCATGACGCTCGCCTATGGCGGCACGCGCATCGTGATGGGGGTGTTGACGCAGTGGCGCGACGGCATTTTCGCCAAAGTGGCGATGAACGCGGTGCGCCGCCTGGCGATGCTCACCTTCGAGCATATGCATCTGTTGTCGCTGCGCTTTCATCTCGAGCGCAAGACCGGCGGGCTCACCCGGGTGCTCGAGCGCGGCCGCAATGCCATCGAGACCATCGTGCGCATGGTGCTGTTGCAGCTGGCGCCGACCGTCGTCGAACTGGTTCTCGTCGTTGCGGTGCTGCTCGGCCACTTCGACTGGCGCTACGTCCTCATCGTCGGCGTCACGGTGGCGGTCTTTATGTGGTTCACCTATGCCGCGACCGAATGGCGGATCGGCATCCGCCGCAAGATGAACGAGAGCGACAGCGACGCCAATACTAAGGCCATCGATTCGCTGCTCAATTACGAGACCGTCAAATATTTTTCCGCGGAGACGCGCGAGGCCAAGCGCTACGACCGTTCGATGGCGCGTTACGAGGACTCCAGCATCAAGGCCTATACTTCGCTCGCCGTGCTCAATGCCGGGCAGGCGGTCATCTTCACCGTCGGGCTCGCCGCGGCGATGGTGCTGTGCGCTTACGGCGTCGAGCGCGGCACCAACACGATCGGCGATTTCGTCATGATCAATGCCATGATGATCCAGCTCTATACGCCATTGAATTTCATGGGCATGGTGTACCGCGAGATCAAGCAGGCGCTGATCGACATCGAAAACATGTTCACGCTGCTTTCGCGCAAGCCGGAGATCACGGATCGTCCGGGCGCGCCGCCGCTTACAGTGCGCTCCGGCATCATCCGCTTCGACAATGTGTCGTTCGCCTACGAGCCGGCGCGGCCGATCCTTAAAGACGTAAGTTTCGAGGTTGCCGCCGGCTCGACCGTCGCCATTGTCGGCCCCTCCGGCGCCGGCAAGTCGACGATTTCGCGGCTGTTGTTCCGCTTGTACGACGTCACCAGCGGCCGCATCCTGATCGACGGCCAGGATATCCGCGACGTCAACCAGGCTTCGCTGCGCGCCGCGATCGGCATGGTGCCGCAGGATACCGTGCTGTTCAACGACACCGTCCGCTACAACATCCGCTACGGACGCTTCGATGCCAGCGACGCCGACGTCGAGGCGGCGGCGCGCCAGGCGCAGATCGACGGCTTCATCCGGCAGGCGCCCAAGGGCTATGACACCGAGGTCGGCGAGCGCGGCCTGAAACTGTCCGGCGGCGAAAAGCAACGCGTCGCCATTGCCCGCACCATTTTGAAGGGGCCGCCGATCCTGCTGCTCGACGAGGCGACGTCGGCGCTCGACAGCCACACCGAGAAGGACATCCAGGACGAGCTCAATCGCGTCGCCGAGAACCGCACCACGCTCGTCATCGCCCACCGGCTGTCGACCATCGTCGATGCGGACGAAATTCTGGTGCTCGATCGCGGCGCGATCGTCGAGCGCGGCACCCACCAGGAGCTGCTCGCCCACGGCGGGCTGTACGCCAGCATGTGGAACCGTCAGCGCGAAGCGCAGTTGGCCCGCGACATCCTGGCCGAGGTCGGCGACGATACGGCCGCACCCAACCGCAACCCGCCGCAAGTTGCGGAAGAGCGCGACCTGTTGCCCGCTGCCGACGCGGCCGAGTAGCTATGTCCGTCGTCGATTCGATCCGTCGCCAACTCGTGCCGATCCATCCGGAGGGCTATCCGTTCATTGGCGGCTTTGCGCTGGCGAGTCTTATTTTATTCTGGCTGTGGGCGCCGCTGGGTTGGCTGGCGACTCTGGCGACGGCCTGGTGCGCCTATTTCTTCCGTGACCCGCCGCGGGTGACGCCGGTCGGCGACGGTATCGTGGTGGCGCCCGCGGACGGCCGCGTCAGCCAGGTGATCAATGCCGTGCCGCCGCAGGAGCTTAATCTCGGCCCGCGGCCGCTGCCGCGCATTTCCATTTTCATGAGCGTGTTCGATTGCCATATCAATCGCAGTCCCGTCGCCGGACGTATCGAGCGCATCGTCTATCGCGCCGGCAAATTTCTCAACGCCGACCTCGACAAGGCAAGCGAGCACAACGAGCGCAATGCGCTGCTCATTGCGGCCGGGAAAGAGCGCATCGCCGTGGTCCAGATCGCGGGCCTCATAGCGCGGCGCATCGTCTCGTTTGCGCGCGAGGGCGACACCGTCGCAGCCGGGGCGCGTATCGGCATGATCCGCTTCGGTTCGCGCGTCGACGTTTATCTGCCCGAGGGCACTCGCCCGCTGGTGGCCGAAGGCCAGACCGCGATTGCCGGCGAAACCGTGGTTGCCGACCTGAAGGCGCCCGCGGCGGGCCGGACGTTTCGCGTGAGCTGAGAAGCCGTTAACGACGCCGTTTCGCCGCGTGGCGGGCGACCGGGCAAACCGCTATATTGACGGCGAGGCAAGCGAACTTGACCATGCAGACACCCCGTTTCGCACCCCGTTTCGGCGGCCCGCGGCGGCAGCGCTTCCGCCGCATCCCGGTGCGCACGCTGGCGCCGAACCTGATCACGCTGCTGGCGATGTGCGCCGGGCTGACCGCGATCCGCATGGCGTTCGAGAACCGTTACACGCTGGCGCTTGCGGCGGTGGTATTCGCCGCCATCCTTGACGGCATCGACGGCCGCCTGGCGCGGTTCCTCAAGGGCACGTCGCGCTTCGGCGCCGAGCTCGACAGCCTCTCGGACTTTGTCAATTTCGGCGTCGCGCCGGCGCTGATCCTGTACTTCTGGGGCCTGCACGATCTGAAATCGGCCGGCTGGATCGCGGCCATGGTGTTCGCGATTTGCGGAAGCTTGCGGCTCGCCCGCTTCAACGTCATGACCGACGATCCGGATCGGCCGGCCTGGGCCAGCAATTTCTTTGTCGGCATGCCGGCGCCGGCCGGCGCCATCACCGTGCTGCTGCCCATCTATGCCACCTTTCTCGGCATGCCGCGCTCGGCAATTCTGATCTGGCTGACGCTGTTCTACACGCTTGCCATCGCCTGCCTCATGGTGTCGCGACTGCCGGTATTTTCCGGCAAACGCGTCGGCACGCGCGTGCCGCCGGAAATGGTCGGCCCGCTGATCGTCGTGGTGGTGCTGTTCATCGCACTGCTGATCGCCTATCCGTGGATCATTCTCACCACGGGTACGCTCGCCTATCTCGTCAGCCTGCCGTTCGGCTGGCTGTCCTATCGCGGCTACCAGCGGCGCGCGCGCGACAACAAGGCCGAAGCCGCGCCGGCCCAGCCGGCGGCCTCCGGCTCCGTCGTTCCCGGCGGCGTGCGGCCGGCTGACGAGGACAACCGTCCGGCGCGGCTGAACTAAGC
>Ga0187784_10002994_pt1 | contig 13633 bp, 11 predicted proteins | sample 1015_SJ02_MP15_2_FD_132964 | JGI IMG/M metagenome (GOLD analysis project Ga0187784, IMG submission 132964) | Tropical peat soil microbial communities from peatlands in Department of Meta, Colombia - 1015_SJ02_MP15_20_MG | ecosystem: Environmental > Terrestrial > Soil > Wetlands > Peat | place...
CTTTTCCTCTGTTTGATTCGTAGCTGGCAAACGAGACGTTTCCTGTCTCGTGTCCTTCGAGGGACCTCTTCAGTACCTCGGCGGTTCCGTCAGTGGAACCGTCATCTATGAACAGGAAATAGTAGTTCGGGTTGCGCGCGGAAAACTCGATCGCCGATTCCACCGCGCGTCCTATGACCGCTCTCTCGTTAAAGGCAGGAAGAATGACTGCCACCTTCTCGATGTCGATCCGAGAAGGCTTGGGCAGGGGCGTTTCAGACACAAAGGGCACAAGAGCGGTCTGCCTGAGCGCTATGATGGTCGCTGCCCAAAGTGTCGCCGTACTGAGTAAAACGAGCCCGAAATCACGTAAAAACAGAAAAGGCCCCTTGTCTATCGATGTCAGCAGATGGCTCATTGCAATGAACCAGAACACGGCCTTCCATCGCGCTGGAATATGCCCGTATGAATACCTCTCCCAAAGGATGACAATGAGGACCATCACCAGCGGGACAGCGATCGAAATGTAATGAGGATGAAATACGGGGCTTCCAATAAACATTACCGGGATAAGGACACCCATGAAAGAAACGTCCGCCAGGGTGGCGCTCACTTTACCGGAATACCACCGCCCTTTCCATCCGGAAGCAAGCAAGGTGATTGCCAGCATCACAAAAGCTATTACCCAATGCGCAACGCGGACCTCTGGAGAAGCCACCTTCGGGCGGGTCTTTCTGTCCGGATGCATGACATTATGCAGCACAACCATCGGAGAGTTGCTGTCCGTACTCGTAATTCCGGTGAGTTCTTTCCCGCGGCTGCCCCCTGTATCGCCTGTGAGTCCCGCCACAAGAGTTTCCTGATAGAACGATTTATAAGAGGCTAGTGTTCTTTGCGGGCCCATCACCATGACGGGCAGCAGAATAAGCCCCGCCACGAGTCCGATTGCGCTTCCGGAGAGCATGCGCCAATCCCGCCGCCACAATGGAAAGGCCAACAGAACGGCTGGAATCACTTTCACGCAAATCGCAGCGGAAAGCCAGAGGCCGGCGCGAAACCTCTTGCCTTTTAGAATCGAGGCAGCGACGCAGCACAACAGAAATACGATGAGCAGACCTACTTGCCCACGCATCTGGCATCGCCCGATCGCTGGAAGAAGAACTAACAGAGGAACGGCCCGCAATGCCCACCAGCGTTGTGAAAAACGAGTTCCCCTGCCAGCTGCAAGGTTCCTGAATGGGTCTTCCATTGTCCTGGCAAGCATCCCGACGCCCGCGACCCCAAGACTCATGGTAATGATATACCAGATCCCCACGCTTACTGCGTAAGGGAGATATCCAGTCCGATCTTCTCCGTCGGGAGGGTCTGCCAGCGGAGTCATAAAGACAGCGAACGCCGGTGGGTAAACGAAATGGAGGCCCCTGTCATCGGTTACTTTGTACATGTCCGCGCCGGTGCGGATTGCCCACGCGGCTCTCAGATAAGGACCGATGTCGGTCATGCGCTTTTTTATCAGCGCCCCGCGAAATTCCACCACTGCGCCAAAAAGAACGGCCGCAGCGAGAAGCAAACTCAGCCCGGTTATATGGAGTTTGGTAAGAGGCTCTGAAGAAGTCTTCAGAGTGGGTGTAAAAGGAGGTAGATTTTCCACGGCTGACATCCCGTTTAACATAAGAACGGGAAGCTACAAATATGACGACCGAAAGCGAAAAGCTGAAAAAAAACCGTTTGCCTGCTTCCTGCTCCTTGACGTCGTCCTTTGCTCCCCCAGCTTCGGGTTACTCTATAACATATACCGGATTCGATTGGATGTGCAAATATCAAACAATGTAGACTATCTTCCTGTACTTTTCGTCAAAACTGGGAAGGATTGGTGACTTCAAATTCTCGCCTCCCGCCGCAACATGGCGGGAAGCCGATGGCAGCCGGAGCATGATGGGAAATGGAGCGCTTCAAAACCGCCACATGCGGCAACCGGGGAGTTGTCGTGGTGTTCAGGAGGCGCGTTCGGCGGCGGCCGGTTGTGCGTCGCGACTCGAATGAGAAGTACGATAGGCTTGAGGTCCTCTGCATTCCAGTGTTCACCCGCTGGAATGGGCGGCCGCCGGAGCGGCGCGCAGCAGGGTCGATTCCTGGAAAATTAGTTCGAGGAAAATTATGGTAAAGCTGCGTCTGATACAGGGCGGGAAGGAAGACAGGGAGCCTGAAACCCACAGGATCAGGCTTTTTAGCGCCTACTCTCTTGTTGACAATTTTAGAGGGCATGACCGTGTCAGGTTGAACTGGATTCACCTGCAACGAAGAATTCCTCCTGCCTCCTATGGTCGGTTGATTGAAGGCTATGCTCAGATCAATGAGCGTGTGCGGATTTTTTTTGAAGACTACGTCAAGGAACTGTTTACCGAACAGGAAATCGATCTGCTCTCTGGCTATCTCAGGGGAAGTTTGAGGGCGGAACTTGTCGTAAATGAAGAACCGGTTCCCATTTCATCGGTATTCATGCCAATGCCCTTCCGCCAGTTAAAACCGGGAGGACCTCGCGGTTTCTTCAAACCGGCCGTTGCAACAGAATCGAATTTGTCTTTCGATTTCTGCGCCTACTACGATCTGAGCAGATGTCCTCCGAGTCTGGCGATCCAACCGGTACTTTCGGACAATGGTGTGGAATTTTTGAGAGAGTCCCTGAAATACCTCGGGATAGACTCCGCCATATACGAACCGTTGCTTAACGCGACGGTAGAAAAGGTCTACGACGAAAAAGGCCTCTTGGTCGACCGAGGTAAAACCCGCGAAGAGAAAATGAGGGAGAGGTCCCGATTTTTCAAAATTCAAGTCCTGCCTAAGAATTGACTGGTGGAGGGGGTAAGCGGTGCGAGACCCTCTCGCCGGCCGAGGCGCAAGGGGAAAGGGGGTCGCCCTGCCTTCAAATCCTGTTGGTGACTTAATTACTACATGTCCCTTCTTGCCGACCGTCAGGCTGTTCTTTTCAGCATGCCCTCTGAGAAATTGGGTGGCTCAACGCTACCGCCCCAAGCCTATTTTACGCGATATCTCAAGTCCCATCCTCTTTGTCTCTGAAAGCACTTCGGGCTCATCCACTGTTAGCACCCGCCCGTCTTCTACGACCTGCCGGCCGTTCACCCACACCAATTTCACGTCACTGCCTCGCGCCGCATAGACGATATGGCTTACCGGATCGTACATGGGCGTCAGATGAGGTTGATCGAGACTGATGGCAATAAGGTCCGCCTTTTTGCCCGCTTCGATGCTGCCGATCTCGCTTCCCAGTCCAAGCGCCGAAGCGCCGTCTAACGTGGCCATCCGGAGTACCTGTTCGGCGGGGCAGACCAGAGGATCTTTTCTGAAAACCTTATGAACTTTGGCCGCAAAGTCGATTTCGGAAAAAAGATCAAGGTCGTTATTGTTGGCGCACCCGTCAGTTCCGAGGCCGACTCTTACCCCGCAGGAGATCATGTCCGGTACTGGCGCCACTCCGGCGCCCAGCTTCATTGCTCCCTCCGGGCAATGGGAAATTGCGGCCCCGCTCTTTGCAATGAACAGAATTTCGTCTTTCGAGAGCCAGATTCCGTGAGCGCACAGCGTCATCTCGTCCAGGACCCCGAGCGCACCCAGGTGCATTGCCGGTTTTCGTCCATACCTCTTTACGATTTCATCGATCTCTCCGGCAGTTTCGGAAAGATGGGTTTGAAAGAGGATTCCATGGCTGCGGCAAAGCTCTTTCGTGCGCTTCAGCGTTTTCGGGCTGCAAGTGTATGGGGCGTGGCAAAAAAGAGATGGGCGGATCAGGTCGCTGTGCACGGGGAAGTCTGACAGAAAAGCTTCTGCGCGTGCCTGAAAATCGGCCGGATCTGGCAGGTCGGGAGAGGGGAAATCGAGGATGCCCTGTCCCATCACGCCGCGCATCCCTGCATGCAGAACGGCGCGGGCGGCCGCTTCCTCGAAAAAATAGCCGTCGCAGAAACTTGTTGTGCCGCTCTTGAGCATCTCAATCGCCGAAAGCAGGGTCCCCAGATATACGTTGTCTGGGTTCACAAAAGAGTTCTCGAGAGGGAAGATCCTTTCCTCAAGCCACCTCCTCAGGGGCAGGTCGTCTGCCACCCCGCGAAAAAGGCTCATGGCGGCGTGGGTATGAGTATTTATCAGGCCCGCCATAAGCAGATAGCCTGAAAGATCCTCTTCCCGCCGTCCGCGGAAAAGATTCCGAAGCTCATCGGAAGGACCGACCGCTGCTATACGGTCACCCTCGATTGCAACTGCCCCCGAACGAAACCGGTTCATGCCGGGATCGCACGCCACAAGCCAGTCGGCATTGAAAAGCAGCCAATCGACCTCCCTGACGGCAGGGAGCGGGGGCGACAGGGTGGTGAAAACGGATTTCGCGTATTTTCCCCCGCTGCATTCCTCGGAAACGGGAAATCCACTCACCGATACCTGACATCCGGCGTCCGTCGCTCGTAAGCCTCTTGGCTCCTTGCTCCCCCCTGCCGCTTTTTTGGCGAATTCCCGGACATGACCGAAGATTTCCTCGATATCCAGTGTCAGAAGCATTCGGTCCTTCATGACCAACCGCCCGCCAATGACACTGTGGCGCACGTCTGATGCCCCCGCCGCATACACCAGGTGGCTTGCCGGATTGTATACGGGCATCAGGCGCGGTCTTCTAAAATCCACCACTATCAGGTCGGCAAGCATCCCCGGGACGATTTGTCCGGTCAGCCCCTCCCATCCGAGTGCTTTGGCTCCGGACCCGGTCGCCGTTCGCAGCACCGTTTCGGCTGGAAGGACCGTAGGATCGAGTGTAGCGGCCTTGTGGAGCTTGGCGCATGTATCCATTTCGCCGAACATGTCCAGGTTGTTGTTGCTCGCACATCCGTCTGTGCCCAGTGCCACCGTCACTCCGGATTCGATAAGACGCGGCACGGGCGCGATGCCGGAAGCAAGCTTCATATTACTTTCCGGATTGTGGACGACTCTTACCTGGTTCTCAGCAAGCGCGCTGATATCGGCTTCATCCAGGGCCACGCAGTGGTCCGCCACCAGGCGCGGGCCGAGCAGACCAAGGGCATCGAGGTGCGCCACCGGACGCCTGCCGTAGAGGTGCAGTATCTGTTTGACCTCGTCTTCGTTTTCCGAGAGATGGACGACGAGCGGCACTTCGTGCCGGGCCGATATCTGGTGGCACTTGCTCAAAAGATCGGGCGAACAGGTATATAGGGCATGTGGTTCGACGGCAATGCGGACAAGAGAATCTCCTCGCCACTTTTCGATGAGCAGTTCGGTATGTCTCAGGCCGTTTTCGATCTTCCCGTAAGCCGGTGAAGGGAAATCGTACAGGACTTCGCCCACCAGCGCTCGAATGCCCGCTCTTTTTGCCGCTTCCGCGACCTTGTGTTCGAAAAGGTACATGTCGCAAAAAGCGGTCGTCCCCGACAGAATCATCTCCGCGCAAGCGAGCAGCGTCCCCCAGTAGACCCACTCTTCAGTCAATTCTTTTTCGGCCGGGAAAATATGACCCTCCAGCCAGTCCATAAGGGGCAGGTCATCGGCAAGACCGCGGAAAAGCGTCATGGCAGCGTGCGTGTGAGCGTTTATCAACCCGGGTAGGGCCACACATCCTGAAATGTCCAAAGTTTCAGACGATTCAAAGGTCGATTGGATTTCATCCGAAGGTCCTGCTGACTCTATCTTGCCGGCCCGAACGGCGATCCCTCCCGGGTTGAAGATGGTAGACACCGGGTCCAGGGTCAGCACGGTCCCGTTGAGCAACAGGATGTCAGCCCTTCTTTTCTTCCCGCGGTTTCTTTGAGGTGAGTCTGCTTCCAGCAATTTGTTTGGCCCCATCGAGTTTTGAGTATTAAGTTTCAAACTTTAAGTCTAAAATCAGCCTGTAAATTTGAAACCATGTATCTAAACCTTAAACGTTTACAACTCAAACCCAAATCTCGAAACTTGAAACTTATGAAAGCTACTGACGGCCTGCATGCTTTTCTCTGGACTTCGATGTCCGCGAACAACTGCAATACCTATCTTATTGACGGTCCGGCAAAGATTCTGATCGATCCGGGGCATTTTCACCTCTTCGATCATGTCGCCATCCAATTGAGAGATATCAAGATCGAAATTTCCGATATAGACTTGGTTCTGGTGACACACGCCCACCCCGATCACTTCGAAGCGGCAAAGCATTTCAAAAATCAGCCAGCCCTTCTCGCTATGAGTCCCGAAGACTGGCGCATGATCCGGGAGATAGCCAAATATGTGGGCCCGGCCTTCGATGTGGACGCCTACACTCCCGATTTTTTTCTCGGACCGGGCAGCCTGAATGCAAAAGGGGTCGAACTCAAAGTAATTCCCTCGCCGGGGCATGCGCCGGGATCGGTGGCGCTGTACTGGCCCGAGCGCAAGGCCCTTTTCACCGGGGACGTGGTCTTCCGGGACGGCCTCGGGCGTACCGATCTTCCCGGGGGAAACGGGGCCATTCTCAAACAGAGCATTAAAGAACTCCAATCGCTCGATGCGGAATGGCTCCTGCCGGGGCATGGGGAAATCATCCAGGGAGGCGCCAAGGTTAAATCGAATTTCAGAAGAGTCGAAGAATTCTGGTTCAACTACATCTGACAGCCATAAGTCTTGCCCGCGAAAGCATTGTCGGGTCAGCCGTTCCCGGCTGCTCCGCCCTGCCGGCTGCTGGTCTCCTCCAGCTGGCTCAACCGCTGTTCAAGGAGTTCCACCTTGGCTTTAAGGTCTAAGAATTCCTTTTTGCGTACCACTTCCAGGTTTTCGGAAATCTTCTTGAAGGATGACTGAAATTTGGAGTTTATCTCCTCCCATTCTTTCTCGCCGCTCTTGACCAGGTCTTCTGAGAGTTTTTCTGCTTCGTCGCTCGAAATTTTTCCCTCTTCCACGAGCATCCGGGTTGCCTCGCGGATCTTGTCGCGAGTCAGCACAGCCGCGCCTATTCCCGCAAGCATACCTTTTTTCAGCAACTCAAGCATTGTCGCTCCTTTTTTCGTATTGCCGCCCAGCCTGAAGGCGCAGCAAAGGGGTCGGGAAAATCCAAATTGTCTATATAAAATAGCAATATTTCTCCTTGGCGCAACAACGATCTTGAATTCGGAGCAGATATGAGCACGATCGGGCAGGAGATCGTTTCCCTCCTGACAGAAGGGGAGTACGGGGCAAAGAACATCTCCAAAATACTGCGCATCGGCGAAAAAGAGGTCCACCGGCACCTCGGGCACATTAACCGTTCACTCAAGTCACAGAAAGTGAGACTCAAAATAATTCCCGCCCGCTGCCTGGGATGCGGCTTTGTATTCGACATATCTACTACTATTTTAAACACCGGCTGACCCTTGCTGCATAAGCATTTGCTGATCAGGTTGATTTTATGAGCACAATCAGGCAGGAAATCATGGCCCTTTTATCTGAGGGCGAATATGGAGCAAAGGACATCTCCAGAATCATCCGCATCAGTGAAAAGGAGGTCTATACGCACCTTGAGCACATTAACCGTTCACTCAAGTCACAGAAAATGAGGTTGAAAATAAACCCGGCAGTGTGTCTTACCTGCGGATTTAAATTCGAAGCACGAAATCGGTTTTCGTCACCGGGAAGATGCCCTAAATGTAAGGGCGAGCACATTCAGGACCCGAAATATGTTATTTAGCGTCAAGCCAGGGGAGCAGAACACCACCGGGCTGGCGGAGTTGATACGGGAAAAGTCATCATTGAAACTCAAATCGCCGATTGGTGGGCCTATTCCCATTCTAATGACAGCAACGCCCGGCTGTATGAGGCCACGGCCAAAATCGCCGAGCTGAACCCGGGCACGGGCGCGCCTCTGGCTGCGGACCTTCGTCGGGAACGCGATAATCAACAAAAGCTGTCTGACGACGCGCGCCGGATGGCGCAGAAGCTCGAGAGGGAGTCCGCTGCTCTAACCCGTCAGAGTCACTACTATTCGACGGCGGAACTGCTCATCCAGTTTTCCGTGGTGCTGTGTTCCATCGCGCTGCTCACCGAATTGAGCTTGTTTTGGAAGGCATCTTTTGTCAGCACAGCTCTGGGGCTATTGCTGGTGATAATCGGCATGCTGCTGTACTGAAAAAATGCAATCGGGTCCGGAAGTTGAGAGGATACCGCCCCGGTGACTTTTTGTCGAGGCCGTGGTAAAGATCCTTCAAAGACACTTCACCCTGCCGGAAAGAACTGTTAAATGGATTCATGGAATTGGAGAAGGACAAAGGCTGGGTCAATAGTGGAAAATGGCCTTGGCACGGTCGAAAATATCCCGATGAAAACACGCTGTCGGGCATTCGGTCGGATGCCAGCCTACAGTGCTTGCCGGCTGAGCCGTTCTCTCGTTTGCCGACTGGAAGCGTATATTGAGATTGCTCCATTTTGTTAATGTATTTCAATACAATTTTTCATGAATCCGGCCTTGGATTATGACCGGGGCGGCAGATATGCTTGCAGATAAGGGACAATCTCGTGGCTGATCATTCCATAAACTACTTCCATGTTCAGGAGGGGAAATTCCCGGTTAACGCGTCCTTGCAGCGTATAGGGGAAGATTATCTCCTCTCGATCTGGGGCGGCAAAGCGCATATAGGAGCTGTGGCGATGGCCCAGCCCAGACCGAGCCTGGCGCTGGCGGACCGCATTTCTGCAACGGCCTCGGTATTCTGCTACGTGGGACACAAGGAAGACGAGCTGGTCAAGAGAATTTCGGAGAAGATGGCCGCTGCCCTTGGAACTAAAGTCGTTGTCGCCGCCGGATTGCATTGGGACAATATTTCATCCGGTGAAATCGATCAGATAGTCCGCAACGTGGACGCCCTGGTCGAACGGATTTTAAGCGCCGAGGTGAACGAACGATGTGCGGACGATCCCACCCGGCCAAACCATTAACCGGGTTCATGGAGCAAGATGTCGAGTTCCTGGATCGATAATCCATTTTTTACTGCTAAGCTGATGGCTTGGGAAAGGTGCCTCATGTCAAAGCGCATAGTGGTCGGGATAACCGGAGCAAGTGGTGTGATCTATGGGGTTCGTCTGCTTGAAGTCCTGAAGAAATCAGGCTTCGCAACCCATCTCATCATCTCGAAGGCTGGAAAACTGAATCTGGAGATCGAGACATCCTATACTCTTGAGCAAGTGGCTTCGATGGCCGATGCCGTTTATGACCCTGATGACATGAGCGCTGCGGTTGCCAGCGGCTCTTTCTTGACCGAAGCTATGGTGGTCGTCCCCTGTACGATTAAAACGCTTTCGGGCATTGTCAATTCCTATAGCGATAATCTTCTCGTTCGTGCGGCGGACGTCACTTTGAAGGAAAAACGCAAACTGGTGCTGGTTGTACGCGAAACACCGCTTCACATAGGACATTTGCGGCTGATGGTGCAGGCGGCGGAAATTGGCGCTCACATCCTTCCGCCCTCCCCTTCCTTTTATCATCGGCCGGCGACGATCGAAGATATCATCGATCAAACAATAGGTAAGATAATGGATTACCTTGGAATCGAACATCACTTGTTCACCCGCTGGAGTAATGAGGTCGGGCCCGCCGACTAAAGTCGGAATGAACCTTGGTCCCCTTTGAGACCGTGCGCCGTAGTGTTTGGCTTGTAGTTGGATTGGAGCCAAGACAGGTAATCGCGATCTGTTGTAGAGATTTCCTGATGATTCCCTTTTGAAGGGCTCATATTTTAGAGTTCTTCGAAGGTCCTTTTCAGCAAAAGGGCATCGAACTCGACTCTGGGGCCTCCACATTTGACGCACCCTTTAACCTTGAAATCTTTCAGCGCGCGCAGACGGTATAATTAAAATCACTTTACTCCAGGGGGATGATCTTTCTAACCCTTTGCGCCGTACGCAACCCCGCCCATATGGAGATGAACATCTTCTAAAGCAGATTGCCATAATTTTTCCAGCACGTAATGAAGTATTCGGGCAAAGTCATCGAATTCTTTCAATCTCCCGTTAGTAAGTGTGTGAATATCCTAGAAATCGATACAAAGCATTCCGTCCAAAGAGCTGTTAAAACTTAGTCAGTAACCTCCTTAGCAAGTCAGGGACAACAAACCAGATCCTTAAATTTTTCCTAAAGTCTGGCCCCTAACAGATTGCTGAAAAAGTCACTTATGTAAGTGCATTTTTTCCGGGTTTAATGTAGTATCAAGCTACCGAATTTACAATACAAACCCGACAAGGAATGCAATGAGAAGACCCGACCACCAACAGCCCAGACTCTTTTATTCCTTCTGCCCCGAGAACCTGATCCCGGAGGACCATCCTTTGCGCGCCATCAAAAGGATAGTAGAGGAAAGCCTCAAGGCCCTTGATGAGCAATTTGCTCGCATATACTCATCTTATGGCCGGCCTGGGATTCCTCCTGAGAGGCTCCTCAAGGGCCTGCTGCTGCAAATCTTGTTTACCATCCGTAGCGAGCGGGCGCTCATGGAACATATTCGATTCAATCTCCTCTACCGTTGGTTTGTCGGACTTGATCTGCAAGACCCCGTATGGGACCCTTCCACCTTCTCCAAAAACCGTGATCGGTTGATTGAAGCAGATATCGCATTGGAATTCCTAAAGAAAATTCTAGCCAAGGCTGATGAGGAAGCATTGCTTTCCTCGACGCACTTTTCGGTGGACGGAACGCTTCTGGAAGCCTGGGCATCGCTTAAGAGTTTTCGACCAAAAGACGCTCCTCCCCCTGAAGAGCCTCCTGCACAGCAAGGCCGCAACGAGGAGGTCGATTTCCACGGAGAAAAACGCTCCAACGCTACACACGCTTCCAAGACGGATCCCGAGGCCCAGTTGGCAAAGAAGGGAAAAGGCAAGGAAGCCAAGCTTTCCTACACGGGCCATGTACTGATGGAAAACCGCAACGGTTTGGCGGTCGATGCGGATGTAACCCAAGCCACTGGTGCATGCGAACGGGAAGCAGCCCTTGAGATGATCGAAGCGATCCCCGGAGATAACCGGATCACTGTGGGAGCCGACAAAGCATATGACACGAAAGATTTTGTAAAGCAGTGCCGTGCTAAAAATGTCGTCCCCCATGTGGCCCAAAAGAAGAACTCAGCCATCGATGGCCGCACCACCCGCCATGATGGTTATGCAGTGAGCCTGCGCAAGCGCAAGAGGATAGAAGAGATAATGGGCTGGGTAAAGACCGTGGCATGTTTACGCAAAACCCGGCACCGCGGAGTAAAAAAGGTTCGATGGATTTTCACATTTGCTGTCGCGGCCTATAACTTGGTCCGCATGAGAAATCTGGGGATTAGTGCGGCCTGAGGTGGGACAAAATCCCACAAATAAGGCCCTCAAAAGAGGTCTGGCCGTCCATTCCACCCAAAAACGGAGCATCAGGGCATTCTAAACGTGAGAATCGACAGTTTTTTAATACCAGATGTTGTCAAAGAACGTTTCTCAAAAAACTTTGAGAAAAAGACGTCGCGCAGAAGAGCGCCTTTTTTCAGCAACCTGCTAGATTATTATTATTCCAAAAGTCTTCATTTCCTTCTAGGCCCCTATGATATTCTTTCTCACATTTCAAAAAGGAAGCAAGACAATCAAATATTGGCCCAAATAGAATTAGAACTGATATTCCAATGTTTTCACATTGTTCAATCATGTGTGGTTTAAATATAGTTTGACTCGAAAAAGTTAATACTATACCTTCCAACTCTTTTATTCCTGAATATAAGATACGAAGTCTCTCTGCAAGTTTATAAGGATTACCGCTAAAAAGAGCATCCAGTTCGTGTCTAAAACAATTAACAATGTCGGCTCTATAGTTCTCGGACCCTTGATCTATTTCAATATGTTGGAACCTGGCCTGGACCCCAAAAGTTGCACGTTGACCTTGTATAATTAACCAGTAACATACAAGGCATATGAAAAGACATCGTATCGCTCCAGATCTGAAGGAGCAAATAATCAACCGCATTAAAAATGAAGGCATCACCGTGATCCAGGCGGCCAAAGAACACGGTATTTCCGAAGGTACCATCTACGGCTGGATTGCTAAAAAGACTGGGGGAGGGCCGACTCTTTCCGAGGTAATCAAGTTAAAGAAAGAAAATGCCCAGCTGCTGCAGCTGGTCGGAGAGATAACCCTCAAGCTTTCCGAAACCCAAAAAAAGAAGTGAGCAGCAAAAGTCAAGCACCCAAAGCTCTTAGGGCCAGAGAGCTGGGCAGGTCGCTTCGCAGTCTGTATTACAGACCAAAGAAACCGGAACAAGACTGGCAGCTCAAATGTCAGATCGAACAGGTCCTGCGGGAACACCCATCGTATGGATCAAGAAGAATATCCCTTCATTTAAAAATGAACAGGAAGCCAGTAAAAAGAGTGATGAACATTTTCGGTATCAAGGCCTACCGCCGAAGAGGCAGGAGGTGGAAAAAACCAAGAAAAATTAAAGTAATTTATCCGAATTTACTCTTGACCAACTATCCGCTCTGTCCCAACCATATCTGGATCTCCGATTTCACCCGCTTGCCCTTTCAAAACAAAGTGGTCTATGTGGCCACCGTCATGGATTTATTCACCCGCCGAATTGTTGGCGTATCCGTCTATACCACGCATGCCATCCAGTTGATCCTGTCGGCGTTCATGAATGCGATTTATTCCCATCCGCGGCCAGCTATCTTCCATAGCGATAACGGCAGTGAATACAACTCAGAAATTTTTATTGAAGCTTTAGAAACCGTTGGCGTTTCCATTTCCCGATCCAAGCCCGGCTGTCCCTGGGAAAACGGCTATCAGGAATCATTCTATTCACAGTTTAAAGTAGATTTGGGTGATCCGTCACGTTTTAAGACACTGGGCGAATTGGTCTTCGCCATCTACCAAACTATCTGGCAATACAACCATACCCGGATCCACTCAGCCTTGAGAATGTCGCCTGCTAAATTTGCCCTCCAGTCTTTCGTGACGTATCATTTAGTAAACAAGGATGGCGTGCAATGAAATGGGTCCACTACAAGAAATACAATAGGTAGTTGCGAATCACTGCTTGTCATATATTGTCCACGGTCATTTCGAATGTACTTGCGAGTCTCGCTTGTGCAATCATTTTTTTCTTTCGAGATTCCAATTTACTCCCCCACAAGGGCACTTAATACAACTCGCGACCTCCCCTTTTGTCATCAGGCTAATAAGCCCAGAGCATCGTTGGCAACGGACAAAAGATTCAAAATCCTGAAACGCTTCCACGATCGGCAGGAAGTCATCTTTTGAGAAATCCGCCCATTTATTGAAGTGAACGTTTTCGTTGATACCCCAGTGTTCCATCTGCGTCCTACCAATTACCTCGTTAATCTGCGACTCCATTCTGGTTAAATCTTCTAAAGCTTCCCGATTATTCCAGCTGTTAGCCGCCCCCTTGGCCTCTTTCAAGTAGGACTTATAGGCATTCTTGGCTCCGGCAACATAATCTCCCAGTTCGTATCTAGCGTCACTTCTATAACAAATCTGCCCTCGGAGTGAATCGCAAACGCTCTCAAAGATAAATTCCAGATGTTCTCTGAGTTGGTGGGCGGCAGAGGAAATTTCATTCTCTTCTACTTTCTTTTTGATCTCATCCCAGATACCTGGCTTTTCAGTATATTTAGGGCCGGC
>Ga0187784_10002995_pt1 | contig 13633 bp, 13 predicted proteins | sample 1015_SJ02_MP15_2_FD_132964 | JGI IMG/M metagenome (GOLD analysis project Ga0187784, IMG submission 132964) | Tropical peat soil microbial communities from peatlands in Department of Meta, Colombia - 1015_SJ02_MP15_20_MG | ecosystem: Environmental > Terrestrial > Soil > Wetlands > Peat | place...
TATCTGCCATTCTCTCGGCTAGGTATGCTACGGTCATATCGTTGAAACCTCTTAGCAATGCGCCCATGACGTTATTGACGACAACGTGCTTGAATTCGTCCCTAGAGAGGCGTGGGGAATACAAGTAATGGGGTCCGCCTTCCTTAACCAATCTTCTAGAGAGCATCCCCTTTCGATGGAGCCTGTCCAGGATGGTCGCTACGGTCGTTACGGCGACAGGCCTACTGTGCTCGATCCTGTTATGAAATTCTCTCACTGAGAGTGGAGAACCGGCTCCCCACAGTGCTTCAAGCATCGCTGCTTCCAGGTCGCCTAGTGCAAAACGTATGTCGCAGTTGCGTGGGTGAAGCGCTTGCAACCTCAAGGCTGGACAAATCCGGACTACCGGCTGTAGTTAGGCTTATATAAATTCGCTTACAGCTGCGCATACAGTGGACTGACTCCGATGCCAACGATTCCAACCGTTATTCCTCTCGTTGTCGCAGGGCTGACACTTGGCTCCCTAGTCGTATCGGGGAAGCGTAAGATTTCTAAGAAGAAGCTTCTCGGAGTTTCTTTGGTAAGCGGCATTCTAAACGCCGCAAACGCATTCATAACGTACACGCTGTTTCCTCCAACCTCGTTCTCACGTTTCGGCGGAGGAAACTTCGGCGGGGGCACATTTGCAGGGACGACCTTCACCGGCTCATCGTCATTCCAGTTTAGAGGAGCCGCCGGCGCAACCTCCGAGAGTTCATTCGTTCTCTCATCATTCGTAACCGGCCTACTGATTGTGGTGGTTGTTGTCGGAGTTGCGCTACTCTACGTTCGATACAAGGGCGGACATGCAGAAGAGGAAGCGGGCGAAGCTAAACCGGAAGAAGAGCAAGAGGAATTAGAAGAGTCCGAACAGAAAGAGCAAGAAGAGATCTAACCACGACTGGCATACGTAATGTCTACCCTCCGCGCTGTTCATAGAGCAGCGAAAACCATAGCCATAACCCTGCTCCTATTCTCAACAATCCTTGCCACAATCGCCGCTAACACAACTCAACCAGTTCACGCGAACAGCGTAACCGTCTCGCCGGGCAAATGGGACTTAACTCTAGGTAACAACACGAGCCTAGTGAAACTCAGCTACCCAAACAGCACAATTCTAACCGACAGCGTCGGAGATCTGCTCTTCACCGTAACGCTTGAACCTAATTCTTCCCAGTTTCAGTGCGACGCCACGCCTCCCTCAGGTTCTGGCCTGTCACAACTACAAGCCGGAGATTGCCAGGCCAACGTCAACCTCTACATACCTCCAGACTTCACAGGCTTAAACATCGGTAACATTTGGACGAGCTTCACCAACAATTATGATCCGCATATCCTCCGCTTATCGCGGCAATCGTCCGCCGACGAAATCGCCCCGAACTGGTGGGAAGTTAGCATAACCGTAAACGTCACATGCACACCTTGGCTTGCAAATCCCGCTACAAGCCCAAGCCATCAGAACCCAGTATTTTTAGCCTATCCGACGTGCCCATCAGGCCCACCCCCGTACCCACCTCAATACGATGGGCAAACAAAGCCACAATACATTAGACTTTTTCAGGTGACATCGCCCACGACGGCGGGACAATATTTTTTCAAGGCTTTCATCAATGGTCAGTCGATGGGCGCCGATAATTTCCCAACGTTAGTAGTAAAAGCGAGCAGGGACCCTGCAACGATTTCAGGTACGCTAAGGGACCTAGGGAATCGCAATCCAGCCATGGCAGGGCAGCCCATCTCGCTTGCGCCCGGTACAGGAGCTCAAATAATTGCGAATGGATACGACCCGCTTGGGAGGAGCGTTTCGGCTCAAACATTCATAAACTCTACAGCCGATGGTCGATACACGCTATTTGGAGTGGCAGCTGGCACCTACAACATAACCGTATACGCCGCTGGTTATATACCGTTAACGATAACCCAGTTCCCCTACCCGTACCCGTTCGTACCATCGATCATCAAACCGACTCCCATCACTGTGGCGCCGGCCCAATCGCTGGAAGGAATCGACATCTACCTTTCCGAAAGCCCCAACGTGACGGGCACAGTATTGTCTGAAACAGCGAGAGGAGTACTCACTCCCTGGGGTTCTTTGTGTTCCGTGTCTTTCCGAGGAGGTCCTGCGGCATGCGGAAGGCCGAGAGCAATCACGGTTGAGCTTGTCAGCATTGTCGATGGCACAACGGTCATAGCCTCAAACCAACAGCCTTACACTCTCACCGCTTTCGCGACCCCCCAAGCAACTGACTACGCTTTTACCATTCAAAATGAATTGTCAAGTTGGAGTGGCGAAATTCCCCAGAATTACGCAAACTTCACGTCCGGCCTGCCAACGGGTGAAGACTATTTCGTGCGAGCATACGTAACCTCATACATTCAGCTTGCGGAGATTCGCGTTCATGTAGCAAACGAAACGGTAGAAACTGAAGCGCCCGTCCCGCTGATTCGAACCGGCTGTTTCACTGTCACGGTGCACCTCCACGATTTCGATTTGCCGGGGTCAGACCTTGTGGACAACCCGATAAAGGCGAACGGAACGCTGACGGTTTCGGCGTACGACATGGAGGGGATCCTTAGAGCACAGAATTCGACTACTGTGTTTGATGGGAATTCGACGGGTTACGTGGAGGCGTGCGGATTCAGTTCTGCTTCGCAACGTGGAATCTTCTCCGAGTTCTCACAAAACTATGGGATTCTTCCTGGCACATACTATATTGAAGCGCGGTTGACGGCAGCTCCGGTCGTCATAGGCAACGCTGCGACCACCACGAACGCTCCCCTTCCCGGATCGCTGGTCGTAGGCGACTTGTATTATCAGACCCAGAACTATTTGGCAACCATTGGTTTGGGGGAGGGAGACACGCAAGTCAGCCTACACTTGTACCGGGCCGCTGGCGTACAACTACACATTTATTCTGTCGATACTGAAGACCCGCGGATATATCGGGATTGGGCGTTCCCCGGCGACCCCGTTTTCCTTACATTCATCCCTACAGGGGAAACCTCTGTCTATCAAACCAACTCGACTCAGCCGGCCGACAATTATACGATCCCACCGCCTTTTCCTGTGAACTTCCCCGGGTTCACCTCAGGTCCTGGACTGAACGTGGCAGGCCTTCCTGTCCTTCCAGGGCAATCTGATAGCTACGAATGCTTCGTGTATACGCTCGGATACACGCAAGACACGCCATGTCACTTCACTGTGCAACTGGGCGCCAACGCCGATGCGTCCGTATGGGTGGTCAAGAACCCGTTCATCAGCTTGACCGTCGCGTTCAGGGATGAAGGACTCCTAACGGGAATCAACTCAACGGAACCGTATGCCCAACCCATAAACAACCTGCCAGCAACACCAACCCGAGTCGAAGTGTTCGACTCCTCGGGAAATTTTGTTGCGGCAAACGCTACGTACATCCCCAACAACTCCTCGAACGGAGCACCGACTAGAGTTGCAAATTTCACGTTGGCCGGACTCAACACCTACTATGGCGATCCTCGATACGTATGGGATGGCTTCTATGATACCACCGACCAAGTCAGCCAACCCGTTGGAGGGTTGCTACTGTATCCGTGGGAACTCTCGCAACCTTACCATGAGTTTACGATCCGAATCTGGGTGGATGGATATTATCAGTTAGAGCCCTTCCACGTGATTGTTGCGACGAGCGGAAACGTTTCAGCTACGATAGCTCTCGACCGTGCCTCTAGGATAAGTGGTACAATTGTGGGCCCGGACATCTTCGGCATCGCGCGGCCACAATCATGGGCTACGGTTAGTCTTGAGCCTAATAACTACACGCTCTCAGGCATTATAGACGTCCAACCTGGAAACTACACGACCACGAGCCTAGACGGGTCGTTTCAGGTTTGGGCACCCGAGGGAACATATGGAATGGGCGTAATGTTGGAAGGGTACGCCTCTTATCAAACACTCATCGCGGTGCCTTCTGGGTCTGACATATCTACCTGGATTTGGCTTGAAAACTACCAGGCATCAACACAATCCGTCAGTCCCATCAACTTAACAGTCATCCGATCTACGACGATTAAGAGCCCTGCGTTCGCCCTTTTCCAAAGAAACATTTTACTTTAGAGTGACCCATTCAGGCAAGAAAACTAGAGCACCCCTGCGGGATGGCACTTTACATTCCTTAGCTATCGCCGACGGTGATGAAGGAGTGGCGTTAAGAAGACTAGAGTTGGACATAACGACTACTGGGCCTGAAAACTCAGCTACCGCTGATGAATTCGACACCGTGAAATTCCTACAGGCTCCAGAAGCGCCATTGGTCACGGCTTCGGTATCGGTGACGCTTATGCTATATGAACCCACGGGCAATCCATTCTGATAGGACTGCCCTGTGACCACCCAACTCCCCGAATAGCCCTGGCCTGACGGCGTTACTGTTGCGGGAAAAGATAACGTGGTATTGTAAGCGCCAGTGTAAGGGCCTGTGAGTTCTATTGAAGTAATGGCAACGGCGATTGCGTTCGCGGGTAGCAATGAGCAACCAAAACCGGGGTATATGTGCATCAAAACATTGTTTGGTGGTTTGTTGGGAGAAATCGTTTCGACATCTACCCCGGAAAATGTGATAGGTTCACCCACCACTAACATTGACGGAGAGACGTTTACGGTTTCTACGGTTGCCAAAACTGGAGATACCGCTAGCCCAAATGCAATGAAGAGAAACGAGATTAGAGCGAATTCGCCTCGCCGTGACATAATACGTCCACTACATTTCAGCGGAACGATTTATCCAGTTGCTGGGAGTATGGTGAAATTGACGCAGTTGGAACCAGTATAATCGGTTACGCTGTATTGACCTGCAGGTTGACCTGACACGGTAAAAGAGTAAGGGGACCCCGTCGGCAAGAGCGGTGTGGAGAAGACTGGACTCCCACGACACCCTGAACCGGAGAACACAATCAGAGGGTTGCCGCTGCTAGTTCCGGATATCGTGAAGGGTTGATTGGCGGTTGGCGATGGAGGACTAATGCTCATAATCGTAGCCTCCGCCCGATTCACGCTCATCGAAACGAGCCATACGAAAAGCGCAGTCAATAGCATAATCCTGAATCGACTCTTCCAGCCCAACCCGCGACGACCCCCGAAGACAAGAATACCCCTCCCAATCGACAGTATTTACGGCTTAGCTGTCAGTTACCTGCTTGTGTAAGCTGAACCACTGGTGCCACTATACGACAAGAAATAAGCAGAACAAAACACTAACCGATCAACGTGCGACGAAGACGCTGTGAGTTCAACAACGATTACCGAGAAGCTCGCAGTTAGCGGCAACTGCCACATTCAAGGTTCAAGGGCATTCAAGGGGCCGCTCCGAAGTCTGCCCATTCACACACCCGACCGATCCCCGGTCAGTATCTACTCGGGCTTACCAACCGCGAGAAATATCCACTCACCGGAACTTGGAACTTTTCATCCTTTCACACACTAAAATCAGGCTGAACGGTTCAGATCAAGAGAGTCTGCGTGATTGTGATGAAAGAAAGTGGGGGATAGGGACTGCCTTTGCTGCAAGTTTACTTCTGCAGTCCTTTCTTGAGGTCACTTAGTTCCATTACTGGCGTAACGTCTAGTTTGCAGTTGAGCGCCTGCCAAACTGGTTCAAATGTTCGCGCCATCATGTCAGCGCTTGCGAGGTTGACTACCATGTAGATGCCCCTCTCGCCCTCAACCGGCGTGAAGTAGACTGCTTCGGGCTTTATCTGATTGAGCAAGCTTTCTAGTTTCTGTTGGAAGTTGGGGTCTTGTAGCATTCTGTTGGAGTGTTCTGTTGGCATATGCAGGCGTACTAGGAATTTCATTCAATTTCACCTCCGTGATCTACGAGACCGCGTTCGTAACGCCAAGATCGCGATTTTCTCCGTCGCGACCTATCCAAAGACTTGGTTCCTGATAGAACCACTCTCTAGCTAAGCGGATTGAACTTGATCTAAGGCGACGAAATCTCTAGGTGCGCTATTGTGTCTTGCCTTTATGTGTTGCAGGCAGTTTCGCATTATCTCTTGATGCACACACGATGGCCACTCCGGTGTGACAGTTCAAATTACGATACCCGCACCGGAACGAACGGTGCGATTTCACGCGACTACAGATCAATCAAGTCGATTAACTTGGTTTGACGGGGGGTAATTTTGATTTCATTCCGTGTCTTGTAGATTCCATTTTGGTTTTCTTGCTTTGATCCTCAACTACCTCGGTTGATTGTCTGCTTCTGTGTTTGTTGACGGAGCAAATCTCTTCCAGAGGTTTTCTTTGCTTTTCTCCGCTGTAGGCTGGCACACCTATGGGCAACAGGGAAATGACCCGCGTTTCTTCAGGCACGTTCAGAGCCTGCTTGACTTTGTATTCTACTGACTTCCTATCCTTCGTGGAACTCAGTATCCCAATCCAATATGTCGCTAATCCGAGACTATGTGCTGCAAGAGCCATGTTCTGTGTCGCCGCAGCGCCGTCCTCGATGAAGTGATACGGATCTTTCTCCGGATCCACACATGTCGCTATGATGACGTTCGCTCCCTCGATTCCTGCATGCCCAACAAGCGTTTCCCTGGCTATCTCGACAATCTCCTGCTTCAACTTGCTATCACTCACAGTAATGAACTCCCAAGGTTGACTGTTCGCATATGACGGAGCCCAGCGACCCGCCTCTAAAATAGCAGTGATCTTCTCTTCAGGGACCGGCTCAGGCTTGAATTGATAGATGCTGCGTCGCTGCATGATGGCATCGAGCACTTCATTCCCCATCGCTTAACCACACAACTCCAAAGGCCCATCACAATCGTACCAATAAAGTGCATGTATGGCTGGAATGCGACTGCGTCTGTCTTTAGGGGAAGTATCCCCTAACCACCCAGAAAATACCTGAACTCGACGATTCGAATTACCGTGGCCAATGAAGATATCCAACGATTACTTTGAAATTGCGGGAAGTCGAGTGATAACTCAACGTTGACAATCATTGGTATTGACACTGTCGCAGTGGTTGTGTCGAACCGAAGAAAAGCCCTGCAATGGTTTAGAGATACCCTATGTTTACCTGTCGCATACGTTGGACCCGCTCAACCAGATTCGAACGCCAGCCTACAGGGACCGCCTGACAATCCCGGCCACTGGATTGAGGTTGGAGCGGGAAGACCAATGACTAGGATCCACCTCTGCGAATTAGCCGACCACGTAGTCGAACCTGGGCCTACAGGCATTACATTCCTTACGGACAATATCCTAGCTGATTACGAGAGGCTGAAGTTGAAAGGGGTCCGCTTTGTGAATACCCCAAAGAAAATGGAATGGGGCGAGTGGCTCTGTGCATTTCTCGACCCGGATGGAAATGAATTTGACCTTAAGCAACCAGTGGTCCCCGAGAAATGGATGAAGACGTAGCTTTCTAGTGTATATACGCACCTCGGGACACGTTTCACACACACGCTTTTGGAACGAACGACGAGGGTTCAAATTATGACGTCCGCACCAGTGTAAGCCGCCGCCGCCAACGTTGAGTTTACGGTAGGATACCATTGAATGTGATGGGATGCGCTAACACCGTTTCCGTTATGAACGTACGATCTGAACTTGAGAATAGGAACTCACGCTAACATTGGTGCTGCGCAACTTTCCCCCATCCACTTCCGCGGCTTCCTACCCTCTTTCCCAGGGAGGTACTAGTTAGTGCAAATGGAGTAAGCCTGAACGCATAGGGGTCACAAAGAATCCAGATTCCGAAAATAGCCTATCAGTTCACTCTACGCATTGTCGACCTTTTGAAGAGTCAACTAAACGCTTGCAGACGAAAGTAGCAAAATCTATGTATCATCTCACGACAAGTGGTTGAATGTGTACGCTTTTGAGTGACAAAGGCGAAAAGGAAATACTGGGGAAGCTTGACCAGATACTGAAAAAACTTGACCTCATACTACGAGTGTTGAGTGCTCAAGCGTCTTCTGAAAGCAGTTTGACCGAGCGAGCCCGTCTGTTGAAAATCGCCGGGTTAGACAACGCGACTATCGCCCAAGTCCTCAACACATCACAAGCTAGTGTAAGAGTAATGACGGCACATCTTCGGAAGGTATGATAAGTGGAATCGCCACATCGACTGGAAAGATTGCTAGTTGCGCTGCTGTTACAATCCATGAAAGGGACATCTCTGAAAGAGAGAGTCAAGGTGTTAAACATGGCTGGATTCTCCAACGTAGAAATCGCAAACTTGCTAGAGATTCCGGCCCACAATGTCGCGCAATACGCTTACGATGCCCGTAAGTCCAAAGTCCGGAAAGTTTCAAGGAAATGAGCACGGTCGTCGATTTTCGGCACTCAAGCAGATTTGAGGTTAAGCGAGTCAACGAAAATGGCCGATTCATGGGCCGCACTGCATACTGGAGATTATACTTCATCGAAAATACGTTGAGGGTCGTCATAAATACCGTTCTCTCAATTCAGGTTGACCCAAGGCCATATCCAACTTGGTGGGAGTATCTCTATCACGGCACGACTTTGATGCGTGATGCAGACAGGGCAAGACGACAGTATCTGGGGAGTTCTCCGCACACATACCCAGGAAGGCACGGAATCTATTACGTATACCTTCGCGATTTGGGCACTATCATGCATGATAATTCGGTGTATTTCGAGCCTATAATGCCCGAGGTCGATGAATGGGTTTTGAAGATAGAGTCGGTTCGGTTACCTAGGAATTGCGTTGGTCACATGAATTTGATTAACGCAGAAGATAGGCATCAAATCAATAGGCTTTACTACGATTGTAAAGGCCTGATAAGAAAACTTCAGAAGGTAGAGGTTGGCCCCGAAAAACTCGTGTTGCAAATTCCAGCTGTCTAAATTCGTCATTTCTTACTTTTCGTTATGGATTTTGAGAACTGGGTCGGTCTACTCTTGCATCGACCGGAATCTCGTTCGTAATGGAACTAACCCTTTTGTATCTGAGCAAAGAAGAAAAGAACGGTTCTACTACAAGGTCCTGTAATTGAGAGAGAGAAAATCGAGAAAGAGGCCTACACTCACACAAGGAAGCCCTACAGATACGACCGTTCTCGGAAAGGAACTGAATGACATAAAGAAGCTACTGATCTTGAGCGCCTCAAAGGCCGGCGCTACATCAGACGAAATTGGAAAGGTTCTCACAGTTGGTGGGAGCCAAATTAGAAACATCCTCGCTGGTGAATCGACTTCGAAGAGAAGGAGACGACGCAACAGTTGAACGACGAACAGGCGTTGCCAGCTGCATTTTCTGATTAATCGAGGGAACTTGGATGCTTGTTGTGTCTCCCGGAATGCAATGAAGCCTTTTCCTCCTTCTTGAAAAGCTGGGTTGCGTTCGTCGTAGATTGAACCGTCTGAAAATTGCGCAATCGGAAGTGAAAGAAAGTGTTTTAGCGTAAAACGCTGATTGGTTGCACTGGGCTTCTTTGTTGGCAGAATATTCAGTGATAATCTTCATTCTTCTTGCCCTGACCTCAACTAGCGCAATTGCCAACGACGTCAGCGCACCCAAAAAGATGCAGCTAAGCCCAGATGCTGTTACGGTGACAAGTGAAGTATCTGATGGAAAATGTCTTCAAACGGCCATCCCCGGCGTTATGGGGTGCGGTATTTTTCCGACGGACGATACGTTCGTGGACAATTTGCTACCTACTGAGCCCATGGAGGAAACTACAATTAGCGTGTTGATCGTTCAAGACACACCAAGCGTTCCCGTATCGAAGAACTATGCCTTTCTGAGGTTCAATCTCTCAAGCGTTATTCCCAAAGCTATATTCACGTCTCATGCTCGGCCCTTGAACGCGTCTCTTTGGCTGTACGCTCAATACGCGACCGGATTCGTTAATGCAAGTGTTCGAGTCTACCACGTTCCTAGCAGCGCCTGGAATGAAGTCACTTTAACTTGGAACAATATGCCCGCAGTCGACATGAGTCATTTTGAGTCGAACCAAATTCAAGCAATCGACAGATGGTATAAGTGGAATGTAACAACCGACGTTGCGAGTGACATTCAGGGAAACCGGACCAGCTCCTTCGCGCTAATAGCAGGCTTCACGTCGTGGAGCAATTACGCGTGGTTCACTTCAAGTGAAAACACTACTTATCCACCCGAACTTGATGTGTACTTTCGCGAACCCACACTAACCCTGACTACGCCTTTTCCGCACCTGCCGATAACGATTGATGGCAGAACGACCCAGACCGACAGCACTGGGACACTGCAGGTTGGACTGCTTTGGGGCTCCCACAACGTTACCGCCCCCGACATAATCTCTGGGCAGAATGGTGTGAGAGAGTTGTTCGTGGGTTGGAGCGATAACGTAAGCTCCGCAACTCGAGAGATTAACATCGGCAACAACATGACGTTGCACGCTAACTATGAGAAACAGTATCGACTTGAGGTGAGTTCCCCTTACGCGACAGCAAGTGGGGGCGGGTGGTACTTCGCAAATGAACCCGCAAACGTCTCGGTTCAACCGACGTGGGTGTTCTCTGAAGGCTTGTTAGGCTTGTTGGGGGTTCGACAGGTTTTTGACCACTGGACAGGAGCTTGCACAACTTCTCAACCGGAGTGCACCTTGCCCATGAACGGGCCGGAGGAGACGACAGCTGTTTGGAGAGAAGACTACACAATTCCCATCGCAGTCGCGGCAATAGTTGCAATAGCGGCCGGTATCCTCGGCCTGCGAAGGAAGAATTTGGGGAGACCCCAAACCATACGTTGCCCTTGTTTAGTCGTCGAGGAGATTCTTGGCTCATCGTCGCTTTCTGAAGCATGCTGGTGACGTGAAAGAAGGGATTTTGATCAGATTTGAACTAAAGTTCAACTGTGAATGGTGGCCGCGAACACTGATTATGACCAATACAGAATAATTTGGTCAACCTTAACCCTCTTTCATCCTGTTTTCTTCGTGCGTAGCTGAGGGGATGCAGTGGTGCGTAGCAAGGTCGCCCTTGCTAAACGGTTGGACCATGAAACGGATCAGCAATTGATGTGGCGGGCCCTCGATCTCATCGATGCCGCCACATACTTGTCTCCGTTTGCATCGTTCTCCTCAAACCGAACTATGTGGTTGTCAAGCCTCTGGCTTCTATTGTTTCTTGAGGAGCACGGAAAGCTTCTGCATCTGTTTCAGGATTCTGTCGGCCGTTACTTCCTTCATCTCTTCGCGAACGTTATCGGCCATTGGAACAACGTAGTCGAAGTTCTCGATGTGCACGTGATCTACGCTTCGTGATCGATGTGATGAAGTGTCTACAAGGAACTTGTCAAGCATCGTCCTGACGGCATTGACTGGCGGAGGGTCCCCGGGGTGGGCGTGTGTTCCAGCACTCTCAACCTGAACATTGCCTCCAAGAATCTTGCGTGCTAACCCCTCAGCCATAGGACTCCGACACGTATTCCCAGAACAGACAAACAAAACCCTCAACCTCTCAACATCTACACAAACAATCGTTGCGCTCGCTCAAAATTGAACCGCCGGTTTTCCGTGTGCCGGGTACGCATCGCTCCCACAGGTTTTCGATCCGATGAACACGTCAAGCATTTCCCAGTTCGTTTAGTCTAATGCTTTCTTCTGTTGCCGGCAGAGGGGCACGTGAGAGTATGTTGATAAAGTCAACTAGTCCTTAGCTTCAAGTACGTGTCTTGCTGACGAAAATCGATGAAAGTGAAACGACAGTGACGCTTCACCCGCAAGCTTCAGCTTACATTGAGTGGATGATAAAGCAGCATGTTCCGCCGCTATCCACCTTATCCCCGGTCGAAGGACGCAGATGGGACGCGAGAGTGACCGCCCTTCTAACGAGGGGGTTCGAGCCGGTTGATAGGGTTGAAGACATGCGAGTGCCAACCCAAGGTGCCGAGATACCGATAAGGGTCTACACTCCAAAAACCCGGGTCTCTAACGGGTTTCTCCTGTACTTCCACGGTGGAGGTTGGGTGCTCGGAAACGTAGACCAAGCAGACTACCCATGCAGGCTCCTGGCGAACAAGACCCAGCGGACGGTAGTGTCGGTTGATTACCGTCTTGCACCCGAACACAAGTTTCCAGTACCTCTCGAAGACTGTTACGCGGCTACCAAGTGGGTTGCGGAAAACGCTAACAGGCTTGGCGGGACCGAGGAGCAGTTGGCCGTTTGCGGTAGCAGCGCCGGTGGCAACTTAGCGGCCGCAGTGAGTTTGATGGCTAAGGACCGCGGTGGGCCTTCGATTGCATCTCAGATACTCATCTACCCCGTAGTTGACCTTTTAGACGATAGCTACCGAGATTTCCCGGACAAGATGAGTCCTGCGTTAACGAAAGACGACATGAGCTGGTTCATTAACCACTACAAATCGGTGGACGACGACTTGAAGAACGAATACGCCTCGACCCTACGCCGAGTCGACCTTACAGGCTTGCCACCCGCGTTTCTGATTACCGCAGAATATGATATTCTCACGAAGCAATGCAACGCGTACGCCGATAAGCTAACGAAGGCTGGGGTTCAGGTCCGTTCTGTACACTACCCCGGTTTGATCCACGGGTTCTTCACGTTGCCGGACGTGTTCGACGCAGCCGGAGACTCAATGAAACGAATAGCAAAGGAATTCGATTAATTCATGATCTGAATTAATCGTTCGCTTTTCCAGAGTTTCTGGGCGCGTTCAGCCTGCGGATAAAGGCTAAGCAATCAGCTCACCGCTTCTCCCAGAGTTTGAATAATCGGAGTTTCAAGGCGCCACATTGCCGCCCACGCGCACAACAACACAAATTACGTCCAAATTCATGCCGTATCGAACCGGGTAAGACATGGGCTTCCTATCCCGAATTGCGACTCTTCTCCACAAGAATCATGATAAGCAGAATGAAACTCAACTCTAGGCTAGGGCGCGCATGATATCCGGCCGGCTAATTGAAATCGACCGAATCAAGAAGACTGTAAAGATCGAGTACCAGAACGAAAACCGCAGGTGGACAACAGGATCTTTTGCAGCACTGGACCATTGGGGTGCGTGCGACTTCCATGAAGTACGTTAATTGGTAGTGCAGTTGGCACGTTTCCCTACATGATCAATAGACAGCTGACCGTCGCTGCTTACACCCTAGCCCTGGGCGATACTGTCTTTGAAACCGACACGCCGTACCACCATCTAGTCGTCGCCGACTACTATGACCCAACCTCACAATCAATGATCCGGGTCCTCATCATGGACGATAACTTGCATAGTGCCATGGACCTCCAAGACCCGAACAGAACCGTGTTCTCCTACACCGACTACTTCAACTTGGGCTTACTTCTCAACCCGAAAATTACCCGTGTTCTATTCATTGGCGGTGGAGGCTTTACGGGTCCGAAGCAATTCCTACGAGATTACCCCCACGTAACAGTAGACGTGGTCGAAGTGGATCCCGAGGTCGTCAGTGTCGCAGAGGAATACTTCGGTGTGAATGCTAGTAACCCACGACTACACATCTTCACCAACGATGGACGCGTCTTTCTGCAGGGCACAACGAAGCGGTACGACCTCATAGTTCTAGACGCCTACTCTAGAAGCTACGTGCCATTCCACCTGATGACATTGGAATTCTTTAAGCTGGTTTCGTCACA
>Ga0187784_10002996_pt1 | contig 13631 bp, 12 predicted proteins | sample 1015_SJ02_MP15_2_FD_132964 | JGI IMG/M metagenome (GOLD analysis project Ga0187784, IMG submission 132964) | Tropical peat soil microbial communities from peatlands in Department of Meta, Colombia - 1015_SJ02_MP15_20_MG | ecosystem: Environmental > Terrestrial > Soil > Wetlands > Peat | place...
ATCTCTTGCTGTGTCTCCGGGCACTCCTGCCTTCCGCAGTTCGTTCGCTCGCTTCACGGCCACTCGGCCGGAACTTTGCGGCTCTCATTGGAGGAATGCATGTCCAGTAAGGTCACTACGCTTCCAGCACCACCGGCAACCGATAAAGCCGTTCGCACCGCCGCTCGGCCCACGGAACAACAGATCGCTTCTCGCGCCCACCAGATCTTCCTCGAGCGCGGCGCAACGCCAGGTCGCGATCTCGACGACTGGCTGCAAGCCGAACGCGAACTCACAGCCGCCACGAAATCCCACGATTCGCCAAGGCCAGCCGCCCTATCCAGGGCGCCGCTTGCGAATCCGCGTCCCTCCAGGTAACGTTTGACCTTGACTGGCTCAGTTGTCTGAGTGGAGCGGTGGTCCGCCCTACTGCACCCCCGCGTCCCGGTCAATTTTTCCCGCGCCCCTCGCGCGTCGCTCCGCATGAGGAATACCATGAAGCCCATCGCCACATTCAAAGTTCGCCCCTCGCTGCCAGACGCCTTGAAGCCCCTGCTGCAAATCGCCTACAACCTCAGTTGGAGCTGGAACCACGCCGCCATCGACCTCTTCCGCCGGTTTGATCGCGATCTCTGGGAAACCACCGGGCACAATCCTGTCCACATGCTGGGCAGCGTCGATCAATCCGTCCTGGAAGCCGCCGCCAAGGACGAATCCCTTCTTGCGCACCTCCAGGGTGTCTCCAAAAGCCTGGACGCTTATCTCTCCGGCCAGGGTTTCTGGTATCAGCGCGAACACGCCGAAAACAAAGATCTCCTCGTCGCCTATTTCTCTCTGGAATTCGGCGTCACCGAATGCCTTTCCATTTTTGCCGGAGGACTCGGCGTTCTTGCCGGCGATCATCTCAAGGCTGCCAGCGACCTCGGCCTTCCTCTCGTGGGTGTCGGCCTTCTCTATCAGGAAGGTTATTTCCGCCAGTATCTCAATGCCGCCGGCTGGCAGCAGGAAGCCTTCGAAGATAACGACTTCCACATTCTTCCCATCGAATTCGTGCCTAACGTGCAGATCCACGTCACACTTCCCGATGGTACAGTCACCGCCCGCGTTTGGCGTGCCGTCGTCGGCCGCATTCAGCTTTATCTCCTCGATACCAACCTCCCCGCGAATCGTCCCGAGCATCGCGCCATCACCGCGCAACTCTACGGCGGCGACCTGGACATGCGCATCAGACAGGAAATCCTTCTCGGCATCGGCGGCGTGCGAGCTCTCGATGCTCTCGGCCTTCACCCCACCGTCTATCACATGAACGAAGGCCATTCCGCTTTCCTCGCTCTTGAACGCATCCGCGCGCTCATGGAATCGCAGCATCTCACCTTCGCCGAAGCCTCCGTTCTCGCCTCTTCCAGCTTGATCTTCACCACACACACGCCCGTGCCTGCCGGCCACGACTATTTTCCCGCCGGCCTCATGGATCACTACTTCGCCACCCTCTATCCGCGCCTCGGCATCAGCCGGCGCGAGTTTCTCGCTCTTGGCCGCCAGGACGCCGCCAACGACAACGAGGATTTCTGTATGACCGTCCTGGCGCTGCGCCTCGCCGCCTTTAGCAATGCGGTTAGCAAGCTCCACGGGGCCGTCAGCCGCCGCATGTGGAACTCCATCTGGCGCGGCCTGCCAGAATCCGAAGTCCCCATCGGCCATGTCACCAACGGTGTCCACTTCCGCAGTTGGGTCTCTCTGGAAATGAATCAGCTCTACGATCGCTATCTCGGCCCCAAGTGGCGCCACGAGCCTGCCGACGCCGAACTCTGGAAGCGCACAGAATCCATTCCCGCCGGCGAACTTTGGCGCACCCACGAACGCCGCCGCGAACGCCTCGTCGCTTTTGCCCGCCGCCGCTTGCAAGCGCAACTCAAAAATCGCGGCGCTTCGCAATCCGCCATTGACGAAGCCGAGGAAGTCCTCTCTCCCGATGCTCTCACCATCGGCTTCGCCCGCCGTTTTGCCACCTACAAGCGCGCCACGCTTCTCCTGCGCGACCCCGAGCGCCTCGCGCGCATCCTCAACGACCCCAAACACCCCGTGCAAATCATCTATGCCGGCAAAGCTCACCCGCGCGATCAGTACGGCAAGGAACTCATCAAAACCATCATTGATCTCGCCGCGCGACCCGAGTTCCGCCGCAGGCTCGTCTTCATCGAAGACTACGACGTCGCCATCGCCCGCTACATGGTTCAGGGTTGCGATGTCTGGCTCAACACGCCCCTGCGCCCGCAGGAAGCCAGCGGCACCAGCGGCATGAAAGCCCAGGCCAATGGCGCCTTAAACGTGAGCACCCTTGATGGTTGGTGGGATGAAGCCTGGCAGATTGGCCTCGACTCCGGCGCCGAAGTCGGCTGGGCCATCGGCAAAGGCGAGTCTTATCAGGATCCCGGCTATCAAGATCAAGTCGAAGCCGAAGCTCTCTACCAGCTCCTCGAACGCGAAATCGTTCCCGCCTTCTACGAACGCCGCGCCGACGGCTTGCCGCGCAAGTGGATCAACCGCATGAAGACTTCCATCATTCGCCTTTGCCCCGAATTCAACATGCACCGCATGGTCATTCAGTACGCTAATGGATACTATCTCTCCGTCCACCGCCGCCACAGCCGCTTGCAGGCCGACAATGCCTCTCACGCCCGGAATCTGGCCGCTTGGCGCGCGCGTGTCGAAGCCGCATGGCCCCGTCTGGAAGTGAAAAACGTCTTCAACGATCTTGGCGAGGTCAATCTCGACAACGAAATCAAGATCTCCGCGCGCGTTTTCCTCGAAGCGCTTACTCCCGAGGATGTCTCCGTCCAGGTCCTCACCGGCCGCGTGGACGCCCACGGCGAAATCGTCAGGCCGGAAACCACCGTCATGCAGAGTACTGAGAACCAAGGCAACGGTTGCTACTGCTTCCAAGCCTCCCTGCGCACCAAAAAAAGCGGCTTCTTCGGCTGCGCCATCCGCATCCTCCCCAACCATCCCGACGCCGTTACTCCCTTCATGCCCTTGCTCATCACCTGGGCCCCCGAATCCAGCGTCGCCTCACCCGAGGTCGTCCCCCAATAACAATCGTCCTCAGCGGCACAGGCACTCTTGCCTGTGCTCTTGGGTTATTTCGTAGGGGCCGCCTCTCCCTGTCCGCCTTAGGAGGGAGGCGGGCGCATGTACTCTTGGGGGTTTGTAGTGGCCCGTCTTCCGCGGGGTGTGCGCCCCGGTTCCTCACCGGGAAGACCGGTTCTTGCGTTTTTCTTGCCGTTGTGGCGGCCGACGAAGCGCCATTCAGGAGAATGACGTTCCCGGCCAAAAACCGTGAACGGAGCTCCCGACCGGGTCGGGACAGGCTCCGCTCCGACTCCCTGGATTCACTCTTACGCGATGTGGCGCGCGAGGGCCTTGGTGATTTGGTCCTTGGGCACGGCGCCGACAATCTGCTCGACCACCTGGCCATCCTTGAAGACCAGCAGCGTGGGAATGCCGCGGATGTTGAAGCGCCCGGCGGAATTCATCGCTTCATCTACATTCAACTTCGTCACCTTCAATTTGCCGGCGTAGTCCTGGGCGATCTCCGCCACCGTGGGCGCCAGCATGTGGCACGGGCGGCACCATTCCGCCCAGAAATCCACCATGACGGGCTGAGCTTTGCTCGCCGTCAGCACCTCCGCTTCGAAATTTCCGTCGTTTACCGCAACAATGTTTTCAGCCATAACGTTTCTGTGCCCTCTAGGGGCTGCATCAAAGCAGCCGTTGTTCTAAGTTAATTAGATGATGGGACAGCTTTTTGGTTTCGCGCTGCTTGGGCAGCCTCATATAGTTTCGCATATTCCGCCGCCGAGGTGTTCCACGAAAAATCTTTGGCCATCCCGTTGAGCTGAATACGCTTCCACACGCCATCGTCGGTGTAATGATGCAGCGCCTGGCGAATGGCCTCCAGAAAGGCAGCGCCGGTATACTCGGAAAACTTGAAACCTGTGCCGGTGCCGTGCTGCAGGTCGAAGTTCTCGATGGTGTCATCCAGCCCGCCGGTGGCGCGCACGATGGGGACGGTGCCATAGCGCAAGCTGTAGATCTGGTTGAGGCCGCAGGGCTCGTAACGTGAGGGCATCAGGAACATATCCGCTCCCGCTTCCACCAGGTGCGCGAGCCGATTGTCGTAGGCAATCTTCACGCCCACGCGCCCAGGAAAATCCCCGGCCAGCGCGCGGAACAGCTCTTCATAGCGCCGGTCGCCTGCGCCTAAGACGGCAAGCAAGATGTCCTCCTGGAGGAGTTCATGCGCAATCTGCGCAATCAGGTCAAAGCCCTTCTGGTCCGCAAAACGCGACACAATCCCCAGCACCGGCCGGTTGGGATTGTCGTGCAGCAGCAAGAACTCCTCGAACAGCGCTTGCTTGCAGACGCGTTTCCCGGCCAGGTTTCTGGCGGAGTACTTCATCGGCAACAGTGCGTCCCTTTCCGGGCACCAACTCGAGTAGTCCACGCCGTTCAGGATTCCTACCAGGCGATCCGCACGCGACCGCACCACGCCCTCCAGACCGAATCCAAACTCCGAGGTCTGAATCTCCTGCGCATATTTACGGCTGACGGTGGTCAGGTAATCCGAATAAACCAGGCCGCCCTTCAGAAAATTGACGCTTCCAAAGAACTCGATCCCCCCGGGATGAAAGACCGCGGGTGGAATGCCGGCGCGCTCCAGCGCCTCTTTGGGGAAAACACCGTGATACCCCATGTTGTGTACGGTGAAAACGACCGGGAGGTCCTTCACCATGGGATCCTCGGCATACGAGGAGTGCAGCAGCACCGGCACCATGGCGGTTTGCCACTCGTGACAATGGATGATGTCCGGGGGCCAGATGTGCTTGGCCATTTCTATGGCGGCACGGGAGAATTCGGTGAAGCGCTCGGCGTTATCCGGATATTCGTGCTTGCGGTCGCCGTAGATGCCTTCGCGGTCAAAGTAGAAAGGGTCGTCCAGGAAAAAGTAGCGCACACCGTGCAGCAGCGACCCATTGGTAATTGCGGGAAACCGCAACCGGCCGCCTTGGGGAATCGTCAAGCTCGGCATCACCACCGTGTGGGCCTTGACGCCCCGGTAGCGCGGCAGGAAGACGGCGATCTCGTGCCCTAACCTCACCAGGGCTCGGGGCAGCGCCTCAATCACGTCGGCAAGACCCCCGGTTTTCGTATAGGGAAGAGCTTCGGAAGCAACAAAGAGTATGCGCATAAATGAGGTGTGAAAGTCTAAAGCTATCGGAGGCGGGCGGCAGCGTCAAGCACGCTAGCGATACGGCAGAGGGTCAATTACCACGATACTAATTCATCTGGACCCGATCACCACTTCGCAGACTCGCCTTGAACTCGCGTTTTTGTCGTGCGGGGAGATGGGATACAATCGTCGAGATCTTAAGTAGCAGGCGCAGAATGTAGCTGTCTTTTGTTGCACGAGGCTGGATGAAATGAACCGGCGAATGAACAGTACGTTTGCGATTGTGGCCTTCATCTTGACGCTGGGAGTTTCAAGAGCAATCGCTTGCCATTGGACCCCTGGCTATTTCTATCAGGTCACAAATCTGAAAGGCAAAGTAGTTGGCAGCCGGTTCCCGGTGCTGCACTCATTCCGTTGGTACCGGCAATCCGTGGTGCGTCCGCAAGCTAAGCTAATGCTCTTTGACTACTGTTGGCCGTGTGATGTATGGAGCCTTGCACCTGTCAAAACCGTTCTCACGGGTCCCGACGGAAGATTTGATTTCGGCATCTTAAAGCCGGGGCATTACTATCTCAGAGTCCATGACGAAAAAGGTCCACTATTGGACTTGTTTCAAGTCGAAGTGAAGGGACCGCCGAGCCCAAAGGAATGGGAAATCATCGATATCTCTCCCGTCTACCCCGATTGCACTGGGGGACATGAGTTTATCGTAAGAGCGAATTGAAGCATTCGCTTCTGCACGGGCTGAATCCAAATTGCGAGAGTTCCTGACTGATGCCCGCAGCCAAAAACAGAAAGTGGACCACTACGAGCGATTCAATTTTCGAGGAACGCGGCGCGGCTGCTACACTCAGGGACAGGCATGGCGCGGCAAAAACTCGGGCAACATTTTCTGGCGGACGCGGGATGGCGCGAGCAGATCGCGCGGGCCATTCGGGTGTCTCCTCATGGGATGGAGTCTCCCGTGCGCACGGAGACGGCTGATTACTGCTGGATCGAGATTGGCGCGGGCCACGGGGAAATGACCGAGCACTTGCTCCGCAGCGGCGCGCCGGTTTACGCCGTCGAACTGGACAAGTCGCTAATCGCGGGATTGCAGCGGCTCGCGCAGAAGCATCCAAACCTCGCCGTGGTGCCGGGCGATGTACTAAAAACGGATTTAGGCGCCATCGCGGCCGGGCGCCGCATCCGCCTCTACGGCAATCTCCCTTACTACATCACCTCGCCGATTCTGCACCATTTCTTCCGCTTTGCGGATCTGATCGACGAAATCCACATTGTCGTGCAATGGGAAGTGGCGCTGCGGCTTACAGCGCGGCCAGGCAACAAGTCCTACGGCTATTTGTCCGTGGCTACGCAATTCTATTCGCGCCCTGAATTGGTAGTGAAAATCCCCCGCGGAGCGTTTCGTCCCCCTCCGGAGGTAGGCTCGGCGTTGGTCACCTTGCGGCTGCCCAGGGAGACCGCCAAGTTGGGACTGGAAAATGGAGATGCCTTTCTCGAGTTTGTGAAGACGTGCTTCGCACAGAAGAGAAAGACGCTTGCCAATAATTTGCGCGGACTGGCCGAGCCGGCGCGGGTGAGAGAACTCCTGGAGCAGCTTAAATCGCGCGCGGACGCCCGCGCCGAGCAATTGAGTGTCGCGGAGCTGGCGAGGGTATACCGCGCTATTTCTTCAACGAGTCAAGTAGAAGGTCCGGGTAGTCGGACATGATTCCGTCAACGCCTGCTGCCGCCAGGAGCCGCATATGGGCGGGCGAATTGATCGTCCAGCAAACCACTTGGAGATCCCGCTTGCGCGCTTCGTGGAGGAGGTTCGGCGTCACCAGGTCGCCGCGAACGGCAAGCTGCCGCGCACCGATCTCCAGCGCTTTCTGGAAGGGATTCTCGATCTGCCCATCGAACAGCAAGCCGAACATGAGAGTGGGGTCGATGTTTCGCAGGCTGAAGAGCATGGCGGGGTCGAAGGAGATAACCACCACGCGGGGGATTTCCCCGGATTCGCGAAGAGCGCTGATCAAGGCGTGTTCGCCGCCCCAGAAGGCGCTGGGTTTCAGCTCCAGGTAGAAGACCACATCGTTTTTCTTGGAAAATACGAGTATTTCCTCGAGGGTAGGTACGCGCTCTCCCGTGAATTCGCTGGCAAACCAGGCGCCCGCATCGAGGCGCCGGATTTCCGCGAGCGTCATATGCTGAACCGCGCCATGGCCGCCGGTGGTACGATCAACGGTCTCGTCATGGATGGCGACAAGATGCGCGTCGCGCGTCAGTTGCAGATCGGTCTCGATGAAGGAGACGCCTTGTGCAACGGCTCGCCGGAAAGCGGCAAACGTATTTTCCGGGGCGTAACCGGAAGCACCGCGATGGGCTATCGCCAACACGCGAAAAACAACCTCCTGGGCAATCGAGCGGGCAGGGATGTTCCACGGGAAGCGCGATTCCCTGTCGTATGCTAACACCGCGGCTAGCACCTGGGAGACAATACGGTAGGGAGTGGCGCGTGAAGCTAAATGAGGAGCACAGGGTGGCTGGTTTCAAGCTTGTGAGGATGGCATTTTGCGTGGGCCTGAATGTGGCGCTAGCCGGATGGACGGCGGCGTTCCCAGCGCTGGCACAGAATTCACCGTTAGCCCGGAACCAGGACGGAGGGGAGAAGTATGCAGAAGGACTGGCCCGCGAAGTGCACCACCAGTTGAGTGTTCTTCCCTATGTCTCCGTCTTTGACCATATCTCCTTTACGCTGAACGGAAACAACGTCACGCTGACGGGGCAGGTCGTCCGGCACACCTTGAAGACAGCAGCGGAAGCAGCCGTGAAGAGCATCGAAGGTGTCGGGATGGTGGTAAACCAAATCGAGGAGCTGCCGGCGTCGCCGGGTGACGATGATTTGCGGCGCGCCGTGTATCGCGCCATCTATGAGGATGCGGTGCTCTCCCGCTATGCCGTGGCCGAGTTGCCCTCCATCCAGATCATCGTGAAAAATGGAAGCGTGGCGCTGGAGGGCGAAGTGGAAAGCGAGGGAGACAGGAACCGCGCCCTGGTGCGGGCCGGATTCGTGGCCAATGTCTCGGGCGTGAAGAACAATCTGGTTGTCCGTCCCAAGGAGAAAGTGAAGTAGTAGCGGGGCATCTGGAAAGCATGCGGAGAAATTGGGAGGGGAAACACGGTGGCGGAACATCGAGGTCCGTACGCAAACCAAGGCAATTGGCGGGACACTCCCGCGCGTCAGAAGCTGGTGGCCCTGCGCGAAGCGTTGTTGCGATTGCACAAGACGCTCTTGGAGATGGAGCGCCGCGAGTACCAGAAAGCGCATGGCTCCGTCTCGGCCGGCGAGCTCTTCCGCCTTGTGGTTGATGACCCGCAATTCTCCTGGCTGCACAACATCTCTGAATTTGTGGTTCGCATCGATGAAGCGCTGGCGGCAGACGCTGGAATTACACCGGAAGATACTCGCGGAGCAATGGCGTTGGCGCGAAAGATCTTTGCGCCCACGGAAACAGGAGACGGCTTTCAAAAAAAGTACTTCGATGCAATCCAGAAAGATCCCACTGTGGTGATGGAACACGCCGAACTCGTGCGCCTGTTTCAAAATGAACGGCTCGACGCAGAGAACGTGTAAGCAGGAATTCCCGCCCAATGGAAACCGCTAATTCTCTTCCCCGGGTCGCCGGCCCCGGGGGATTACTTTCTGGCATGGCTTTCTCGTAAAATGCGCGCGCTTGACCTACACTAACGGAAGAGTTTGTCGTTTCCGTGGTATCCAGCCCCGTGCGGGAGGGTTTCCATCTGGGGGATCCATGAGAGATCTGCAAGTCCGGGAGATGCATCCTCGTTCCATTGCATTCATGCTAATTGGGGTGATGCTGGGCACGCTTTTTTTGGCCCTGCCGTTGCGCGCCAAAGTGGTCGCCGATTTCGACCCCAACCTCGATTTCTCCAAGTACAAGACCTACACTTTCCTCGGCGGGGTTGAGAACCTGGTGGCGATCCAACTGAATCCCGAATTAATTGAAAACCCGTTGCATCACACTGTCGCGCGGGAACTGGATAAACGCGGTTTGCGCGAGGCGAAGCCCGGGGAGAATCCCGACCTAGTCGTGCGCTATTGGATCAACAGTTCCGCGCAGATGGATGTTACGGTCGCGGGCGAGTGGGGCCCTTACAGCGCGTATGTGGGCGGCTACTGGAGCTTCTTGTTTGAGAGAGTTGGCACCGGCGGCAAGAAAGAGAGCGTTCTGATCATTGATCTGATTGATGCGAAGGCGAAAAACCTGGCCTGGCGGCTTTACTTCATTGGCAAGCTCACGAATCCCGAGAAGGAGTGGAAGAGGATCGACGAGGAGGTCTCCAGGGGACTCGAAAGCTATCCACCATCCGAAAAAGCATTAGAAGACAAAAAGCAAGAACGAACGGAGCACCCTCCGAAATCCCAGTAAGATTGGCCACTCCGTTTCCCCTCTGATAAACCGGTCCATTGAGAGGACCTCTGCGGACTTCCCTTTCCGCCCATTTATCTCGAAGCTCCACGGCTCTCTGCCGGGATACGAGAAAGTGCGGCTAGCCCGGTTGCGCAGGGGCTTCGGCAAGAATGGAGGAGAGCGTTGACGTGAAGAAGGCGGCGTCGGAGGCGGAGAAGATTAACGGCGGACGCAGCTTCAGCACATTGTGATGAGGGCCATCGGTGCCGGCGAGGATGCCCAAGTCGCGCAAACGGTTGACCACGTAGTGGGCCTGGGTGGTTGCCGGAGTGTGCTTGTCGCGATCGCTGACAAGATCGATACCCAGGAAAAGGCCCATGCCACGCACGTCACCAATAAGCGGATATTGTGCTTGCAGAGTTCGCAAATCTCGCAACCATTCCGCGCCGACGTTCAGCGCATTCCGTTGCAGTTGGTTTTCTTCGAGCACATCCAGGACGGCTAGGCCCGCGGCGCAGGCAACAGGGTTCCCCCCGAATGTGCTGAAGAACTCCATGCCGTTCGCAAAGGATGCAGCGATTTCTGCCGTAGTCACAACGGCGGCGAGCGGGAACGCGTTGCCGATTGGTTTGCCGAAGACGGCGATGTCCGGCACTACATCCTGTGTTGCAAATCCCCAGAAGTGCGTTCCGAGACGTCCGAAGCCCACCTGCACTTCATCGGCGATGCAGACTGCGCCCGCAGCTCGCACGTGCTTGTAGACTTCGCTGAGGTAGCCCGGCGGAAAAACGATCTGGCCGGCGACACTGGGAAGTGTTTCCGCAATGAAAGCAGCGGCCCCGCGTCGAGCACTTTTCAACTCATCCAAAATCCCCGCGACGTGTGCAGCATATTTCTTGACGAGCTCTGCTTCGCCGCGCCGGTACATGCCGCGATAGTCGTCGGCTATCGGAGCGACATGCACCCAAGGCTTTTGGCCTTTTCCACCCGGGCCGTTGAATTTGTAAGGACTGATGTCAATGAGAGTGGAAGTGTGGCCGTGGTAGGCGTGCTCCAGAACGATGATGTCCTCCCTGCCGGTGTGGGTGCGCGCCAGGCGAAGCGCGAGTTCGTTGGCCTCGCTGCCGGAATTTACAAAGAAACAGACACGCAAGGAGGCAGGGAGCAAGGCCGTAAGCCGCTGCGCGTAGCGAAGAATATTGTCGTGGAGGTAGCGCGTGTTGGTGTTGAGGAGCGCGACCTGCTTCTGCACGGCTTGCACGACGCGCGGATGGGAATGGCCAACCAGCGGAACATTGTTGTAGACGTCCAGGAACGCGCGACCCGTGTCGTCGTACAGATATTGCATCCAGCCACGAACTATCTTGAGCGGCCGGTCATAGGAGAGGCTGAGATTGGAAGAGCAGAATTTGCGGCGGGCGGACAGGGATTGTTCGAGCGACGGGAGAGATTCCGCCGAGCCCGAGTGATCTGACGACCGCCCATCACCCGGAGAGGCGGTCGCGGCGAGAAGCCGATCATTGGCCATGGCCAGGGGTATTTTGGCGAGGCGCTCAAGCGCAGCCCACGCGTGCGCCTCGGTGACGGTGACATAGGGATCGCCGGGTATAAGAGATTTGCGATGCGCGGAGTTGACAACGCTGACGGCGAGCCGCGTGGCCATGAGCGTGAAAAACACCGCAATTTCGTCGTCGCTCAAAGGAAAACGCCGATGATATCCAGAGAGGACCGAACCTGCAGCGGAGATCGGGTCATCCTTGCCGAGAATCGCGTAGGCCGCGGCGACGGCAGGCTCCGCAACCGCCAGGCCTGTGTGCATGTCGCCAAAATCGATGACGCTCACGACCTCTCTGCGTTTCGACGAGACCTGCCCGACAAGCGCGTTGTGATCGTTGGCATCTCCATAGATCACGCTGCGCCGGAGGCGGTGGAAGCGCGGAACAGCTTCCTGCTCGAACAGATTCAGGAAATGCTCAGCGAGAGCGCGCCGCTGGGGATCGGCAACAGAGGGAAGCTTCTCGAAGGCCCACAGCGAACGGCTGAGGTCCCATTTCAAAATGCGGTTGACCGCCGGGTGAGAGAAATCCAGCAGGGCCGTGTCCATCTCGGCGAGGAGGCGGCCGAGACTCTCCAGGAGTTCGGGCGTGTGGGGTTGCACTTCGGCCAATGCCACGCCAGGCAGGAACGATAGCAGCCAAACGATGCGGCGGGAGCCATCGGGGGTTGGCACGTGCGCGAATAATTGGCCGCCGGAGTTGGAAATCACCCTGGGAAGTGCAAGATGCGACGCGCGGTCAGCCAGATGGGCGAGCGCCCGGCATTGCATATCAACGAAAGAAGTTTCGCGCGCGGCGTGCATGATTTTCAGAACGAAGGCGCGCCCATCCGGAGCGCTCAGATGGAAGTTATCGTCGTATTCGCCGGGCAGAGGGCGCACTTCCGCGCGCAGTGAATAAAGTGCAAGAGCAATGCGCGCGGCTTCCGCCGGAGAAAGGGGAGGAGTACCGCGAGATTCCTGTAGCATGAACGAAATTGTAGCGAGTGACCTGCAGGTTCGTCCAATCACTTGACCGCAACAGCAGCAGCGGCCCCTGTTCATTCCCATTTGCAAGTGGGATTAACTTTTATGCCGGCACGGATCGTGGGCGCGCGCGCAACACCAGCATGACCATCACAGCAGTGACGCCCACTGGCAGGATGAGACCGGCACGCAAGGAGTTCGTATGCGCCGCAATGATGCCGACAAGCCAGGGCAGAACGGCCCCACCAAGGGCCGCGCTGCCGAAATAAAGAGTGCTGAGCCAATTTGCATCCTCGCCAAATGTTTCCGCAAACCAGGTGACATAGAGGGGATATTCCGGCGCCAGCCCGAAACCCGCTATTGCCGTGCCTGCGTAGAGCAACAGCGGTGTTTGCGAGTAAGCGACGATTCCCCCGCCAACAACGGCGCAGAGCAATCCACTCGCGGAGATGACCATTTGCGATACACGCTGGAGAGCCAGAGGCGCGAGCCAACGGCCAATCAAGAGAAAGAGGTAAAAAACCAACGGGGCCAGCGTCCAGGTGGAACTGTCCGTGCCGGGCATGCGTTTTTCGTAAGCAGCCACCCAGCCGCCGAGGGCGGTCTCCACCCCCACATACAAAAAGAAAAGTAAGAGCAGGGGGACAGCAGAGACGTGACGCAATTGGGCGAGCCAGGCCCCGAGCGATCTACCTAGAGGTCTGGTTGTGCGGACACGGGTTGTTGCCGGACGCGTGAAATAGAGCCCGGAAAAGATCAGCGCGAGCGCGGCGAGCAAGGCGGTGAAGCCACGAAAGCCAAGCGAAGGCGAGAGAGCGGCGATCAGGAATGGGCACAGGACCGCCCCAATTCCCCAAGAGGAATTCAAGAGGCTCACAGCGGCCGCGGTGTTCGCGGAAGGCAACTGTGTGGCGCGAAGGTTTGAAGTGGGGACGGAGAGGCCAAGGGCGATGCCATAGAGGAATATGAGCAGGCAAGCAAGGGTCCAGGGGCCGGCCCCGAGAAAGGTTAGGGCCAAGAAAAAAAGTACGAAACTGCTTCCCATTACCTTGGAAAACCCGAATCGCGGAAGCAGCAGACCCGTAAGCAAATTCCCCAGCACACTTCCCGAGTATTCCGCGGTAAAGAGAAAACCGGCTTGTGAGTCGGTGAGGGACCAGTGGCGCGCAAGATAGGGGAGCAGCGGGCCAAGCAGAATGGTCACGATACCGATGTAAACAAATCCACTGTGGAGACGCGCCCACTCGGCGCGCACCCTCCCACTAGAAAATCGTTCCAGAGGAGTTTGCGGTTGGCCGGAAGTCCCAGCGCTGGCCGGAGAGGATAAAGAAGAATGCCGATCAGGCATGAGCAGTACGCCAAGGGAGTCTGGCACAACTCAGGGAATGGGACAAGCTACTTGGAGTATACTTACGATTCCTTAATGCGCCGCTCACCGTTTTCTTAGAGCGTTGGCGTAACCTAGGATGCGGGCCAGGAGCCA
>Ga0187784_10002997_pt1 | contig 13630 bp, 13 predicted proteins | sample 1015_SJ02_MP15_2_FD_132964 | JGI IMG/M metagenome (GOLD analysis project Ga0187784, IMG submission 132964) | Tropical peat soil microbial communities from peatlands in Department of Meta, Colombia - 1015_SJ02_MP15_20_MG | ecosystem: Environmental > Terrestrial > Soil > Wetlands > Peat | place...
AACGTGGCGGGTCGCGAGGTGGCGGCCACCCGGGGCGTGCTCAGCTCGGTCATCGGGCTCCTGGCCGACGGGGCGACTCATGTCGGGGTGGCGACGGATCACGTGATCGAGTCGTTCCGCAACGACCTGTGGCCGGGCTACAAGACCGGCGAGGGCATCGACCCCGACCTATGGTCACAGGCGTGGCCGCTCGAGGACGCGCTCGTCGCGCTCGGCCTCCTCGTGTGGCCCATGGTCGAAGTCGAGGCGGACGACGCCCTGGCGAGCGCGGCCGCTGTGGCGGGTGACGACCCTGCTGTCGAGCAAGTCGTCATCTGCACGCCCGACAAGGACCTGGCGCAGTGCGTGCGGGACGGGCGGATCGTGCAACTCGACCGCCGCAAGGACGTCGTGACCGACGAGGGAGGGGTCGTGGCCAAGTTCGGCGTGGGGCCGGCCTCCATCCCCGACTATCTGGCGCTCGTCGGGGACAGCGCCGACGGGTTCCCCGGCCTCCCCGGGTGGGGGGCGAAGTCGGCCGCCGCGGTCGTGGCCCGCTGGGGGCACATCGAGCACATCCCTGAGGACCCCGCCGATTGGGACGTCAGCGTCCGGGGCGCGCCCAAGCTGTCGGCCACCCTGCGGGAGTCCTACGACGAGGCCTTGGTGTTCAAAGAGCTGGCCACGCTGCGAGAGGACCGCTCCCTGCTCGGCTCGGTTGGGGACCTGCGCTGGACGGGGCCGACGGAGGCCTTCGGGGCCGTCTGCCAGGACCTGGACGCGCCCGGCCTGGCCCGGCGGGCACACGCGCTGGCGGAGCTGCGCTGAGCGCACGAGCCTTGCCGTTGGCCCGGGCGACACGAGGACCTCGGAGGACAACAGGACCTCGGGGGGACAACAATGGCGGTGTGACGGCCGACTGGCGCGTGTTGTCGTTGGACCATCGCGACCCGATGGCCCCCTTCGAGGACATCGTCCGGCTCATCGACCTGGCGGGGACGGCGACCACGGCCGCCTACGGGCGCAGCGACGTGGTCGAAGCCCTCAACGAGCACCAGCCGGCCGCGGTGGCCCTGGCCGAGGGCGCGCTCGTGGGTGCAGCGGTCGCACGCATCGCCGGCCGCGACGCCCACCTGCTCGCTCTGGCCCTCCACCCGCAGTGGCGGAACCGGGGCATCGGCTCCTCGCTGCTGCGCGTGCTCGACCAGGAGGTGATCCACCACGGCGCGCACCGCCTCTTGGCGCTCGTCGAGCCCGGGCAGGTCGGCGAGGTGGCGTTCGCCCACCAGGGGTTCGAACGGGTCGACGGGCTGCATCTCTACGTGCGCAGTGCCTCCATGGTGCCCGAGGAGCTCGAGATCGTCGAGCGCTACGGGGGATCGTTCCCCGCTGCGGGATTGTGGGAGGACATGAAGGGGTTTTCCAAGACCAAGGAGCTGCTCGAGCGCCGCATCGTCGATCCGCTGGCCCATCTGGGGCTGGCCGACCGCGTGGGGTTGCGCCCCCCGGCTGCCGTCATGCTGTTCGGGCCTCCGGGGACCGGCAAGACCTCGTTCGCCCGTGCCATGGCGTCACGGCTGTCGTGGGCCTTCGTCGAGCTCCACCCTTCGTTGCTGGGCCAGGGGACCGAGGGTGCCGCCGCCCTGCGCGTTGCGTTGAGCGATCTGGGCCATGTCGACAGGCTGGTGTGCTTCATCGACGAAGCAGACGAGATCGCGGCGGCGCGCGACACCCGCCCCGAGAGCCAGCCACTGGTCAACGAGCTGTTGAAGGCCATCCCGATGTTCAAGTCCCGCCCGGCACGGCTCATGGTGATGGCGACCAACTCGATCGCGGCGATCGACCCGGCCATGCTGCGACCCGGCCGCTTCGACCTCATCATCCCGGTGGGCGCCCCCGACCGTGAGGGCCGGGCCGAGCTGGCTGCGGAGTTCCTCCAGGGTTGCGACCCCGACGAGATCGCCGGCGGTACCGTCGGCTTCACACCGGCGGACTTCGCCCTGGCGGCGCAGCGGGCGGCGCAGCGGGCCTTCGAGCGCGCACTCGCCGGCGGCGACGCCGCCGTGACGTCGGTGGATTGTGCCGACGCCGTGGCCCGCACTCGGCCGAGCGTGCACGCGGAGGCGGCGAAGGCGTTCGAGGCCGAGGCCGGTTCGTTCGCGCGCCTCTAACCGGCTGCGGTACCGCTCGACGCGACGGGACCGCCCACGGCGGGCACCGATCTGGACAGGTCGATCCGGCGCAGGTAGAGACCGCGGCTGTTGGGGGAGCCCACGGCGCCGGGGACCCAGGCGTCGAAGGCGATCCAGAAGGACCCGCTCGTGTCGGCGAAGACGGACTCGCCACCTGGGCCGGACACTCCGTTCCCAGCGGCGAGGATCGGGGTCGGCGACGCGTCCGCGCAGGGGCCCAGTGGCCCGCTGCACGTGGCGACGCCCACGGCGTAGTCGGCGCTGTTCCAGTCGTTGCCCGAGAAGAACAGGTCGTAGTGGCCACCCGCCTCGACCAGGTCGGGGGCCTCGACCGTCCCGGCCTCCCAGGGTTGGTCCGGCGTGAGAAGCACGGTCGGGCTGCTGGCGGGCGCGAACGCCGTGCCCGAGGGAGCGAGCTGCTGGGACCAGATCATCGAGGATCCGGGGCCACCGGACTTCCATTGGAGGTAAGGGGTTCCGTCCGCGGCGACGAACACCGAGGGGTCGATGGAGCCCCCGAGCGCGTTCTGGCACTCGAGCGGGGCCGACGAGGTGTCCGAGAAGGGGCCCTGGGGCTGGCCGGCAGTGGCCACAGAGATGCACTCGTCGGTGCTCCCGGTCGGATCCACCGCGTAGTAGAGGTGGTAGGTCCCGCCGATGAGCGCCACCGAAGGCGCCCAGGTGAAGTCCGCGGACGCCCACGAGGGCAGCTTCGGGAGCGCGTTGCCGAGCGCGGTCCAGTGGGCGAGGTCGGTCGACTCGATGATCTGGATGTTCCCGGCCACCGAGTTGGTGGCGTAGGCGTAGTAGGTGGTGCCGGAGAGGATCACGTCGGGGTCGGGGAAGTCGAAGGGGTAGACCAGCCCCGTCGACGTGCCTCCGGCCAGCTGAGTGCACGGTCCCGACACCGCGTCGACGTCCCGGGCCGCCGCGGTGTTGTCCCCGGACTTGATCGCCGTCAGGGCGTTGTGGATTCCCCCGAAACAGGTCTGCAGGGTCGAGATGCTGACGCCCTGGAGATACGCGTTCTGCTTGCTGGTGCTCAGCTCGGCGTTCGTGCCAGCCAACTGCTCGAGCGTCATGGCCATGGAGAGGGTGAGCTCGTCGCGCCTGGTGGTCTGCGCGCCGTTGGCCTGGGCGGCCGCGATCACGTCGCGCTGCAACGTGATCAGCTGGCTGTCGGCCCCGGCCAAGGTCGCCACCTCGGTGCGCGTGCGGGTGCGGGCCTGGACGTCGACCCAGATGGCGACCGCGAGAACCAGCGTGCACAGCGCCACCACCGCGGCCGCCGCCAGCCGCCTCCGGTGCGCGCGCTCAGCCACTGCTCGACGCCGCCGTGCAGCTGGACGACACGGCGTTCAGGTCGGCGATGGCACCGGCCTGGTTGCCCACGGAGAGCGAGTTCAGCGCCTCCTCGACGCCGCTGAGGCAGGTGTGGAGGTCCGCGATGAGGACGCTCTGCTGCGAGACGTCGGCCTGTGTGAGGGCGAGTGCGGCCTGGACGCCCTTGAGCTGCGAGCTGTCCTGGTCGAAGGCCGTCGTGTCGTTCCCGATCTGCGTCGTGAGGAGGTCGACGTCGTGACGGAGCTCGGTCAGTTGCGCCGCCACGACGGTGGTCCGGTCCCGGGTGACGCCCAGCTCCGTCTTTGCCCGGTCGAGCTGCCGGCGCTCGTGCACGATGTCGGCGACCAGGAAGCCCACTGCCGTCAGGAACACGGTGAGGGCGAGGAGGCCGACCACCCAGCGGGTGCGCGACGACCATGGGCGGGGAGGCGGGGCATCGGGTGCGACCAGGCGCCGGTCGGTCTCGAGGAAGCTCGTCACCGCGTCGGCGACCGCCTCCGGCTGCCGGGCTGCCGCGGGCCTGCGGAGGCTCGGGCCCGGCGAGGTCTCGCCACCGCGCCATTCTCCAAGGTAAGGCCGCTGCGCGCAACGATCCCCGCGGGCCGGCCGCGCCCGGTGCGCGCGGGCGGGCCGCCCGCTGACGCGGGCACGGTACGCTCCGCTCCGGTGCCGGCGACCGAGGACATCTACACCGAACCCGAGCTCGACCCCGACGGGCTTGCCAACCTGGGCCCGCTGCGGCCCATGGCGGGGATCTGGGAGGGGTCGTCGGGCGCCGACGTGCACCCGGTGGCCGCGGGCTCGGAGTCCGACACCTACGTCGAGCGTTACGAGCTGCAGCCGATCGACCCACAGACCAACGGCCCGCAGTGGTTCTACGGGTTGCGCTACCACGTGCACATCGTCAAGCCGGGGGAGGTGGAGACGTTCCACGACCAGGTGGGCTACTGGCTGTGGGAGCCGGCGACCGGAGCGGTGCTCCAGACCCTGGCCATCCCCCGCGGCCAGGTGGCGCTGGTCGCGGGCACCGCCGCGCCCGACGCCACGGAGTTCGAGCTGCGGGGCACCCGGGGCTCGACCGAGTACGGCATCTGCTCACAGCCGTTCCTCGAGCGCAATTTCACCACGGTCGAGATCCGTGTGACGGTGACGATCAACGCGGATGGGACCTGGGGCTACGACGAGGACACGGTGTTGCAGATCCCCGACCGCGACGATCTGTTCCACCACACGGACCGCCACACGCTGCACAAGGTGGCCGAGCCCACGCTCAATCCGCTCGCGCGCGGCGACGGGCGCGGCGACGGCGCCGAGGTCTGACGCAGTCGGACGTGGCGCAGCGGCCGAGGCCTCAGCCCTTGAGGTAGGTGTCGAAGAAGGCCACGATCCGACGCCGGGCATCGCGCGCCGAGGGCTCGTGGTACGCGCTGCCCGACAGGGTGGCAACGACGCGCATCAGCACCAGCGTGGGTTTCGACAGGTCGGCCGGGTCGTGGTCGTTCAAGAACATGTGCCCGGCGTCCGCGTACTCCCGCACGTCGTGCGCCACGCCGGCGGCGGTCAGCGCCCGCTCGAGCTTCTCGGCCGCTCCTCGCAGCGTTCGGTCCTTGGCCCCGTAGCTGCCGACGATGGGGCACGCCCCGGCCAGGAACGCTTCGGGGTCCTTGGGCAGGGTCCCGTAATTGACGCTCGATGCCGAGTAGCCGTGGCCTGGTGCCAACTGGAGGGCGAACCCGCCTCCCATGCAGAACCCGATGACCCCGATCTTCCCGGTGCATTCGTCGCGGCCCGCCAACCAGGATCGGGCCGCCTCGATGTCGTCGAAGGTCCGCCCCCGGCCGGCGAGCGCGTCACGGAAGATGGTGCGCAGGCACAGGATCTTGTTGCCCCGGAAGAAGAGGTCCGGCGCGACCGCCAGGTAACCCTCCGAAGCCAGCCAGTCCGCCTGGTTCCGTAGGTCACGGGTCATCCCCATCACGTCGGAGAGGACGACGACACCGGGCCACGGCCCCCCGTCGTCAGGCGTCGCGAAGTAGGCGGGCATCTGGTCTGACAACGGGATTGTCACGTCGGCCATGGTGCGCGCTCCTCTCCGGTGGGCATCGTCGGGGCCCGACGGAACGACGTGATGTTCCGACGACGGCCTGACGGCGGAGGGAGTGGGATTCGAACCCACGGAAGCTTGCGCCTCGCAGCTTTTCAAGAGCTGTGCATTCGTCCGCTCTGCCATCCCTCCAAGCGGCTCATGTTAGGTGCCACGTCCGGGAGGCCCCTCAGCCGTAGTGGCGGGCGGTGGGCCAGGCCCGCGCCCACGTGACCTTCTGGCCGCGGCAGACCCAGATCGGGTCACCGCGCTCCTCCGTCCACACGTCCCCCGGCGTCCGCACGACGCCGGCTGGGATCACCTCGGTGAAGATCGTCTCGAGGTAGGCACGGGGCAGGTTCACGGCGATGGTGGTGGTGCCGTCGTGCGCGCCCGCCGGGCCCCACCACCAGTAGTTGTTGTGCCCGCTGATCGCGTGGGGCAGTCCATCCTGCGCACCGTACAGGTCGATGGCACCGGCGGCGCCGTAGTCACCCGTGAAGACCACGAGATGCGCGCGCTCGTCCGGCGGCAGGCGGTGGGCAACCGCCGCCACCTGGGCGACCAACTGCGGCCAGCCGATGGTGGCGCTGAGGTCCTTGTTGACACTGCCGATCCAAGATCCGGTCGGCTGGGCCCGCTCGGGCAGCACGGGGAGCGTGAGCGGGAGCGCCATCGCCAACCCGGCCAGCATGAGGGCGACCCAGCCGCGCAAGGAGCGGGGAGGCTCCCTCGACACCAGTCGGCGCTCGGCCCAGACGCCACCCCCGGCGAACAGGGCGTAGTACATCCCGGCCAGGTAGTAGGGCTTGGCGCCGGTCAGGGTGAAGAAGGCGAGGAGGAACAGGTAGGCGGCCGCGACCGGGCGCCAAGTCGACGTGTGCGCCAGGTGACGGAGGCCGGCCACCCAGAAGACGATGAGCACCGGGCCGACCACGACGAACTGGGCGGGGACGAAGGTGAGCGCCGCGCCGAGCCCGCCGTTCTCCGCGTGCAGCTGGTGCGTCATGGACACCTCGGCCCACGCATGTCCGGCGTTCCAGAGCAGGTCCGGGAGCCAGAGGAACGCGGCCAGCGCAGCGCCGGCCCAGGCCCAGGGGTCGAGCAGTGCCCGGGCGCGGCCGCCGGCGAGCAGGCCGATCACCAGCGCCACGGCGAGGAACCCGATGTTCCATTTGTTCTCCAGCCCGAAACCGACGATCGCACCCAACGCCAGCCAGAGGCCGCGCTGGCCCGTGCGGAGCAGGCGGACGAACACGAACAGGGCACCGCACCAGAACAGGTCGTCGAAGGCCGCGGTCGACAAGAGGTGGTACGTGCCGACGAACTGCGGTGAGGTGGCGGCGGCCAGCGCGGCCAAGACCTGCGCCCGCCAGGCACCGCCGACTTCACGCGCCATAAGGGCGGCCAGCACGACCGCGAGGCCGCCGGCCAGCGCGGGCAGGAGGCGGAGCGACGTGGGTGTTGTGCCCAGCAGGTGGGTGGTTAGCCAGGCGACCGCCGGGACCAGCGGGGGTTGGTCCACGTACCCCCAGGCCAAGTGGCGCGCGCAGGCCAGGAAGTACAGCTCATCGCGATGGAAGCCGTATCGGCCCGACACCGCCAGCTCGAGCAGCACGAAGCCGGCCGCGATGCCCAGGACCGGGAACGTGCGCAGTGGTGCGAGCTGACCGGGCGCCGCAGGCGCCGCGGGCACCTTGCGATCGCCGGCCAGCAGCGTCACGTGGATCCCAGCAGGGACGTGCAGACGAACTCGGTGACGGTCCTGCGCGTCGCCTCTTCGTCGTACATGGCGGCGTCGCGGTCCCCATGGCGCTTCCAGGAGAACCACGAGACGGTCTCGACGATGATGCGCGCCGTGATCTCGGGCTCGTCGACCTGGCGGATCAGGCCCTCGCCGGAGCGCATCTCGAGGTAGCGCGCCAGCTGGTCGAAGTTCGCCCGGCGGACCCGGCCGAAGTAGAGGGCGTCGAGCTGGGGCAGGTCCACGGCGCAGCGCTCGATGACCGCCAGCAGCGGCCACAGGTCGGTGATGAGGTCGTAGCGCTCCTCGACGATGGCCACCAGCTCGGCGCGCACGTCCCCGGGCCGGGCCTCGCCGAGCGCGGCGCGCAGCCTTGGAGCCGGGGCCCGGCGCAGCTTCTGGGCGATCAGCTCGACGGTGGCGCCGGGCTCAGGGGTCGCGAGGGGCAACGGCGGGATCCCGTCGGCGAAGAGCCCGAAGCCGTGCGCGAAGACCAGGTAGAAGAGTGCCTCCTTGCTCTCGACGTAGGTGAACAGCGAGCCCGACGACATCCCCGCTGCGGCGGCGACATCGGCGGTGCGCGTGCCGCGGTAGCCCTGGCGACCGAAGACCCTGGTTGCGGCTTCGGCCACGGCCCGGAGGCGGTCGACGGGCGGCAGACGGACCATTGCCACCATCTTGACTGACTGAATCAGTCAGTCAAGATGGCTCAGACCTCGGCGTCCACTCCGCCAGCTCGACCACGATCCCCGGGCCGTCGAGGAACACCAGCTTGCGCTGGTGGTAGTCGAGGACCTCGTTGCGCGGCGTCACCCCGTGGGCGGCCAGGTGGGCCAGCATGGCGTCGAGGTCGTCGACGCGGAAGCACACGTGGTTGAAGCCGGTGCGGTCGAGCGTCCCCGTTCCGGCATCGACCCGAGCCGCCGGACGCTCGAAGCGCAGGAGCTGGATCTCTTGGTGCAGCGGAGCTCCCTCGAGCACCAGCGTCACGTGGTCGGCCTCCCAGTTCGAGATACCCATGTAGTCCGCGACTCGCCGGCCCGAAGCGATCACGGCGATGCGCTCGACGAAGCCGAGCAGCCCGAAGAAACGCTTCGCCGCATCGAGGTCCTCCACGACAACCGTCATGTGGTCGAACCCTTGGTTCCGTGGCGTGGGCATGGCTGCGTGCTCCTCTGGCGCTCAGTTCCTCGACGACTTGCGCATGCGGGCCCGTGTGGACTGGTCCAAGACGACCTTGCGCAGGCGCACCACCTTGGGGGTCACCTCGACGCACTCGTCCTCCGCGATGAACTCGAGTGCGTGCTCGAGCGAGAACGACGACACGGGCGTGAGCCGCTCGAACTCCTCCGCGGTCGAGGAGCGCATGTTGGTGAGCTTCTTCTCCTTGGTCGGGTTCACGTCCATCTCATCGGCCCGGGCATTCTCACCCACGATCATCCCCTCGTAGACCTCCTCAGCGGGGCCGACCAGGAGCTGGCCCCGCTCCTGGAGGTTCATCAGGGCGAAGGTGGTGGTGACGCCGCGCCGGTCGGCCACCATGGAGCCGTTGCGCCGCGTGCGCAGCTCGCCGTGCCAGCGCTCCCAGCCGTCGAAGACGTGGTGCAAGATGCCCGTGCCCCGTGTCTCGGTGAGGAATTCGGTCCGGAACCCGATGAGGCCGCGGGCGGGGACCTTGTAGTCGAGGCGCACCCAGCCGGTGCCGTGGTTCACCATCTCGAGCATGGTGCCTTTGCGCAGGGCCAGCAGCTGGGTGACCACGCCGAGATACTCCTCGGGCACGTCCACGCTGACCCGCTCCACCGGCTCGAGCAGCGCCCCGTCGACCTCGCGGGTGACGACCTGGGGCTTGCCCACCGTCAGCTCGAAGCCCTCGCGCCGCATGGTCTCGACGAGGACGGCGAGCTGGAGCTCGCCCCGCCCGAGGACCTCCCACATGTCGGGGCGGTCCGTGGGCTCGACTCGGATGGACACGTTGCCCACCAGCTCGGCGTCGAGCCTCCCCTTGAGCAGGCGGGCGGTGAGCTTGCTCCCGTCCTGGCCGGCCAGCGGTGAGGTGTTGATGCCGATGGTCATGGCCAGGCTGGGCTCGTCGACCGTGATGGCGGGGAGCGGCACCGGGCGCTCGGGGTCGGCCAGCGTCTCGCCGATGGTGACCTCGGCGAGGCCCGCCACCGAGACGATCTCGCCGGGACCGGCCGAGTCGGCCGCCACCTGATCGAGCGCCTCGGTGACGTAGAGCTCGGTGATCCGGGCCTTCTCGACCGTCCCGTCGAGGCGGCACCAGCCCACGGTCTCGCCCTTGGTCAAGGTGCCGTTGTGCACCCGGCACACGGCGAGGCGGCCCACGTAGGGGGAGGCCCACAGGTTGCACACCAGGGCCTGGGTCGGGGCGTCCTCGTCGTAGGACGGCGCCGGCACGTGGCCGACGACGGCCTCGAAGAGCGGCTCGACGTCCTTCCCCTCGACGCCGGCCACCGCGCTGACCCACCCGGCCTTGGCGTTGGCGTACAAGATGGGGAAGTCGATCTGGTTCTCGTCGGCGCCGAGGTCGAGGAACAGCTCCTCCACCTGGTGGACCACCTCGTCGATGCGGGCGTCGGCCCGGTCCACCTTGTTGACCACCAGGACGACGGGCAGTCGGGCTTCGAGCGCCTTGCGGAGCACGAAGCGCGTCTGGGGCAGTGGTCCCTCCGAGGCGTCGACGAGAAGCAGAACGCCGTCGACCATGGTCAGGCCCCGTTCCACCTCGCCCCCGAAGTCGGCGTGGCCCGGGGTGTCCACGATGTTGATCTTGACGCCGCCCCAGCGCACCGCCGTGTTCTTGGCCAGGATGGTGATGCCCTTCTCGCGCTCGAGGTCCCCCGAGTCCATGACGCGGTCGGTCAGCTCCTGGTGCGCGCCGAAGGCGCCGGTCTGGCGCAGCAGCGCGTCGACCAGCGTCGTCTTGCCGTGGTCCACGTGGGCCACGATGGCGACGTTGCGGATGTCCCGGCGCGTTCCCATGGGGGAGCCAACGATAGAGGACCCCAGGTCTCCTCCCGGCCGCAGGATGCTCGGCCGGCGCGGTCTCAGGCGGCGGAGCGCACCGCGGCGGCGGCTCGCCGGGGTGCCGCGTCGGCCAGCACGAGCTCCACCCCCTCGGCGCCCAGGGTGAGGACGGCGGGCTCGGGCTCGACCCGGACCAGGTGCCCGGAGTCCGGCCACCAGCCGACCACCCGTCCGGGCGTCGCCGGCCTGCGCCCGCGGAGGGCGTCGACCAGCGTGACCAGCGCCAGCTCGGCCCGCACCGAGTCGCGCCGCGGACCCGACAGCACGACGAGCGACGCCCGGTCCGTGCGCACGTCGGCCCGGCCCCGCAGGGCGAGCAGCGCCGAGTGGGGGCTGTCCCACCAGCGGTCGCGCCCGATCACCGGCGTTCCGTCGAGGACGCTCCAGTCCAGCGCGCACCAAAGCCGGGTGGCCCAGGTGACGGCCTCGGCGGCGACGGCCGCGCGGCCGGCGGCCGACAGCCCGGCCAGCCAGCGGTCGAGTTGCGTGGCGCCCGGGCTGCCGTCGCGCACCCAACGGGTGGACTCGTCCATGCGGGCCCGCACGGCCTCGGCGGGTGAGCGGGCGGCACCGGCGGCCAGGAGGCGCACCGCGGCCAGGCCGAGGGGGCGGCGGGCCGTGCGCGCCGCCCAGGCGAACGGCGCTGCCTCGGCCTCGTCGCGGAGGCCGTGCAGGGCCAGTCGGATGTCGTGGTCGGTGACCCGGAACCGCCCGGCGCCGGCCCGCCGCACGGCCAGGCGGGCGAGCGTCGCCGCCGCCTCGCCCAGCGACGCCCGCCACGTCGCCGGGTCCGGCGCCCTGACCGGCGCGCACAGCGCCTCGGTGAGGCGGTCAGGCACGGTTCCCGCCGGAGGGGTGGGGCCGGCCCTCCCGGGCCAGCCAGGCCACGATGTGCGAGGAGAGGGCGCGCAGATGCTCCTCGCGCACGTCCTCGACCCCGTAGCGCCCGGACGTCGACTCGATCAGCGCCAGCCGGAACGGCGGGGTCCCGCTACGCAGCGCCTCGAGCAGCGCCAGGTAGTGCAGCCTCTGGCGGTCACGCGGCCAGGGGCCTCCGGTCGAGAGGCCGAGCGCGCACAACGACGCCGTGCCCGGGCTCGGCGTGCCGACCAGCAGGTCGAAGGTGCCCTGGAGGACGACCCGCCCGCCGGCCAGGGGGATCGACACGTGATCGTCGGTCCGGGGCATCCAGCCGGAGGCGAAGCGCGGCACGAGCGCGCGCAGGTTGGCCGCCTGTGCCGCCAGCGAGCCCGCCAGCGCGTCGCGCGCGGACGTGGGGAGGGACTCGACGGCGCGTACCGAGGCGGTGGCGCCCGTCGCCCCGAGGGCGTCGAGGGCCTCGGCCAACGGGTCGCCGACGGTGCCGGTGTGCACCAGCTGGCGGAACAGCGCGTGGACGAGCCGCGCCTCGAGCGCACCGTTGGCCGGCGCGGGGTCCGCCGGGGCCGGGGCCCCTTGGCAGGCGCCCGGCGCGCCCGGCGGCGCGGTCGTGGCGCCGGAGTGGTCCTCGTCGCCACCGAGGAGGTGGCGCGGCCCGAGCACGAGCGGCGCCGCGTCGTCACCCCGGAGCGCCACCAGGCCGTAGGCAGCGTCCTCGAGCCAGGCCCTGAGGCCGCCGGCCAGGCCGGGGTCGAAGCGCGGACGCCCCGCCGGCGTGCCCGCGGCGGCGCCGCGGAGCAGGGCGAGGAGCTCGCGGCCCGTCCCGGCGGAGGGGGCGTCCGAGGGTGCGGCCCCCGGGCGCTGGGACCGAAGGAGCAGGCGGGGTGCCGTCGACAGCATGGGGGCAGTGTGCCGCCGGGGTGTGACAGGGGTGGTCCGGCAGCCTCTACCCTGGCGCGTGCATGGCCTCCGCTCTCGTCCCCGCCGCGTTCGCCCTGGCCGCATCAGCGGGCAACGCCGCCTTCTACGTCATCTTCGGGCTGTTCGTGGTCGCCATGCTGGCGCTCGTGGTGATCGTCATCGTGTGGGCGGTCCGTCACGACATGGCCGGACGCGCCGCGTGGCGTGAGCGGCAGCTGGCGCGGACCCACGAGGAACCGCCCCCGCCCGAGGAGCAGTGACGGACACGGCGAGGGACGGCGCCGACGCGCCGAGGTGGGCCGAGCGCCTGTGGGCGCGCCGGCGCGCCCGCGGCCACGGTGCGAAGGCGGACCCGACGCTGCAGCGGACGGCGTTCGTCCTCGCCGGCGGGGGCAGCCGCGGTGCGGTCCAGGTCGGCATGCTGGCCGAGCTGGCCCGGCGGGGCATCCGCGCGGAGCGCGTGTACGGCGCCTCGGTAGGGGCGATCAACGGGGCAGGGTACGCGGGGGACCCGACGCCCGAGGGGATCGAGCGGATGGCCGAGCACTGGATGGGGGTCAAGGGGAGCGAGATCTTCCCGCGCGGCACCTTCGACGGCCCGTGGGCCTTCCTGCAGAAGCGGGTCGCCGTGCACGCGAACACCGGGGTGCGGGCCATCATCGAGGCCGGGGTCCACTACGAGAACCTCGAGGACGCGCTCGTCCCCATCGAGGTGGTGGCCACCTCGCTCACCGACGGCCACGAGGTCTGGCTCACCCATGGGCCTGCGGTCGAGGCCATCTTGGCGTCGACGGCCATCCCGTCGATCTTCCCGCCGGTGGCCATCGACGGCGACGTGCTCGTCGACGGCGGCGTCGTCAACAACGTGCCGATCAGCCGTGCCCTGGCCGCTGGATGCAACCGCATCTACGTGCTGCTCTGCGGCCCCCTGCACTACCGGCCGCAGGCACCCCGGCGGCCGGTCGAGGCGCTCCTGGCCTCGTTCTTCGTGGCCATCCATGCCCGCTTCGTGCGCGAGCTCGCCGCGCTGCCGCCTGGCGCCGAGGTGATCGTCTTCAGCGGGGGCGGCGAGCCCTCGGGCCAGTACCGCGACTTCTCGGCCACGGCGACGCTGATGGAGGAGGGCCGGGCCGAGGTGGCCCGTGTGCTCGATCGCTACGCGGGCACCTCGCACCAGCTGTCGGTGCCGGTGCCGGCGCCGGCCACGGCGCCGCGGTGACCGGTGGCCGTGACCAGGTGGCCGTGACCAGGGTGGCCGTGACCAGGAGGCCGTGACCCGGTGGCCACGAGAGACGATGGTTACCTGCTCGCCAACGCGACTCCGGGCGCAGCGGAGCGCCTGGCGGCCATCGCCACGCTCTTCGACCCGGCCACCTTCGAGCATCTCGACCGCCTCGGCCTGACGCCAGGCTGGCGCTGCTGGGAGGTGGGGGCGGG
>Ga0187784_10002998_pt1 | contig 13629 bp, 13 predicted proteins | sample 1015_SJ02_MP15_2_FD_132964 | JGI IMG/M metagenome (GOLD analysis project Ga0187784, IMG submission 132964) | Tropical peat soil microbial communities from peatlands in Department of Meta, Colombia - 1015_SJ02_MP15_20_MG | ecosystem: Environmental > Terrestrial > Soil > Wetlands > Peat | place...
GGTCCTTCGATAGTGCTCTTAAGAAGAATCGAATCTTGACTACGGATTGTGTAGCGAGATCTTCAAGCATCATGAAAGTTTCCGATGCAATACAACGGTACGTAAAGGATGCAAAACATTACCTAGAGAATCAAAAACCAACAACCTCTCTGGTTTCGATCGCCTATGCAGAAGGTCTGCTTGATGCTTTAGTATATCTTGAACTCACTAAACCGTTGGAGTAATGTCTTTACATTAAGGAGCCATGCAAGCATTGTAGTAAGGTGGAAGAAGATGGCAACACTTCACGGAGCAAAGTCAGTCATCAAAACCGCCTACTTGACGGGTCTTCGGCGCGGGCCATTTACAAGAGATGAAATCTCCACGCTAGTGGATAACGTGGAATTGGATGAGGTATTAAAGCAAGGATACATAACCGCGCAAGGCGATCGGTTTTCACTCTCCAAATCAGGCCGAGCACAGATTAAGGTCGTATTGGCTGGTGGAGTATACGATGTTCTACACATTGGGCATCTAGTGGCGTTGACAGAAGCAAAATCGTTCGGGGACGTGTTAGTCGCTGTAGTCGCATCAGATGTCACGGTCGAGATGTTGAAGAGCCGAAAGCCAATATTTCCTGAAGAGGACAGGCGAAAACTTGTGGAGGGACTCAAACCTGTTGACAAGGCAATCCTAGGGTATGAGGACGTTGGAATGGGATACGAGGAGGTTTTGATGGAAGTCCAGCCGGACATAGTCGCCTTCGGATACGATCAGGAGAATCTTGAACGAAGCGTCCGAGAGATCATTACGATGCGTAAGTTAAAGATCCGCATCGTTAAACTTTCAAGATTTGAAAATGAAAAATTTCTAAGTTCTACTTCGGTCAGGCAGAGGCTTTCTGAAGCGTTGAGGTAAACGCTCTTACTTTTATTGAGTCACCATCTTTCACGTTAAGCTGCTCTCTCAGGAATTTGGGTGCTATTATCTCTACAACGTCGCCTGAGTAGTGAGTTCTAACTGGAAATATGAGTGCGCCATCTTCTTTGTCCGCCACCTTGCTTGGGAAACATTTTGCAGGTCCAAAGCTTCGACCGCCGTTTGCGAATCCCTCTATCAGTGTGAACGGAGAAGCTTCAAGCAGCCTCACTTCCTCCTGATCCTCTTTTCGTACTCGAAGGTTGAATGTTCCCGGGTAAGGCTCAAAACCTAATTTCGAAACAAACTGGCGTCTGTACCCATCCTGGCTTACGTAGTAGGCTCCTTCGCCGAGGCCGGAGAAGAGTGTTCCTTCGAAGATTGTTTCTGTTCTCTTCATCTCAAATGCTCGCTTGAGATTCAAAAACATCTTATTCAGGTGTTTAACTCCACTGTTCGTAATTTTGATGGATTCGCGACGGCCAAGTCTTACTCGACGGATGAGGCCGACTTTCTCTAATTCAATTAGATGCCTAGAAGCAGTTTGTTGTGATGCTCCGAGAAGTTTCGCTAGGTCTGATGTTGTGAATATGACTTCGTCAGGATAGGCGCCAACTTCGATCAATTTGTACAGAGTTATGAGAAGGCTGGGTTTGATCTCTTCGGTAGCCATTTCTGCTTGTTCACCCCATTCCCCAGTCAACCTAACTGGTCGTTCTCCGTGAGATAGTGTTTGACGATTCTAATAGCATCTTCGAGCGAGATCTTATGTTGTATATTGAAGTTGATCGTTTTGTTACTTTCGGGTATCTTGATCGCTGCGGCAAGCTGTGAGTCCTCCTATCAAAGAGAACATTCCACTTTTGTTCCCAGTAAGACTTCAGTAGTGTTATTCTTGCACGAACTCTGATCTTCAAGCTAACCGCGTTTCGTTCTGGTCTTTAGATTTAATTTTCGTTCTAAACTGTGAAGGGCTTTCTCTAATGAGACTCGCCTTAGGTCTGAAGTCACATCGCCTCGGGTTGTTTCAAGAATTCTTCTTGCAGCGTCTAGTTTTCTTCTAAAGTTGGGCAGGGTTGATGTGCGGTCTAGGGAGAAAAGGTCTTCGTATATCTTTTCCATTTTTGACAGAAGAACCTGAGCCTCATCAGCTTTCCCAAGTCGTAATGAGTCAAGAATCATTCTTCGCATCTCGCCAACGAAATCAAGCATTCCTAGCAAGTATGCTGTACTGGTTGTGCCCACCTCATGCAGTGACGCGAGTTGCCCCTTGCTTTTCATATGTAGGAGGAGGATGCCTTCTGCATATTCTTGAAAAGCAACCAGTACTTGACCAAATTGTGGTAATTCCGCATGGTTGTTTAGGAGTTTCTCAATCTCATCTAGACCATGTTTAGCTTCGATCAGTGTCTTGCTTGCTTGTTCAAGTTCGCCTCGATGTATCTGGATCATACTCCTTCCGCAAAGTCGAGTGACGCTCCTCGTTAGAACCTGTAATCGTTCTCTCGCCTTATCGTAGGATAATAGTTCAGTTTGAATCTGTTGCATGTCGCTTTTTGTGAGCATCAGTACTCGCTCAGAAACTATCGTTAGAGTTGAGAAGGTAACTGTTCTACTTTGGTATTGGTTCGTGTTCTTCGCTAATGCCGGTCTCCCTTATTACTAGCATGTCAATTCCTTCTCCGCTTCCAATATCTCTAGCCGAAGCGGCCTTTATTGCCTTACGCACAAGGCTCTTTGCATCGTCGATTGACATGCTCTCTTTAAAGTCACTTTCAAGCAGACCCATCGCTATCTCAGATCCTGATCCAACAGATGTGAACTTATCTTCTATGACTGAACCAAGCGGATCGAGCACGAACAGCTTAGGACCATATTCATCCATTCCGCCAACGATGGTTTGCGCCAAATATGGAAAGTATCGTCTCTCAAACAATACACTGCCCATGAATTTCGCGGCAGTGCGAACGTTTACACTCTGTTCACGTTCGAAAGAGTAGATATTCAAATTGGCAGCAACTTCACGCGTGAGAATTTGCATATCAGCTACGATTCCCGCACATGCAGCTCCAATTTTCTCCGTGATTTTGAAAACCTTTTTTCCGGTCTTGCTCATTACAAAGTAGCCATAATTGACCCGGCGTTCTGCTGCCAGGATAACGCCATCCTTGCATACCACTCCAATTGTCGTTGCGCCCGGCAGATAATATTCAGACAATGTGAAATCCTCGGTAAGAGCATGTCCCGTTATAGTGGCATTAATAAGGTATTGGAAATCAGAAACCTAGTCTCAGTTTTCTAGGGCCACATTGTGGGAGGAGCATTTCACAGCCTAAAATTCCGAGCTTCCATTAAGCCACATAAATATCTAGGTAGTGCATGCCAAAAAGTCTACATCAGGATTATTCTCTCGTATACTCATTCTACTCGAGATGACTCTGCCACTGCTATTCAAAATTCCAAAAATGAATTGAAACCTCACCCTGCCGAGTAAGACGAACTAATCGTAAGGGGATAAACCAGAGACGAGAAACAAAGAACGTTTTGAAACAGCAAGATGTTACTCGCGTTTCTAAACGATAGTAGCCTAGCCTGATACTTCCGAGATAGACGTTTCTACACATGTTCCATCTGCGGGCTAAGTCATATGACCGACTGAGAAACGAGTCATCAACACCACTTGGGTGATTCATCAGAAACTACTCACCTCAGCTGAGTAGAAGTGGGTCAGTTTTTCTCTTACCTCAATTCTTAAGGCGTAGATGACAGATCGCACGAATTTCCGGCTGAGGTGCCTGAGTGATCTAGACACAACCATGTCACAATGCGTACCCTCCCGCATAAACGCTTAAAGTCAGATAATTCGATCTTCATCGTCAAGTGGGAGTGACTGGAATGATAAACGCCACTCGTTCAACTCACAAGCCTTTGAAGATTGTGCCAGTTGTAATCCTCATTCTGGTCCTGAGTTTTCTTGCTGTCCCAATAACATTTGTCCAAGCAGATCAGTTTCTAACGAATGGGCGAATGATGAATTCTGCAATCACTGTTGATACGGGGGGCGATATTCTCATAGTCGGGAGTACTGCCCAGTTTGGCAGAGGCCAAGCTATGGCTCTTCTACTGAAGTATGATCCTTCGGGCAAGCTACTTTGCATGAAAACTATTGGACCACAAACTACTGTGTTGGATACTTTTGGTTACGGCGTTGCTTTTGATGCTTCAGATAACATTTACGTGACTGGAGGCACTCAAAGTTTTGATGGACAGCGTTTCCACGTATTTCTGCAGAAGTTTGATTCATCATGTAACTTTGTGTACGAGGTGGCGTGGGGAGGAACGGGCAATGATGTTGGCCGGGCAGTTACTGTTGATGCGTTAGAGAATGTATACGTCACTGGATACTCTGATAGTTATGGTTCGGGGCAGGTTGATGTCTTTCTGTTAAAGTATGATGCGGCAGGCGAATTTCAATTTTCAAAAACTTGGGGAGGAGCCCAGAATAATTATGGTAATGGAATCGCAGTAGACGGTTCAGGTAACATATACGTAACTGGAGTCACGAATAATTTTACTCAGCAGATCTTCCTGCTAAAGTATGATCCTTCAGGAAATCTCTTGCTTCAGAAAACTTGGAGAGGCGTCCAGAATGATTACGCTTCCGGAATTATTGTTGATTCTGCAGGCAACGTGTACATCACTGGATACACTTTCAGCGCGGGTGTGACTCAGGGAGTCGCGAGTGTTCTGCTGTTAAAGTACGATTGGTTAGGCAATCTACTATTCCAGAAGACTTGGGGAGGTAAATTGAACGATTACGGTTCAGGTCTTACTATGGATAGCGGGGGTAACGTGTACGTAACGGGTTACACTTACAGTTCGAGTATAACCCCTGGAGTCGCTAGTGTTCTCGTTCTAAAGTATGATCAGTCGGGGAATCTGTTATTGCAAAGGATTTGGGGAGGCAAGAGAGGTGACTATGGTTATGGTATAGCCGTTGATCCTGGAGGCAACATATACGTAACCGGCTATACGTACAGTTTTGGCATAGCCCAAAACCCTCAAGGTTTTCTGAACCCGAACACTCAGGGTCCGTACGTGTTCCTCCTGAAGTATGATGCGACGGGGGGCCTCTTGGTGCAGAAGACATACGGCGGTGGAACACCCGATATATCGCCTTAATAGCGGTATGTCGGTTAGGTAGTTCAAGAGTAAAGTTTGAAACCCCGTCACAAGCTGAAGAGTCGTGGTTCACCCACTAAAGAACGTCCTAAACAAATTGCGTTGGGATCCGGCTGCGCAAGCAGAAGATTATCTGATTACTTACCGGCATCGAGGTGCTCCGGAAGATGTAGTGAAGGTATTGAGCTCTCACATTAAAAAATTGGGAAAATCTTACTTCACGATTTCAGAAAATTCTGAGAGTGAAGAGACGGTCATCCCATTTCATAGAATTTTAGAAATTCACAGTCTATCAAACGGCAAGATAATTTGGAAGAGTCGTAAGGTAACACGCTAGAACATCTCTTATATGTTGTAATTTTCTGTTTGTCACAACGCCATTCTCTTAGAGAAGACCAGATGCAACTAGTGCGATTGCATAGAAAGTAATTGACAGTGTGCCATTCGTAATGTACCATTTTGGCAACCAACGTTTCCTAACGTAATAGCCACCTCCCCACGAAGTCCAGTCCTCTGGAGTTGGCCAAGTTCCTGCAAAATGATACCATGCTATGTCTTCGCCTAATGGTAGATAAAACCAGAGGCCTAGGCTGAGGAATAACCCCTGCTTGTCAGGTTGCAAACTCAATACGACCAGCGGTAGCGCAGAGAACAAGGCGAACATGATCAAATGATACTTTGCGAAATGGTGGAAGAATATGAGTCGAAGATGTTCAGCGGGCGGAATGTATCCATGTTCTATGAATCCGTAAAGATAAGCAAAGAACACTCCGAGTAGTATGATCATCAGGTCCTTGATGATCGCGATTATAATTTTTTCCATCCTCACTTTTGAACATTGTTGATTTTCGGATTATGTTCTTGCTTAAACTCCTGTTCAGTTTTTCAAGCCTATGCCTTCGACAACTATGGTCCCAAACTCTCCAACCACGCCAGTGGTTTGAAACTTGACATTAAGAATCTGCTCTGCAACATCTATGTTTGTTAGGGTGTGTGTAGTCATTTGAGAAACGGAAATTTCTGATCGTCCCTCGGCGACGGCCAGGAATGGAATGAGAACATCTCCCAAGTGTCTATCGAACGAACTATTTGATTTGAGTTCTTCAAGCAACTTCCCGGCGCACTCTTCACCAACTTTCTCTGCTGATTTACCTCTCTCTCCTACACTGTCTGCACCGAGAATGGATCCATTCATGAACCTTGTCACCAACGTAATCCCGCTACCCGGACTTGCGTTCTGATCTTGGTTTGGAGAGTGTGCCTCAATCGCTATCTTTACTTCGTAATCGTATTTGTTGAGCCTGTTCCTAGCTGCCTCCGCCTGTCGTTGGGCTACGTGACTTGGCAGCTTCACGCAATGGCTTACTCCCTCGATGGATTTCTGTTCATCACGTTTCGTTATCTGAATTGCATGCAACATTTTCGGAGGAACAATCTTGAAGGTGACCCTGCCGCCCCCTCTCGGATAATGACCGCGACGGTTGACCAGCAGATTTGCTTGATAGCCCATCAACCGAAGTGTAGGTAGAATTGCAAGTCTGACGTAATCAATCGATGGACTCCACTTTACATCTGTTCCGCCAACGAGCTCTAATTCAACAGGATCAGGGGCAAAGGCGAGGCACGGCATCAATGCTTGAAGAATCAATGGAATGCTTCCGGCCGTTCCCACATCGAATCGGAATCTTCCTCCAATGCGTCCGCGTGGTCTAAAGACGAGTTCTCGTGATCCCTGCGTTACTCCCTCCGTTTGGGCGTCACTCACCTTCGCAATGGCTTCTACTGCAGTTACATGTTGAGGTTGCAGCCCCGGATTCGGACGCTTATCTCTAATCTTTGTAATTCGAACATCCACACTAGCAAGAGCTGCTAGAGCGATGCCAGTTCTAATGATTTGACCTCCCCCCTCGAGCTTGTCTCCTGCGACTTCAATCAAAACAAAAGCACCCAGATTCTTTGCATCAGTTCGTGAAGTATTGTGTTAATCTTCGTTGGAACATCTCGTTACGAATCATAACGCTGTTTTCTCTCCATATCTCTGGGCGTATTGAGAGTTTTCTGCAAGCAAATAGGAACGCGTCGGAGAAGCTATCGAATATTTGCGGGGTACTATTTAGCGATGCACGTACACTTTCCCTAACATTCCATACCCCGACCGGCAGAACGTACCCAGGCCTGATTTCCCTGAGTACTAGGACTGCGGCTTGTTTCTGCTGTCTTTGAAGTGCTTCAGCAGCAGCGAGTCTACAGGAATAGTAGCAACCACCAACAGAAGCATAGGTCGTTCTTCCATCGTAAGGCTCATAATCTCCCATCAAAGCGGGAACTACACCGTTTTCATTCCAGGCGGTTCCGGGAAACCATGCCTCGATCCATTCAAACTCCCAGTTACGAGGCGATAATATTGCAGCGTAGACATTATCAAGATAATTATACAAATAGACTTGAAACTTGTCAATCGGCGGAAACTGTTTAACCGAAGTGAGCAATCGTTTCGAAAGGATATCATCCACTGCGGTAATACTCCAACGAGTCGGAACAATCTTTCTCTGCTTCTGAACTCCAAGCATTCCAAGGCTCAGAATCCGTTGAATTCGGGAAATTTGAATATTATTCTGGTAAAGTTCAGCCATCGCGTCCACTGCCCGTTGGTCAGTATCGTAGTATACTGACTCAAGTTTCCGTTCACCAGTGCTCGGTGAGATTATCAAATTCTTGATGAGAGCTGATGGGCCGAAAGGTTGTGTCTCCTCGCTCAGCGTAATTGCCATTCGTGGTTTCTTGCTAAATTGAGCATCTGTATCAACTGAACGAGAGGAGAGGGCTAGGTCATGGAGATCCAGAAGATATTTTGTTGGATCAACTGCTTCATGTACATCCAAAAGCGACTTTCCTCGAATCAGGCTGAACCGATAGTCCATAATGGTTTGAATGTCTTTTCCAAGCCATCGTTCTGGAGTGTCAAGAAGCGTTGTATCGCCCTTGGTTGGCGGAATTAATGGCCCCAGGTAGACTCTTGGATATCCAAAATGTCCGACGAAAGCACCGGGCGGGCTCGAACCATCTACGTGATCCGAGTTCAGGTTCGGAAGGTGCTTCAGCAGCAACTCGGATTTCGATAAGATGGGGCAGTATGTTTTGCCGCAGAGCATGCGACTTCCTCGGCATTGCATGCAGATAGTCGACGACGCTGTTGTCACGAAGGTAAGTGATTCAATATTCCCAGCTGGATCTAACCCAGTACGTTTCCGAATCCAGTCTAGGGACTGCAACAAAGTCACCGTGATCTTTACTGCTAGACTGTTTAAAGAGCCTGAGAGACATATGAAACTGATCGTGGCCGTAGGTTTACTCTTAATGGTCTTGGATGGTAGTCATCTAGATACGTAGGAGATTTGCTGAAGAAAGATCCAATTACTATGAAAGTTATGATGAGTTGAGCTTCTGCTCTGCTATAACCTCTAGAATTGCGCTATGGTAACGGTAAAAAAACATTTTCTTTCTGCTAGACGTGTTTTAAAGCATTCACGCCTCCTCGGAGGAGGCCCAGCACTGATCGTGGGTCTAATAGTTCAAATTGTGGAACCCGTAAGCGACTGATTACAGGACTGAAACAAGACATGACGTCGCGAGATATCTCTGTGTCGGGCAGGTTGGGAACATTCGTTCATTCATTCGGTCCTGCTTGGGTTGTTATGATCGCGGATGTTGATGCTGCAAGCATATTGACTGCGGCCGCGGACGGAGCTGTGTACGGCTACTCGCTCGTCTGGTTTCTACTCCTTTTGACTTTACCATTGTTTTTGGTTCAGGAGGCGGCTGGAAGAATCGGGGTCGCAACAGGTAAGGGGTTGGGTGAGATTATTCGAGAAAATTATTCTCGGCGAGTTGCGTTGCTGACTAGTGTTCCTATGGCGTGTACTGACGTTCTGAGTTATGTTGCTGAATTTACGGGAATCGCTATAGGTTTTCAACTTCTAGGAGTTGCACCGATTCTCTCCCTGCCCGTGATCTACGTGATTTACCTCGCTATTGTTTGGAAGAGAGGGTACACGACCGTGGAAAGGTTCCTGGTTGTTTTCTCTATTGTTCTCATCGTTTCGTATGGGGGCTCATTATTTCTCAGGGGGTTGCCTCCCATGCGTGAGTACATGTTCTTCTTCTGGAGTTGGAAGCCAGACTTTCTTTATTTGTTAGCGGCAACTTCGGGGGCTGTAGTGATGCCCTTCATGCTCTTCTATCAAGTTTCAGCTACGGCTGAGAAGCGGGTTAAGAGTCTATGGAGTTCGCGACTGGAGACCCTGATAGGTGCCATAGCGAGTGAGGTTGGAATGGTTGTGATATTGCTGGCCACGATTGGTTTGAACGGCAATTTGATCGAAACGAGTTCACCTAGGCAGCTTTCGCAGGCGTTGTCTTTTCTTGCCGGATCCTATGCTCCATACGTTTTTGGAATAGGCTTGATAGCAGCCTCGTTCATTGCGCTCGTTGTGATCTCTCTTGGCAGCGCGTGGGGAGTGGCTGAAGCAATAGGTTGGGGTAGACAGAGGTTCTTTTGGATTTATTTGATTGAATCTCTTCCAGCTCTTATTGTTCCCATGATATTTCCGGATCTCTTCCGTCTAGCAATTGACATGATGGTTTTGTTCGTGTTCGTCCTTCTTGGGCCGGGAGTAATGGTTGGGGTGATAGCTAGGAAGAAACGGATTATGGGGAATTTATCGTCCGGTCCTGGATGGAGTGTTGCGTATTGGATGAGCCTACTGCTTGTTGTGGCGTCTGGCTTCATTGCACTAGCAGCTGCTTTCAATTAGGCAGGTAACCAGTTTTCAAACCGTCTTTCTGGAGAGACGCCGGAAGATTTAGGCCGCAACTCAGGCTTTATCTAGCGTATATAGCATACGATGACTCGAGGCTTTGACGGATTGTGATTCATGTTTCTTCTGGGACTAGGAATCGAGTATGGTTTACTGTAGCTGTAAACGAAAGGGGCCTTTTAGTAGCATGCGCATTCTCGGATAGAAGTAGAAAAGCAGCTGAAAAAGTTGTAAAGGAGGCAGTTCGCGTTGACTGTTCTTTAGGAGATGATTCCATGGCAAAGCGAAAACTGCATGAGCTTTACGTTATGTACTGTGGAAGTGGTCAAGTGGATTTCGACTCGTTGGATCTATCAAGTATCTCCAACTTCAGAAGGAGAGTGTACGTTCAACTCTGTAGAATTCCTAGGGGAAAAGTGACTACTTATGGTGCCATCGCTAGGAGGTTGGGTTCAAGAAAATTGTCACGAGCCGTAGGCACTGCTGTTGCGACGAATCCACTTCCGCTAGCAATACCATGTCATAGGGTGGTTCCTTCCACTCTACATGTTGGAAATTATGGTACGCCAGGCAGAAAACCATCAGAAGGCGCGTACGTGAAACGTGATTTGCTGAAACGTGAGGGCGTCAAGTTTCAGGGTAGCCAAATCAATATAGATTGTTTATGGTCTCCAGATTGAAGGTTCTATAATTTGAACCAGAATATAGTTCGCGGACTGTACATTGGAAGATTCCAACCTCTTCATCTTGGTCACTTAAATTGCCTTAGGTATATTTTGAGCAAGACTCCTGAAGTGATCATTGCTATCGGTAGCGCCCAATTCAGTCATACACTTCATAATCCCTTCACTGCGGGTGAACGGGTTACAATGATACGGCTCGCAATGGATGAAGCCAATATTGACCCATCAAAGTACTATCTCATACCAATACGTGATTTGCGAATCCATGATCTCTGGGTTCCGAACCTAGTATCTCAAACGCCTCGTTTCGAGATCGTATTCTCCAATGAACCTGTAACTTCACGCCTCTTCAAAGAAGCTGGATTTCGGATTGAACCGATCCCATTTTACGATCGCGAACAGTTTTCAGCAACCGAAATTCGCGAACGAATGGTCAAAGGCTCTGGTTGGGAGAAGCTTGTTCCGCAAAGCACTTCCGTTTATATCAAAAGCATCTTTGGAGACGAGCGACTGCGTGAACTAGCGTTAAGCGATAAACCTAGAAACCAGAAGCACGAAAGAGACTACCGCTTCTAACCTTAACATACGCACAATAACAATTTTCGTTAGTCTGATAAGCGGATACGAACAGGAATTCCGGGATTAACTCGAAGTTTCTCCGCAGCACTCTTCTCACGCGCAGCAACTTCCAAAAATCCATGACTGCCAAAAAGTGCCCCAACTTCTCCCTCGCGCAAGTCGGAGAAGGTTCCTACGACCCGCGTCGAAAACCTCCGGTTTCCGACGGATAGAATGAGTTTTTCGGCCAGAGTTATATTATGTTGGGATAATGAGTTCTGTGATAGATTGGTCACAATGTTACCAAATCTGTCAACATGAAGAATCTCACAGATTACAGTCTTTCTCTCAAAAACAGCATTACCGTACGGCGACTTGACATAATCAGTGACTTCTGGGCCGCACTCTTCAGGGAGCTGTCCACATGCTAAATGCGCGGCCACTGGGGCAAAGATATCTCGACCATGAAACGTCAATGAAACCTCACGTCGCATCATAGATCTATTCGTTATCTCAAAGACCCGAAGAATCCCTTCAGCCAACGCAGCCGGCAGCAGCAAACCATTATCTGGTCCAACGTAAGCGGCTCGGCGTGTTTTAACAACGATCGCGCGTCGACTGCTCCCCACCCCCGGATCCACCACGGCAACATGAATCGCACCTTCCTGAAAGGCTGGAGAAGCTTCCGCCAGCAGGAATGCACCCATTCTAATATTGAACCTATCCACCTCATGACTAATGTCAATAATTCTAGCCATTGGGCATATTGAGATGATAACCGCCTTCAGCTCGCCAACAAAAGGATCAACCAAACCGAAGTCGGACAGCAAAGATATTACTGAACTTTGGGCGCTCATGAAGCCACACAAACCTGCTCTTCAGACGAGCTATGAATGAATTGTTCTTATCGCACGAAGAACCCCCTTCTACAACCGCCTTCAAACATATTGTAGTTGTGTTGCACATAGCAACATTTAAACATCTACTAGCGTGGTCTCTCTGCTCGGAAACGTAGTTTTGGTTTGGGAACCCTGAATTTTGACCGACTATCGGGAATGAAACAAGATCCTGCAAATTTTGCTATGTATTTGTCAATAGTTTGCCGCATTCAGTCAAGATTCGTTAAATATCGTCAAACACGGCTTACTCAATCATCCTCAGAGATGTGTGCTTGGATTTGAGTGCTCTCCGCCGCATTAGACTCGCTGCCACGTTACTAGTGGTTCTAATGGCGTTATTCGTCTCAACGGAGATGGCGATTGTGAATGTCAAAGCGGCTCCGACGGCTACACCATCCCCGACTAGCGCGCGTCCAGGTACTCTAATTTCAGTTACGCTTAGCGGCTTTGTTGTCTCCGACACGGGTTGCACAATATCAGGCACACCATTGGGCAGTAATTCATACTCTTGCACGTTGAGTGCTGGCGCGGGAACTGTTACTTTCACAGTTGCTCAGTATGTAGCGGTGGGAACGTATACTATGACGGTTGTTGGTTCTGGTGGTGCTTCTGGTTCTGGTTCAGGTACAGCAAGTGATACGGCTCAATTCTCCTTCACGGTTGTCGGTTTTACACTTGTTCTCAAAGGTGACGTATCGAACACTGCCAGCGGCAGCCCAGGACAAGAGGTCAGATTCACGATAACGAATGTTCCACTCTATGACACAAGTTGTTCAGTAGCAGGTTTCCAGCCAGGCGGCCAACCAAGCGGTATTGTCACAGCCTCTAGTTGTGTGGTTAGCCCCTCCGGCAGCGGCGGCGGTGGCAGCGTCAGCGGGACTGGTAACGGAACTTTCATTGTAGGTAGCGTCACACCGGGTAATTACATCATTGAGGTAACGGCTTGCACTGGCAATAACGGATGTACTCCCAGCAACGGGGACTGGGCACAGCAAGAATTTACTGTTACAAGCGGTGCGACCATAACTCTCAGCCCAACAAAAGGTCCAATTGGAACTGATGTCACAGTAACTGGTTCAGGGTTCTTGCCGACTGATCAATCCTGTACAATCTCAAGCCTAAGTTCCGGCATCATAACAAATGCTGCCTGTTCAATAACGTCTGGAACAAATGCGACGCATGGCAGTTTTATCGTTGGTAATGTTCCGCGGGGTCAATATGTTATAGAAGTCACAGGCTGCTCAGGGAACAACGGATGCAGCCCCAGCGCCGGAGACTTTGCTCAGGCTATCTTCAACGTTACGAGTGGTCCGGTGATTAATTTGATTCCTACGAAGGGTCCTACTGGTACGCATGTTACTTTTGAGGGGACCTTCTTTCTGTCTACGGATACTACGTGTACTCTTTCAAGCCCGTCGGGAGGCACTATTATTCAGGGAGGAGCCTGTTCAGTATTCACAGTTACTTCTGGCTCTCTAACTGGGTTCGCTAATGTTACGGGTAGTTTCATTGTTGGTAATGTTCAGGTTGGTCAGTATGTGATTCAGGTTTCAGGTAATCAGGGTGATTTTGCTCAGGCTATCTTCAACGTTA
>Ga0187784_10002999_pt1 | contig 13628 bp, 14 predicted proteins | sample 1015_SJ02_MP15_2_FD_132964 | JGI IMG/M metagenome (GOLD analysis project Ga0187784, IMG submission 132964) | Tropical peat soil microbial communities from peatlands in Department of Meta, Colombia - 1015_SJ02_MP15_20_MG | ecosystem: Environmental > Terrestrial > Soil > Wetlands > Peat | place...
AGGGCAAGACTGGAGCCCCAGGTCTTCTCAAAATTGGGTTACGCCCATTTTTATTTAAAAAAATATGAAGCGGCCATTCAATATTGGGAGAAACTCCTTGCCGATTTTCCTAATTTATCGGAGGAGAACGAAATTATTTATTGGTTAGCCGAGGCTTCGCTTTTAAAACAGGATTATCGAAAAGGGGTTGAATATGTGGATAAATTGCAAGGGGATCCGGCTTTACACCCAAAAGGACTGAACAGTTTGGGATGGTACCACTATCAAAGGCGGGAGTGGAAGGAGGCAAATCAGTATTTCCTGAAGATCGTCACAGAATTTCCTCAGTATCGGTCCACCCCCCCCATCTTCCTCATGGTGGCGGAATGTTATTTGAATCAGAATGATTATCAGAAGGCCAAGACGTATTTAATGCGATTGGCCTCCATGACCGAAGGGGACGAAGATAATGACAAGGCATACTATCTCCTTGGATGGGTGGCTTATCGAGAGGAACGATTTGATGAGGCGATCAGTCAATTTCAGAAGCTCTTGAAATCCAATCCGCTGAGTCCCTATGCGGATGAATCCCAGTACTGGGTTGGTTGGTCCTATTTTCGGAAGAAAGAGTTCCAAAAAGCGATTGAAGAATTTCAACGTCTTGCCCAGAAGTACCCCGAAAGCGCCTACGTGCCTTCCGCGCTTCTGAAGATAGGAGACGGGCATTATAACCTCAAAGAGTATACTCAAGCGGCCAATTCTTACTCCAATGTGGTAAGGGCCTATCCGAAATCAAAAGAAGCACCCGAAGCTGATTTCGGAATCCTCCTTTGCCTTCTTCAAGAAAAGAAGTACGACTCTTTTATTTCCCGGGTGGAGGCTTTTTTAAGACGATATCCCCAACACGACCTCTCCGTTCAAGCCCTGATGCAGTTAGGAGATTATTACCAAAGGGAGCGAGTGAAAGAAAAAGCGGTGAACACCTATCGAGAGCTGATCGGCCTCTATCCGAACAGTGAGTGGACGGAGGAGGCGCAGTTCCGCATCGCCCTTCTCTTCATACAGGATAAAAGATGGGCTGAAGCCGTTGAGGAGATGGACAAAGTGTTTCATCGTTCTCCGCAAGGTCATCTTTTCGTCGAAGCCCAGATCGAATTAGGAGGCCTCTATCTCCTTCTCGAAGATTACCCCAAAGCCATCGAGCGATATGAGTGGGTGATCAAGAATTATCCCCAGCATCCATTAGCCAAAAGAGCCTATCTGGGGATGGAGGAAGGATATCGGAGCCTGGGGAAGATGGATCAGGCCGAGAAGGTTTTGAAAGAACTGGTAGGCAGTTTTCCCCAAGGTGACATCCAGTTTGAAGGACAATTGAGGTTAGGGATTCTCTACCTCGCCCAGAAGAAATATGGGGAGGCCGTCGCTTCCTTTTCTGTGGCGGCTCGAAGCCCTGAAGAGTCAGTGGCCAGTCAGGCTCAATTTAAAATGGGGGAAGTCTATTTGGAGGCGGGAAACAGGGAATCGGCTTTGGTTCAATTTTCAAAGGTGGTTTACCTCTATCCCCATCACTCCGACCTGATGGAAGAGGCTCTTCTGAAATTGGGGACTCTCTATCTGGACGAGAAAAAAATATCTGAGGCCAGACAGGTCTACCAGAAATTGTTGGATAAGAGCAAGAGGCAGGATCGAAAAGAGACGGCCAAAAAAATGCTCAACCAGATGGATAAAGGGAATATTCGCTGATGCTCATACGACCGAAGAAAAACCGGAATCGCCTCTTGCTTCTCATCGGAGTTTTCTTTACCCTCGTCGTGTGTTTGGCGTGTATTTTTATTTTTGTTCCTCCCCTCCATATCCGTCTGAGGGACGGCTGGAACGCCCTGACGCATGAGAGCAAAAGGATTTTAGGATGGGAGAAAGGCGAGATTTCTCCCGAGGAGAAACGGATACGGGAAGACGTTATTCTTAAGAAGATGGAAGAGGCTAGTGCCCGGGAGGATTGGAGGACCCTCGCCCCGGAGTATCCTCGAACGAAGAGGCTCGAATCTCCCAATGCCGAAGAGAAGATGAAGGTCCTGAGAAATTCATCAGAGTTTAAAGAAGTGGATCAAGAGTTAAAAGAATATTTGAAAAAGCGGGAGGCTCTTTTTTACCCAGAAGCTCCTACCCCTTCTCTCAAGGATGCCACCGACTTGGTCTCCCTAAAGGATAAGGGAGCGGAGAGGGTGATCGATAGGCTTCTGAAGTCCAAGGAAGGAAATAATCAGGAAAAGCCCCTGGAGGAAAACCTTCGGTTGGGGATAAAGGGATCTCTGATCAGGCGGAAGATTCTGGAGAGGCCCGATCTCCCTCAGGTTAAGGTGAAAGTGGAGGCAGAGATCGAGTTGACGCTCTGGGTATTGCCCGCTGGGACAGTGGATCGAGTTGTCCCATCGGTCAAAGGGGATACAGAGCTGGAAAGGATTGCTATCCAGTACTTGAAACAATGGCGGTTTGCTCCGCTCGCGAAAGATCAACCCCAGGTTGAACAATCGGGGACCATCCCCATCAAATTCAAGCTCCAATAATTTGATTGCAGATCGCAGATCGCACTTGCCTATCGCAGGCAGGGATTGCGGATTGAAAAATCTGAAATGAAAAAGAAGCAGCTGCTTATCCTGGTCGTTATTCCGCTTTTGATTTTTGGGAGCCTCACCTTCTTTGGGGAAAAAGGAATCTTCCACCTTTTTAGCCTCCAGAAGGAATTGGCGCGGATCAAGGACAAGAATTCCAAGTTGGAGGAGGAGAATCAAAAGTTGAAGGAAGAGGTGAAACGGTTACAGAGCGACAAGCGCTACATCGAGGAAATCGCCCGGAAGGAGCTGGGAATGGTCAAGGAAGGAGAGATCATTTATCAATTCGATACCCCTTCAAAAGGAAAGGAGCAATCGAAATGAAATACGAAGGGATGATCTTCCGACCCCCCAGCGAAGCAGACAGCTTGATCCTTCAAGCCACGGTGGGTTGCTCTTACAACCGGTGTACTTTTTGCGGGGCCTATCTGGGGAAGCGTTTCCGGATCAAGAGATTCGAGGAGATCAAAGAAGATATCGATGAAGCGAGTCCATATAAGATTCGAAGGGTATTCCTGGCTGATGGCGATGCGTTGAGCATCCCTCAAAAAGGACTGCTTCAAATCCTATCCTATCTGAAAGCAAAATTAAAGGGGCTCGAAAGGGTGGGGGTGTACGCCAATGCAAACGATATCCTTCGGAAAGAGGTGGAGGAACTCAAGGCCTTAAAGGGCCTAGGTTTGGGAATAATCTATCTGGGCTTGGAGTCCGGAGATCCGGAAGTATTGAAGCGGATTAAGAAGAATGCCACTGTGGATCAATTGATCGGTGCCGGGAAAAAAGTAAAGGAATCAGGGATTCTTCTCTCCGTGACTGTCATCTTAGGCATCGGTGGTGTGGAAGGCAGTCAGGCGCACGCTGTGGAGACCGGAAAAGTTCTCTCCGAGATGGATCCGGACTATGTCGGCGCACTTTCTTTGATGATTGTCCCCGGAACACCCATGGAGAAGGAGATCGAAACGGGGAAATTGGTCCTACCCACTCCTTTCGGTCTGATCCAAGAGCTGGAAACGATGATTACCCATTGCCGATTCACCCATTGTTTTTTCGCTTCGAATCATGCCTCTAACTATCTCCCCCTCCGAATTCAAATGCCAGAGCAGAAAGAAGAAGCCCTTAAGCGCATTCGAGAAGTCCTCCGAAGGAAGGACCCGGAATTATTACGGCCTGAGTATTTGAGAGCATTGTGAAACGCAAGGGCTCGGAGGGTCTAGGATTCAAGGATCAGAGCGAAATGTTGAAGCCCTTTTTGTCATTGAGTAAGTCAATCTTTAAGACGTGATACCGCTTTGATAACCAAAGACTTGAACCCATGAACCCTCGAATCCTTGAACCCTTTACGACAAACCTGTTATAAACCAAATTAGAAGAAATAGAAGAGAAGTCGGGAGGAGTTACAAGTGATGAAAGACCTTGTGGATGTGGATATTCGAGTGAGGTATGCCGAGACGGACCAAATGGGGGTGGCTTACTATGCCAACTACCTCGTATGGTTTGAAGTAGGGCGGTCTGAGTTCTGTCGAAAAAGGGGATTCCGCTATGTTGATTTGGAGGCGTTGGGATACAAGCTTGTGGTCATTGAGGTTCATTGCCGTTATCGGAGTTCAGCTCGGTATGATGAAACGGTCATCGTGCGGACTCGATTAAAGGGAGCCAATAAACGGTTGATCACCTTCGGGTATCAGATCCTTCGTAAAGACCGAGAGGAGGTGATTGCGGAGGGAGAAACCCAACATATCTGTGTCGATTCAAATGGTAAAACGAAGAGCCTACCTGAAAAATTCCTGGTTTCTCTAACCGGATAGCTTCCTTATCTCCTGATTTTCGGGATTAATAATGGGTCAACTATTGTGAATGTTTCATCAGATTCGAGGCGCAGGACTCTAAAGATAAGGGTATCATCACGGTTTTCTATCTCGAAGAAGTGGAAAAAACGAAGTTCGGCGCCAGAAAAGAGGTCTTGGTGATGCCGCTTTCTGGGATCGATCATGACCTTGTGCCTCGGCCCACCTCCTCCCCCGGAGACAATGAAGAACTTGCCTCTCATTTGAAAGCGCTCATAGGAATGACTGTGACCGCTGAAAATAGGCGAGCCTTTTGGAATCGAAGAAAGGGGCCAGCAAAATAAACTCTGACTTTCTCGTTTGGCCTGACTACCCGGCTGTTCGTAAACGGCGGTTCGTGGCAGCAGACAATAATGAAATCAATTTCCGTGTTCTTTTCGAATTTCTCAAGCTCTTCCAAATACCACTGAAACTGTTCCTCAATTTGTTCTTCCGTGAGGGTGGAGAAATTGGAATCAACCAGGATTAATCCTACATTCTTCCAGGTGAAACTGTGCCAGCGTTTTTTATCAAGATAAGGGAAGCGCACGAAATAGTTCTGCAGTGCCTTCTCGTCATTGCCATAAAGCTCATGATTTCCAAGGGTCGGAAAATACGGGATCTTTTTCTCACGAAATTCTTTGTGCACCTCATCGAATTCCTGCCAGTGTCTCTCTGAACCTCCCCGAGTGGTAAGGTCACCAAGATGGATAACAAAGGCTGGTTCACGTCTTGTGATTTCATCGATGATTAGCTTTCGTTCCCTGTCGTTCCTTTCGCGCCAGAACTCCCAGTGACTTGTACTCTGTGTGTCGCCAACAATATTAAAGCAATTCTTGGTGGCCTGGACATCTGCGAAGCCAGCGTAGGAAGGTATTAATTGAGGTTCGTGTTCGGAGGCTATTGCACCGGTGGTCTCGGCCGTTAAGAAGATACTTAACGACACTGCGAGAACAATTATTATTCCTATTGCGAACTCATTTATGGATGACACCCGAATTATTTTCAATTCTTTATTAACCGCTCCAATAAAATGTGAATCATGCTTGCAAATTACCCAATGACGGGCGAGGTGTCAATACCACCTCTATTTGGATATTAATACAAACGCATTCAATTTTTTGACGAGAGGCTCCCTCACTCTCCCCTTCTTCTATCTGGGGCGGAAAGGCTAACTCTCTTGTCGGGGGAAGAGGGGTGAGTATAAGATATTTGGGAGCTCCGTTTTGAATTTGGCAGTTATTTCGCAAAGTTCTTGTATTTGCTATTGAAAATTAACGGGTAATAGGGTAATGTTTCAACAATGGAGTACCAAAAAATTTTGGTTTTGAGGCTGAGCGCAGTGGGGGACGTCATCCGAACGCTGCCTGCGGTAAGAGCCTTAAAAGAGCACAACTCTTCCTCCTCGATCACTTGGATTGTTGAAGAAGCCTCTCAAGCCCTCTTGGAGAGTCAGCCAGAGGTCGACGAGGTGATCTTATTTCCAAGGAAAAGGTGGAGTAAAGGGATAAAGTCGCTAAAGGGGATATGGGGTACCTTAGAGGAAATGCGAGGATTTGTCAAAGATCTTCGGAGACGAAAGTTTGATGTGGTTCTCGATTTTCATGGGATTCTCAAAAGCGGTGTTCTCTCTTTTCTTTCAGGTTCTCCCAAGAGGATTGGATACGATCGAAGGTCGACCAAGGAAGGGAATTTTTTGTATTCGAATGTGAAAGTGAATCTTCCGAGAGAAAGGATCAGCCGGTTTGAAAGAAATCTTGCGCTTTTAAAGGGGATAGGGCTGGAGTTGAAAGAGCTTAAATATAGTCTTCATATTCCCCCGGAGGATCGGGAATATATGGGGTCATTTTTTAAGGCTTCATCAGCATTCGTTAATAGACCTTTGATTGCGATCCATCCGGGAACGAGCCGAAGAGCTTTGTTCAAGCGATGGATGCCTGATCAATATGCCCAATTGGCGGATCGATTGGTTCAAGAACTCAACGCCTCCGTTCTTTTTACCTGGGGAGATGAGGAAGTCGAGTGGGTAGAAAGTATTCGAAGCCAGATGAAAGAGTCGTCTCTATTGGCGCCCAAAACCGAATCTTTGACACAACTGGGGGAGGTATACAGAAATTGCGATCTTTATATCGGGGGTGACACTGGACCGATGCATATTGCTTCCCTCATGGGAATCCCTGCTGTCGTCATTTATGGACCGACAGACCCAATTGAAAATGAGCCTTTTGGAAACCACATCAAAGTGAGAAAAGAAATGGAGTGCAGTCCGTGTCATGAGTATTCCTGTAAAAAACTTGACTGTATCAGAGCTGTCTCAGCCGACGAAGTTTTTAACGCTACGAAAAAGATTTTAAGCACCTTAGCAAGCTCGGAACCTATGAGAGATAAGAAAAGAGACCTTGAATGTCACTCGTAAAGAATATGGCTGCATTCAAGAATTGGTATATGCTTTATGCAGGACGTTATGGATTTCTGCGTAAAGAGATTGAGTTGATACATCGAAGTGGCTTAAGAATTAGGTTGCGCCCGAATACGGATGATTTAAGAATTGTAAAAACGAATTTCGTTAAGAAAAACTATACAAAGGATTTTATTCCAATCACAAAGGACTCCATTGTTGTCGATGTGGGAGCCCACATCGGATCCTTCTCTATCATGGTTGCAAGAAGTGCCTACAAGGTGCTCGCTTTTGAGCCGGAGCCAACGAATTATCAAATGCTCAAGAAGAATGTGGGGCTAAACCACCTGGAGAATATGTCTATCTTTGAGATGGCAGTTTCTGGTAGAAGTGGATATCAAGATATTTATACCTACCAAGGTGGCTCTTCGGCTGATTATTCCCTATACAAAAGGGGAATCACGAATATTAAGGCGGGACGTATTCCCACGATTTCGGTCGAGGACATCTTCAAACGAGAGGATCTACCTCGAATTGACTTTTTAAAGCTGGATTGCGAAGGCGCTGAGCATGATATCCTGAGAAATATCAGTTTTGAGACTGCCGCAAAAATAATGGGAATGGCTATGGAGACACATACTGCTCCATTGGAATTTTCGATCGATATTCCTTTGAGACTTAAAGAATTGGGTTTTGAAATTAAAATGAACAGCAGCGGTGGATATATCTATGCCAGGCGAACGCATCCAAAGTGAGAGATGGGACTTCCCTTAGGGGATAGGGGAATTGATACGCGGATTCCAAGTTCGGCCCGTTCGGCGGCGTCAAGCTCCGTAACCGCAGCCTTCAGGCTGTGAGTCCGCCCCGTTAGAAATGATGCCCCGCTCGGTTTCGAGTCGCCACGACTGGAGTTTCTGACGGGGCCTGCTATTTTGATTACGGATTATAAGGGGAGTCGAAGGGTTGACTTGAATAAACTACCATAATAATCTTAATCGAACGGCTTAGGAAGGAGCATATCTCTTGAAACGCGATTTCAGCCAAGTCAATCGTATATTGGTAAGAGGCGTAAACTGGGTAGGGGATACTGTTCTCAGCTATCCAGCGGTTCAAGAATTAAAAACTCTCTTTCCCAAATCCCATTTAGCCATTCTGATTCCAAGCTATCTGGTCGATTTGTGGAAAACGTTTCCCTATGTGGACGAGATTATTCCTTTTCAAAAGAAGGAAGGGATTGGGTCTATTTGGGAAGATTTAAACCTCAGTCAATCCTTAAAGGAGAGGAATTTTGATCTGGCTGTCATCCTTCCCAGGTCTTTCCGTTCTGCTTTCCATATTTTCCTAGCTCGCATTCCAATCCGAATTGGTTATCAGTCGGAGGGTCGTTCCCTCTTTCTTACCCACGGAATTCGTCGAACAAAAGAAATCCTTCATGGTCACCGGGTCCATTATTACCGGAAGTTGATCGAGCCTTTGGGAAAGACAGAAGGCCTTCTTTCTCCCAAGATATTTCTCAGAGAGGAAGATCGAAGGTGGGCGGATGGAGTGTTGAAAGACCTGGGGATCCCGGAAGGGAAACTTCTCATCGGTATGAATCCTGGGGCCACTTATGGTTTGGCCAAATGTTGGTATCCGGATCGATTCGGCAAATTGGGAAAGAGGCTTGCTGAGAAATGGCAGGCCAGGATTCTTCTTTTTGGGAAGGAGGAAGAGCGTCCCATCGTTGATGAGATTCTGCACTACTTGGGAACAGAAGGAATAGATTTGACCGGGAAGACCGGTTTACTCCAGCTGGCTGCCCTTTTGGAGCGCTGTACTCTCCTTGTTACCAACGATACCGGGACGATGCATATGGCCACTGCTGTCGGTATTCCCGTTGCCGCTCTCTTTGGATCAACGCCCCCTCTTGCCACGGGTCCATGGGGGGAAGGCCATATGGTGGTTAGAAGGGATGTCCCTTGCAGTCCGTGTTGGAAGAGGATTTGTCCAAAAGATCATCGATGCATGGAACTCATCACAGTGGACGAAGTCGAAAAGGTAGTTGATAAACAGTTGAGGCGTAAGAGAAAATGATCCAAAAGGTTCCGGTCTCAGTCTATGTCCTCACCACCAACAATCGCAGGACGATTGAGCGATGTCTGAAGAGCCTTTCCTGGGCTGAGGAATTGGTGGTTGTTGATTCCTTCAGCCAGGACGGGACGTGCGAAATCTGCAAGCAATATACCGATAAAATATTTCAGAAGAAGTGGACGGGACATCGTGATCAATATCAGTATGCCGCTGATCTCACCACCCAGGATTGGATCATGTTTGTGGATGCCGATGAAGAAATTCCAGGGGAGTTGGTCGAAGAGATTCGTGCGGAATTGAACGGAGGGACAAAGGATTTAGACGGGTATTTTGTGTATCGCCGTACTTATTACCTGGGGAGGTGGATTCGATACGGAGGATGGTATCCAGATGGCGAGATTCGTCTCTATCGAAGGGACAAAGGCAAATGGGAGGGAGGACTTCATGCCAAGTTGGTCGTGGATGGAAAGGTGGGGGTTTTAAAAAATCAGTATCATCATTATACCTATGGAGACATTTCTGATCAGATTCAGACGATCGATAAGTATTCGAAAATTGCTGCCATGGATCTTTTAGAGAGTGGGAAGAAATTCCGTCTTTCCGAACTTCTCTTTCACCCTCCGTTTCGATTCATCAAGGAGTACCTTTTCAAGTCGGGATTTAGAGACGGGTTGCCAGGGTTCATCATCATTGTCTCAACCATGTTCTATGTTTTTATCAAATATGCCAAATTATGGGAGTTGCAGCTCGAGAGGAAGGAGCATCATCCGTAGCCACTGAGGAAGAAATAGGTATCTCAGAGACTCTGAAATCGTTAGATCCTGCCCTCCTGGAGCAAGTTCAGGAGCAAATCATTTAACCCTGAAAGTGTCATGCAGAACTTGTTTCGACATCTCTATAAGACAGGCCTGGATGAGTATCTCAAGCTGCGGGTTGTGGAGGGAGAATGAAGATGACTCCTTATGAAGAGGCCTTCAGAGAAAAAAGGGTATTGGTGACAGGCGGTTTGGGTTTTATTGGTTCTAATCTGTCGGCCCGGTTGATTGCATTGGGGGCAAAGGTGACGATTGTGGATAATATGATGCCCCGGCTTGGAGGGAATCTCTTCAATGTCAAAGAGATCGCCGATCGTGTCCATGTCAATTTCACCGATGTGAGAGATAGTCATTCGATGGATTATTTGGTAAAGGGACAAGAGATCATTTTTCACCTTGCTGGTCAGGTGAATCATGTGGACAGCATCCGAAATCCGATTCAGGATCTAGATATTAACTGTCGGGGGACCCTGGTCCTGCTCGAATCCTGCCGAAAAAATAATCAAGGGGCGAAGGTCATCTTTGCAGGGACCCGGGGGGAGTATGGGGCCAGTGTGACCTTGCCCGTGGGGGAGGATCATCCCACCAATCCCAAGGGAATCTATGCGGTAACCAATTTATCGGCCGAGAAGATGGTTCTCGTCTATCACGATGTTCACAAAATTCCGGGAACCTGTCTCCGGATTACAAACACCTATGGACCACGGCATCAGATGGCCCACGATGAATATGGCGTCCTCAACTGGTTTATCCGGAAGGCCATCGATAACGAAGTCATTCCTGTCTTTGGAGACGGCCGGATCTTGAGGGATTTTCTGTATGTGGATGACCTGGTTGATTGTTTCTTGCAAGTGATCACCTGCGATCAGGCTTACGGAGAGGTATTTAATGTGGGGACCGGCATTCCCGTCAGCTTCATCGACCTGGCAAAACGGATTGTAAAGATTGCCGGAGCCGGCAAGGCAGCCTTCACCGACTTTACTCAAGAGAGAAAGGAAGTCGAACCGGGAGATTATTATACGAATATCTCCAAGATCAAACGAATCGTTGGCTGGGAGCCGAAGACCGATCTGGAGGAAGGGCTCCGGAAAACCATCGAGTTCTACAGGAGGTGCAAGAAGGAATATTGGTAATACGGATTGGGGGAATGTAGATTGCGGAATAGAGTATAAACTCCGCATTCCGAATCCCGACATCCGCAATTGAGGTGAAAATGGTTCCTTTTTTGGATTTAACCAGGCAGTATGAAAAGATCAAAAGCGAAATCCTTTCGGCAACTCAAAGAGTATATGAAAAAGGTCGCTTCATTCTTGGAGAGGAAGTTTCCGGTTTTGAGAAGGAATTCTCTCATTATTGTGGGGTTCGGTATGGGGTTGGAGTGGGCTCCGGGACGGATGCCCTCTATCTGGCGTTGAAAGCAGCCGGCATTGGAGACGGAGATCAAGTCGCCACCGTGGCAAATTCTTTTGTGGCCACGGCCTTGGCCATCTCCTTTACAGGGGCAAAACCACTCTTCGTCGATATCGATCCCAAAGCCTATACGATGGATCCCAATAGCCTGGAGCTTCTTCTAAAACGCGAGAAGACAAAAAAAAGCGGACAACACATTAGAGCGGTCCTTCCCGTCCATCTTTATGGCCACCCAGCGGACATGGACTCGATCATAGAAATTGCGAATCGTTATGATCTCGTCGTCATCGAAGATGCCTGCCAAGCTCATGGGGCGAAATTTGGAAGGAGGAAAGTGGGTTCATTTGGGGCAATGGGTTGTTTCAGTTTCTATCCGACCAAGAATTTGGGAGGATATGGGGACGGTGGGATGGTGGTGACCGATAGCCCAAAATATGACCAAAAACTTAGGCTTCTCCGCTGCTATGGACAGAAAGAAAAATATCAGCATATCCTTAAGGGACACAACAGCCGGTTGGACGAAATCCAAGCAGCTATCCTTCGAGTCAAATTGAAATATTTGGATCAATGGAATGAAGAGAGGAGGAGGAAGGCTAAGCTCTATGCAAAGTTGCTTTCTCCATTAGGACTGGTATGTCCGTCAGAGAAAAAAGGAGTCCGGCACGTCTATCATCTCTATACGATTAAGACGGGGAAGAGGGGTGCTCTTCAAGCATTTTTGAAAAAAAAGGGGATCGAGACGCTCATTCATTACCCCATTCCCATCCCTCTGGAGAAGGCTTACCAGGAAATGGGATATCGGAGAGGAGACTTTCCCCTGACGGACCAGTGGTCTCGGAAGATTCTCTCTCTTCCTTTTTTCCCGGAAATAAGGGAATGCGAGATGGAGAAAGTGGCTGAAGGGATCCGATGTTTCACGACGAGCGAGTAAGGCCGATGGCACCTCTCACCCCTCCCTATCCCCTGAGGGAAGAGGGGAAGGGTGAGGGGTTGAAAAAGATAAGGTTTGCCATAGGTCTTCGGGACTTCTCTAAGAAGAGGGGAGGAGCTGAAAGATATCTGGTTGACTTATGTGCCCGGATGGCCAGCGAAGGTCACGAAGTGCATGTCTATGTGGAACGCCAGGATGTGGAAGACCCAGGGATCTTATTCCATTCCGTCAAGACGATCCCGTTCCCGAAGAGTATTCGGCTTCTCTCTTTTGCGATCAGGGCGACGGAAGCGATGGAAAATGGAAATTATGACATCACCTTCGGGGTGGGAAATACGCTCAAGGCGGATATTCTTCAACCCCATGGAGGCGTACACTGGGCGTGGTTCTGGAGGAGCTTGAGAGTCTACGACCAGCCGTTGGTTTGGGTGATCAAATTCTTAGGAAGGGTGTTGAGCCCAAAACAATGGGTCCAGGGTTATATCGAAAGTTCACCTTACAAAAAAAAACATTTTCGTAAGATTATTGCCATTTCCGACATGGTAAAGCAGGACATGATGCGCTGGTATCGGATCCCCGGGGAAAAGATTTCCGTTGTCTATAATGGGGTTGATATCGAACGCTTCCGTCCCAGAAATCGTCAATATCGAGAGGAGATCAGAGGCCGGCACGGTATTGGGACAGAGGAGATGGTGATTCTCTTTGTCTCAAATAATTTTCGGATGAAGGGGCTGGTTTTTTTGATCAAGGCATTGGCAAGAATTAAGGAAGGAGCCCCTCCTCCTATCAAACTTCTTATTCTGGGAAGGGATCGTCAAGGTTCTTATTTAGGTCTGGCCAGGAGCATGGGAATCTTCGAGGATGTGATCTTTGCCGGTTCCACGAATGAACCAGAAAAATACTATGGTGCCTCTGATCTTCTCGTTCACCCCACTTTTTACGACGCCTGCTCGCTCACCGTATTAGAGGCTTTGGCAAGTGGAATTCCGGTGATTACCACCCGTTGCAATGGAGCGAGTGGAATTGTCACCCAGGGCCAAGAGGGGTTTGTCATTTATGATCCCCGAGATGATCGAGCCTTGGCAGAAAAGATCTCGTTCTTTTTGAACCGTGAGAAGCTGGAGAGGGCCTCGATTGCCGCTCGTCATCTGGCAGAATCCTACTCTCTTGAAAGAAATTGGAGAGAGATGGAGCATATCCTGCTGGATGATTTACCGAAGGGAGGTCCATCGGAATGATAAGGAAAAAACCATTCTGGTACCCACTCTCCAATTTGAAAAATCGGTTTTTCTTTGGCTCCTATGGAAAGGACGTCTATATCGAATCCGGAGTGGTGATCAATCGGCCACGGTTTGTCCATGTGGGAGATCATGTCAGAATTAAAAGAAATACGAGCATTAACCTTCATCCGAAAAATAAGAAATCAAAAGAAATCCTTCTTTTCCTCGGAGACAATGTCATCATTTCCGAGAGTTGTTTTATCAGTGCCTGCAACCGCCTCATCATTGAGGAAAATGTGGGAATCTCGCCGAACGTGATGATTATCGACAACTCACGAAAACTTGGAGATATCAGTCGTCCCAGCAAGGA
>Ga0187784_10003000_pt1 | contig 13627 bp, 11 predicted proteins | sample 1015_SJ02_MP15_2_FD_132964 | JGI IMG/M metagenome (GOLD analysis project Ga0187784, IMG submission 132964) | Tropical peat soil microbial communities from peatlands in Department of Meta, Colombia - 1015_SJ02_MP15_20_MG | ecosystem: Environmental > Terrestrial > Soil > Wetlands > Peat | place...
GCGCGATTTCGCTCGCGGAAAAGAGTTTTCTTTCGGGACTGGCGGCGCTGCTGCTGATCGCGACCACGCCCTTGGCGGAATTGCTGCGAGGCCTGGAATGGCTTCGCGCGCCGCGGGCGCTGCAGTTGGTGATCCAGTTTCTGTATCGATATTTATTCGTGATTTCGGAGCAGGCGCAGCATATGCGATTGGCCGCGCGGAGCCGGCGCGGAACGGGCAAGGCGGGCGGATTTCAGGCCGCGGGCGGGGCGCTGGGCGTGCTGTTCGCGCGATCGTGGGAGCGCGCCGATGGAATTTATCAGGCCATGCTGGCGCGTGGATTCTCGGGGCATTTCCCGCCGCTCGGCGCGGCGCGATTCGGCCCGGGCGACGCGATGTTTCTCGCGATCGCGATCATGCTTGCTTCGGGAATCCGGCTCGTCGCATGAGGGTCATTCAAGTTCGCGGGCTGCGGCATCGATATTCGGATGGCACGCAGGCGCTCGACGGGATCGATTTTCATCTGGACGAGGGCGAGTGCGTGGCGCTGTTCGGCGCGAACGGTTCCGGAAAGACGACCTTCGTTCTGCATTTGAACGGATTGCTCGAAGGCGAAGGGTCCATCGAGATTTGCGGGATGCCGGTGAAGCGGGCGGCGCTCGAGAAGATTCGGGCGAAGGTCGGGCTGGTGTTTCAGGATTCCGACGAGCAGTTGTTCATGCCGACGGTGATGGAAGACGTCGCGTTCGGGCCGCTCAATCGCGGATTGAGTTCCCAACAAGCGATCGAGCGGGCGCGCAAGGCGCTGGAACAGACGGGCATGGCGGGCGCCGGCGGGAAAGCTCCGTATCATTTGAGCAGCGGCGAGAAACGGCGCGTGGCCATTGCGGGAGTGCTGGCGATGGAGCCGGAAATTCTGGTGCTGGACGAGCCGACGACGTCGCTCGATCCGCCCGGGCAGCGCGACCTGATTGCGCTTCTGCGCACACTTCCGCAGTCGAAAATTTTAGTGACGCATGACGTGTCGTTCGCCAGGGCGCTGGCGACTCGCGCGGTGTTTTTCGAGCGCGGAAAAGTCGCCGGGGAGGGTCCGGTCAGCGAAATTATCGACCGTTTCGAGTGGAATGCGTTTTAAACCGGTCTTCTCAAAATAGAACCAAGGTGGATTATTCAGTTTCGAGAATCAATGTCACCGGACCGTCGTTTGTGAGCGAGACGGCCATGTGCGCTTGAAAAATTCCGGTTTCCACCCGCAGGCCGGAGCGGCGCGCGGCCGCGACAAAATATTCGTAAAGCGATCGGGCTTGTTCCGGGCGAGCGGCGGCATCGAAACCCGGGCGGCGCCCTTTGCGGGTATCCCCGTAAAGGGTGAATTGCGAAACGACGAGCAGCGCTCCGCCGGTGTCGATCAGGCTGCGATTCATTTTGCCGGCGTCGTCTTCAAAGATGCGGAGGTTGAGAATTTTTTCGGCGAGAAAATCGGCGTCCCTGGTCGAATCGGTTTTCGAGACGCCGAGCAGGACCAGCAAACCTGCGCCGATAGCGCCGGAGACGTCTCCATCCACTTCCACTTTGGCCTGGGTGACGCGCTGCACCACGGCTCGCATAACGAGTAATTTAGACTATTTCATGATCTTGCATAGACCGGTTTCGCCGGTCGGGCAGACGACGATTGGGCTACACTGGTTCCTCGAAGGAGAATACATGACTAAACAGTTCCTCGCAGTTGCAATTGCCGGAGCATTCAGTGCGCTGGCGCTTTCTGCCGCCTCCAAGACGGTCGAGTTGAAGAACGCGCAAGGGCAGAGCGTCGGCACGGCGACGATCAGCGCGAACAAGGGCGGCAAGGGCGTGACGATCAAGCTGGCGGTCAAGAATCTTCCGCCGGGCGAGCACGCGTTTCATATCCATCAGAACGCGAAGTGCGAGGCTCCGGGATTCACCAGCGCGGGCGGGCACTTCAATCCGGACATGGCCCATCACGGGATCAACAATCCGCTGAGTCCCAAGCCGCACGCCGGCGACATGAGTAATTTCACGGTGAAGGCCAACGGCACGGCGAAGGTCACCATCACCAATCCGTACGTGAATATGGGCGACGACGCCCATTCGATTTACGCGAATGGCGGAACGGCGTTGGTGATTCACGCCATGGCGGACGATTTGAAGTCGGACCCGTCGGGCAACGCGGGCGACCGCATCGCGTGCGGCGTGATCACCAAGTAGCTTCGTGATATGCTCGGCGAGTAGGGCAGCAGCATGACCTGGCGGCGGGCATTCTGGATTTTCGGGGCGGGCGGCTTCGTATTGAGCGCGATTTACGCATATCAGCGCCCGTTCCGTGTGTACCAGAGCATGGAGCCCTACGACGATATTTCCCTTCCTCCGGATTATCAGGACAAGACCGACTTCGTGTTCGCGCGGCTGATGTATCCCCAGCATCCCGAGGCGCGCTTCGGGCGTCCGCGATGGCGAGGCAGCGACGACTGGCGCGAGGGCGGAACCAGTTGGACCCAGGATTATCCGCGCGCCGACCGCCATTTTGCGATGGCGCTGCGGCGGCTGACGCGAATCAATGTCCGGAGCGTGGAGCAGCCGGTGAACCTCGACGACGGCGACGACGTGTTCAACTGGCCGTGGCTTGCGGCGGGCGAGATGGGCGACTGGAAGCTGACCGACTTCCAGGCCAAGCAGCTTCGCGAATACCTGTTGCGCGGCGGCTTCCTGATGCTCGACGATTTCTGGGGTCCGGAGGAATGGGCGCGCTTCGATGAGAGCATGCGGATGGTGTTTCCGGACCGCGAGATCGTCGAGATCGACGACCGGGATCCGATCTTTCACACCGTTTACGATTTAGACGACCGGTACCAGATTCTGGGGCAATGGGCGCTGGGTGGCCGGCAGAATTATCGCGTGCAGGGCAACGCGGCGCAGTGGAAAGGAATTTACGACAACAAGGGACGCGTGATGGTGACCATGTCGTTCAATTCCGACATCGGCGATTCCTGGGAGTGGGCCGACGATCCGCGCTATCCCGAGAAATTCTCGGCGCTGGGGATGCGGATCGGAGTCAACGACGTCATTTATGCGCTGACGCACTGATGCGCTGACGCACTGACCCCGCCCCGCTGCGCATTGCGAAGACGGCCGCACGATTTTCAGCCAGAATAAGTGGATGCCCCTGTTGGATCAACTGGAGCGCCGCGGGATGATCGAGCAGGTCACCCATCGCGCGGCGCTCGATGAACTTCTCTCGAAGCCGAACGCGTCGATTTATATCGGATTCGATCCGACTTCCGATTCGCTGCATGCGGGAAGCCTGGTTCCGGCGCTGATGCTGGCGCGATTTCAGCGTGCCGGGCATCGGCCGATTGTCCTGATCGGCGGCGCGACGGGGATGATCGGCGATCCCAGCGGGCGCAGCGCCGAACGCACGCTGATGACCACGGAAATGGTTCGCGAAAATTCCCAAGGCATCGCGCGCCAGCTGGCGCGATTCGTCAGCTTCGAAGGCCCCAATGCCGCGCTGATGGTGAATAACGCGGATTGGACGTCGCCGATTTCGTATCTCGAATGGCTGCGCGACGTGGGCAAGCATTTCACGGTGAATTACATGCTCGCCAAGGAATCGGTGCGGCGCAGGCTGGAGGATCGGGAGCACGGGATTTCCTACACCGAGTTCAGCTACATGCTGCTTCAGGCGTACGATTTTCTGCACCTGTTCAACACCTATGGATGCAGGATTCAGGGCGGCGGCAGCGATCAGTGGGGCAATATTACGGCGGGCGCGGAGCTGATCCGCAAGGTGGAAGGCGAAGAAGCGTTCGGAATCACGTTTCCGCTGCTGAGTACGGCGTCGGGAGAAAAATTCGGTAAGAGCGCGGGAAATGCCATCTGGCTGGATGCGGCGAAAACGAGCCCGTATCAGTTTTATCAGTATTGGATCAACACGGACGATCGCGACGTGGAGCGGTTTTTGAATCTGTTCACGTTTTTGGAAGACGACGAGATCGCACGGTTGAGCGCGGAGCATCGGGCGGCGCCGGAAAAAAGAATCGGGCAGAAGAAGCTCGCCGAGGAGGTGACGCGAGTGGTGCACGGAGACGACGCGCTGGCGCCGGCCATGAAGGCGTCGGAGGTTCTGTTCGGCGGCGACATGAGCGGATTGACGGATCGCGATCTCGAGGACATTTTTCGCGACGTTCCATCGTTCACGGTTTCCTTGGGCGCCGGCCTGAAGATGGTTGAGGCGATGGTCGCGGCGGGCGCGGCGAAATCGAAGAGCGAAGCGATCCGGCTGATTTCCGGGGGTGGCGTATACCTGAACAACCGGCGCGTGGAGTCGGCGGATGCGACGCTGCGGCGCGAGAATCTGGCGTCGGAGACGATGTTCGTGCTGCGGGTGGGAAAGAAATCGTATTTCCTGGGGAAGATCGGAAGCCGTTGATTTTCGCGAGAACGCCGCTAGTTTGGCGAGAACCATAGCGTCGCGAAGAATTTTCTGAATTGATCTGACGCCGCCGTGCATCCAAAATTGACGGAGGCGAGTATGTGTGACTATTCTCTCTGTGGGATCCCCAACCGGCTCGCGCGGGAAGGGGAGGAACTGGTCGTTCACAAATTCACGACCGGCTCGATGGGCCTGGCTTCTCCAGCCGATTTACCTTCGACCGAACCAGCCTGCGAGGCTGTGCCGAAACGGACGCTTTGGCAGAGCCTCACTTGGCAGACTATAAAAAGTTTCTTTGAGCCGATCCATGAACCGGAGGCCGTTCCGGCAGTATGTATCCCGCCCGGAGCCCGCCTGATGGTGCGGGGCGTTCCCGCGAAATGGCAGCATTTGCTGCGTGTTTCCGCGGAAGAAGCCGTGGTATTCACGCAAATCAGCGCGGACGTGAACACTTATCGCGACGCGATACGGTTCGAAAACGGATGCCAGATCCGTTTGCAGGAACTGTGCGAAGGGATGCGCGTGGAGGTGTTGTCGCTGGAGGGTGTTCCGCTGGAGGGTGTTCCAGGAGTCGGCGGCGAGGATTCTCCGGCGCAGTCGCACGCCGTGCGGTAAGCCGAATCAGCGGGCGGGAGCAGGCTCTTTGAACTCGCGGCGGAAGCGGCGGACTTTTTTCTTCTGCTCCTCGGCGAGAGCCCGGCGCAGGCCCGCGGTTCCGTCGATCTGCTTCAGAAGGCTGCGGGCGCTGCGGTAATCGTTGATGTCGCCGAGCCGGGTCTGGAGATCCTTGACCCGATCGGTGGGAGCGCCCGCCAGCTCCAGCGTGTAACGAAGCTTCTTGGCGGCGATTCGCAGTTTGTGCAGCGCCCGCATCGATTTTTCGACATCGCGGGCGCGGACATGAAGGCGCGCGGCGGCGCGCTCGACGCTTTGCCGAATCAGCTTGCGGGCCGCGGAAACACTGAGATCGCGGCATGGCTGGAGTTGCGTCCGCCATTGGGACGCGGCATCCTGATCGGCCCAAGATTGAAGCGACGCCACCAGGGCTTTCTGGCTCTTGCGTCGCATTCCGCCGATCTGCGCGGGCACCCGTTGCTCCATTTTCATCAACAGCTTTTGAGTGATGTCGCTGTTGCGGACTTCGCCGGCGAACGTCATGATCTGCTGCAGCGGCCGGCGAAGCTGCTTGACGCGTTTCCGAACGAGATACGGCGCAAGGATCGACAAGGCCTGGCTGAAGCGGCGGATGGCGACGCGCAGGTCGTGGACGTGGCGGTCGTCAGGGCGCCGGATGGTGCGGCGGATTTGTGCGGCGAGATGATCGAGCAGTTCCCCGGCCTGATCGGCCGAGAACGTGTCGGCGGGGGAGGCCATAACGCATCCCCTATCTTAATGCAGCGCGCAGGCGCGTCTGGTGATCGGCAATGCGGGATGATCGATATTGGGCGAATGCAGATTCTGGTCGCGGTCGCATTTCTATCGTTGTTAGGTGCGCTGCTGGCGGCGCGGGTTCAAGACGCTTTGCAGAAGGCTTTCGCCGCCCGGCCCGCGCTGATTTTTCTTGCGGCGCTGGCATTATCAGCGATCTTTTGGGCGATCGCAGCGGCGATGGGCGCCTGGAACGTACCGCTCGCGCTGCTGATTCTGATCTACACGATGTTGCCGGCGGCGTGCGCGTTTCTGATTCGCCGAGCCAGGCCGCCGGTTTGGGCCGATTTTGCCATCATTCTGCTGCTGTGGCTGCCGCTCGAATTTTCTATCGGCGAGCGGTGGACACCGAGGGCCGCGCAGGGTTTGCTGCACATGGCCGCGTACGGCGTGTCGGTGACGCTGGGGCTGGCGATTTTTCTCCTGTTCCGGCGCCTGCCGGGGATGAAATATAATTTGCCGCGAAGATGGCGCGACGCGGCGAATCTCGCCATCGGATTTGCGCTCGCGGCGGCGATCCTGATTCCGCTGGGCCGCGCGGTCGGGTTTCTGGATCCGGGGCATTGGCCGCGGCGCTGGGCGTCGCTGGGGTTTCAATACCTGGCGATTCTGGCGGCAACGGCGCTGCCGGAGGAAATTTTATTTCGCGGGATGATCCAGAACGCGCTGATGCAGCGATGGGGCGCGAAAACGCCCGCGCTGCTGGTGGCGGCGCTGATTTTCGGATGCGCGCACCTGGACAACGGGCCGGGTCCGTTGCCGAACTGGCGCTACATGATTGTGGCGACCGTCGCCGGCGTGATTTACGGCAAGGTGTTTGAGCAAAGCTCCAGCATTTTCGCGTCGGCCGGCCTGCATGCGCTGGTCAACACGATCAAACACTCATTTTTTTAGAGCTATTGGGGGCCGGTGATCCCGAGGTAGACCCAGACACCGATGATAACGACAAGCAGACCCACGGAGGCGACCGACAGGACCAGGATCATCGGCTTGATGCGGTCAAGCTTGCCGAGGATCTGTTTCTGTTCGGACTCGAAGCCGGCCTCGGCGGGGTCAAGGAAGAGCTGGTCATCCCGTTTCACGCTGACGATGGACCGGTAAATGAGCAGGGCCGCCAGGATCACGGTGATCACGGCCCAAACCATTAGAAGTGAAGTGATCAGAGAACCTCCCATTGCATCTCCTTGGTAATTTCTGTGTATATCGTGCCGAAGTTTTTCGCGGCCGTCAAGGGGCGTCGAGTTCCCGGATGGCGTGCTCGAAAACCGGCGGAAGGGCGCGCGCGGCGCGCAGGCGGACCCCGTCACCCAGGATGCCCATCCGTTCGAGCCACGCTTCAAATTCGGGCGCGGGACGAAGCTTCAACAGAGATCGAAGATAGAGTGCATCGTGAAACGACGTGCTCTGATAGTTGAGCATGATGTCGTCGGCGCCGGGCACGCCCATGATGTAGTTGCATCCCGCCGCCCCCAGCAGGGTGAGCAGCATATCCATGTCGTCCTGATCGGCTTCGGCATGGTTCGTGTAGCAAACGTCGCAACCCATGGGGAGGCCGAGAAGCTTTCCGCAAAAATGATCCTCCAGACCGGCGCGCAGGATCTGTTTCCCGTCGAATAAATATTCGGGACCGATGAAGCCGACGACGGTGTTCACCAGCAGCGGATCATAGCGGCGCGCGACGGCGTAGGCTCGGGCTTCGAGGGTCTGCTGGTCGACATTATGATGCGCGCCGGCCGAGAGCGCGCTGCCTTGTCCGGTCTCGAAATACATGACGTTCGCGCCGGGATGGCGTTCGCGCGCGGCGGCACAGGCTTCGTCGAGCATCGTGAGATCGATGCCGAAGGCCCGGTTCGCCGCCTCGGTTCCGGCGATGGATTGAAACACAAGATCGACGGGCGCGCCGCGTTCGATCGCGGCCATCTGCGTGGTGAGGTGCGCGAGTACGCAGATCTGCGTGGGAATGTCGAGCGAAGCGCGAATGTGATCGAGCAGGCGCAGAAGGGTTTCGACGCTGGAGACATCGTCGGAGGCGGGATTGACGCCGATAACCGCGTCGCCGCTCGCGTACAGCAAACCGTCGATCACGCTGGCGGCCACGCCGCGCGGATCGTCCGTGGGATGATTCGGCTGGAGGCGCGTGGAGAGGCGTCCGGCGAGGCCGATGGTGTCGCGGAATCGCGTGACGACGCGGCGCTTAGCGGCGACCGCGATCAGATCCTGCACGCGCATGATTTTCGAAACCGCGGCAGCCATCTCCGGCGTGATGCCGGGCGTGAGCGCTTCCAAAACGTCGCCCGTGGTTTCATCGGAAAGAAGAAATTCGCGAAATTCGCCGACGCTCAAATGCGCGATGGGAGTGAACGCGGAAGCGTCGTGCGAATCGAGAATCAGACGCGTGACGGCGTCGGATTCGTAGGGCACTACCGGCTCATTCAGAAAGCGGCGAAGCGGCGTATCGGCCAGCTCCATTTGCGCGGCGACGCGTTGCTCGGCCGACGACGCGGCGATTCCGGCCAGCTCGTCCCCGGATCGCGCGGGCGTGGCTTGGGCGAGCATAGCGGCGAGCTTCATCAGTTTGATTGTAATCAGGACGCGCGGCGCAACTTACTTTACGGTGCGAGTTTTTGCACGGCGTCCCCGACCTCGCGCGCCATGGCTGCGAAATCGCTGACGTCGCCGCCGCCTTTGAGGCCCATCGGTTTGCCAATTTTCAAGTCCACGCGGCCCATGCGCGGAAATTTCCAGTCGCGATGCAGAACTCTCTCGAGGCCGATAATTCGAATCGGCACGACGGGCAGTCCCAGGTGCGACGCGATCATGCCGACGCCGGGTTGAAACGGCAGCAGCTCGCCGGTGCTGGTGCGGTCGCCTTCTGGAAAAATCAATATCGACCATCCTTGTTCGACCAGTTCTCCGATGTAGCGGATGGTCTGGCCGGCTCCGGCGTGATGCTGCGGAAGCGGGAAGCAATTAAAGAAGAAGGTCGCCAGGCGATAGTTCAGCGTGTTGGTGAAATGCTCGCGCCGCGTGAATCGCTCGGGGAAAAAGTGAGCGTCAAAAAAATCCTTGGACATCGCGGTTGCGACCCGGTATCGCCACGGCGAGGGAAGGCCCGCCAGGATGACCGGCACGTCGAAATAGCTTTGATGATTCGACGCGAAGATGACCGGTCCGCGCAGCGCGGCGAGATTCTCGCGCCCGGAAACGTGGATGTGCGCGAAGACGCGCGCGAGCGGAAGCAGAAAATAGGGCAGCGCCAGACGGCGGGCGATGCGCGCGAAGCGGGAACGGTTGTAGGTGGGGAACACGATCGGCTCCGGCGCGGCAGGCGCGGGCCGCGCGAGATCGGCGACGGTGTGGACGGAGGAAAAAACGCGCTCGTCGATTTCGGTCGAGAGCTTCTGTTCGAGCTCCATCATCAATTGCACGCGGTCGAGCGAGCTGAGGCCCAGCTCGTCGAGCGTCGTTTCGGGCGTGATGGCGCGTCCCGGCGCGTACTTCTGCATCAGCGCGATCAGCTCGTTTTCGGACTGGGCGTGAGCTTCGGTCCGGCCCTTCGCGATCGCATCGGCAATTTCGGCGCGCCGCAATTTGCGCGTGGTTGCGGTGCGCGGAAGCTCGCCGGCGGTCCACACGGAAACGGCGCGGATTTTCTGATGATCCTCCAGCTTCTGATTCGCCTGGCGCACGATGTCTTCCGCATTCGCGCCGGCATCGAGAACCAGAACCGCGTGCACGCGGTCCTTGCCGATGACCGCGGATTCTCGAACGCCGGGAATCTGGTTCAGAATTTTTTCCACGTCTTCGGGAAAAACCTTCAATCCCTCGGGCGTGACGATCATTTCCTTCTTGCGCCCGCGAATCAGGAGATGACCTTCACCGTCGAGCTCGCCGATATCGCCGGTGTGGAACCATCCGTCCTGGAACGCGGCGGCGGTTTCGGCAGGCAATTCGAAATAACCGGCGGTAACGTTGTCGCCGCGCACCAGCACTTCGCCGTCGTCCGCGATTTTCAGGTCGACTCCGGCGAGCGGCTTGCCGACCGTTCCGCCGCGCATATGAAACGGATGGCTCAACGTGACGATGGGCGCGGTTTCGGTGAGCCCGTAGCCTTGCACCACGAGATAACCGAGGCTCGACCAGAAACGCTCGATGTCAGGCGCAAGCGGCGCGCCGCCGGAAATGAAGCACCAGAATTTCCAGCCGAACAGGCGATGAATGCGGCGGAATCGCCACCAGCGCACCAGCCAATGCCCGCGCGCCTCGGATGCAGAAGCGGCTTCCGGGAAGTCGCGCGCCGCCAGATCGCGCAGCACTTCGAGGATTTTCGGCACGGCGACCACCGCGGAAATTTTTCGCGAATGGATTTGCCGCACCACCTCCTGCGCGCTGGTTCCGGTCATGAAGACGACCGACACCGGAATCAGCGGAGGAATGAACAGCGCGAGCGATTGGCCGAACAGGTGGCTCAACGGAAGAAGATTCAAGATCCGCAGCGGCTGGAATGGGCCGGCGTATTTCTGATACTTGGGGATCTCGAGAGCGAAGGGTTCCAGATTCGCCAGCAGGTTGCGATGCGTGATGACGACGCCTTTGGGCTCGGCCGTAGTGCCGGAGGTGAAAACGATCTCCGCGGTGTCGTTGGGATCGATGGAGGCCGGTGCCAGCGGCGAAGCATCGCTCGCCTGTTCGATTTCAGCGAGCAGCCAGGCATGGTCGATATGCGGAACGCGTTCACCGAGCAAAACGACTTTCGGCTGCGATTTTTCGGCGATGCGCTCGAACAGATTTTTCGACGATTGCGGATCGACGGGCACCGCGATAATCCCATCGAGCAGGCAGGCCCACAGCGCGGCGACCCAGCCGGGGCGGCTTTCGGACCAGATGACGGCGGCGTCGCCCTTCGCGATTCCTTGCGCGCGAAACCGGGCGCGCAGAGCCGCCGCCATGCGCGCGACCTCTTTATAAGTGTAGGTGCGGCCGCGAAAGCCGTCGTCATAGATGATGAACTCGGCGTCCAGGTGTTGCGCGCGCTCCAGAAAATCGACGAGTTGCGTGACCGTTCTCCCTCTTTTATCGTGCTACAATCCGGACATTTCAAAACCGGACGTTTCAAAATATGACCAGAGTAATTTCCGCACTCCTGTTGCTGGTGGCGTTCTCGTCGATGATCGCATTCCAGCCGTCTCCAGCTTCGCACCTTGCCGATCCGTTCACCGCGGGATGGATGCTCGCCGACACGAATTCCGACGGGGTGATCGATTCCGTCGCTGGAAAAATCGTTGTGCCGGATCATCCGACGGCCGCTCAAAATGCCGCCGCGGCGGATATCGCGGCGCGGGTCGGATTCGCGACGACGGGGTTGACTCCGCCGGTGGTCATCAGCGCGGCCGAAGATCGCGGCGATGGCCCGCGGATCTTCATCGGCGGGCATGCGTTCCCGCACGAACTGGGCGCGGATGAAGGCGCCGTGTTCGAAATTGGCGGGAACGTCGCCATCGACGGTCATGACGAGGGCGGCCTGCTCGCGGCGGCGGAGGCGTATGCGTCGCGTGCGCCGTTTATCTGGCGGATCGATCGGGAACGGATTGCGGAGATTGCGGGAGTGGTGGGAGAAAATGCGCGCTTGGCCGGCGTGACGTATCGGAAGGGAAAAATCGGCATAAATCGCGTGTTTCTCGAAGGCGCGATTTCGAAGGCGTCGCTTGAGGCGGCGTTGAACAATCCGAAGCTCGCTTCCGTTCACGAGTTGATCGCGGGCGGAAATTCCGCGGTGTCATTGAAAGCCCAGGCAAACGCGCCTGCGGCTCCCGGTGCCGAAGGCGCTGCCGAGGCGCCGGCGAACGCGGCGGAGGGTCCCGCGCGGCTCGATCTGGCGGCCTTATATACGATGCGCGGCCTGTTTCGCGGCACGCCGCGAATGCCGATTCCTCAGAATCTCGACGGCCAGCTTTACGTGCCCGAAGGTCGCGCGGGGATCGCGATGGCGAATCTCGCGGCGCGCATGGGCCTCGAGACCACGGGCATTACGCTGCCGCTGGCGACCCCCGCGACCGGTGCGGCTGCACGCGATATCAGGACGAAATCGGTGGTGACGGAAGATTCCGGCGTTGGAAAAGAAGCCGCGCGAAAACTGGCGGAAGAGGACACGGTGGTGCGTGAAGCGGAGACTCCGCTTGCGCCGGGCCAAGGAGAACTGCGCGTGGTCGACAAGGCGTTCGGAACGCAAGCCGTCAGTCAGCCTGCGGTGCTGGCGCGGGGCGATGAGGCCGGCGCGAGCGATGCGCTGCACCTGCTCGCCGATCATTTCCCGAATTTGTGGGAGCAGGGCAAGCAGTATCTTTCCGTCGAGGAGATCCGCTACGATCTGCATCGATTTTTTTCGCTGCGATCGCCGGCGGGGCAGGCGGCCGCGACGCTGTACCGCATCGACAACTGGGCTGAGAGTATCCCATCGGCGCGTGATGTGGAGGCCAGAGTTTTTGTCGATGTGGCCGATCCGGGATTGAAAGATCTGATTCGCGCGGAATTGAAGAAGAGGTTCGGCGCGAGCGATGCGAAGGTGGAGGTCGCCAGTCTACACGCGGGCACGCAGTGCTGCGAAAAGCTCCCGGCGCTCCATTATCGCGAGCCTGGGTACACATTTCATCAGGGCAAGCCCGCATTTGTCGAAGACCTGGTGATTCCGTGGGAAGGAACGCGGCTGCTCAACGCGGTCAAGGGCGCGCTCCCGAAATTGAAGCCGGGCGAGCCGTTGAAGATGGTCGCGCGCGTCAGCGAAGGTCCGGAAGAGCGGAAGAAGCTGACCGAACAGCTCGCCGCGATGCTGCCCAAGGCTAGCGCGGTCGAAGTGCTGTGCGCGTTCAAGCCGGGCGTGAGCTGGCTGATGGACGAAATCGCGCCGCAGCTCAAGGGCAAGCCGGTGGCGTCGATGAAAATCGAGTTCAAAAAAGACGTCGATCCGTCGAACCGGCGCGTGATGTTTTCTCCGGCGCGATGGGTGCAGGAATTGTACCCGGTGGATGAAATGTTGTCGAAGGAACTGGGAATCCCGCTCGAGAAAATCACGCTGGACGAATTTGACCCGGCGCCGAAGGCTCCGACGTATCGCGTCCACGCTTATGATGCCGGCGGGAGAGAAATTCTGTCGCGCGAGTTCACGGTGGCAACGGTCGACGAGCCTTACAACGGCGTGATGAAGGAATACGAAACGGTCCAGGTGGACACCGGATGGGTGCGGATGGAATCGGGATCGACGGTGGTGCTCGACCAGCGCATTCCCACCGACATCGAACAATTCTGGGATCACTATCAGAACCAAACGCTGCCGAAAATTTTTCGATCGGTGATGGCCACCTATCACGGCGAGCTGCGTCCGGAATTCGTGCCCCCGTTCGACACGCTCAGGATCGATATTCACATGAGCGAGCCGAGTTACGAACTCGGCATCGACAAGGAACGCATTTCTTCGCTCGAGGCGTTGCAGGAGGACACGTTCTACTCGACCGAAAATTTCGTCAACATGATGGGCGATCTGGAAGCGGGGCGCGCGCTCAACTATGTGGGGCGCATCATTCCGATCGTGCATGCGCCGGAGGACGGCAAAGACGGGCACGTGCATATCGAGTTTTATTCGAAGCCGGCCGGGAATCCGATGGTGGAGCTGCGGTGGACCGATGCGGCGGGAAAACATCACGAGCGCAGGCGCGACCTGTGGGTGTTGAATGGCGCCATGGAGCCGCGGCTGATTCAGGCGCGTACCGGCGCGGA
>Ga0187784_10003002_pt1 | contig 13626 bp, 13 predicted proteins | sample 1015_SJ02_MP15_2_FD_132964 | JGI IMG/M metagenome (GOLD analysis project Ga0187784, IMG submission 132964) | Tropical peat soil microbial communities from peatlands in Department of Meta, Colombia - 1015_SJ02_MP15_20_MG | ecosystem: Environmental > Terrestrial > Soil > Wetlands > Peat | place...
CCGTCCAAGCAGGAGCACCAGGAAAATGAAAGGCGAGCCCGGCGTCCTCGATTATCTCAACAAAGGCCTGCGCCACGAGCTGACCGCGATCAATCAGTACTGGCTGCATTACCGGCTGCTCGACAACTGGGGCTACAAGGCGCTCGCCAAGCAATGGCGCAAGGAATCGACCGAGGAGATGCAGCACGCCGACAAGCTGGTCGAGCGCATTATTTTCCTCGACGGCTTTCCCAATATGCAGGTGCTCGATCCCTTGCATATCGGGCAGAACGTCAAGGAAGTGCTCGACTGCGACCTCGCCGCCGAAATCTCGGCGCGCGCCTTGTACGAGGAAGCCGCCACCCACTGCCATTCGGTGCGCGATTACGTGTCGCGCGACCTGTTCGAGAAACTGATGCACGACGAGGAAGGCCACATCGATTTTCTGGAAACCCAGCTCGACCTCGTCGCCAAGCTCGGCCTTGAGCTCTACGCCCAGCATCACATCGGCGAGCTGGAAGAGGACGCCGACTGAAGCCGGCGCGATCCTTAAATCGTTTACGAATCGTAAAGGAACGCCGGCTCTGGCCCGGGGCCGAGCGCGCGCGACCGTCGGCCGTCCGCCGCCGCCGAAGTTTCTTCGGCTCGCCCCGCGGTTAAAGTTCGTGGTTAAAAATTAGGGTTAAGACCCGCTTAAGCATTTGCTGCCTAACTTCGACCGGCTCAACGACGGTGCGTCGCTGATGCGCGCGCACGACCGTCGAAGGAAGGTCGAAGCGATGGTTCGAGTCTTGATCGGCGCCGCGGCGGCAGTCTTGCTGAGCGCACCCGCTCTGGCTGCCGATATGGCGCAGCCGTTGCCGCAGCCGCAAATGCCGTATCAGCCGATTCCGCTGGTGGTCGAACAGCCGGAAGGCGCCTGGTATCTGCGCGGCGACATCGGCGTCGGCGTCACCAGCCAGGCCAACTTCGTCTACCAGCCCAATCCGGCCAATCCGCCGGTCGACATTCTCGCCCAGCACGGCGCGCTCGCCGACACCGTGTTTTTCGACGTCGGCGCCGGCTATGAGTTCAACAGCTGGCTGCGCTTCGACGTTACCGCCGAATACCGCACCAAGAGCGCGTTCAACGGCTTCATCATGTACAGTTGCAGCAGCAGCGGCTGCGTGGCCGGCGATCAATACAACGCGTTTTTGAAATCGGACATTTTCCTCGCCAACGCCTATATCGACCTCGGCACCTGGAATTGCCTGACCCCGTTCATCGGTTTCGGGCTCGGCGGCGCCTACAACACTTTCTCCGACCTGAGCGATCTCGGCGTCGGCACCTCCGGCAACGGCATCGGCACCAATACCAGCCAGCTCAACTTCGCCTGGGCGCTGCACGCCGGCCTCGATTACCACGTCACCGACAATTTCACCGTCGAACTCGCCTACCGCTACCTCAGTTACGGCTCGGTCAGCGATCAGATCAATTGTCTGGGCGGCTGCAACCCCGACATTTACAAGCTGCAGGATCTGACCTCGCAGGACTTCCTGCTCGGCGTGCGCTGGCGCTTCCCGGTGGAGACCGGCGGCGCGCTCCTCGCGCAGCCGGCGGTGATGATGCAGCAGCCGGTCTATACGCAGCCGGCGCCGGTCTATACGCAGCCGGCACCGGTCTATCAGCCCGCCCCGATGATGGTGCCGCAGCAGCCGATGATGGTGCCGCAGCAGCCGATGATGGTGCCGCAGCAGCCGATGATGATGCCGCAGCAGCCGCTGAGCAGCCGCGGCTGACCGGCGCGACGGCAAGGCCCGCGCTAACGCTTCGTTAAGACTTAGCGCCGCGCCGCCGCCGACTAACGCTCCATTAAGGTTAATGCCTGATGATCGCGCCCGAATGGCCGCTTTTGCGCGGGAAGGGATGAAGAGGGCGCGGCTGATGCGTCGGGTCATCTGTGCTGTGGTCGCGCTCTTTCTGGCGCCAAGCGCGCACGCGCAGGATTTCGACGCGCTGCGCGGCTCGGAAAGCGTCGGGCCCGCCAGTTTCACGCGCTGGAGCGGCGTCTATTTCGGCGGCCAGGCGGCCTATGGCCAAGGCTGGGCCGATTTCAAGAATGCGCAGCAGGGGACGCTGGGCGCCACCATCGACGACGCCGGTCTCGCCGACGTTTTCGTTCCCTCGGCGGCGCAGTCGCTGCTCGGAAGCGCCGGCGATACCGGGTTCTTTTACGGCGCTTTCATCGGCTTCAACAGCCAATGGCAGGACCTCGTGATCGGCGGCGAGATCGATTACACGCGGGTCAATATGACCTTCAACGCACCCAGCACGCCGATCACCGGACTTAACGGCTACTCGTCCAACTCGATCACCCAGCAAGAAAGCGAATATCTGCTCAACAGCTCCGCCGCTGCCGCGCTGCATCTGATCGACTATGCCTCGTTCCGGGCGCGCGCCGGGTGGATCCTGGGCAACAACCTTTTGCCCTATGGCTTTACCGGCTTGGTGGTCGGTCGCGGCAGTTTCCGCGAAAGCGCCGTCGTCACCGGGCTGTCGGCAACCACCGGGCCGACGGTGGTTCAGACGGCTACCGGCCCTATTACCTACACGCCTGCGCCGGTCGTGTCGGCGTGTGGCAATCCCAGCAGCATCCCCGAGACCTGCCAAGTCATCGGCGCAGGCGGAGGCAGCGGCAGCAGCTTGAACGTGATGTACGGCTTCAATGCCGGCGTCGGCCTCGATGTCGCGCTCACCCCCAATGTCTTCCTGCGCGGCGAATTCGAATATGTGTATTTCTTCCAGACCCAGGGCATCATGGTCGACCTGGCCATGGCGCGCGTCGGTGCGGGCTTCAAGTTCTGACAACGGATTGCAGATGTCGGATGTCAGATGACCTCTGACCTCCGACATTCCACTTGACGCCGCCGCGCTGCTTCCTTATTTCCGCCCCCGGGACACCCCTCCCCACCGAGGGGCGGCTATCTGGAAGGATAGATCATGACGCCTGCGACGCCTCCCGTGCGGCCGATTGTGCCGCATTTTTCGTCCGGCCCCTGCGCCAAGCGCCCCGGCTGGTCCGCCCAAAACCTCAAAGACGCGGTTCTCGGCCGCTCGCACCGCTCCAAAGCCGGCAAGGCCAAGCTCAAGCGCGCCATCGATTTGACGCGCGAGGTGCTGCAAGTGCCGGCCGATTACCGCATCGGCATCGTGCCGGCCTCCGACACCGGGGCGGTGGAAATGGCGCTGTGGTCGCTGCTCGGCCCGCGGCCGGTGACCATGCTGGTCTGGGAGTCGTTCGGCGAGGGCTGGCTCGCCGACGTCGCCAAGGAGCTCAAGCTCAAGAACGTGACAGTGCTGCGCGCCGGCTACGGCGAATTGCCCGATCTTGCCGCCGCCGATCCGAACAGCGACATCGTGTTCACCTGGAACGGCACCACCTCGGGCGTGCGCGTACCCAATGCCGACTGGATCGCCGCCGACCGCGGCGGGCTCACCATTTGCGATGCGACTTCGGCGGCGTTCGCGCAGGCGCTGGATTGGCCGAAACTCGACGTCGTCACCTTCTCCTGGCAGAAGGCGCTCGGCGGCGAGGCCGGCCACGGCATGCTCATCCTTTCGCCGCGGGCGGTCGCGCGGTTGGAGGCTTACACCCCGCCGTGGCCGCTGCCGAAAATCTTCCGCATGACCAAAGGCGGCAAGCTCATGGAAGGCATTTTCCAGGGCGAGACCATCAACACGCCGTCGATGCTGTGCGTCGAGGATTATCTGGACACGCTGGAGTGGGCCAAAGCGATCGGCGGGCTGCCGGCGCTGCGCGCGCGCGCCGACGCCAATGCCAAGGCGGTCGCCGATTGGGTCAAGCGCGCCAAGTGGATCGATTTTCTGGCGCGCGATGAGGCGGTGCGCTCCAACACTTCGGTGTGCCTGAAAGTCGTCGATCCGGCGGTAACCCGGCTCGCCGCCGATGCCCAGGCCGCGTTCGTCAAAGGCATTGCCGCGGCGCTGGAGAAGGAGGGCGTCGCCTACGATATCGACGCCTATCGCGATGCGCCGCCGGGCTTGCGCATCTGGTGCGGCTCGACGGTGGAGCAAAGCGACGTCGCGGCGCTCACCGCCTGGCTCGATTGGGCTTACGCCAAGGCCAAGGACGCGCTGGCGAAGGCGGCTTAGTCATGTCCGCGGCCGCCAAATTCGCCGATCCGCTGACCGCGCGGCTCGCCGGCTTCGTGCGCGGCATCGGCATCGAAGTCCGCGCCGGCGCGCTGCCGGCAGCGACCTTCTTGCCCGGCATCGATATTCGGCATGGCGCTATCCTGATCGAGGAGGCGCGGCTGAGCTATCCCGGCGACATCCTCCACGAGGCCGGCCACCTTGCCGTCACCGACCCGGCCGAACGCAACGCGGCGAAGCTGTCGCCGAGCCCCGCCGACGAGCTCACGACCATCGCCTGGTCCTACGCCGCGCTGCGCCATCTCGAAATCGATCCGGCGATCGTGTTCCACGCCGCCTTCAAGGGCGGCGGCGACGCCATCATCGAGAACTTCACCGCCGGCCGCTATTTCGGCGTGCCGCTGTTGCGGCTTTACGGCATGAGCCTCGAGCCGCAACGCGCCGCCGAACACGGCGTGCCGCCTTATCCCCACATGCTGCGCTGGTTGCGCTGACCGCAAAGGGTGCTCCCATGACTCCGCGCGTACTGATCTCCGATGCGCTGTCGCCCGCCGCCGTCCAGATTTTCAAGGATCGCGGGCTTGACGTCGAATTCCAGCCCGGCCTCGGCAAGGACAAGGACAAGCTTGCCGCCGCGATCGACGGCTTCGACGGGCTCGCCATCCGCTCCGCCACCAAGGTGACGGCGAAGCTGCTCGACGGCGCCAAGAATCTCAAAGTGATCGGCCGCGCCGGCATCGGCGTCGACAATGTCGACATTGCGGCGGCGACCGCGCGCGGCATCATCGTCATGAACACGCCGTTCGGCAATTCGATCACTACTGCCGAGCACGCCATCACGCTGATGCTGGCGCTGGCGCGGCAGATCCCCGAGGCCGACCTGTCGACGCGCGCCGGCAAATGGGAAAAGAACAAGTTCCTCGGCGTCGAGATTTTCGGCAAGACGCTCGGCATCATAGGCTGCGGCAATGTCGGCTCGATCGTGGCCGACCGCGCCATCGGACTGAAGATGAAGGTGATCGCCTACGATCCCTATCTTTCGGCCGAGCGCGCGCTCAACCTCGGCGTCGAAAAGGTGGAGCTCGACGAGCTGTGGCGGCGCGCCGACTTCATCACGCTGCACGCGCCGCTGACCGAGCACACCCGCAACATCGTCAACGCCGGGACGCTGGCGCTGATGAAGAAAGGCGTGCGCCTGATCAACTGCGCGCGCGGCGAGCTGGTCGACGAGGCGGCGCTGTGCGAGGCGCTGCGCTCCGGCCACGTCGCCGGCGCGGCGATCGACGTGTTCCGCGAGGAGCCGGCGACGCAGAGCTGCCTGTTCGCCCAGCCCAACGTGGTGTGCACGCCGCATCTGGGCGCCTCCACCATGGAGGCGCAGGAGAACGTCGCGCTGCAAATCGCCGAGCAGATGTCGGACTATCTGCTGCGCGGCGCCATCACCAACGCCGTCAACTTCCCCTCGATCAGCGCCGAGGAGGCGCCGAAGCTCAAACCGTTCGTGGCGCTGGCCGAGAAACTCGGCTCGTTCGCCGGACAATTGACCGAGAGCGGCATCCGGCAGGTGCGGCTCGCCTACGAGGGCGGCGTCGCGCAGATGAACACCAAGGCGCTGACGTCGGCCGCGCTCGCCGGGCTGTTGCGGCCGATGCTGCAGAACGTCAACGTCGTCTCGGCGCCGATCCTCGCCAAGGAGCGCGGCATCGCGGTGGAGGACACGCGGCGCGACGCCGAAGGCGACTACGACAGCCTGATCACGGTCACCGTGGTCACCGACCGGCAGACCCGCTCGGTGTCGGGCACCGTCTATGCCGACGGCCGGCCGCGCATCGTCAACATCAAGGGCATCCGCATGGACGCCGAGTTCGGCCCGTCGATGCTCTACGTCACCAATCAAGACAAGCCGGGCTTCGTCGGCCGCTTCGCCTCGCTGTTGGCCGAGGCCGGCATCAATATCGCGACCTTCCATCTCGGCCGCGAATCGGCCGGCGGCGACGCCATCGCGCTGGTCGAGGTCGACGGCGCGGTGCCGGCCGAGGTGCTGGCCAAGGTGCGGCAGATTCCCAACGTGCAGCAGGTCAAGACGCTGACGTTTTGAGGCTGTTTCGCGTCATCGACATGCGGTAAGATGAAACATGATCAAATTGCTGGAAGAAGCCATCGATACGGTCAAGCGGCTCCCTGAGCACGACCAGGAAATCGCTGCCGAGTTTCTCTTGAGTTTTGCCAATGCGGATGCGCATCGCTACCAGTTGAGCGATCAACAGGTCGCCGAGGTCGAATTGGCCAAGCGCGAAATTCGCGACGGCAAAATCGCCAGCGATGCCGAGATGGACGAAGTGTGGCGACGATTCGGCCGCTAACACTTCGGTTTAGCGCGCGTGCGCGGTGACAGCTTCTGGCGATTCACGAATATCTGAATCAAAGAAATTCCGCTGCCGCGGCGCGCGTCGCCGCGAGCATTCGCGAAGCGGCGGAAGTCTTACGTTATTTTCCGTATGCGGGACGGTCGGGGCGTTCTTCCGGAACGCGAGAGTGGGTTGTGAGGCGTTTTCCCTACGTCCTCGTCTATGAAATTGACGCTGACGAAAAAGGCGTGACAATCCTCGGCGTATTCCACTGTGCCCAAAAGCGCGAGTGAGTTTCGTAAGGGGCTTTTTCCCTACGTTCCGCCCACCCTACTTTCTGGTCGCCACCGTAATCCCGGCGAACACCAGGCCATAGCCGACGGCGTGGAACACTTCGAAGCGCTCGCCGAGAAGCGCGATCGCCAGCACCGAGCCGAATACCGGAACCAGATGAATGAACGGCGCGGCGCGGTTGGCGCCAACAAGCTCGATGCCGCGGTTGAGAAACAGATAGCCGAGCAGCGACGGAAAGATCGAGACGAAGGCGAAGCTGAGCACGCTCTCGGCGTCGAGCACCACGGTGCGGCCCGAGGCGATCTCGGCGATCATCGCCGGCGACAGCATCACGGCGCCGCCGCCGATGCCGAAGGCGAGAAACGACAACGGATGCATCGGCGGCCGCGTCCGCAGCATCGCCGCGTAATAGGCGTAGATCACCAGCGCGACCACGAACATCAGATCGCCGCGGTTGAACGCGATGCCGAACAGGATTGCGAGGCTGCCGTGGCAGACGATGACGACGACGCCGGCGAGCGAGATGCAGACGCCGCACGCCTGGCGCAGCGTCAGCCGGTCGCGAAACAGCACAAAACTCCACAACGCGACGAACAGCGGCGCGATCGACTGCAACAACAGGCCGTTGATCGCGGTGGTGTATTGCAGGCCGTAATAGGCGAGCGTGTTGTAGACCGAGAAGCCGGTAAACGCGAGCAAGACCATGCGCCCGAAATGCCGGCGGATCATGGGCCAGTCGCGCGCCAGGTGCCGCGCCGCGAACGGCAACAGGATCGCGAAGGCGCCGCACCAGCGGATGAAGGAGAGCGTGATCGGCGGCACATGGCCGACGACGAAGCGGCCCAGCACGGTATTGCCGGCCCAGAACAGCGAGGTCAGCGACAGCAACAGATAAGGCTGGTCGAGGAGCCAGCCGGCGCGCGGCGCGATCGCCGCCGGCGCGGCGACATTGCTGGTCTCTCTCCCGGGCTGCATCGCAGAAACGAGCTATCGCGGCGCGCGGCCGCCGGCTAGTGCCGCGGCCGCATGACTGCCGGCGTCCCGTGCGGCCATCGGCCCCAAGCGGCGCCGCAATGGCGCCGGAAGGAGGTGCAAGGCGCCTTCTCGGCGACAAAGCTAACGCGAAATTACAAATGGAAACAATGCCTTGGAAAAAACCGCGGCGGCCGGCCCGCCCCGCTTTTCCTTGCGTCCGCCGCCATCATCCTTTATCCGGGACGGTCGGCCGGTATCCGACCCATTCGCGTTCAAACCGGCCGCTTGGGGATATGTCCTCATGGCAAATGTTGTCGTGGTCGGCTCCCAGTGGGGCGACGAGGGCAAAGGCAAGATCGTCGATTGGCTGTCCGAGCAGGCCGACATCGTCGTCCGCTTCCAGGGCGGCCATAATGCCGGCCATACGCTGGTGATCAACGGCACCACCTACAAACTGTCGCTGCTGCCGTCCGGCGTGGTGCGCCCGGGCAAGCTTTCGGTGATCGGCAACGGCGTGGTGCTCGACCCGCAGGCGCTGGTGGACGAGATCGCCCAGCTCAAGAAGCAGGGCATCACCGTTACGCCGGACAATTTGCGCATCGCCGAAAATACCACGCTGATCCTGCCGCTGCATCGCGAGCTCGACGCGGTGCGCGAAATGGCGAGCGCCTCGCTGCGCATCGGCACCACGCGCCGCGGCATTGGCCCGGCTTACGAGGACAAGGTCGGGCGGCGCGCCATCCGGCTGATGGATCTCGCCGATGGCGCCACGCTCGACCGCAAGATCGAGCGCCTGCTCACGCACCATAACGCGCTGCGCAAGGGGCTCGCCCTGCCGCCGATTGCGATGCCGGACGTGCGCACGGAACTTTTGCGCCTGGCGCCGCAGGTGCTGCCGTTCATGGATTCGGTATGGTCGCTGCTCGAGGCCAAACGCCGGGAAGGCAAGCGCATCCTGTTCGAGGGCGCGCAGGGCGCGCTGCTCGACGTCGACCACGGGACCTATCCATTTGTCACGTCTTCGAATACGGTGGCGGCCCAGGCGGCGACCGGATCGGGGCTCGGTCCCGGAGCGATCGGATATGTACTCGGCATCTGCAAGGCCTACACCACGCGCGTCGGCGAAGGTCCGTTTCCGACCGAGCAAAACAACGAGATCGGCCGTATGCTCGGCGAGCGCGGCAGGGAATTCGGGGTCGTGACCGGCCGACCGCGGCGCTGCGGCTGGTTCGACGCCGTGCTGGTCCGCCAGACCGTGCGCACCAGCGGCATCCAAGGCCTGGCGCTGACCAAGCTGGACATTCTCGACGGTTTCGACGAGATCAAAGTCGGCGTCGCCTACCGCCTCGACGGCCGCGAGATCGATTACCTGCCGGCGAGCGAGCACGCCCAGGCGCGGGTCGAGCCGGTGTACGAGACCATCGCCGGCTGGCGCGAGAAGACCGCCCATGCCCGCTCCTGGGCCGACCTGCCGGCCCAGGCGATCAAATATGTGCGCCGGCTCGAGGAGCTGATCGGCTGTTCCGCCGCGCTGTTGTCGACGAGCCCGGAGCGCGAGGACACCATCCTCATGCACAATCCGTTCGAGGCCTAGTGTCCCGATTCCGAAGTTCGCATATCATGGCGGCACACACGGATGCGAACTTCGGAATCAAAGGGACACTAGCAAGCATATGATTCTAGTGCCCTTTTTTGAACCCGAAGTTCGCAATCGAAGTCGCGGCAACCATGTGCGAACTTCGGGTTCGGGGCACTAGGATGAACTGTAAAGCCGCGAGTTGACTTAAACGATGGCAGACTATCATCCGCTCATCTCCCGCGCCGTTGAGGGGCTCGGCGCCAGTACCGGCGAAGCCCGCCGCGCGCTGTATGAGCGCGCCCGCGCCGCTTTGGTGTCGCAGCTGCGCTCGATCGAGCCGGCGTTGTCGGAGGCCGACATCACGCGCGAACGGCTCGCGCTCGAAGACGCCATCCGCAAGGTCGAGGCCGAAGCCGTGCGCAAGTCGCGCACCGAACGCCCGCCTGCGGCGCCGCCGCGCGCCGCTGCGGCCGCGACCAGGGTTGCGCCTCCGAGCGAGCGCGCCGCGCCAGGCGCGTTGCGTCCCGACCTCGCCCGCCCGACCGCGCCGCGCGCCGAGCCGCCGTCATTGCGCCTGCCGAGCGAGACCGCGCCGGAGGGCGCGCCGCGCCCGGCCGCTGCCGAGAGCGCGCGCAGCCGGCTGTTGAACGCCAGAACCTCGCCGATTTTGCGCGAAGGGCTGAAAGGTTTTCGCGACGTCGTCAGAGAGGTCGACGATCTCGGCGGCGCCTCGACCAGGTCCGCGCAATCGGCGAAAGAGACGCGCGACGTCTACAGCGCGCCGGCGTCCTACGCGCCGGACGACGAACTGCCGCTGCATGACCGCCTGGAGCCGGGCTTCGATCTCGACGAGCCGCATGTGCTCGACGAGGAATCGATCGGCGCGCTCGAGCCGGCCGAGGAGGCGGCGGAAGAGGCGCATTTCGCGCCGCCGCACGGCCCGCGCCTGCGCGAGGCGGAGGAGCATTATGAGGCGCCGCGGCCGCCGCGCTCCTATCGCGGCCTCGCCAGAATAGCCGTGGTGCTGATCGTTCTGGCCGGCGTCGTCGCGACGGTCTCGTGGCAATGGTCGCACATCGTCGGGGTCTACAATTTCGTCTCGCACATGCGATCGCGGCCGACGCAGACCGCGCAGCCGCCCGCCGCGCAGCCGAAATTTTCCGGCCGCGTGCCGCAGGAGCAAATCGGACAGGCGCCCGCCGCCGGCGCGGCGCAGCAAAACCTGCCGGCGGTGGCACAACGCGTCGTGCTCTACGAGGAAGACTCGAACAACCCGCAAGGCAAGCAATTTATCGGCTCGGCGGTGTGGCGGACCGAAACGGTGTCGCCGGGCACAGGGCTGGCGCCCGAACTTGAAGTGCGCGCCGACATCACCATCCCCGATCGTAACATGACGGTGACCTGGACGCTGCGCCGTAATACCGATCAGGCGCTGCCGGCGAGCCATACCATCGAGATCATGTTCAACCTGCCCTCGGATTTCCCCGGCGGCGGCATCGCCAACGTCCCCGGCATCTTGATGAAGGATTCCGAGCAAGCGCGCGGGGTTCCGCTCGCCGGGCTGGCGGTCAAGGTCACCAACGGCTTTTTCCTGATCGGCCTGTCCGCCGTCGACGCCGACGTGCAACGCAACATCCAATTACTGAAGGAACGGCCGTGGTTCGATATCCCAATCGTATATAATAACGGCGGCCGCGCCATTCTCGCCATGGAAAAGGGTCCGCCGGGCGATCGCGCCTTCGCCGACGCCTTTGCGGCCTGGGGCAAATAGCGCCGCCGCGGCAGGGAGAGTTCGAGTGGCAACGCGTGCGAAGATGAGTTCATCGGGCGCCGGCAAGCCGAAAGCCGCGCCCGCCCCCTACATCGCCTCGGCGCTGCGCACGCTCGACACCGAAACCGAGGGGATCGCCGTGCTCATTGCAGCGATGGCGCAGCGGCTCGGCACCGCCTTCGTCGCCGCCGTCGACACCATCCGCGCCGCGCGCGGCCGGGTGATCGTGACCGGCATGGGCAAGTCGGGCCATGTCGGCCGCAAGATCGCGGCGACGCTGGCTTCCACCGGCACGCCGGCCTTCTTCGTGCACGCCGCCGACGCCAGCCACGGCGACCTCGGCATGATCACCTCCGACGACGTGATGCTGGCGCTGTCGTGGTCGGGCGAGACCGAGGAGCTGAAGGACCTGATCAACTATTCCCGCCGCTTCCGCATCGTGCTCATCGCGGTCACCGTGAATGCGCAGAGCACGCTCGGCAAGGCGGCCGATATCGTGCTGGCGTTGCCGTCGGCGCGCGAAGCCTGTCCGCATAATCTGGCGCCGACGACTTCGTCGCTGATGCAACTTGCGCTCGGCGACGCGCTCGCCATCGCGCTCCTGGAGAGCCGCGGCTTCACGGCGCTCGATTTCGGCGTGTTCCATCCGCGCGGCAAGCTCGGCGCCGCGCTGAAATTCGTCGCCGACGTGATGCATCCGGGGGCTGCCGTGCCGCTGATCCGCCACGGCGCGCCGATGTCGGAGGCGATCGTCGAAATGTCGGCCAAGGGTTTCGGCTGCGTCGCCGTCACCGGCAAGGACGGCAAGCTCATCGGCGTCATCACCGACGGCGACCTGCGCCGTCACATGCGCGCCGATCTGCTGCAGGCGCCGGTCGAGGCGGTGATGACGGCGACGCCGAAAACCGTGCGCCCCGACCAATTGGCCAGCGAGGCGCTACAGCTTCTCAACGCCTCGAAGATCACGACGCTGATCGTTGTCGAGGCGGAGCGGCCGGTCGGCATTGTGCATTTCCACGATCTGTTGCGCGCCGGCGTGGCGTGATGCGGCTAATACAGCCCGCCGCGCACCGCGCTGGTATCGTCTTCCGGCACGGTCTCGGACGGCTGCGCCGTGTCGACCGGCGGCGCCGAGGTCGCTACCGGCTGCTCGGCCGGCGGCGCGGCGACGGGTTTGGGCGCGACCGTCTTGGTCGCCGCCTGGTCGGCCTGGCCGTGGGCGATGAATTCGGCATAGCCCGGCTGGCCGGGACGCGGCGGCACGTCGGCGGGCATGCCGCCGGCCCAATGCGGCCAGTGATCGGCAACATAGGCGGAAAATCCACTCTCGGAGACGCCGCCGCCGCACGCGCCGAGCGTCGCGCCGATGCCGACCACGAAACTCGCTGCGATAATCCGCTTGACGATCATGCGTACCGCCGCACTGCCGCCGCCAATCTGCACCGCGGGCCGTTAACCTTTGCTTGCGCCCGCCCGAAGGGCCGCTAATGCCGAAGCGTCTTGCCCCGCCGCGGCCCGCGCGCCCGGTTTTAGGATACCGGGCTTTTTGCTTGCAACCGGCCCGCCATGCCTGGACCGCGTTGATGGCGCAACTGTGGTTGCGGCGCGCTTTTGCCGGCGCCGCGCTCGGCGCGACGCTGGCCGTATTGCCGGCATGCAGCGAGCTGGCGCGGCCGAGCGAAGCCGCGGCGCCGGCGGTGCCGCCGCCTTACGTGTCGCTCGCCGCCAATTATCTGCTGGCGGCATTGAAGGACCGCGCGGCTTACGAGGACTTCCGGATTTCTCCGCTGCGCTGGGTCGATTCGCTCAAAGGCTGGGCCTGGCTCGCCTGCGTGCATTTTGCCGATCACGGCCACCTGCGCAGCTACGCGCTGTTCTTCCAGGACAACGCGGTGGTCGATGCGCGCTACGCCGTGGAGACCGACCGCTGCGACACCCAGAGCTATACGCCGTTCGATCTCATCACCGGCGTGCTCGGGCAGCCGACCGCCCCGGTGCAGCCGTCGCTGTATTAAGGCGTGCGCTTGGATCGGCGGTACCGTATGTCCGCTTCGCTCCGCAGTCGACCGAGTTGCTGCGTTGCCGCGAATTGACGCGTTGTGCCGGGAACAGACAGTGCCGCAAGCGCCCGCAGCGGCTTTAGCAGACCCTGGAGGTCTTGCCGGGTCGATGGCCTTTTTTCAGCTCGCGGGAATGAGCGAAAGACTCGCTCGCATTGACTATCGGGGTCTTCAGGATGGAATTCGATAATTCGTTCGACGTGCCGCTGCCGCCGGCGAAAGCCTGGGCGGTACTGACAGACATTCCCCGCATCGCGCCCTGCATGCCGGGCGCCGAGCTCACCGAGGTTGTCGACGCGCGGAACTACAAGGGAAAAATTTCGGTCCGGCTCGGTCTGGTGACGGTGACCTTTGCCGGGCACGTGCAGTTCGAGAGCATTGACGAAGCCAACCACCGCGCGCGCGTTACAGCGCAAGGCACGGACGCCAAGGGACGCGCCGCCGCCAATGCCACGGCGACCTTCCTGA
>Ga0187784_10003003_pt1 | contig 13625 bp, 8 predicted proteins | sample 1015_SJ02_MP15_2_FD_132964 | JGI IMG/M metagenome (GOLD analysis project Ga0187784, IMG submission 132964) | Tropical peat soil microbial communities from peatlands in Department of Meta, Colombia - 1015_SJ02_MP15_20_MG | ecosystem: Environmental > Terrestrial > Soil > Wetlands > Peat | place...
ATTCGCGTGCATGCGCCGGTGGAAAGCACTGCGATCCCGGCCAATGGCGTCGTCCGCGAACCGGACGGAACCATGGTGGCATGGGTGACGACGGATCGCCACAAATTCACACAGCGAGTCATCCAGCCCGGCCTGCGAACCGATGGCGTCGTGCAGATTCTCGCCGGCCTGCAGCCGGGAGAGCTGGTGGTAAGCGACGGAGCCGTCTTCCTCAGCAACATGCTGGAGGCGCCGCCCTCGGATTAGATCGAAACCGCACTACAGTTAGCGACGATCACTTATGTTCAAGTCTCTCCTCGCATTTTGCCTAAGCCGACGCCCGATTGTGCTGTTGGGGCTTCTTCTGTTTGCTGGGGCGGGTTTCGCGGCCTTCAAGTTGCTCAACATCGAGGCGTATCCGAACCCCACGCCCGTCATTCTCGAGATCACCGCGCAAGCGCCAGGGCTTTCCGCTGAAGAGATGGAGCGCTACTACACGCGCCCGATGGAGATTGGGCTTTACACGACGCCCGGCATTGAAGTCATCCGCTCGACTTCTTTTTATGGGCTCTCATTCGTTCGCGTCAGCTTCAAGTATGGCGTGGATTATTTCTTTGCCTACAGCCAGGCCGCGGTGGCCTTGGCGCAAAACGTGAATCTGCCGGGCAATCAGACTCCGAGCATCCAGGCCAACAGTTCGACGGGAGAGATTTATCGCTACCAGGTGGTCGGCCCGCCGCATTTCGGAATCACCAATCTGCGCACGGTGCAGGACTGGATCGTCGCCCGCCGCCTGCTGACCATTCCCGGCATTGCCGCCATCAACAGCTGGGGAGGCCCAACCAAGACATTTCAAGTCGAAGTTGATCCCCACAAGCTGGAAGCCTACAGCGTTACGGTGCCGCAAATCCTGACTGCACTGGGCAACGCCAACATCAACGTAGGCGGGCGCGAGATTCGCATCGGCCAGCAATCCATCAACATTCGCGGCGTCGGATTGATTGACGACGGCGGCAACGACGACCTGGCTCAGGGCTACAAAGTGCAAGACATCGAGAACGTCGTGCTGAGCCAGGAGAACGGCGTTCCCATCACGATCAAAGATGTCGGCGAGGTTTCGGTCGGATTCAGACCACGGCTGGGCATCCTGGGGCGGGATACGCACGATGATGTCGTCGGAGCCATCGTCGTCCAGCGCCGCACCGAAAAAACCGCCGACATGATTCCCAAGGTCAAGGCGGAAATCGACAAGATCAATCACGACGGCAGCCTGCCGCCGGGAGTTCAAGTCGTTCCGTTCTACGACCGCTCCTCGCTGATTGCGCTCACCACGCACACCGTGCTGCACAACCTGATCTTCGGATGTGTGCTGGTCTTTCTCATCCAGTGGATTTTCCTGGGGAACCTGCGCAGCGCGGTCATTGTCGGCATCAACATTCCCTTCGCGCTCTTCTTCGCCACGATTTTGCTGGTGATTCTCGGCGAGAGCGCCAACCTGCTTTCGGTGGGCGCGGTCGATTTCGGGATCATCGTGGACTCCGCCGTCATCCTCGTCGAGAACATCTTCCGCAACTTTCAACGCAATCGCGAAGAACGTGAAGGCTTGCTGCAACGCTTGTCCGAAAGCGCCTGGGGACCTGATCCAACCCGCATTCCCGATCCCGCCATGCAAGGAACAAACGGCTGGACGCACCGCCTGCGCTTGATCCTGATCAGCGCCCTGCAGGTGGACAAGGCGGTTCTGTTCTCTGCACTCATTACCGTCGTTGGCTTTGTCCCGTTGTTCACCATGCAGGGAGTCGAAGGCCAGATTTTCGGCCCCATGGCTCGCACCTATGGCTACGCGCTCGCCGGTGCGCTGATCGCGACCTTCACCATCACGCCGGTGATCGCTTCGTTCCTGCTGCCCGCACGGGTGAAAGAGGTCGAAACCATCGTTGTCCGCACTCTGCATCGCCTCTACGATCCCGCGCTGCGATTTGCCTTGACGCATCGCGCTCTCGTGGTTGGAATCGAGCTGGCCTTTTCTCTCGGGACTTTCTTCCTGATCGCGCCGCGCCTGGGCAGCGAATTCCTTCCTCACCTGGAGGAAGGGAACTTCTGGATTCGCGCCTCCATGCCGACAACGCTATCCCTGCAAGATGGCGAAGCGGCGACCCGCAAAATGCGCGAGATTCTTCAGCGCCATCCCGAAGTCCTGACCGTTGTTTCCCAGCACGGCCGGCCCGACGACGGCAGCGACGCTTCACCGTTCTCGAACGTCGAACTGTTCGCTCCCCTCAAGCCCTTCGACGAATGGCCGAAGGGTTTGGACAAAGACAAGCTCACCGAGCAGATTCAGGCCGAGTTCAACAACGAGCTGCCCGGAATCGTGTTCAACTTCTCGCAATACATCGAGGACAACATTGAGGAGGGAATCTCCGGCGTCAAGGGCGTCAACTCAGTGAAGATCGTGGGCCCCAATCTGGAAGTGTTGACCAAACTTGCCGATCAGGTCCGTGACCAGATGAGCCAGGTGCGCGGCGTGACCGACCTCGGCATCTTTCCGGTTCTCGGCCAGCCCAACCTGAACATCAAGGTGGATCGCGAGAAAGCCGCGCGCTACGGATTGAACTCAGGCGATGTCAATACCGTCATTCAGGCGGCCATGGGCGGCGCCGTGGCCAGTGAGGTCCTGGAAGGCGACCGGCAATTCGATCTGGTGGTGCGCTACACTCCGGAATACCGCGACAGCATCGGCAACATCCGCAACATCAAAGTGGCCTACACCACCGCCAGCGGCGCCAATGCGTATATCCCGCTGAGCGAGTTGGCGACCATCACGCTGGATACGGGAGCATCCTGGGTTTATCACGAAAGCGTGCAGCGTTTCATTCCGGTGAAGTTCAGCGTGCGCGGCCGCGACCTCGGCGGCACCGTCGAAGAAGCGCAGGCGCGCATCGCCAAAAACGTTCCGCTTCCTCCCGGATACCGCTTGATCTGGGCGGGTGAGTTCGGCGATCTGCAGGAAGCGAAAAAGCGACTGGAGATTATCGTTCCCATCAGCTTCATCCTGATTGCCGGCGCGCTCTACAGCCTGTTCAACAATTTCCGCGATTCGCTTCTCGCGCTGGCCGGCATTCCCGACGCCATTGTGGGCGGCATTCTCGCCCTCTATATCTCGGGGCTTCATTTCAGTATCTCGGCCGCCATCGGTTTCGTTTCGCTCTTCGGCGTTTCCGTTATGGACGGCATTCTGATGATCACCTTCTACAATCAGGAACTCGCGCACGGGCTGGCTCCGGTGGATGCCATGTACCGGGCAGCTTCGACGCGTATGCGTCCGCTGCTCATGACGGCACTTTCCGCCTGCATTGGACTGTTTCCCGCGGCGATTTCCACTGGCATCGGCAGCCAGGTGCAACGCCCGCTGGCTACCGTGATCGTGGGAGGCATGTTGGTGGGCCCGGTCATGCTGCTGCTCGCGGTGCCTGCGCTGCGCATGATCTTCCTCGGAGGCGAGCATAAGCTGACCATTCATCGCGCCGACACAAAGGAAGCAAAATGAAAATAAAAGCCGCCTGGATTCTTTTGCCGATCGTTTGCGCCCTGCCGATGCTTGGTCAGAGCAACGTGGCCGTATCGAATCCGGAGCCACTGGCGTCCTCGAGGATTTCCGCGGGCAGGGTTGATGAGTCGACAAGAAAAGTGAAGAAGCCCATAGCTCACATGGCAATACCGCGAGCGAGTCGCAGCAACACCGCGCGTCGCCGGCTCGATCACACCGCTGCCAAGACGAACGGTCCAAGGCAATCTCCGAGCCAGCGGCTGATGACCGGGAGTCCTCGCCCGCACACTCAATCCGGCCCAAGCGCAGCCAGGTTGCTGAAAACAGGATCGGTCCGGAACGCGCCAGTGCACAACGCGCCTTCGGTTCGACCCCCGGCACGGTTCCCGTCCGCTTCACCGTCGCTGGACAATGTGCGCCATCGCGGACCGAACCCGGCTGTGATTGGTGGAGCAGATTTGGCAGCACGCAGCCGCGGAGCGCTCAACGGAAGTCAGGTGCCTCGCAGGCCGTAAGGAATCGACCGATGATTTTCCCTCGCAAACCACACTTCGCCCACATGCTCGCAGCCGCGATCCTGCTTTTCAGCACAGCCTGTGCGGTCGGGCCACGATTCAAGAAGCCTCCCGCTCCTGACGTCAGCGGCTACACTCCTGCGCCCATTACCAGCACGACTGCCACGCCCAACGTCGTCGGCGGAGAAGCGCAGACTCTTGTCGAGAAACGCGACATCCCCGGAGATTGGTGGACGCTGTTTCACTCCAAGCCGCTGAACGATGTGATCGAACGCTCGTTGAAAGCTAATCCTGACCTCAAAGCGGCGCAGGCGGCATTGCTGGCGGCGCGAGAAAATGTGCTGGCTCAGCGCGGCGCCTACTATCCCAGCGTTTCCGGCAGCTTTGCAGCGACGCGGGCGAAAACCGCCAATGAACTCTCGCCCGTGCCCAACGCTCCCGTTTTTGTCTACAGCCTGTTCACTCCCGAGGTGAGCGTTTCGTTTGTGCCCGACGTGTTCGGCTTGAACCGCCGCACGGTGGAATCGTTGAAGGCGCAGCAGGAGCAGGCTCGGTTCGCCCTGGCGGCAACCAACATCACGCTGAGCTCCAATGTGGCGGCGGCGGCCATCCAGGAAGCATCCTTGCGCGCCCAGATTGACGCGACCCAGGAACTGATCACGATCAATACGAAAATGCTGGAGATTCTGCGCAGCCAGTACGTCAAGGGCTATGCCAGCGAACTGGACGTGGCGGCGCAGGAATCGCAACTGGCTCAGGTGGCCGCAACTTTGCCGCCTCTGCTCAAACAACTGGCTCAGCAGCGCGACCTGCTGGCCGTGCTGGCAGGCGGCTTCCCCAATCAGGACTTGCCCGAGAAGTTTGATCTGGCGAGTCTGCAACTGCCCCAGGAACTGCCGTTGAGCCTTCCCTCGCAGCTTGTAGAGCAGCGCCCGGACGTGCGCCAGGCCGAAGAGAACCTGCATTCCGCCAGCGCCCTGATTGGAGTGGCGCGCGCCAACCGATTGCCGAATTTCTCGTTGACCGGCGACATCGGCAGCATGGCCTTGATCTTCGGCAAGATGTTTTCCGCCGGCAACGGCTTTCGCGACATCACGGGAAGCGTGACGCAACCGATCTTTCAAGGAGGCACTCTGATGCATCGCGAGCGAGCTGCCCGTGCAGCCTACGTCCAGGCCGATGAACAATATCGCAGCACTGTACTCACGGCGTTCCAAAATGTTGCCGACACGCTGAACGCACTGCAACAGGATGCGGAAGGGCTCAAGGCCGCAGCGGCCGCCAAAGATGCCGCCGCGGTCACGCTTGAACTGGCGAAAAAGCAGTATCAATCCGGCTACGCCAACTATCTGGCTCTGCTTAGTGCGGAGCAAGCCTACCAGCAAGCGGTCATCAACCTCGCACAAGCGCAAGGCAACCGTTACGCAGACACTGCCGCGCTGTTTCAAGCACTGGGCGGAGGCTGGTGGAATCGCGCAGACGTGCCCAAAAGCTAAATGGGGACGAACTCGCTGCGACCACGAGCCTGCTTTTTCCCTTAAAAACTAAATGAGCCTGCTGAATCGAATCAGCAAGCCGCTGGGAATCGCAGGAGTTGGTTGCGGGGGGTGGATTTGAACCACCGACCTTTGGGTTATGAGCCCAACGAGCTACCAGACTGCTCCACCCCGCAGCTTGATGATAGCAACCGTGCCGAGGGGCGTCAAACGGTGAGTGCCCCGCGGCGTCGCGCAAAACAGTGTTGGGAACTTTTCCTTGCGCCGCGCATCGGCATTCCGCTACACCCTAAAGCTTTGATCGGTATAATCTCTCAGCCTCTTCAAGAACAACAACATGCAAGCGTCCATCGAAGAAATTCTCTCAAGCTACAACGAAAGTGCACCGCTGGCCGAAGCCTCGACGATTCCCGCCTCGTGGTATGTCGACGCTCGCATCGCCGAACTGGAGCGGCTCAACGTCTTCAGCAAGACCTGGCAACTGGTTGCGCGCACTAGTCAATTGCAGAACGCGGGAGACTACGTTACCACGCGGCTTGCAGGAGAACCTATCGTCGTCATTCGCGGCATCGACGGAGTTCTGCGCGGCTTTTACAACGTTTGCCGGCATCATGCCGCGGCGGTGGTGACGCAGCCGTGCGGCCAGGCGCAGATTCTGCAATGTCCCTATCACGGATGGAAGTACGGGCTGGATGGATCGCTGAAAGGCATGCCGGAGTTCGAGGGCGTACAAAAGTTTGATCGCGCGGAAAACGGTTTGTTGCCTGTGCGAGTGGAAACCTGGGAATGTTTTGTGTTCGTGAATCTCGATCCCGACGCGGTTTCATTGCACGAATTTCTTGGCCGCCTCGTGCAGCGTGTCGCTCCGCTCCATATCGGCAAGCTGCACTATTTCGACCGGCGAACCTACGACATTCATTGCAACTGGAAGGTGTTTGTCGACAACTATCTCGATGGCGGATACCACGTGCCGCACCTGCACAAGGGATTAAGTTCGGTGCTCGACTACAAGCAGTACACCATCGAAAACGAAGACCGGTATTGCCTGCAGTCGAGTCCCATGGTTGCCTCGAACGAAGATGCGGCGACCGGCAGCACGCGCAAAGGCGACCGCGCCTGGTATTTCTGGCAGTATCCCAATCTCATGATCAATTGTTACGAGGGGTACATGGATACGAATTATGTCATCCCCGTGGACGCCGATCATTGCACAGTGATTTTCGATTTCTATTTTGATGATGTGAGCGAGGCGCGGCGTGCTTATAACGCCGAATCGGTGAACGTCGGCAATCGTGTGCAGGACGAAGATCTGGGTATCTGTGAAGACGTGCAGCGCGGGCTGAAGTCGCGAGCTTACGCCGCGGGCCGTCTTTCCGTGCGGCGCGAGGCGGGAGAACAGTTGTTCCATCGGCTCCTGGCCGCGGACCTCAAGGCGCAGCGATCATAAAGACGCAGGCTAGGGCTCACCCTCGCGCCGCAGGGCACGCAAATCGATGCCGAGTTGCTCGGCTTTCTTGTAAAGATGGCTCCGTTCCAATCCCAGCGACTTGGCGGCCAGGCTGACATTGTGATGGCTGCGCTTCAGTTCGCCAAGGATGACCTCGCGCTCGAAGGACTGGACGCGATCTGCGAGCGGACCCACCGCCGTGACCCCAGGGACGTTCGTGCTGGCGGAGTTCTTTGGCAAGGCCATCTGCACCGTCGCAAAATCGACTTGACCTTCGGTCGCCAGCAGCATCAACCGCTCCACCATGTTGCGCAGTTCGCGAACGTTACCCGGCCAGGAATGCGATTGCAATGCCTGCATGGCCTCTGCGGTGAAGGGCACCGGCTTCCAGTTGTTCTGCGCGCACACCTGCGCGGCAAAGTGTTCGACGAGGCGGGGAATATCTTCGCGGCGCTCGCGCAATGGGGGAAGCGTCAGCGGAAAGACGTAAACGCGATGGAACAGATCCTGCCGGAACTTTTCTTCGCGCACGCGGGCTTCGAGATCGCGATGCGTCGCCACGACAACCCGAACGTTTACTGCAATCGGCTTGTCGCCGCCAATGCGCTCGACTTCGCCTTCCTCGAGCACGCGTAGCAGTTTCGCCTGCATGGCGAGCGGCATGTCGCCGATTTCGTCGAGAAACATGGTCCCCTGATCGGCTTGCTCAAACTTGCCGGCATGGCGTCCGGAGGCGCCGGTGAACGAGCCTTTTTCGTGGCCGAAAAGTTCGGACTCAATCAGTTCCGCCGGTACCGCGGCGCAGTTCAGCGTGATGAATGGTCCGGCTGCGCGCGCGCTGCGCTCGTGAATGGTGCGGGCGACCAGTTCCTTGCCTGTGCCGGTTTCGCCGAGGATGCAGACTCGTGATTCGCTGGCAGCGACGCGCTCCAATTGCGCCATCACCCGCCGCATGGCCTCGCCCGTCCACACAATCTCGTGCTTGCCCAGGCGCTGGCGGAGTTGCTGGTTCTCGCTTTCGAGACGCTGCAGTTTCAAAACATGGTCGACGGTAAGCAGCAGCTTGTCGGTCGAGATCGGCTTTTCCAGAAAGTCGAGCGCGCCCAGCCGAGTCGCCTTCACCGCCATTTCAATGTGCGCCTGGCCCGACATCATAACCACCGGCGCGGTCACGCCTTGTTGCTTCAGTTCCTCCAGCAATGTCAGACCGTCTTTGCCGGGCATCACCACGTCAGAAAGAATCAAGTCAAAATTCTGTGCCTTGGCGAGTTCGAGACCCTTGCCGGCGTTGTCGCAGACCGTGGCTTCGTGTCCGGCCAGCCGAAAGGCGCGCGAGAGCGAAGCCAGCGTGTTGGCTTCGTCATCCACAATCAACAGATGCGCTTTGAGGGGCAACCGTCCTCCTTAGATTTACGCTTTCTCGGTGTGCGCCGCGGCAGAGTCGGCACGCGCGGGCGGCAGTTCGATGACGAACGTCGTTCCTTTGTCCGGCTGGCTGCGTACGCTAATCCGCCCATGATGATCGCTGACGACCGACTGCACAATCGCCAAGCCGAGACCGGTTCCATGCTGCTTGCTGGTGTAATAGGGAGTGAAAATGCGGTCGCATTCTTCCGGCGTCAGGCCTGTGCCCGTGTCGGCGACTTCGATGACAACGTGGTCGTCCAGGCGATGAGAGCGCAGCGTCAGAGTTCCACCATTCAGCATGGCATCCATCGCGTTGAGCGCAAGATTCGAAATCGCGCGATGCAGCAATTCCGGATCGGCAGCAATTGGAGCGAGCGTGTCGTCCAGTTCCAGCTTACACGTGATGGCGGTGCGACCCGGAGTCTGCAATTGCGCCTGAAACAACTGCGCGACACCGCGCAGCAATTCGTTCACCTGCACCGGCTGCAACCGCGGCTGTGGCATCTTGGAGAACTCGCTGAAACGCCCAATGATCGCCTTGAGGTTTGAGATCTCGGCGAGAAGCGTTCGCGAACCTTCGCGGAATACTTCCTCGAATTGGCCCGGGCTTTGTTGGCGCGCGCGCACGAGATTCTCCACTGTGAGCTGAAGCGGAAACAGGGGATTCTTGAGTTCATGCGCCAGCCGCCGAGCCAGTTCGCGCCAAGCCGCAACCCGCTCGCTTTGCACCAGGCGCTCTTTCTGGGTCAACAGCTCGGTGGTCATGCGGTTAAACGATTGGGCGAGTTGCGCCACTTCATCGCGCCCATGCACCTCCACGCTCGTGTTCCAATGTCCTGCCGCGACTTGCTGCGCTGCGTGCGCCAAATCCTCGACCGGACGAGTCACGCGGGCAGCGGCCCAAATGGCAAGTAAGATCGCGACTACAATCCCGGCGCCGCCGACGATCAGCGCCGAATCGCGAATACGTCGTTTCAGCTCAACATACCCGCGCCGCGAGGTCCCCACCAGAAGAATGGCCAGCAGCGGATGGTCGTTACCCGCCCCGCGCAGCGGAATTGCGTGAAACACCTCTTCGTCCGCCTGATCGGAAGTCCAGCTGACTACGCCTGTAATTTCCTGGTTGTAGCGCCGCACCGCATCGATGAGCGGGGCAAATTTCGCCGCAGGTCGAATCGGGTCCGGGGTTGCGCTCGGAGGATCGATTAGGAGGTCGGGCGAAAACGTGTCCCCGCGATTCTGATAAAGCAGAGCGCGCATTTCTGCGGGCAGTTCGAGCGCCGAAAGGAAAGAGCGATCCAGCTTTCTGCCGCCGATCACGTACACGGGATGGTCGCCCACGCGAATCGTGCGGACTGCGAAGAGCCCCAGCGAGGTGCTGTCTTGCAATTCTTCCAGCTTTAGAAAGGCGGCGGTGGAAGGAGAAGCGGCATCGAAGGTCGCATCCGGATATCCAAACTTCGCCGGCCACTGCGCCGAAGAAATTATGGTTCCCCGGGAGTCCAGGAATTCGAGAAAGTCGAGCTGATAATTCTCGGCGAGAGAGCGTGCAATATCAAAGTATTCCCCGGCTTGCGAAGGATTGGCGTTGAGCACCGCAGCCATGCGCGTCACCGGTTCCGCGAAGGCGATCCGCTCCACGCGGCGTTCCACGTCTTCTCCGCGGTGGCTAAACTCGCGCTGAATCTGCGTGACCAATGCGGCGGTCCGATCGTTCTCCGCCTTTTCAAACGCGTTGCGGATGATTAACTGCACCAGCAAGGCAACAGCCGCCACGGAGAGGAAAACCGTCAGCGCAAAAACCGTGAGCAGTTTGCGCCGGAAGGTCATGGCTTGGCGGCCTCCAGCCAGGCGTCGGCCAAATCCAGGCTGCCGTCGGCGTGAACCGAAACGTGCTTCAAGGTTCCCGACGCAGCATACGAGACCGGCAGATGAAACAGCGGGATCAGGCGCTTGTCAGCCAGGGCCGCCTGTTCCTCCGCATACAGTTCTTCCACAGAGCCGGCTCGAGTTTTGCCCGCCGGCAAGCCGGCGAACTGGATGACTTCGTGTAGAGCGATCCAGGGATCGGAAGACGCGAGCGGTATCTCGACCAGGCGCACATCGGCGGTGGCTGAGGAGCTTGGCTGCAGTGTGAGACCTGCATCGCGAGCATTGAGTGCGATGCGTTCCGCAAGCAAACGCGCCAGCGGGTCGCTCGCGTCATAGCCGAGCGTCCAGGCGGGAGCGCTCCGCACTTGTGACCGCAGTTGGCGCGCTTTCGGAAGGTCGGAGTCGGTAGAAAAAACGAAACCATATCCACTGATCCAGGTGGGAAGAATGCCGGCCGCTAGCTGACCCGTGCCCTGTAGGAACACGCTGCGGATCGAGGCGCGATCCACACACAGGCCCAGGGCGTCGCGCAGCGCTTGTTCTTCCTGGGAAGCGGCGTCGTGTGCGAACACCAGCGCCAGCAAAGTAACCGGCTCAGATCGAAACAGGCTGTGATGATCCTGCGAAAGGCGGTGTGCCTGCTCGGGAGCAACATCCACCAATTCCGCCTTTCCCAGATCGAGCGTGGTCATCTGGTCGTGAAAATTCTTGCCCATCTCAATTTCAATCGCATCGAGGAACGGACGGCCGTGCCAGGCGTCCTCGTTTGCCGCGAGCGTGAGTTTTTTCCCCGGCTGCCAATCCACAACATGAAACGGTCCGGTTCCGCTCAGCTTATTATCGGCATCTCGTTTGACGATTGCATTTCGCGGCAGGGCGAGTCCGGCCAGAAGCTCGGGGTCGCCGGAATCCTCAATCGTGAGCGTATCTCCTTGCGCGGACACGTTGCACAACGGATTGGCGAAGTGCAGGGAAGCCGCGGCAATCTCGGCCGTAAGCGGGCTGCCGTCGTGAAACCTGGCTCCGCGGCGAAGATGGAATTGCCAGCGCTGATTGTGGTTCGGAGCCTGCCATGAGTCCGCAAGTGCGGGGCGGATGCGACCGGAATCGTCGATCGCCACCAAAGTATCGAAGAGCAACGAAGTCAGAGTGCGCCGGGCGATCGAATCCGGCTGCATGCGGTCCGCCGGGTCGAGCGACGTCGGCGCGCTGCGCATCGCGACATGCAGCGTGCCTCCGTATTGCGGACGCGTCTCCGCAGCCGCCAGCGTTCCCGCCAGCACGCTACTGATTGCAAGCCACTGCCAGGCGAAAAGCTTCATAGCTCCCTGCTTCTGGATTCTTGACGATTGCGATTGCCGTGTCACCTTTGGTTTCTGGCCATAGCGCTGTAACCATGCCGGGAAAATCGATCGCTGCGGTTACTGCCACCGGGTCGCGGTCGGGCAATTCGTAAGCGCGGATCGATCCCTGTGCTGGATCGCCCGCCTCCGTCGCCAGAACCTGCCAGCCCGAACCGCAGGCCGTCTTTATGCTGGCGATTTCCGATCCCCATCCGAAGCTCGCGATTTGATCGCTCAGCCCGTCGAGGAAATGAATCCGCCCGTCGGTCGCGGCAAACAACCAGAGCGCATACTTTTCGCGCGGCACCGGCGCAGCCGAGTAGAACTTCGGGACCGTTGCGAATTTTCCCTGCGCCGGGGTGATGGCACCCGTGAAGAAATTTCGCAACGGGGAAAAGAATGCGTTCAACGACGTTCCCGCCACTCCCATCGGCCAGGGATCGTCGCTGTCACGGCAGTTCAACGCTACGGGCGCGGCTGCCGTGCTGTGACAGATAACTCCGGGCAAGTAAACATCCAGGAGGTGGTCTTTGCCCAAGATCAGCCGCCCGCGCAAATCCCGCGGCCATGGTCGCGCGTGGGCGATTTCGAGTGTCTGCTCCGGCAGCCACTTTCCGTTCTGCAACCGGTACAGAGAAACCGTTTCCGCGCCCAGCACGGCAATGTGCGTGGGAGTGGCATTTTCTTCGAGCACCGCCACGTCGAGGATGGGATCCTCTTGCGTCCACAGCGAAGTCTTGCGCAAAACCATTGGCACCGAATCATGCGACGCAACCGCGTTTCCACCGCGCGGCGTGGAAACCATCACGATCGCAGATTCACCTGCCGCTTGCCGGATTTCAGCGACCCAAATGTAGGACGTCAGATTCTCCGAAAAGGAAACTGTCACGGTGCCGGCAGCTTGCTCCGGCTTGGCAAAATGAAGGCCGAGAGCCTCCATTTCGCCGCGCAAACCGTTTTGAATGATCTCGGCGTCACGGTGTCCGAGCGACGACCGATTGTTCACGGTGAGCGCAATCGCTCCCGGCCCGGTGACGGCAACGATCTTTCTCGCCAGTTGCTGTTCCGACGTATGCCAGTCGGCCGCATGCATCGAGTTGAGGCTCAGCACGGCAAAAATGACAGGTGTGAAGAAAATCTGCCTTCTGCAATGGAGGGACGCAAAACGCAAGGCACTATTTACGATGTTCGGAATTGCTGCGGAATCAGCCGAATTCGAGGTCACGAAGTGCTCGATGCCCGAATTATAAATCGACTCACGCATCCGGCCCGCCTCCCCGCCCTGTACTAGTTGGACACCGCAGTTAGAACGGGCATCCCGCATCCTGCACATTTATGCAATCAGTGGGAAGCCCGTTCGCAAAGTGCTCAACGGCTGGCTTCTTCTGCCTGTTCGGCAGGTGAAGAGGGCGCGCCCGCCACGTTCATGTTGCGCAGCACATCGTTCATAAAGAATTTGCCGTCGGCCGGGACCATCATGATCTGCAATTTGTCCGAGAGCCGTTCGGCAACGATTTTGTTGATGAGCAGCGGATTCTGTTTCAAAATCGCAGCTTCGCTCTGCAAGCGTTCGGCATCGGCTGCGGCAGTTACGCGAATCCGGTCCGCTTCGGCATCGGCCAACAATTTTCGGCGTTCCGTCTCCGCCTTGCTGTCGATCACCTTGGCCTGCGCCGCCGCTTCCGCATTCTGAATCGTCGCTTCCTTGCGCGCTTCCGCTTCCAGTTTGCTTTGCTCAATCTGTTTCTGTTTTAGCGGCAGAGTGTATTGCATGGCGTCAGACTCGCCTTTAGCCTGCAGCACGTGCACCTGAGCCTCGCCTTCCGCCTGCTTGATCTGCTGCACCTTTGTCGCTTCGGCTTCGAGCTCGGCGATTTTCACTTCTTTCTGTTTGAGTTCGGTTTCCACGCCCATGCGGTCGTTTTCCTGCTCCTTGAGCAGCAGCGTTTCCAGACCTTTGGCATATTCCTCGGGCAGATGGATATCGCGCAGCATGACCTCTTTCACGATGATTCCATC